>VOFL01000111.1_pt1 | contig 56347 bp, 48 predicted proteins | sample 5384111 | NCBI WGS metagenome assembly VOFL01 (sample SAMN12384731, study PRJNA508395) | synthetic metagenome | isolation source: mock microbial community "Gut Microbiome Whole cell Mix" consisting of 8.3%...
GAGCCGTGGCGCGAGCTCGTGGTCGTAGGCGTTCCGGGCGACCGTACCGTCGACATGAAGCGTCTTGAGGCGCAGTTCACCCCGGCCGAGATCGAGGAAGCCACCGACGAGGATCTGAAGAAGCATCCGGAACTCGTCAAGGGCTACATCGGACCGATGGCGCTTGGCCCGCAGGCGCGCGACGGAAAGAAGGCCGAGAACGCGTCCGAGACCGGTGACGCGCTGCGCTACCTGATCGACGCGCACGTGGCACGCGGTTCCGCATGGTTCACCGGCGCCGACGAGCAGGACGTGGATTACTACGATTTGGTGTACGGCCGCGATTTCGAGGCTGACGGCACCGTCGAAGCCGTGCAGGTACGTCATGGCGACATGAGCCCGGACGGTTCCGGCCCGCTGAGCTTCGAGCGCGGCGTGGAAATCGGCCAGGTGTTCCAGCTGGGCCTCAAGTATTCCAACGCGCTCGGCCTGAAGGTGCTCGACCAGAACGGCAAGACCGTTCCGGTGTGGATGGGCTCCTACGGCATCGGCGTCTCCCGTGTGATGGCCTGCATCGCCGAAACCCATCACGACGAGAAGGGTCTGGCGTGGCCGGCAGTCATCGCGCCGGCACAGGTGCACGTCGTGGCCACCGGCAAGGATGCGGCCGCGTTCGAAGCCGCAGAACAGCTGATCGGTGAGCTTGAGGCCAAGGGCATCGAAGTCATCTTCGACGACCGCAAGAAGGTGTCTCCGGGCGTCAAGTTCAAGGACGCCGAACTCATCGGCGTGCCGATCATCGCCGTCGCCGGCCGCGACACCGTCAACAACGGCACCATCGAAGTGCGCGACCGCAACGGTGAGAACGCCGAAGCGGTGCCGGTCGCGGACGCCGCGCAGGCGATCGCGGACCGCGTCGCTGCACTGCTCAAGTGACATACGGCAATCCGTAGCGCGTCGGTTTGATCCGACGAACGACATACGGCAACGGAAGACCATCAAGCAGGTGGTCTTCCGTTTTTTGTTTTTCATGGGGAATACCGTGCGCATCTCACGCACATGAGGATTGTGGATGTCGGTGGATAAGTCGAAATTATCCACCGACAATCCACGACTCGCCCGACGATCTCAAGTTATCCACATTCTCCGGTTGGGCTTGCAGACGGATGGAACGTTCGGCGATAGTGGTCTTACCGCGGAAACGTGAAGATGCGGGAAGGGCATGCAGTTTACCCTCTCTCACCATAAATCCACCTCACTGCCTGTCGCTTCCGTGCCGTCAACGGCGCTTTCCGCGGTCCATCATTCGTCAAACAGAAAGGGCCGAACATGGCGCAGCAGCAGGGTCTCCTCACCATCACGGGATATGTGGGCGGCCAGCCCACGCAATTCAATCGGGAAGGCATGCCGCATGCCAGCTCATTCCGGCTGGCCAGCACCAGACATTATTTCGATGGCCGAACGCAACAGTGGAAGGACCTGCCCACCACATGGATCACGGTGAAGGCATATCGAGGCCTTTCCGAAAGCATCTGCCAATCGTTCAAAAAAGGCGAACCGGTCATCGTGACCGGCGTGCTGGCGGCGGAAAGCTGGGTGGACCAGAACGGCAAGCAACAGTCGAAACTCGTCATGGAAGCGAATGCGGCGGGGCATGATTTGAGCTACGGTGTCTCCACCTTCCGCAAACTCGCCAAGAAAAACGATTCCGGCCAGCAAGACGCGCAGCCTGGACAGGCTTTAGGACGTGATCCATATGTGCAAGCCGCCCAACAGCGGGGCGAAACTTCAGTCAATGCGATGGACGGGCAGAGTTCCGGCGTTGACGAGCAAGGCGGCTCGCAGGCCGGTACGGATAGCAACGCCGCCGAACCCCTACGTGAGGAATTCGGCGGCGATGGCTTCTGACGATTGCCTGACGCTTATGCGATCGCTGGCATGGCCTGTTACCAGATGCGCACGCGTTGCTCCGGTGCGAGCCACATGCCGTCGCCGGGCTGCACGCCAAACGCCTTGTGGAACAGGTCCACATTACGGGCGATGCCGTTCGTACGGCATTCGGCGGGGGAGTGCGGGTCGATCTGCAGATACTGCTCCGCCAACTCGTCGCGATTCTTAGTGCGCCAAATCGAAGCGTAGCTCAGGAAGAAACGCTGCAGGCCGGTGAAGCCGTCGATTTCAGGAGCATCGGCAAGCGCGGCTTCGATGGCTTCCGTGGAACCATCCTTGCCGCGGCCGGCCGCTTCATCGAGAGCGAACGCATAGGCCTTGAGAGCGATGTTCACACCGCTCAAATCGCCGATGTTCTCGCCGATGGTCAACGCGCCGTTCACATGAGGGGCCTTCGACGGGTCATCCGAATACTTTTCGGCGAGCTGCGTCGGCACGAACTCGTTGTACTGGTCGATGAGCTTCTGGGTGAGCGCCTTGAAATTGGCCTTGTCCTCTTCGGTCCACCAGTCGTTGAGTTTGCCGTCGCCGTCGTATTGCGAGCCCTGGTCGTCGAAACCGTGGCCGATCTCATGGCCGATCACCGCGCCGATGCCGCCGTAGTTCGCGGCATCCTCGGCATCCGGGTTGAAGAACGGCGGCTGCAAAATGGCGGCCGGGAACACGATCACGTTCATGGACGGCTCATAGTAGGCGTTCACCGTCTGCGGATTCATCAGCCATTCGTCCTTGTCGACGGCCTTGCCCACCTTGGCCAGCTGGTAGCCGGTCTCATACAGGTTCGCGGCACGCATGTTCTGGGCGAAGCCGGCGTCCTCGCGCACATCCAGCGCGGAATAGTCACGCCAATGGTTCGTGTAGCCGATCTTCGGCACGAACTTGGACAGCTTCTCCAATGCCTTGGCCTTGGTCTCGTCGCCAAGCCAAGTGGAATTGGAGATGGACACACGGTAGGCGTCGATGAGATTGCCGACCAGCTGCTCCATACGCTGCTTGGAGGTTTCGGGGAAGTGACGCTTCACGTATTCGCGGCCGACATCCTCGCCGCAGATGCCGTTGACCAGCGAGACGCCACGCTTCCAACGCACACGCTGCTCCTTCTGCCCGGACAGCGTCTTGCCGTAGAAGTCGAAATTCGTTTCGTCGAATTCGTGGGGAAGCTCCAATGTGGAGCCGATCACCACATGCACGCGGGCCCACAGCTTGAGATCATCCAGCGACGCTTCCTTCCAGAACGCGTTGAGTCCGGTGAGGAAGCTTGGCTCATGCACGATCGTGTGGCTGAAACAGCCGCGGAAATCCAACGGCTGCACGGCAGCCGCGGTGGTCGCGTCGTAAGCGTTCTGCCAGGCGTCGATCCAAGCGTCCAGGTCAACATCGGCGAGCATGGCGCACAGGTCGGCGTAATCCGTCGGGTTATAGGTCTTCACCGAATCGCGCGTGGACACGTTGTCCCAATGGTTCGCCGCGATGCGCGTCTCCACGTCAAGGAAACGCTTGGCCTGCGCATGGGCATCCTCGTCATCGGCCGCAAGATGCGCGTTCTTCAGCTGCTTGGCGACCATCTCGACATACGCCTCACGGATTGGCGCGTAATGGTCTTCCCTGTAGTAGGCCTCGTCCGGCAGATCCAAACCGTCCTGTTCGATGTGCACGACATTGGTCTCCGGCGCTCCCGGATCTCCGTAAACGGCGATGCCGATCAGGTCTGGACCGCCGGTCGGGTTCATGGCGCCAAGCGCGCGGGTGAGCGCGGCCTTGTCTTCGGCCTCGTCGATGGAAGCCAACTGGTCTTCGATGGCGGCGAGTCCGGCCGCGTCGATGGCATCGACGTCAAGGAAACTATGGTACAAAGCGCGCGACTTGACGGCTGGGCAATCATCCTCTTCAAGGATGTCGCGGATCTGGTTTTCCGCATCCTCGGCGAGCTTGTCGAAGGAACCATACCGGGAACGGTCGTCGGGAAGACGGTACATGTCGACCCACGGGCCGTTGACGAAGCGGAACAAGTCCTGAGACGGGCCGGTCACGGCGGAGAACGATGCCGGATCGATACCCGAAACCAAAGAATTCGAAGTGTTGTTCATGGCTTCACACTATCCATCTTTGGTGACAACATCGTGTATTCGAATCGAATATTCGGGTGGAACGCAAGGTGGAATACAGAAAGGAGAACATCGTTCGCCGGTGTATGGCCCGCGAAGTAGGGTTGAAGGCATGATCGAACTGAAAACCCCTAAAGAGATTGAAGCGATGAAGCCCGCAGGCCGCTTCGTCGGCGGCATCCTGCGCGACCTGAAGGAATTCACCAAGGTCGGCACCAATCTGTTGGAAATCGACGAATTCGTCCACAAGCGCATCGTGGACCGCAAGGGCGCCTCGTCCTGCTACGTCGACTATGCGCCTGATTTCGGCACCGGTCCGTTCGCGCGCACTACATCTGCACGTCCGTGAACGACGCCGTGCTGCACGGCGTTCCGTACGACTACAACCTGAAGGACGGCGATCTGGTCAGCCTCGATCTGGCGATCAACGTCGACGGATGGGTCGCGGATTCCGCCATCAGCTTCTGCGTCGGCACGCAGCATCCCGACGACCTGTGCCTGATCAAGTGCACCGAAGAGGCTTTGGCGGCCGGCATCGAAGCCGCTCAGCCGGGCAATCGTCTGGGCGACGTCTCCTGCGCCGTCGGCGACGTGGCACGCGAATACGGCTACCCGATCAACCTGGAGTTCGGCGGACACGGCGTCGGCCATATCATGCACGGCGATCCGCACGTGCCGAACGACGGCAAGGCGCATCACGGCTACAAGCTGCGTCCGGGCCTGGTCATCGCCATCGAACCGTGGTTCCTCAAGACCACCGACGAGATCTACCAGGATCCGAAGGACGGCTGGACGCTGAAGAGCGAGGACGGCTCCCGTGGCGCACACAGCGAGCACACCATCGCCATCACCGAAAACGGTCCGGTGATCCTCACCGTCCGCGACTAGTCCAAAACCTTATGAAAACGGGCTTGTGCGATTACGCACAGCCCGTTTTTTCATGCCCGTTTTGAGACGGAACCCACATATCGAAACGCGCATGCCATATAGTGGGCGGTACTTTTTGAACTGGTAAGGAGCGAACGAGTATGGCCACAGCCAATCTGAGTGTGGAATCCAAGGACTTCACCCTGCCGGTGGTCGAAGCCACGGCGGGCGCGGACGGCATCGTGGTGTCCACGCTGCGCAATGATGGCTGGGTCACACTCGACCCCGGTTTCCTCACCACCGCGCAATGCGAATCGAAAATCACGTACATCGACGGCAAGAACTCGATTCTGCGCTATCGCGGCTATCCGATCGAGCAGCTGTGCGAGCAGTCCGACTTCCTTGAAGTCGCTTGGCTGCTGCGTCACGGCGAACTGCCGAACAAGGACCAGTACGACCGTTTCATCTCCGACATCAACCACCGCACGATGGTGGGGGAGGACTTCCGTACGTTCATGGGCTCCTTCCCGCGCACCGCGCATCCGATGAGTGTGATGGCGTCCGCGGTCAACGCGCTCGCCACGTTCTACCCGGACACCACGGACATCAACGATTCCGACCAGCTGGACGAAGCGGCGACCATCATCATGGCCAAGGCGCGCACCATCGTCAGCTACATCTTCCGCCGCCGTCGCGATGAGCCGATGCTGTACCCGGACTACTCGCGTGGCTATGTCGACGATTTCCTGCGCATGTGCTTCGCCGTGCCGTATGAGCCGTTCGAATCCGATCCTCTGTATGTGCACGCGCTTGGCCGTCTGCTCATCATCCATGCCGACCACGAGCAGAACTGCTCCACGTCCGTGGTGCGCATCGCCGGTTCGGCGCACGCCAACCTGTATTCCGCGGTCGCGGCCGGCATCAACGCGCTGTCCGGCCCGCTGCACGGCGGCGCCAACGAGGCGGTGCTCCGCCAGCTCAAGGCCATCCGCGACTCCGGCAAAACCGTCAAGGAATTCGTGGAGGACGCGAAGGCCAACGGGCGTCGCATCTCCGGCCTCGGCCACCGCGTGTACAAGTCGTACGATCCGCGCGCGGCGATCGCCAAGACCTATCTGCAGAAGATCATGGAACGCACCGACACGCTGAAGCTGCCGGCGGACGAGCGCGCGCTGTTCGACGTGGCCACCGAACTGGAGCAGATCGCATTGAGCGACGATTACTTCGTGTCTCGTCATCTGTATCCGAACGTCGACTTCTACACGGGACTGATCTACCGTGCGATCGGCTTCGATCCGTCCATGTTCACCACGCTGTTCGCGTTGGGCCGCATCCCCGGCTGGATCGCGCAGTACCGTGAGATGCTCGCCGACCCGAACACGAAGATCGGCCGTCCGCGCCAGGTGTACACCGGCTACACGGAACGCGATTACGTGCCGATGGACCAGCGCCACTGAACGATATTGACACGCGGCTCCGGTTTCGGACGTGCGCATGCGCCTGCCATGGCTTGCCGCTACAGTGTTTCAAGGAACGAAAGAACCTAACGAATCGCTGGAACCGGTCTACGGCTCCGGCATGGTCAAAGGAGCGTACACATGACTGAACAGCGCACCGCATGGGGTTGGGGTCTGGCAAGCATCGATGCGGCCGGCAACACCCTTGACGTGTGGTATCCGGAACTCACGTTGGGCGAGGCTCCGGCTGAAACCTCGCGTCCGAATCACAACTTCGGCGCCATCGCGCATGACGAGGCCGACGCGCGTGGCGTGCGCCGCATGCCCGTGTTCACCGTGTCCAAGCTGGACGAGCCGATCGAGGACGCCGCCGACGCCTATCTGCGTCTGCACCTGCTGAGCATGCGTCTGGCCAAGCCGAACACGTTGAATCTCGACGGCATTTTCGCCAAGCTCAACAACGTGGTGTGGACCAACTACGGTCCGTTCGCCGTCGATGATTTCGCTTTGCGCAAGCTTGACGTGATGGCCGCCACCCGACAGTCCGGAGCCGTGTTGGCGCCGCACGTCGATGTGAACGTGCTGTCGATTGACAAGTTCCCCCGCATGGTCGACTACGTCGTGCCGACCGGCGTGCGCATCGGCGACGCCGACCGCGTGCGACTGGGCGCGCACCTGTCCGAAGGCACCACCGTCATGCACGCCGGCTTCGTGAACTTCAATGCGGGCACCCTCGGCGTCTCCATGGTCGAAGGCCGCGTCTCGCAAGGCGTCGTGGTCGGCAACGGCTCCGACATCGGCGGCGGCGCGTCCATCATGGGCACCCTGTCCGGCGGCGGCAAGCTCAAGAACTCCATCGGCGAGCACTCCCTGCTCGGCGCGAACGCCGGCATCGGCATCTCCCTGGGAGACAACTGCGTGGTCGAAGCGGGCCTGTACGTCACCGCCGGCACCAAGGTCACCATCTACGACAAGGCCAAGGTCGCCGCCGGCGAACCGCTCGAAACCGTCAAGGGCGCCGAACTGTCCGGCAAGGACAACATCCTGTTCATCCGCAACTCCGTGTCCGGCCGCATCGAGGCGCGCTACCGCAAGACCGGCATCGAGCTCAACGAGAAAACTCCACAAGAACTGAAAACGGAATGGCGGAGAGCGTCATCCGCGCTCTCCGCAAGAGGAAACTCGTGAAAATCACACTGATCACCGTCGGCAAGGTCAAAGAGAAAGTATCTGCGCGACGCCATCGCGGAATATTCGAAACGACTGGGCCGGTATTGCAAGCTCGGCATCGTCGAAGTGGCCGACGAGAAGACACCGGAGCATGCCAGCGACGGACTCGAACGGCAGATCAAGGCCAAAGAGGGCGAACGCATCGCCAAACATATTCGTGACGATGCGTTCGTCATCGCCCTCGCCATCGAAGGCAAGCAGCTCACCAGCGAACAGCTCGCCGCGAAAATCAACGACCTCGGACTCCACGGCACCAGCCATATCCAGCTCATCATCGGCGGCTCATTGGGACTCGACCCCGCGATCCTCAAACGAGCCGACTACCTGCTGAGCTTTTCCAAAATGACGTTCCCGCACCAGCTGATGCGGGTGATTCTGCTGGAGCAGATCTATCGCGCATACAAAATCAACGCCGGAGAACCTTACCACAAGTGATTTTCGAGGCGTTTCGCAAGAAACGCTAAGTAGGGGCGAGCCGGTATAGTGGCGCGTATGAGTGACTACAGGGACGAACGCGAGCAGCGAGAACGCCGTCGCCGCACCATGGTGCGCACGGTGTGCATCGTCATCGCCGCGGCGATGCTGCTGAGTCTGGTCATTCCTGCGATCTACGCGGGGCTTTGACGCCTTCGGGCCCGTATGATCCGAAACGGGCCCCGGTTTCCCGTATGCGTGCGGACAGGTTCGCGGTCCGTCCATGTGGGAAATGGATGTGGGCACGTGGAAAAACCTTATGGATTGTGCGGGAGCCGTGGACGGCTCCATGTCAGAATAGTCAGGAACGTAATAGAAATGTATGGTGTAAACGATGGCAGAATTTGATTACTCCGAGGCGATCAGCGAAGCGCGCGCCAAATACGAGTCCATTTCCAAGGCCCTCGACGTCGATCGACTGACCGCCGAGGCCAAGGACCTTGAAGTGAAAGCGGCCGAACCCGGATTGTGGGACGATCCGGAAAACGCACAGAAAGTGACCAGCAAGCTGTCCGCGGTGCAGTCGCAGCTCAAGCGTCTGGCATCCGCCGACCAGCGCATCGAGGACGTGGAGACCCTGGTCGAGCTTGGCCAGGAGGAAGAGGACGCCGACACGTTGGCCGAGGCGAAGGCCGAAGTCGAAAGCATCCAAAAGGATCTCGACGATATGGAGATCCAGACGCTGCTTGACGGCGAATACGACGAACGTTCCGCCGTGGTGACGATCCGTTCCGGCGCCGGCGGCGTGGATGCGGCCGATTTCGCGCAGATGCTGCTGCGCATGTACCTGCGTTGGGCGGAACGCAACGGATACAAGGCCAAGGTCATGGACACCTCCTACGCGGAAGAAGCCGGCATCAAGTCGGCCACGTTCCAGGTGGACGCCCCGTATGCATACGGGCGACTGAGCGTGGAGGGTGGCACCCACCGTCTGGTGCGTATCTCCCCGTTCGACAACCAGGGCCGCCGTCAGACCAGCTTCGCCGCCGTGGAAGTGGTTCCGCTGGTCGAAGCGACCGATCACATCGACGTGCCGGATTCCGAAATCCGCGTCGACACCTACTGCTCGTCCGGTCCTGGCGGACAGGGCGTGAACACCACGTATTCCGCGGTGCGCATCACCCACATCCCGACCGGCATCGTGGTGACCATGCAGGACGAACGCTCTCAGATTCAGAACCGCGCCGCCGCCATGGCCGTGCTGCAGTCCCGACTGCTGGTGCTGCGCCACGAGGAGGAAGCCAAGAAGAAGAAGGAGCTCGCCGGAGACATCAAGGCCAGCTGGGGCGACCAGATGCGCTCGTATGTGCTGCATCCGTACCAGATGGTCAAGGACCTGCGCACGGGGTATGAGACCTCGCAGACCCAGGCTGTCTTCGACGGCGACATCGACGAGTTCATCGAAGCCGGCATCCGCTGGCGTCACGAACAGCGTCGCGCGGCAGCCGAGGAACAAGAAGCCTAAGCGATAGGCGGAGGGAAAACACGATGGCGCTGATCTCGCTTGAACATGTGAGCAAAGTCTATCCAAAGGGCACGCGTCCCGCATTGGATGACATCAGTCTTGACATCGATCGAGGTGATTTCGTCTTTCTTGTGGGCGCGTCCGGTTCCGGCAAGACCACCTTGCTGAGCCTGCTGCTTCGCGAGGAGGAAGCCACGGATGGCGAGATCCGCGTCGCCGGCAACGATCTGCGACGCCTGTCCGCACGGCAGGTGCCGCATTATCGCCGGCAGATCGGCTTTATCTTCCAGGATTACAAGCTGCTCAACAACAAGACGGTATGGGAGAACGTCGCCTTCGCACTTGAAGTGATCGGCACAAGCCGTTCCACCATCAAATCGCTGGTGCCCAAAGTACTGCAGACGGTGGGGCTCACGGGCAAGGAAAACAACTACCCCCATGAGCTGTCCGGCGGCGAAGCGCAACGCGTCGCCATCGCAAGGGCGTATGTGAACCATCCTCAGATCCTGCTCGCCGACGAGCCTACGGGCAACCTCGACCCGACCACATCGCTGGGCATCATGGAAGTGTTGGACGCCATCAACCGTACCGGCACCACCATCGTCATGGCCACACACAACGAAGAGATCGTCAACTCCATGCGCAAACGCGTGGTCGAATTGCACACCGGCAAGATTGTGCGCGACGAGCAGCAGGGATCCTACGATTCCGCGCTGTATTTCCCGGATGCCGAAGTCGAGTCGAAATCGCACCAGGCATTGGGCACTTCCGACCCGAACGCGAAATACCGTCGACAGAACGCCATCGATTCAACGAACGCTCCTGACGACACCGTCGACGTGGAAGGCGCGACGCGCGCCGAAACCGTGGTGAACGCCGTGGATGTGGTCGCCGCTGCCGTCCATGACGGACAGGGGAACGACGGCATCGCCCGTCTTGCCAAATCCGTGCATTCCGGACGCACCGGCCGTTACGGCGAGGCCTTCGCGTCAGTGGAGACCACCTTGACCTGGGGCAAGGGACTGAGCCTCGAACAGATGGCCGACCAGGAACAGGCCGAGCAAACCGAACGGAACGAACAGGCCAAGACCTCCGCTGAAAATGATGCCTCCGAGACTGGTGCCGACGAAGCATCGGCGCTGTCCGCTCCGCCTGCACCGCCCGTTCCACCGACCCAAACCGAGCCTCCGACACCGCCCGAACCGCCCGTCCCGCCGGCACCGTCCGATGAAAACCCTGAGGACACCAAGGAGCACGACTGATGCGTTTTCGTTTCATCCTTTCCGAAACATGGAACAGCCTCAAGCGCAATGTTTCAATGATCATCTCCGTCATGCTGGTCACATTCATCTCCTTCCTGTTCATCGGCGTATCCGGCCTGATGCAGGCACAGATCACCGCCGCGAAGGGCGAATGGTACGACAAGGTCGAAGTGGTCGTATGGCTGTGCCCGGACGGTGCCAGCCAGGCGGCGTCCTGCTCGTCGGGCAAGGCGCCTTCCAACCAGGAGATCGTCGATCTGGAGAACGTGATCAACGAGGAAGCCGGCAACATCGTCTCCAAAATCACATATGTGAGCCGTGAGGACTTCTACAAGAACACCTTCCTCAAGCAGTATCCGAACGGCGAATACCAAGGACGCGTGCTCACCGCCGCCGACATGCAGGGGTCGCTGCGTCTGAAACTGAAGGACCCGACCAAATACCAAGTGGTATCCGAAGTGTTGAGCGGCCGCACCGGTGTCGAGGAAGTGCAGGATCAACGCAAGATCTTCGACCCGGTCTTCTCGGTGCTGAACCGTGCGACGGCGGTCACCGTGGCGCTCGCCGGCGTGATGATCCTGGTGGCCATCATGCTGACCGGCACGACGATTCGCATGAGTGCCGCCTCGCGTAAGAACGAGACCGAGATCATGCGACTGGTGGGAGCCTCGAACTGGACCATCCGCCTGCCGTTCGTGTTGGAAGGCGTGTTTGCGTCGCTGATTGGTTCGCTGCTCGCCTGCGGAACGTTGAGCGCCATGGTGAAGCTGTTCATCACGGATTGGCTGTCGAAGAGCGTGCAGTGGATGCCTCTGATCAACCAGAAGACGGTATGGCTGCTTGCACCGGCCCTTGTGGTGGGAGCCGTCGTGCTGTCGATCGTCGCGTCCAGCATCTCGCTGAGGAAGTACCTGAAGGCATAAACCGGCGGAGTGCTGAACGAGATGTTCAGCATATTTGAAGTTTGCTGGATACAATGTCGAAATAGGTGGATTTCGGGAAGGGAATACATGTCTAGGAAAATGACGAGACAGGTGCGGCCCATCGTTGGACTGATGCTTGCTTCGGCTATGTTCTGCGCCGGCGGCGTCGCGGTCGTCGTCGCGCCGGCTCCGCAGGCGCATGCCGTGAGCATGTCGGAATACCAGGCGAAGGTGTCGAACCACGCCAAGCTGAAGTCGCAGCTTGTCGGCGTGAGCAGCGATCTCGCCGACACGATTCTGCAGTTGGCCGATTTGAACGACAACCAGATTCCTGCGGCGGTCGAGGCCGCGGAATCTGCCCAGCAGGCGGCAGAACAGGCGCAGAGCCTGGCGGAAGCGACCACGCAGCGGTTGCAAGCGGCCCAGCAGGACAAGGCGAACCTTGAGGAGCAGATCAAACAGACCGGCTCCGACTATGATGACGCCAAGGCCGCCGTCGCGCAGCTCGCCCGCGAAAGCTTCCACGGCTCCAGTACGTCGGATGTGCTGGATTTTGTCACCGATTCGACGACCGCCGACGATTTCGTCAACAAGATGCAGTCGCAGGCCGCGGTCACGCGAAGCGAATCCAACGCGGCAACCGACGCGGCGAACGAGCTGAACACGTCGATGAACCGTAAGGACCGTCTGGGCGCCATCGAACAGAAGATCACTCAGCTCAAGGAGCAGGCCGACCAGCAGGCGGCAAGCGCCCAGCAGGCGGCAAGCGAGGCCAGCGCCAAGCAGACCGCCCTGCAGAAGCTGCGTGACGAGGGCACGGTGAAACGTGAGAAGCTCGAATCGCAGAAGAGCCAGCTGACAACGCAGAGCGCCAAGGAAGCGGCGGACATCGTCGCCATGAAATCGCAGATCGATTCATGGAACAACCAGTACAACAATTCCAACAACGCCGCTGTCAACCCCAATAACAACCAGCAGCAGTCGCGTCCGAACAACAACACGAACTACAATCCCGCTCCCGCGCCTGCACCTGCGCCGGCTCCGACGCCCAATAACAACAATTCCGGCGGCGCCGGCGGCATGAACTATGCGGTGCCCGGCAATTGCCCGGCCGGTTCCGGATACTGCTACGGACACAACACCGGCAACACGGTCGGCGGTGCCGCGTATCCGTCCCGCCAGTGCACGCTGTGGGCATACCTGAGGCGTTCCCAGCTGAGCCTTCCGGTCGGCTCCTACATGGGCAACGGCGCCGATTGGGCCAATACCGCTCGTGGACTCGGATACCTGGTGAACAACACCCCGCATGTCGGCGCGGCGATGGTGTTCGCGCGCGGCCAAAGCGTAGGCGGACATTGGACCGCCGACTGGCAGTACGGCCACGTGGCCGTCGTGGAACGCGTGAACGCCGACGGTTCGGTTCTGATCTCCGAAGGCGGCACTGGCTTCGCGACGTTCCCGGCTTGGGAAACGATCTCCAACGCCGGAGCCTACCAGTACGTCCACTACTGACGGTTCCGTTCCAGACATGAAACCACGGCAAGCGCGCCGTCCGCATCGTCGGGCGACGCGCTTTCGTGATATGGTCGACGGAGTCGCGTTGCATACACTGATCGAAAGAACCGGGAAGGAGGTCCGACATGGCCAAGGAACAGGGAACCAAACCGATCGCGCAGAACAAGAAGGCGCGTCACGACTACGCCATCGAAGACAAGTATGAGGCCGGTCTCGTGTTGACCGGCACCGAAGTGAAGTCGCTTCGTGAAGGACGGGCGTCGCTGGCCGAATCGTTCATCACCATCGACCGTCGTGGGGAGATGTGGCTTGAGGGAGCCAACATTCCCGAATATCTCAACGGCACGTGGAACAACCACGCACCCAAGCGCAAGCGCAAGCTGCTGCTGCATGCGGCGCAGATCGACAAGCTGGCCCGCCAAACCCAGGCCAAGGGATTCACCATCATTCCGCTGAGCCTGTATTTCAAAGACGGCCGCGTCAAGGTCGAGATCGCGCTCGCCCGAGGCAAGAAGGAATTCGACAAGCGCCAGTCGCTTCGCGAGGAGCAGGACAAGCGTGAGGCGCTGCGAGCCATGCGATACGCCAACAAGCAGGTGCGATAAATCGGAAAAATTCCGGTTTCACATAGTGAAAGAACGCCGATTCAGGAAAATTTTTGTAACACACCCTCTTTACGCTAGGATACGGTTCGGCTGAACAGGCCGATATGAATCCATAGGAGAGGGAACATGCAAGCAGGAAAAGCCCTGAAAACCGCCGCCGCGTTCATGTTGAGCGTGGCCATGCTCGCCACCGGCGCGGCATGCGGCACCAGCGACGACAGCGACGCCTCGGCGTCGAAATCCAGTTCGAAGTCCAGCGAACTGACCGGTTACGATGTTTCCGGCGTGAAGAAGGACGACGCGATCGCCAAAATGCTGCCGGATTATGTGAACAAGGACGGCAAGCTCACCATCGGCATGGATACGTCGTACGCGCCGGCCGAATTCCTGGCCGCGGACGGCAAGACGCCGGTCGGCTTCGACGTGGACATCGCCAAGGCGCTGGCCGGAGTGTTCGGTCTTGAGGCCGATCCGGAAACCGCGAACTTCGATTCGATTATTCCGGCCGTCGGCGCCAAGTACGACATCGGCATCTCGTCGTTCACCGTCACCAAGGAACGCCTCGAGGCGGTCGACTTCGTCAGCCACTTCAACGCCGGCTCCGCATGGGCCGTGAAGAAGGGCAACCCGAACAAGGTCGACACGTCCGATCTGTGCGGCAAGAAGGTGGCCGTGCAGACCGCCACCATGCAGGAGACCGCCGCCAACAAGATGGCCAAGCAATGCAAGGCCGATGGCAAGGCGGAGATGGACGTTATCTCCAGCAAGTTGCAGACCGATGTGACCACCAACGTCGTCACCGGCAAGGCCGACGTGTTCTACGCCGATTCGCCGGTCGCCGGCTACGCGATCGCGCAGACCGACGGCGAACTCGAAACGCTTGGCAAGACCGAAGGCATCGCCCCGGAAGGCATCGTCGTCAAGAAGGGCGACCAGCAGATGGACGAGGCCCTGCAGAAGGCCCTGCAGAAGCTCATCGACGACGGCACCTACATGAAGATCCTCAAGTACTGGGGTGTTCAGGACGGTGCCATCAGCAAGCCGGAGATCAACACCCCCGGCACCAACGAGTGAATGTTTCGGAACTTTTGCGTCCGTTAATACGCTCGTAGCAATCCGCTCTTAGGTTATGCCATAGCCACGTTTGGCTGGTTGATTTGGCTGGGTTGAAGAGAGGACTTGCCATGATGAGGAACCTGAAAGGTTGGGCGGCGCTCGCGTTGAGCGCGGCGATGGTCGTCTCGATGGGAGCCTGCGGAACCTCCGACAAAACGGATTCCCAAGCTTCCGTCGATTCGAATTCGTCGTCGACCACCGGTTACGACGTGTCCGGCGTGAAGAAGGACGAGAAGATCGCCAAGATGCTGCCGTCCTCCGTCACCAAGGACGGCAAGCTGACCGTCGGCATGGATACGTCGTACGCGCCGGCCGAGTTCCTGGCCGCGGACGGCAAGACGCCGGTCGGCTTCGACGTGGACATCGTCAAGGCGTTAGCGAAAACGTTCGGCCTCGAGGCGGATCCGCAGACGTCGAATTTCGATTCGATCATTCCATCAATCGGTTCGAAGTACGATATCGGCGTCTCGTCGTTCACCATTACCCCGGAACGCATGAAGGCCGTCGACTTCGTCAGCATGTTCAAGGCCGGTTCCACGTGGGTGGTCAAGAAGGGCAACCCAGGCAAGATCGACACGTCCGACCTGTGCGGATTGAAGATCGCGGTGCAGACCGGCACCACACAGGAGGAGGAAGTCAACAAGGGCGCCGAACAGTGCAAGGCGGACAACAAGCTTGACATCCAGATCCTGTCCAACAAGCTGCAGACCGATGTGACCACCAACGTCGTCACCGGCAAGGCCGACGTGTTCTACGCCGATTCGCCGGTCGCGGGTTATGCGATCTCCCAGACCGACGACCAGCTTGAGGCCCTCGGTGAGGACGTCGGCGTGACCAAGGAGGCCGTGGCCATCAAGAAGGGTGATTCCGACACGGCCAAGGCGGTGCAGGCGGCCATGCAGAAGCTGATGGATGACGGCACGTACATGAAGATCCTCAAGATTGGGGCGTCGACATCCGTCAACCCGACCGATTTGGGCTGATCGGCGCACTGACGCTGCGGGCGTAGGGGCATCGGACGTATATAGATCGATGCCCCTACGCTTTTTGCCGATTAACGTCGGCGTAGCATTGCGGTTTTATCGTGTGCCTTTGGAATACTGGACGTCTGATTGGCAAATGGACGATTACCGTTCAGTGGATGGGAAGAGAATAGAAGGAGAACCCACTATGTCGTTGAAATTCAAATCGTTTGCCGCTCTCGCGCTGAGCGCGGCCATGATGTTCTCCGTCGCCGCATGCGGCACCACGGATTCCGGTGACGCCAAAAGCGACTCGAAGGCGAAGAACACCACCGTTGGTTACGATGTGAGCACCATCAAGAAGGATGACGAGCTGGCCAAGCTGGCCGCCTCCGCGAAGACCGTCAAGGACGGCGAGCTGTCCGTCGGCATGGAACTGTCCTATGCTCCGGCCGAATTCTACGCCGAAGACGGCAAGACGCCGGTCGGCTACGATGTGGACATGTCCAAGGCCATCGCCCAGACGCTGGGCCTGAAGCCGAAGATCGTCTCCTCCATGTTCGACACCATCGTCCCGTCCATCGGCTCCAAGTACGATCTGGGCATCACCGCCATGACCATCACCGAAGAGCGTCTGCAGTCCGTCGACTTCGTGAGCTACTACCGCGCCGGCTCCACGTGGGCCGTGCAGAAGGGCAACCCGAAGAAGCTCGACACCTCCGACATGTGCGGCGCGAAGATCGCAGTGCAGACCGGCACCGTCCAGGAGGACGAGGCCAACAAGATCGCCAAGGGCTGCAAGGCCGACAAGAAGGCCGAAGTGATGTCCTACAAGCGTCAGGCCGAAGCCGCCACCGCAGTGGCCACCGGTAAGGCCGACGTGTTCTACGCCGATTCGCCGGTCGCCGGCTACGCGATCTCCCAGACCGACGGCCAGCTTGAGGCCCTCGGCGACGTTGAAGGCGTGGCCAAGCAGGGCATCGCCATCAAGAAGGGCGACCAGCAGCTCGACGAGGCCGTGCAGAAGGCCGTGCAGAAGCTGATGGATGACGGCACGTACATGAAGATCCTCAAGCATTGGGGCGTCGAGTCCGGCGCTCTCGACAAGGCTGAGATCAATCCGACCGACCTCAACTGATCTCATCAGATAGATAGAAAAAGGAAACAGCATCATGGCGAAGAAACAAGTCGACGGCGACGGCCTCGATATTCCCAATCGCATTAAAGCCTTGCCCGTCAAGCGTACGGGTCCGATCGTGGCGGCCATCATCGTCGCGCTCTTCGCCGCGATGCTGGTGCAGGCTTTGGTCACCAATCCGCGTTTCGAATGGAATGTGGTCTGGAAATACCTGTTCAACGAGAACGTACTGGAAGGCATCAAGTACACGCTGCTGCTGACCGTCATCTCGATGGTCATCGCCATCATTCTGGCGGTCATTCTGGCGGTCATGCGCAAATCCATCAACCCGGTGCTGCGCGGCGTGAGCTGGTTCTACATCTGGTTCTTCCGTGGAACCCCTGTGTACACGCAGCTGGTCTTCTGGGGTCTGTTCGCGGTGCTGGTGCCACGTATCGGCGTGGGCATCCCGTTCACCTCAATCGAATTCTGGAGCATTGACTCCCAGTCTGTCATCACCGCGTTCAACGCCGCATGGCTGGGCTTGGCCCTGAACGAAGCCGCCTACCTGGCCGAAATCGTGCGCGCCGGCCTCGAGGCCGTCGATCCGGGGCAGACGGAAGCCGCAAAGGCCCTCGGCATGAAGCGCACGCTCATCATGCGTCGCATCGTGCTGCCGCAGGCCATGCGCATCATCATCCCGCCGACCGGCAACGAGTTCATCGGCATGCTGAAGACCACGTCGCTTGTCAACGCCGTGCCGTTCACGCTGGAACTGCAGTTCGCCACCACGGCGATCGCGACCCGTCTGTACAAGCCGATTCCGCTGCTGATCGTGGCGTGCATCTGGTATCTGGTCATCACCTCCATCCTGATGGTCATCCAGTCGCGACTCGAAAAGCACTTCGGCAAGGGCTTCGACGCCCGTCCCGCCGGAGCCCGCGGCAAGCGCACGCCGCTACCGGGCAAGACCTTCGGCGAACCCAAGGATGACGTCGACAAGCAGAACGAAGCCACGTTCGCGGGAATGACCGCGTGAGGGGAATGACCATGAGCGAAATCACAACCAACGAAATCGTTCCCGCCGTCAAGGCGACCCAGGTGCACAAGGCCTTCGGCAACCTGCACGTGCTCAAAGGCATCGACATGACCGTCATGCCCGGCACCGTCACCGTGATTCTCGGACCGTCCGGTTCCGGCAAATCCACGTTCCTGCGTCTGATCAACCAGCTGGAAACCCTGACCGGCGGCGAAATCGACGTCGACGGCGAAATGATCGGCTACAAGTACGTCGACAAAGGCGGCGAACGTGTGCTGCAGACCCTGAACGACAAGGAAGTGGCCGAACAGCGTTCCAAACTCGGCATGGTGTTCCAGCGCTTCAACCTGTTCCCGCACATGACGGCTCTTGAAAACGTCATGGAGGCTCCGGTCCACGTCAAGCACATGGACAAAGAAGGAAGCCCGCGAACTCGCCATTCAGGAGCTGAACCGCGTCGGCATGGGGGAGCGTCTCGACTACTATCCGGCACAGCTGTCCGGCGGCCAGCAGCAGCGCGTGGCCATCGCCCGCGCGCTTGCCATGAAGCCGGAGATCATGCTGTTCGACGAACCGACATCCGCGCTCGATCCGGAACTCGTCGGCGAAGTGCTCAACGTCATGCTCGACCTCGCCAAGGAAGGCATGACCATGGTGGTCGTCACCCATGAGATCGGCTTCGCGCGCGAGGTCGCCGACCAGATCGTCTTCATGGACGGTGGCGTGGTCGTCGAACAGGGCGGACCGGAGATCATCGACCATCCGAAGGAGTCGAGGTTTAAGGACTTCTTGCAGCACGTCCTGTAGCAAGTAAGGCTGTCGTACTGCCGTAAATTCCCAATCCACTGACGTCAAGCGTCCGCAGACGTCCGGTGGGTTGGGTTTTCTTTTTGCCGCCGACGATGGGCGCGTTGCGTGCGTCACTGGTTCGCACGATTTCCCTGGGGGAGTGGGATTTCGCATATATGGCAAAGATTTGTAAGGACGCGCGGCTTGGTTTCATGATTGACATCCTTACCCGATAGGCTAAGGAGCTATGTGTGGAATCGTAGGATATGCAGGAAATGTTCGGACCGCGTGCGGCAAACCCTTGGAGGTCTGCCTCCAGGGTCTTCAGCGATTGGAATACCGTGGATATGATTCGGCCGGCGTGGCGTTGACCGCGCCCGGCATGGACCATGTGGCGGTGCGTAAGAAGGCCGGCCGTCTCGCCAACCTGGTGCAGGACATCGAACGCGATCCGATGCCGGAAGCCACCGTGGGCATCGGCCACACCCGTTGGGCCACCAACGGCGTGCCGAACGACACCAACGCGCATCCGCACACCTCGCGTGACGGCAAAGTGGCCATCATCCACAACGGCATCATCGAAAACGCGTCCCAGCTGCGTCTTGACCTGCAGACGGAAGGCTACCATTTCGTTTCCGAAACCGATACGGAGGTCGCGGCGAAGCTGCTGGGTAAGATCAGCGACAAGATCATCGAAGAGACCGGCAAGCCTGACCTGTTCAAGGCCGTCCGCCGTCTCGCACGCATGCTGGAAGGCGCGTTCACCATCCTCGCCACCGATGTGCGCCAGCCGGACATCGTGGTCGGCGCCCGTCACGATTCGCCGCTGGTGGTCGGTCTTGGCGAAGGCGAGAACTTCCTCGGCTCCGACGTGGCCGCGTTCGTGGCCTACACCAAGCGCGCCATGGAAATCGACCAGGACCAGGCCGTGATGGTGTCCGCAGACAAGGTCGTCGTCTCCGACTTCATGGGCAACATCGTGCCCGATCCGAAGACCTACACCGTGGACTGGGATGCGTCCGCCGCCGAAAAGGGCGGTTGGGACTCCTTCATGGACAAGGAGATCCATGAGGATCCGGCCGCCGTGCAGCGCACTCTGCTGGGGCGTCTCGACGAGAACGGCAACATCAACCTCGATGAGGTGCGCATCGACGAGCATGATTTCAAAGCCATCGACAAGATCATCGTCATCGCCTGCGGCACGGCCGCGTATGCGGGCATGGTGGCCAAATACGCCATCGAGCATTGGGTGCGCATTCCGGTAGAAGTGGAACTCGCCCACGAATTCCGCTACCGTGACCCGATCCTCACCCCCCGAACGTTGGTGGTGGCCATTTCGCAGTCCGGCGAGACCATGGACACGCTGATGGCGTTGCGCCACGCGCGTGAACAGGGCTCCAAGGTATTGGCCATCTGCAACACGCAGGGCGCGTCCATCCCACGCGAATCCGACGCGGTGCTCTACACCCACGCCGGTCCGGAAGTGGCGGTCGCCTCCCCCAAGGCGTTCGTGGCGCAGATCACCGCCGCATACGTGCTCGGCCTGTATCTGGCCCAAGTCAAGGGTGCCATGTATCGAGACGAAATCGCCCAGACTTTGGAATCTCTGAAGGACATGCCCCGCAAGATCCAGTGGATTCTCGACACCCAGACCAAGACCGTGCAGGAAGCCGCCGAACAGATGGTGGATGCGAAATCGTTCCTGTTCCTCGGCCGCCATGTGGGCTATCCGGTGGCCATGGAAGGCGCGTTGAAGCTCAAGGAAATCGCCTACACGTTCACCGAAGGCTTCGCCGCGGGCGAACTGAAACATGGTCCGATCGCTTTGGTGGACGAAGGCGAACCGGTCGTATTCATCGTGCCGCCGGCGCGCGGCCGCAACGTGCTGCACTCCAAAGTCATCTCCGGCATCGAAGAGGTCAAGGCCCGTGGCGCCTACATCATCGCCGTGGCCGAGGAACACGATCCGGACGTGGAACGTTACGCCGACGTGGTCTTCTGGCGTCCCGCATGCCCGACGCTGATGAGCCCGCTGGTGGACGTGGTGCCGCTGCAGCTGTTCGCCATGGACATGGCCAAGCTCAAGAACTACGACGTCGACAAGCCGCGCAATCTCGCCAAGTCCGTCACCGTTGAGTAACGAACGCAGGCACCGGTACGTGCTCGAGGAACCTCATATTCCCTTCGAATATGAGGTTCTGTACGAGGACGAGAACATCATCGTCATCGACAAGCCGCATTTCCTCGCCACCACGCCACGCGGCATGTGGTATCGCGAAACCGCGCTGGTCCGGTTGTGCGAGCGGTACGACGAGCCGAACATCACGCCGGCGCACCGTTTGGACCGACTGACCGCAGGCGTCGTCGTGTTCGTACGTAATCCGTCTGCGCGAGGCGCGTACCAGATGCTGTTCCAAAATCGCAAAACCGTCAAAACCTACGAATGCCTGGCACCGCTCGCCCCGACGCAGCGGCCGCGATATGGAACGGCGGTGCGCATCGACCGGCACCTGCCGTTTCCGCTGGTACGCAGGTCGCATATCAACAAGGATCGCGGACGATTGCAGGCGTACGAAAGCGCCGACGTGCCCAACGCGGAAACGCTGATCGAACGGGGAAGCGGCATCCGCTTCGTTGCCGGCAGACCGTACGTGAATTACACGCTGCATCCGAAAACCGGCAAGACGCACCAGTTGCGCGTGCATATGAATTCGCTCGGACTGGCGATATTGGGCGACGATTTCTACCCGGACATCGTGCAGCGCGCGTACGACGACTTCTCGCAACCCTTGGAATTGGTGGCGCGCGAACTGCGATTCGATGACCCGCTCAACGGCGAGCCACGTCGATTCGTATCGCACGTGCCGTTGGGCGCGGGCTTATAGAAACCCACGATTTTGGACATTCCCCTATCTCGCCCGACACGCCCGATTATCATGGCGTTCTGTTGACTTGCCGGAGCGTTTCCGGCATCACGAGAGTAAGAGAGAACCATGGGTAAAATCTCGAAAGCCGTCCGCGGCGTCGCCGACATCTACAACGGCGCATCGCTGATCGTCCGTATCATCGTCGGCCTGATCATCGGCACCGTGCTGGCATTGACCATGCCCCACGTGACCTGGATCGGCGAATTCGGCACCCTGTTCGTGGCCGCGTTGAAGGCCGCGGCACCGATTCTGGTGTTCGTACTGGTGGCCAGCGCCCTTGCGCAGGGCACGTCGAAACTCGACCGCCGTTTCGGCACCGTGCTGTTCCTGTACCTGTTCACCACGTTCCTGGCAGCGGTCGTGGCCGTGCTGACCTCCCGTCTATTCCCGCAGACCCTGTCCTTGGGCAAGGCCGCCAAAGCCGACGTGGTGCCGCAAGGCCTTTCCGAAGTCATCCAGACGCTGCTGACCAACATCGTGGCCAATCCGATCCAGGCCATCATCGATGGCAACTACATCTGCATCCTGATGTGGGCCTGCCTGTTCGGACTCGCCATGAAGTCCATCGCCAACGAAAGCTCCAAAGCGTTCATGGCCAACGTGGCCGACGCCGTGTCCCAGGTGATCCGCTGGGTCATCAACCTCGCCCCGTTCGGCATCATGGGCCTCGTGTTCACCAACGTGGCCGACAACGGCCTGTCCGCATTCACCAAGTACGGCAGCCTGCTGCTCCTGCTCGTCGGCACCATGCTGCTCATGGTGCTCGTGTTCGGCCCGCTCGTCATCTTCATCTTCCTGCGCCGCAACCCGTACCCGCTGGTCTACCGCTGCTTCAAGGAATCCGGCCTGACCGCGTTCTTCACCCGCTCCTCCGCTGCGAACATCCCCGTCAACATGCAGCTGTGCGAGAAGCTCGGGCTTGACAAGGACATGTACTCCGTGTCCATTCCGCTGGGCGCCACCATCAACATGAACGGCGCGGCCATCACCATCACCATCATGGCCATGGCTGCCGCCAACACGCTCGGCATCCAGATCTCCCTGCCGGCGGCCATCCTGCTGTCCGTGGTCTCAGCGCTCGGCGCATGCGGCGCGTCCGGCGTGGCAGGCGGCTCGCTGCTGCTCATCCCGATGGCCTGCTCGCTGTTCGGCATCAGCAACGACATCGCCATGCAGGTGGTGGGCGTCGGCTTCATCATCGGCGTCATCCAGGATTCCGTGGAAACCTGCCTGAACTCCGCGTCCGATGTGGAGTTCGCGGCCACCGCCGAATACCATGCCTGGCTCAAGCAGGGCCGTCAGCTGCCGGCCTTCATGTATTCCAAGAAGGAACGCGCCAAGCTCGGCATCGAAGCTTGATTGCGTACCGGCTTAGCCGCCGATGCGATATCGCAGGGAACCGCTTTGGAAGTTCGCTTCCGGAGCGGTTCTTCCGCATTCGGCGTATTTGGGTGGATATGGGGAGCCTTTCCAGGCTTGTGCGTGGCTTCCGCATGACCCGTATAATCTTATGGTGGTAATCGCAGGCGAAATACAAAACGGAGGTCCGTGGGCGTGGTGCTGAAATCGGCGAAACTGGTGAAGCAGCTCATCGCCATCTGCTGCGCGGGCGTCATGGCGTCCAGCGCCGCCGCATGCGGGGCCAATACGGACACACGCACACAGATCACCGTATGGTCGTGGGAGCCGAGCATGAAACAGGTCATCGCCGGCTTCGAAAAAGACAATCCCGACATCCGCGTGGTTTGGAAGAACACCAGCGGTTACGACAAACTCAACAACGCCATCCAAGACGGTTACGGCATTCCCGACGTGGTGCAGCTGGAATATTACGCATTGCGCCAGTACGCGGTCAGCAGCCAGCTCGTGCCCATCACCGGCAGAACCGAAGGCTATGCCGATTTCTACACGCCCGGCACCTGGGCGTCGGTGCAGCTCAACGGACGGGTGTACGGGCTTCCCATGGACTCCGGCCCGATGGCCTTCTTCTATAACAACAGCGTGTTCGAACAGGTTGGCGTGGACGCGTCCAAGATCCGCACATGGGACGACTACTACGAGGCCGCCAAAAAACTCAAGAAAATCGGCGTGTACATCACCGCCGATTCCGGCGACGCCAGCTTCTACGACACGATGATCTGGCTCGCCGGCGGACGCCCGTTCTCCACGTCCAACGATGGCAAGAACGTGACCATCAGACTCACCGAAGATAAAGGCACCCGCGAATTCACCGAATTCTGGCAGAAGATGATCGATGAGGGTTTGGTGGCAACAAACCTCACGTCATGGTCGGATCGATGGAAATCGGCCGTGGGACAAGGCAAAGTCGCCTCGCTGTTCTCCGGCGCATGGCTGCCTTCGCTGCTCATGTCCGACATTCCCGGCGCGGCCGGCCTGTGGCGCGTGGCCCAGATGCCGACGCCCGACGGCAAGGCCACCACATCGGAAAACGGCGGTTCGGCCCTTGCCGTGCTGCAACGTTCCCGCAAACCCGAAGCCTCATACCGTTTCATCGAATACGCCTGCCACAATGCCAAAGGCATCACAACCCGCGTGGATGGCGGCGCGTTCCCAGCCGACAAAAACACCCTATCCGACTCGAAATTCCTCAGCAAGACCACGGTGACCGACGACCGTGGCATCGAAGTGCCCTATTTCGGCGGGCAGGAATACAACCGCGTGCTGTCCCAGGCCGCGGAGAACGTGTCGACCGGATACCAGTATCTGCCGTTCGAAGTGTATGCGCGCAGCGACTTCCGGTCCACGGTGGGCAAGGCCTACAAATGGTCGAGCCTGCTGCGCAAAGAGCAGAACAGGCTCAACATCATCGCCGCAGGCGGTCAGGTCTCCGACACCTCCAACATCGGCGATGCGTTGAAGAACACCGAATCGTCCGACCGCATCAAACTTAAGGGCGGCATAGCCCTATGGCAGAAGGACCTGAAAGAATACGGAGCCAACCAGGGCTTCACCATCCAATAGCGTCTGTGTAATTGGTTTAATCGATTGCGGCCTGCGGATAGCGCATTATCCGCAGGCCGTCGGTTTTCAGATTGCCGGGCTATGATCGCCGGTTCCCGTCGCTGGCTCTTGAATCAGCGGACGTTGCGGTCGTAGATGTGCCACATGCCCTTGAAAATCAGGTCCGGATCGTAAATGTCGATCATGTTCGTGCCGTCGGCGAACACGCGGCTCAATCCTCCCGTCGCCACCACACGGAAATCCTCGTCGATCTCCTTATGGAACTGCGCGATCGTGCGTTCGATGCCGCCGAGGAAGTTGTAGTACAGGCCCGCCTGCATGGCCGGTTTCGTGGACTTCGCCAGAATCGACTTCGGACGGGTGATCTCCACTTCCGGCAGCTGCGCCGTCCCTTCCCACAGTGCGGCCGCGGCGGTGCGGATACCGGTGGTGATCAGTCCGGAAATCACCGACGCGTCCGCGGTGACGTAGTTGAACGTGGTGGCCGTGCCGAAATCAGCCACCAGAATCGGCCCGCCATACTCGTAATACGCGCCCGCGCAGTCGGCGATGCAGTCCGCGCCCATGTTCTGCGGATTGTCCATGCGGATGTTGAGTCCCGTTTTGATGCCCGGTCCCACGATCATCGGATCGATGTCGAGGAACTTCACGATGCTCGCACGGAACGAATGCATGACCTTCGGCACCACGGACGAAATGATCACATCATCGACATCCGCCGGCTTGTAGCCGCTCAAAGCCAGGAACTGCGTGATCATCAGCCCGTATTCGTCGGACGTGTGGTTCGCCTTCGTGGTGATGCGGTACGTGCCCGCGATGCGCCCATCGTCGATGAAACCGATCACGACGTTCGTGTTGCCGATATCCACAGCCATCAGAAGCATGTTGCGTTCTCCTTCGCGTTTTGCGGAAGTTCCGTTGAAATATTGCGATTATTGCGATTGATACGGTTATTGCGATTCGAAAATGCTGCGGTTAGCGCCGTTCGCCGTCCGCACGCATGGCTGCGAGCTTGACAAGAATACGTTTCGCAAGTGCGTCCTTGCCCATCTTGCTCCATCGTTCGATGCTTGGCCTGTCTGCGGTTTCGCCCGGCGTCAGCACCGTCACCACGTTCGTGTCCGCTGCGAAACCGGCGCCGGGGGTGCGCAGATTGTTGGCCACCAGCATGTCGCAATGCTTGCCGTTAAGCTTCTTCGCCGCGTTGGCCTCAAGGTCGCGCGTCTCCATGGCGAATCCGCACAATGTCTGGTCCGGCCGCTTATGCTCGCCGGCCCAAGCCAGAATATCCGGATTCGACGTGAGCTCGAGCTCGATGCCGCTGCGCCCGTTCTTCTTGATCTTGTCCCGGGCCTGCTCGACCGGACGGAAATCGCCGACGGCCGCGGCCATGACGGTGATGTCCGTGTCCGAGAAACGGCTCGTCACCACATCGAACATATCCCGTGCGGTCGTGACATCGACCACATCCACGCCATACGGGGCGTCCAACGCCACCGGACCGGACACAAGCGTCACCTGCGCGCCCAGATTGCGTGCCTGTTCGGCCAAGGCATACCCCATCTTGCCGGTGGAATGGTTGGTGAGGAACCGCACCGGATCAAGCGGCTCCTGCGTCGGGCCGGCGGTGACGAGCACGGCAAGTCCCTTAAGCGGCAGCTCGCCGTCCGGACGATTCGCAAGCAGCAGCGCTTTCACCGCCGTTTCGATGCGTGCCGGCTCCTCCATACGTCCCTTGCCGGCGTCGCCGCAGGCCAGCATGCCGCTTTCCGGCTCCACAATCGTCCAACCGAGCTCACGGCAGGTATTGAGATTGCGTTGCGTCACGGCGTTTTCATACATATGCACGTTCATGGCGGGGCACAGGATCTTCGGTCCCTTGTCGTACGCGAGTATGGTGCTGGTCAGCTGGTCATCGGCGATGCCGCAGGCGATTTTCGCGATGATATCGGCGCTCGCCGGAGCGACTGCCAGCAGATCCGCCCACTTCGCGTCGGCCACGTGGCTGATCTGCAGCGGACCGTCCGGTCCGGGTGCCACGTCGGCCGTAGCGCCGGGACGATGTCCGGCGGCGAACATGGACATGCGTGTCGGCGTGTGGGTGAGGGAACTGAACGTCAGGGGAGTGACGAACTCCTGTGCGGCGGCGGTCATCACCACACGCACCTCATGCCCCTGCTTGCTCCAATCGGAGGCGAGATGGCAGGCCTTGAACGCGGCGATGCTGCCGGTGACCCCCAAAAGAATATGCGCCATGGATCAACCGTCCTTCTCGTTGTGACCTGCCGCGACTGCGTCAAGTATATAACCGGGCCGAAGCCTCCGCGCGCTTTGCGGGCGAATCCGAACGGGCCGCGGGTATGGCGGACGGTAGAATCAGGCCGTGGTGATCGACCTCACGCAGGCGGTCAACCGCAATCACAACACATAATCGAAAATACGAAGAGGAGAAATCCCATGTCGTCACCTACCGGTGCGCACGGCGAAGCCGACGCAACCAAACAGGAGAACGAACAGCAGCCGCAGTCCACGGCAAGCACCGACGCCACGCTGAACGCGCGTGCGAAATCGTCGAACGGCGCGAAATCGCAAGGCCCGAAGAAGTGGCTTATCGCGTTGATCGCCGTCATCGCCGCCGTCGCGGTGATCGTCGCCATTGCAGTGACGCGCGGCAAAAACGATGACGCGAACACTTCCGGCGTAACTAAAGCCGACACCGTCACCATCGGGCTCAAACTCGCCCCGGTCAGCCTCGACATCCGCCACCAGTCCGGATCGGCCATCGAACAGGTGCTGATCGGCAACGTCTACGAAGCGCTGCTGTCGCGCGACTCCGACAACAAAGTGCAGCCGGGCCTCGCGAAATCCTGGGACATTTCCAAGGACGGCAAGACCTACACCTTCCATCTCAACCAGAACATGACCTTCTCCAACGGCGACAAGCTCGACGCTGACGACGTGGCCTGGTCCATCAACCAGCTCAAGGAGAAGCAGTACTACAACGCCAACCAGGTGGCCAGCCTCGACAAGGCCGAAGCGGTGGACGCCAACACGGTCAAGCTCACCCTTTCCACCCCCGACTCCAACCTGCTGTGGTATCTGACCGGACGTCCTGGCCTCGTGTTCGACAAAAACGCCAAATACAACGCGAAAACCGAAGCGGTCGGCTCCGGCCCGTATACCGTCGAATCTTTCGACTCGGCCAGCAAAATGGTGCTCAAAGCCAATGCGAAATATTGGGGAACCGCGCACAAGCCCGCCACCCAGAACGTGGTGATCCGCTTCCTCACCGACGACAACGCAGCGGTCAACGCGCTGAAAAGCGGTGACGTCGACGTGCTTTCCCCGGTGAACGCCACGCTCGCCAAATCATTGGATGCCAGCACATACACGGTGTCCGCGGCCGACGGCAGCGACAAGTTCGTCCTCGCCTTCAACTGCACGAACGCCAAACTCAAGGACAAGCGCGTCCGCCAGGCCATCCGCTACGCCATCAACCACAAGGAGATCATCGCCTCCCGAGGCAACGTCGACTACGCGCTCGGCGGTCCGATCCCGTCCGTCGACCCCGGTTACGAGGACCTGACCGGCCTGTACCCGTACAACGTGGACAAGGCCAAGGAACTTATGAAGGAAGCCGGTTATACCACCGACAAGCCGTTGCGGCTCACCCTCACCTACGCCAACACGTACGGCACCGAACTGGGCGACCAGCTCAAGAGCCAGCTCGCCAAAATCGGCATCGATTTGAAGATCGACTATGTGGAATTCTCCACATGGCTGCAGAACGTGCACGCCAACGGCGACTACGAGCTGTCATTGGTGGACCACGCCGAAAGCCACGACTTCTACAAGTGGACCACGCCGGACTACTACTACCATTACGACGGCAAGCAGGCGCAGAAACTGTACGCCAAGGCTTTGGAAGCCACCGACGAGGCCGACAGCGCGAAATACCTGAAGCAGGCGGCGAAGGCCGTAAGCGAGGACGCGCCGGCGGACTGGCTGTTCGGCTACCGCGTGACGGTGGCCGTCAACAAGCACGTGCAGGGCTTCCCCAGCAAGCTCAGTCAGACGGTGCTGCCATTGTGGCGGATCTCCAGGAATAAGTAAGGGAACGGTATTTCCATGCGATTCGTGGGAAAGCGGCTGGCGCTGTTCGTAGCGGCTTTGGTGGGCCTGTCCGCGCTGGTGTTCGTGATGCTGCGCGTATTGCCGGGAGACGTCGCCGCGGTCATCGCCGGCACGAACGCCACCCCCGAACGCATTGCGTCGCTGCGCGCCGAATTCGGCTTGGACAAGCCGCTCGTCGCACAATATGGCGATTGGATGGCGGGCATGCTGCATGGCGACCTCGGCGTGTCCGCAGTCGGCGGACGGCCGGTCGCGCGGCAGGTCGCCATGCGCGCCGCCGTAACGTTCCCTCTGATTGTGCTGAGCCTGCTGATCGCGCTGGCGATCGGCCTGCCGCTTGGCTGCGAGGCCGTCCTGACACGCAATCCGCGGCTGCGCGGCCTGTTCCACGGCATTGCGATCGTGGGCGGCGCGGTGCCCGCATTGTGGGGCGGCCTACTGCTGATCCTGCTGTTCTCCCGTGGCAGGGGACTGTTGGGATTGCTGCCCGCGCAAGGCTTCCCCGACACCGGCTGGGCCACGCCGGGAAAGGCCCTGTCCTGTCTGCTGCTGCCGGCGCTCACCACCGGCATCACAGCCGGCGCGTCCATCATGCGCTACACGCGTGCCGCAGTGGGGGATATGGCCTCATCGCAGGCGGTGGACATGGCCATGGCCTGCGGCATGACCCGCAAACAGGCGGTATTGCGCGTGGCGTTGCGTCTGGCCACTGCGCAACTGGTGTCGGTGGTCGGCCTGACCTTCGCGCAAATGATCACCGGCGTGATGGTGGTGGAAAACCTGTTCGCCCTGCCGGGTCTTGGCGCCATGCTGGTCACCGACGTCGGCAACCGCGACTTGGTCGCGGTGCAAAGCGAACTGTTTCTATTGGCCGCATTCTTCCTGCTGTTGGGACTCGTGGTCGATATGACGCATCGCGCGCTGGATCCACGGCTGAAGGCCTCCGGCGTCGTTTCGGGGAAGGTGAACGCATGAGCAGATCGAATCCTACGCAAACTCCGAACGCTACGGATGGTGAAGAATCAGCGTCCACAACGCCAGCGGAAGCTACTATGAGCACGACGGGTGCGGTCGTCTCGTCCATCTGGGCCAAGGCGAGCGGCAGATACGCGACGATCGTCATCGGACTATGGCTGCTGACCGCTGCGGTGTCCTTGGTCTGGACGCCGTATTCGCTGCTCGACACCGACGGTTTCAACGCGTGGGCCTCGCCATCCGCCGCGCATCCGTTGGGCACCGATGGTACCGGAGCGGATGTGCTGAGCTGGCTGATGGCCGGCTCCCGCACGAATCTCATGATCGCCGTGCTCACCGTCGTCGTCGCGGCCGCGATCGGACTGCTGTTGGTGGCAGCCATGGTATCGCGTTCCGGTGCGCTCGCGTCCACATCGGTGGTGGTGGCCGACGCGCTGATCTCCATTCCGACGGTGCTTATCGCATTGATTCTTTCCGTGCCGTTCGGCGCGTCCGCCGCGGTGGTCATCGCCGCCTGCGGTTGCGCGTACGGGCTGAACCTGGCACGCATCCTACGGCCCTCCGCACTGCTCGCCGCACGTTCGGCATACGTCGAATCGGCATTATGGTCGGGGGCAAGCTCCGTCCGCGTGTTCTTCACGCATATCGTGCCGAACACGCTGCCGGTATTGTGCGTGCAGTTGTCCATGAGCGCCGGCACCTCGCTGCTGGCGGAGGCGGGACTCACGTATCTGGGCGTCGGCGTCGGAGCCGGCGTGCCCAGTTGGGGGCATTCGCTGTCCACGTCCGTGAAATTCATCAGCATCTATCCCATGGCCGTCCTATGGCCCGGCTTGGTCGTCACGATGGTGGTGGTCGCGTTGAACCTGTTCGGCGACGCGTTGCGCGACGCGCTCGATCCGCTAACCAATCCCGCGTTGAGGGAGGCCGCATGAGCGCCGTCATACGTCATCTGAACATCGCCATCAACGGCAAGCCGATCGTCGATGATGTCGATTTGGACATCGCCGACGGCGAACGTGTCGGCTTGGTCGGCTCGTCCGGTTCCGGCAAATCGATGATCGCCCGCGCCATGATGGGCCTGCTGCCGGCTACCGCACAGGTGACGGGCAGCGTCGAATTGGGTGGTACGCAGATTGTCGGCGCGTCGGACGCAGCGGTCGCCGACCTGCGCGGACGGTACGTGGGCATGGTGTTCCAGAATCCGTCCGCCGCGTTGAATCCGGTGATGACCGTGGCGCAGCAGGTCGGTCTTCCGCTGTACCTGCATTACGATCTGTCGCTCGCCGAACGGTCGGAACGCGTCACAGCGGTGCTTGCCAAGGTCGGCCTCGGCGAGGACGTGCTGGTGAAATACCCGCATGAACTGTCGGGCGGCCAACGGCAGCGTGTCGGCATCGCCACGGCGCTTGTCACTTCGCCGCGGCTGATCATCGCCGACGAGCCGACCACCGCGTTGGATTCGATCACGCAACGGCAGATCGTGGACCTGCTCACGTCGCTGGTGGACGAGTCGGGCGCGTCGATGCTGTTCATCACGCACGATTTCGCGGTGCTGAACAGGGCCACCACACGCTGTTATGTGCTTGAATGCGGGCGGATCGCGGAATCCGGCGATACGGACGCGCTTCTGGACCAACCGCGCACCGACGCGGGACACAGGCTGGTCCGGTCGGCCCGCGCGTTGTCGTTGCACGCAGGGCAGGATGCCGGGCGGGAATCCGTGCGGAATCCCGCGCAAAAGGAGGTGGACCATGACTGACGTGAACGAAGGAATGGTGCTGCGCGGCCGCGGCCTCGACAAATGGTATGGCGCGAAACATGACCGCCGTCAGGTGCTGTTCGGTGTGGATGCGGATGTACGGGCGGGGGAGTGCCTCGCCGTGATCGGCGGCTCCGGGTCGGGCAAGACCACGCTGACCCGCGTGCTGCTGGGGCTCGAATCCGCGGACGGCGGCAGCGTCGAATACTGCGGCGAGCCGGTCCGTGGCGACGTGGCGCACAGTCTGCGCCTGCAGTCCGGATTGGTGTTCCAAAGCCCGTTCGATTCGTTGGATCCGCGATGGCGCATCGGCCGATCCATAGGCGAGCCATTGCGAATGCATCATCCGGATTGGCCACGGGAACGCGTCGCGGAACGTGTGACCGAAGTGCTGGAAATGGTGAGCCTCGATCCGGGAACGTTCGTCAACCGTTTCCCTGTCGACCTGTCCGGAGGGCAGGCGCAGCGCGCCGCGATCGCCCGCGCCATCGTGGACAAGCCGAAGATGTTGCTCGCCGACGAGCCGATGAGCGCCATCGACGTGGCTGCAAGGGTCCGGATCCTCGACGCGTTCGTCGCGATTCGCGAATCGCAGCCCGATATGGCGATCATCATGGTGTCCCACGATCTGGGCGTGGTGCAGCACATCGCGGACCGCATTCTGGTCCTGCACGACGGGCGCGCGGTCGAAGTCGGCCCGACGGACCAGGTGCTGGGCCATCCGCAGGACGAGTACACCAAGCGATTGGTGCAGGCCGCCTCGCTGTAGGTGTCGCTCCGCATGCCTCATTCGTGCGCGCCATACCGTCTCGCATATTCGTGGTGCGTCTCTTTTCTATAACGATTTGACCGATTGCGTGTCGGTCGATATTGTTGGTTACATGGTTAGTTAGTTATGTAACTAACCATGTAACCAACAGGATGGATGGTCCGGCATGACCGGATGTTCATGATCGGGGGACTGCGATGACGCATGGAACATATCAAAGCCACGGGATGCAACGGCCACGGCGAATCGTGACAATACTGACGGTTCTTGCTTTGAGCATATCGTTGGGCGCGTGCGGCACGGCAGGAGATCGGAAGCAAGAGCAGTCGTCACGGGGCCAGGCGTCCGCCATCAGCGGCGATGCGGACGCCAACGCCGCGGACGCGTCGTATCGGGACGAAATCGCAAAAATCAAGAACTCCGGTAGCACTGAAGCCGCCCAGATTCTCGAGGACGGCAAAATCACGGAAGAGGAGTTGGTCCAGCTCGGTTCCAGCTACGCGCAATGCCTGACCTCGAAAGGCATCACAGTGGACGCCGGCGAGGCGCGATACCCCGGTGGGTCGATCGGCCCGTCCTACGGAGACGACGCGCTTGACAAGCGCAACTTGAGCGAAGATGAGATTGCCGCCACCAATGCCGCTGACGAAGCCTGCCAGAATGAGACCCAATACAAGAACATCGTCGACCTGTATCTGAGCCTCAAGGAGAATCCCGAGAACGTCGATAACGACCAACTCGCGCGCCAGCAGAACGACAAGACACTGGCCTGCCTGAAAAAACACGGCATCGTGGACGACTCCGTGACCGCCGACGCCTACGACGAGCTGGCGACGATGGGCGAATCCGGCGGAACGAGCTTCGATGACCTGATCGGCAAATACGCCCTCAAGGACAATCCCGCCTACGACAAACGCAAAGCGGCCATCATCGAACAATGTGGGGCATTGTGATGGCGGGCGGCAAAACACCCGTCAGAGCATGGTCGCATGTTCGGAACCGACGGACGGATGCGGATGGAAAGCGGTGGCCGGCGACGCGACGACGTCAGCCATTGGCCATGTCGGTCGTCGCGCTGTTGGTGGTCATCGCATTGGCGGCAGGCGTCGGATGCGGATTCCTGCTGGTCCGACCGGCCATACCCCAATCGTTGCGATCCTCAACGGCCTCCGGCTCGATCACTGCGGCGAAAAGCCGGTTCGATGATGCCCGAGACGTCACCGTCACGGTCCATACCGGAACGGGGCGCACCGTGGCCTCGCCCAAATCGGGCACCATCACCGCCTATGGTTGCGCGCCCGGACAAACCATCGATTCCGGAACAAGCTTCATCGCAGTGGATGAAGTGCCGCTGCTGTCGTTGCATACCGCCGTTCCGCCGTTCCGCGACCTGCAGTCCGGTATGCGAGGCCGCGACGTGGCGGCGCTGAACGCCGAGCTGCGACGGCTTGGATATGCGGCCCCCGACGGCGATGCGATGACCTGGGACACGATTCTCGCATACAATGCGCTCGCCGATACCGTCGGCGCGGCACGGCTGGTCAAGGACAACGGGTGGACGCTAGCCAAAGACGCTTACGTGTGGTTGGATGGGCAATCCGTGACGATCCGTTCCTGCGTTGCCGGCATCGGCGCATCAATCGACGTGAAATCCGAACTGTTGACCACCGATTCGCAATCGCAATCGGTATCCGTGACCATGCCGCAGGACGAGGTGGTCGCAGGAGATCGGGTGCTTGACGTGGACGGTCGAATGGTCGACATGCCGCAACAAACGACGGCAATCACCGACTCGTCGACGCTGGCTGCATTGCTGGGCAGCGACGCCTATCGGCAGGCGTCCGGCACAGCTGAGTCCTCCGAGAGCGCGTCGGATGGCGCGTCGGATGTGACCTTCACCCTGCAATGGCGTCTAAAAACTCCAATCGATGTATGGTCGCTGCCACCCACCGCTTTCTACGCGCAACATGATGAACAGGCCTGCGTGGTGTCCGATGGCAAGCCCGTCGCGGTCACCGTGATCGGCTCCCGTTTGGGGCGCTCAATGGCCACGGTCGATTCCGGCGCGGCATTGGGCAAAGTGCGCACGAATCCGCAAGGAGGCAAACCATGCCGATGAGTGATCCCGTTGATTCCACGGGTCCTCTGATGAAGGGGGATGATGAGCGGACGCCGGGAAAACTGGTGACGTTGCGCGATGTCGGTCACACATTCACTGGAGACACTTGGCTGTTCCGTTCGTTAAATGCTGACCTGCGGCCCGATCGCGTGTACGCGCTGGTGGGGCCTTCCGGTTCGGGCAAAAGCACATTGTTGTCCATATTGGCGGGATGGGTGAAGCCGTCGGAAGGATCCATTCAGCGGCTGAACATCGGGAAAACCAGCTGGGTGTTCCAAAATCCCATCGGAGTGGCGCGCCGAAACGTGATCGACCATGTGACTCTGCCTTATCTTGCGCGGGGGTTGGATGTGCCGCAGGCGGAGGCATGCGCGCGCGAGCTGCTTGCCCAGTTCGGTCTGGCGGAGCGCGCGTCCAGCGAATACCGGGAGCTGTCCGGAGGAGAGGCTCAACGGCTCATGCTGGCGCGTGGCGTGGCGTCGGGCGCCGATCTGCTGCTGGTCGATGAGCCGACCGCGCAACTCGATGTACATACGGCGGATACGGTGAATGCGCGACTGGGCGCGTTGTCAAGACAGGGCATGATCGTGGTGGTCGCCACGCATGATCATCGCACGCGCGACGCCGCCACCGATGTCATCGATTTGGAGGATTACCAATGAAATCGATGCGGTTGAAAGCGGTGCTGCGTGAGACTTGGCGCAACGTCGCCACTGGTACGAGCCGATGCGCGCTTATCTCGCTGCTGCTGTCGATATGCGCGGTCGCATGCATGTGCGCAGACCTGACGCAGATGACGGGGTTGATCGGCGACGCCTGGAAATGGAAGGAATCAGGTGCCTCCACCTATGCGATCACTTTGCAGGGAGGAATCGACGGCGCGGCCTGCGAAGGGCTGCGTTCCGCGAACGGAGTGTTGGGCGCCGCCGCCCTCCGGCAGTCGTCCGACCGCGTGCGCATCGCGTCATTGCCCGCGACCGAGATTCCGACATACGAGGCAAGCGCACATGTCGCGCAGGTATTCGCGGCGACAGGGATACGGAAGGACAATTCCGGTGTGATCATGTCGACGGCTGTGGCGCGCACGTATGGCGCGCATGCCGGCACGGTGCTGCCGCTCGTCGGTGGCGCACGCATGCGTGTTTCCGCGACGTTCGATTGGCCAAGCGACGGAAGGCAACCAACATACGGCTATGCGATTATCTCGCCCGGCAACGATACCAAGGCCTATGACACCTGTCTGGTCCGTGCGTGGCCGGTTCCCGACGGTATCGAAAGCCTGCTGCGTGTCTCCATTCGCGCCGATGCCGAATCCGGTGTCGGCGCCGCTGCGAGCTCCACCTCTGCCGGGACGAGTGGAAGCAACGAAACGCCGCATGCGAAAATCAGCCGGATCAATACCATGCTGGGGTCGCATATGCCTGGCCCGGCGGATTTCGATGCCCGCATCACCCGGTATGCGCCACTGTTGATGTTCGTCATCGCAATGGCGTTGGGGTTCGCATCGGTTTGCATGCGCAGAATCGAGATAGCGAGCGCGTTGCATGCGGGGTATCCGAAAACCGCGATGCTGCTGCAGCTGTCTTTGGAGACGCTGGCCACGGTGGCGGCGTCTTGCGTGGCATGTCTGCCGGTTGTCGCGATTGTGCCGCTCATATTGACCGGATCCGGTGACGCGATGCCGGTTGTCGCGATGCTATGCCGTGTTCCGGGCGCCATGTCGGTCGGGATGCTTGCCGGGACTGCGGTTGGGGGTATGACGATCCGTGAACGGCAGTTGTTCGCCTATTTCAAGGCACGCGCATGACGTGTGCCGTGTCCTTGAGAGATGCTTCGCCGGCTGTTCGTTGCCGCATCGCGGCAGACCAACGGTTAGAGTGGATGACGTTGATATTGAACCGACTAGGCGGCTGGAGGCGTCGGATGCGATTCGATTTTTCGGGAACGACGCCATTGTTCCGGCAGGTGGCCGAACAAATCAGCGAAGCTATCGTCTCCGGTGCCTTCGCGGAAGGCGAACAGGTGCCCAGCACCACCGAGATCTCGTCCACGTATGCGATTAATCCCGCCACGGTGCTCAAAGGCATGAATCTCCTGGTCGATCAGGGTCTGCTGGAGAAAAGACGCGGCCTTGGCATGTTCGTCACCACGGGAGCACGGGAGAAGGCTCGTGACGCCAAACGCGAGGAACTGCTCACCACGCGGGTCGTCGAACTCGTCGCGCAGGCAAAGGCGCTTGGCATCAGCTGCGAACAACTACAGCGCATCATCGGAAGGACCTATCGATGAGTCTGGTCATCAGCGATCTGAGCAAGAGCCGTCATGGAACGTCCCTGCTCAACGGAGTGAATCTGGAATTACGGAGCGGTGCGATACATGGTCTGTTCGGGCGCAATGGTGCCGGCAAAAGCACATTGCTGAACATCATCGCGAACCGACTCGTGGCCGATGCCGGCAGTGTGTCGTTCGACGGCAACCGTATGACGGATGGCGGCGGCATGTGGGAACGTCTCATGCTGATGGACGAGACTTGGCCATATCCTGTCGAATGGCGTCTGCGATCGGTGTTCCGTCTGATCTCGCGGCGATACGGCGGATTCGATGATGTGTTGGCGGGGCGTATGATGCAGGCTTTCGGGCTGCGGCCTGATGCTCGTTTCATGAGACTGTCCACCGGTCAGCGTGGCGCGGCGAAGCTGGTTGCCGCGCTTTGCGCGCCGACCGATATCGTGTTGCTTGATGAAGCGACTGATGGTCTTGACGCTGCGGCCCGTGACCTGTGTTACCGCTTCGTGATTGAGTCGTATGGCGACAGACCTCGCACCATGATCATATCCACCCATCTCATAACGGAGGTGGAGGGACTGGTCGAACATGCCGTGGTCCTCGACCATGGGCGGGTGCTGGAATCCTTCGACATGAACGAGTTGGCACAACGTGGGCGGATGCTGTCGGGGCCGGTCGGATCGGTGCGGCGGTACTTGGCCGACAATGGTTTGCGTACGCTGTCGGAAACCGTTCTCGGTGGTCTGCTGACTGTCGGCGTGCGTGGCGTGCCATCTGCACCGATGCCGGAGGACGTTGTCATGAGGTCTTTCGATCTCAATGAGTATGTCATCCAGATTACCGGCATGGACAAGGGGTATGCGTCATGATGGATGAAGTGAAAGGCTTGTCGGCCGGGATGCGGTTCGCGCTGACAAGGCAGCTTGCCGCGCGTTGCGTCGTGTTGATGGCGTACGTGTTGGCCGGTTATTGCGTGCCGTGGCTGTGGGGTCTGATTTTGGCCTTGGTATCCGGAGGTCATTATGTGGTGGAATACCATGTGCTTGGCCCGACGTTGGTGATGTGCGCGGTTCTGACGGCGGTTCCGGCTGTCAGTGGCTTTCGTTCCCTGATATCCATGGGCGTGGGCCGGGCCGTGTATTTCTGGACCGAGATGTTCGCCAATCTTTGCTTCTCCCTTGCCTGCTCGGTGGTCATGACGTTGGGGTTCGTGCTGACGCCGAACCATGATGCCGATATCCTCATCACGTTCCGTGTCGGCAGTGACCTGCAGTGGCTGGCTTGTGTGCCACCATCCGATTCATTCGGACGATTGCGATTCCTGAACCGTGATCTGGGCGGTTCATACGCGGCCATGAGAACAGGCGTGCGAGGCGATACGGCCAATCCGATGCTGCTGTTCCTGGCGCTGTTCCTGTTGACCGCCTCGGTGGCGATTCTGGGTCAATGCGTCGGGGAACTGCTGGCGCAGGTCAATCGGTACGGGGCAATCGCCCTGGCGGTGTCGGCATGCATAGCATGGGTCGCGCGTCCATGGCTGTTGAACAGAACCGCCACCGATGTCAATCCGATGATATGGAAACTGCTCGAGGCACTGCGGGGACGCTGGTGTCTGATGTGGCGTGAGGGGCAAGCGGCGTCCGCGGCGATGTACGGAACGTCCAACGAGCGTCTCGTATACGATCAGGCCTACACGTTCTGGCCGATGATGGTGCTTTTCGTAGGTGTGATGATCTTCGGCAACTTGTTGTGCTGGCTGTTGATCCGGCGTCGTGAGGTGCGTGTTCCGCAGTTGCTGCCGGTATGGTGGTGACGATGCTCGGCATGGGCAACACGCCGATGTCCACGTCCGTGCTATCGTATGAGCCATGTTCAATTTCTCATGTTGTTGCTGTCGCTGACCAACCGCCCGAGGGGCGCGTGGTTCATCGACGCATAACTTGAGATAGGACATTCCAACAAGCGGTCGCGCATATCGCAGGCCGTATGCGAATCGCCAAACGATCATTCGAAATAGCGCATCAGCCGAGGTTGGCGCACGCGACGCACGCGAATGAGCAAGGCAGCATCGCAACAGGTCCCGTTTCAACAACTGCACGCGACGGACGCGAGCTTCTCGAACATACGAAACCAAAACCATTCGAAAAGCCCACGAACCGCACCGTGCAAAGGAAACGTCATGACCATCCACAATTCCCTGTCCGAACTCATCGGCAACACCCCGCTCGTCAAACTCAACCACGTGACTGACGGCATCAAAGCCACCATCGCGGTGAAGGTCGAATACCTGAACCCGGGTGGCTCGTCCAAGGACCGCATCGCCGAACGCATCATCGACGCGGCCGAACGCAGCGGCGAACTGAAGCCCGGCGGCGTGATCGTGGAACCGACCTCCGGCAACACCGGTGTCGGACTCGCGCTCGTGGCTTTGCAGCGCGGATACCGTGCGATCTTCACCCTGCCGGACAAGGTTTCCGAAGCCAAGCGTGCGGTGCTGCGCGCATACGGCGCCGAAGTGGTCGTAACCCCCACCGACGCCGGTCCGGACGATCCGCGCTCCTACTACCAGGTGGCAGACCGCCTCGCCAAGGCGATTCCCGGCGGCTACCGTCCCAACCAGTACGACAATCCGAACGGTCCCGAAAGCCACTATCACACCACTGGTCCGGAAATCTGGGAGGCCACCGACCACAAGGTCACGCATTTCGTGGCGGGCATCGGCACCGGCGGCACCATCTCCGGCACCGGACACTATCTGAAGGACGTGTCCAACGGCGCGGTGCAGGTCATCGGCGCCGATCCGGAAGGCTCCATCTACTCCGACCCGAACGACGTGCACCAATACCAGATCGAAGGCGTCGGCGAGGACTTCTACCCGAAGGCCTTCGACCGGAGCCTTCCCGACGAGATAGTGCAGGTCACCGACGCGGAAGCCTTCGAAATGACCCGACGCCTCGCCAACGAGGAAGGACTGCTCGTCGGCGGCTCATCCGGCATGGCCGTGTTCTCCGCGCTGAAATACGCCCGCGAGCACGACCTCGACGAAAACCAGCTCGTCGTGGTGCTGATGCCCGATTCCGGCCGCAGCTATATGGAGAAGATCTTCAACGACGACTGGATGCGAGCCAACGGATTCGCCGACGTCGTGGAACGCACCACCAAGCCCAGCCTCGCCGAACAGTACCTGTAAAAGACCGTCAAACGACTGTCCGGCAGCCCGATCGCACCTTTGAAACCAATGCCCATCATCCGAACGACCCAAACCATCCGCTACTTCCAAGGAGTTCCCATCATGACCATCTCGACCAACACCGAAGCCCTCAACGCCACCGCTCTCGCCACCCGCGCCATCCACGCAGGCCAGGAACCCGACCCGACCACCGGAGCCGTGGTCACCCCCATCTACATGACCTCCACCTTCAAGCAGGACGGCGTCGGCGGCCTGCGCAACGGCTACGACTACAGCCGTTCCATCAACCCGACCCGCAACAGCTTCGACGAGCAGCTCGCCGCCGTGGAAGGCGCGAAATACGCGTTAAGCTTCTCCTCCGGACTTGCCGCCATCGACGTGCTGCTGCGCTCCACCCTGAAGCCCGGCGACAACATCCTGCTCGGCAACGACGTGTACGGCGGCACCTACCGTCTGCTGTCCAAGGTGTTCGTGCCGTGGGGCATCGGCCTCGACGTGGTGGACATCACCGACACGGCCGCCGTCTCAGCCGCGCTCGCCAAGAAGCAGTACGCGTACATCTGGGTGGAAACCCCGTCCAACCCGCTGCTCAACATCACCGACATCGCCGCCACCGCGGCCGTGGCGCACGCGCACGGCACCAAAGTGGTCGTGGACAACACCTTCGCATCCCCGGTATTGCAGCATCCGCTCGCAGACGGCGCCGACGTGGTCGTCTACTCCACCACCAAGTACATCGGCGGCCACTCTGACGTGGTCGGCGGCGCGGTGGTCCTGAACGACAAGGAAACACGCGACGCGGTGGCCTTCCTGCAGAACGCGGCCGGCGCGGTGCCCTCCCCGTTCGACTCCTGGCTTGACATCCGAGGCCTCAAAACCCTCGACCTGCGCGTCAAGCAGCACAGCCGCAACGCCATGAAAGTGGCCCAGTGGCTCGAAACCCGCCCCGAAGTGGAACGCGTATGGTATCCGGGGCTCGAATCCCACCCGGGCCACGACATCGCGGCACGCCAGATGCACGGCGGTTTCGGCGGCATGATCTCCATCCAGATCGCCGCCGGTTTCGAAGCGGCCAAGAAGTTCGCCGGAGCCACCGAAGTGTTCACCCTGGCCGAATCCCTGGGCGGCGTGGAATCCCTGATCGAGCATCCGGGCGCCATGACCCACGCCTCCGTGGCCGGCACCACGCTCGAAGTGCCCGCCAACCTGATCCGCCTGTCCGTCGGCCTTGAGGACGCGGACGATCTGATCGCTGACCTGGAGCAGGCGTTCCGCCAGATCTGAATTCCCTATTTCCGATAGAAGCATGAAACGGCCGGCATGGGCAAGACCCGCGCCGGCCGTTTCGCTCTCCGCGGTCAACGCACGGCATTGCTACACTTGGAAACCATGACGCAAGCTGTTGATTCCGCCGATTCCGTAGACCCCCGCGCATTGGAGGCGCTGAACCGCTATTTCGGCTACGATTCGTTCCGTCCTGGACAATCCGGCATCGTCTCGGCCATCCTCACCGGACACGACGTGCTTGGCGTCATGCCCACCGGCGCCGGCAAATCCATCTGCTATCAGATTCCCGCAGCGATCCTGCCGGGCGTCGCCATCGTCATCTCGCCGCTGATCTCACTCATGCGCGACCAGGTCGACGCCCTGAACGACGTGGGCCTTCCGGCCGCGTTCATCAACACCACTCAGACGCCGGACGAACAGGATCTCGTCTTCGCGCAGGCGCTCTCCGGCCAGATCAAACTGCTGTACGTGGCGCCGGAACGTTTGGAAACCGAACGATTCCGCAACTTCGCCGTCCGTGTGCCGATCTCGCTCGTCGCCGTCGACGAAGCGCACTGCGTCTCCCAATGGGGGCAGGACTTCCGTTCCTCATATCTTGGCATCGGCGAATTCATCGCCGGACTGCCCACACGTCCAACGGTCGCCGCGTTCACCGCCACCGCCACCGAACGCGTGCGCCGCGACATCGTTTCGATTCTGGGCCTGCACACACCGTCCATCACCGTCACCGGTTTCGACCGGCCGAACCTGTATTTCGACGTCATCAGCATGCCACGCAAAGACAAAGCATCCTGGGTGGCGTCCTACATCGCCAGCCATCCGGACGAATCCGGCATCGTCTACTGCGCCACGCGCAAGGAAACGGAAGCGCTCGCCGAATCGCTTAACAGCGCCGTCGCCGAATTGCGTGCCGCAGGGGGTGCGGATGTGTCGGATATCGGCACCATCGCCGTCGCCTACCATGGCGGTATGAGCGCCGACGCACGAGAGAAGGCGCAACGCGATTTCGTCACCGACCGTGTGCCCGTGGTCGTGGCCACCAACGCGTTCGGCATGGGCATCGACAAATCCAACGTGCGGTTCGTCATCCACCACAACATGCCCGAATCCATCGAAGCGTACTACCAGGAGGCGGGTCGCGCCGGACGAGACGGCGAACCAAGCCGCTGCACGCTGTTGTGGAACGAATCGGACATCGTCACCCGCCGCCGGCTGCTCGATTCGGATTACGAAAACGAACGATTGACTCCCGAAGAGCAGGAGGCCGTACGCGCGTCGAAACGCCGGCTGCTCGACGCGATGGTCGGCTACTGCCGTACCACGGACTGCCTGCACGCGTACATGACCCGGTATTTCGGCGAAACCGCGGGCGCGGCGGCGAAAACGGACGGCAAATGCGTGGGCGGTTGCGCCAACTGCGAGCACACATTCGAAACCATCGACGTCACCGACATCGCCCGAGCCATCAGCCGTTGCGTGCACGATGTGAACCAGCATGTCGGCAGCGGCAAAATCGTCAAGGTGCTGCGCGGCTCGAAGGCACAGGATCTAAGCTATCTCAACCCCGAAAGCCTGCCGTCGTTCGGCATGCTCGACGAAGTGCCGGAAGCGCGCATCCGCGACGTGCTGAGCCAGATGGCCACCGACGGCTTCCTGACGATCGCGGAAGGACGCCTGCCGATCGTCGGCTTCGGACCCCGTGCGGCGGAAACGGTCGCACCCGAATTCCATTACGACATCAAGAAGATCAAACGTGCTGACGCCCGTGCGCGTCGAACGCCCGACGTGTCCACTCCCGCTGTCGGATCGTACGTGCCGGATGACGGCGACGAGGCGCTATTCCAGAAGCTGCGTGCGCTGCGACTGGACATCGCGCGCGAACTTGGCAAACCGCCGTACATCGTGTTCTCCGACAAGACGTTGCGTGACATGGTACGGGTCAAGCCGATTACTGACGACCAGTTCCTTGCCGTCAACGGTGTGGGGGAAAGCAAGCTCAAACAGTACGGCGAACGGTTCCTGGCCGCGATTCGGGAGGATTCCGGCGACGAGGCTTGAACCGGCCATAACCGACACGCATGGCACGACGGTTGACGTTGAGCCCGCGAACCGTGAATAGTGGAATGTGAACACAACAACGAAAGGACAGAACATGGCGGAAGACAAGCCGGTGGTGGAAAGCTTCCAATTGGACCACACCAAAGTAAAGGCGCCGTATGTGCGCTACATCGATACGGAAACCGGCCTCCACGGCGACGTGATCTCGAACTACGACCTGCGATTGGTGCAGCCGAACGAGAACGCCATTCCGACCGGCGGGCTGCACACCATCGAACACACCATCGCGGTGCTGCTGCGCGAACGCATCCCCGGTTACATCGACTGCTCGCCGTTCGGGTGCCGCACAGGCTTCCACCTGCTGACGTGGGGCGAGCATTCCACCGAGGATGTGGCTCGCGCATTGAAGGAATCGTTGGAATTCATCGCCTACGAGGCCACATGGGACGACGTGCCGGCAACCACCATCGAAAGTTGCGGCAACTACCGCGACCACAGCCTGTTCACCGCCAAGGAATGGTGCAAGGACATCCTCGCCAAGGGCATCAGCTCCGACCCGTTCGAACGCCGCCTTGTGTGAGCGTTACCATGCCTGTGCGGTGGGCGTGGTAGTTTGGACGGCTGGAATGCTTGAGAGAGGTACACAGTCGAATTGAGGTGAAAGGGTTGAGCGAAACCACTTCCGAACGTCGGTTCCGTCGTGCCACCATGGATGATCTGCCTGTCATGCTGAAAATCTACCAGCATGCGCGTGAGCTTATGGCGGCCAACGGGAATCCCACGCAATGGGGAAACACGTTCCCACGTGAGGAAGTGATCCTTGACGACATTCGCCAGCAGCGCACCATGCTGCTGGTGGACGAGGCTGACGGCAAGGAGCGTGTGCTCGCCCAGTTCGCCCTGTGCACGGGCGAGGATCCCACCTACGCGCATATCGACGGCGCCTGGCTGGACGACGACTCGTATGTGACCATCCACCGCATCGCCTCGTCGGGAATCGTCAAAGGCGCGGCCAAGGACTGCATCAACTGGTGCATCGAACATTACGGCAACGTGCGCGCCGACACGCATCCGAACAACAAGGCCATGCAGCACGTGCTCGAATCGAACGGATTCGCCCGCTGCGGCCTGATCCAACTGCTTGACCGCCCCACCGATACCACGCGTATCGCCTACCAGCGTCACGAATGGTGATTGCGCATACATAGAAACGTAGAAAAAAGGACGTCTCCCGTAAAACTGCGGGAGACGTCCTTTTCCATATGAAGGGATGATTAGAACAGTCCCGGCTCGTTAAGCTGAGAATGCTTGCGGCTGTACGTGAAATACACGACCAGTCCAAGCGCGAACCACACGGCGAAACGCACCCACGTCTCCCAATTCAAACCGAAGATCAGAATCAGGCAGAAGATGATGGCGCAGATTGGCGTGAACGGCACGCCCGGCGCACGGAAGCCACGATGCGCGTCCGGCTGGGTCTTGCGCATCCACAGGATGCCGGCCGACACGATGATGAACGCGGACAGCGTACCGATGTTCACCAGCTCGAACAGCACGTTGATGTTGATGAAACCGCCGGCGATGGCCGTCAGAATGCCGAAGAACCACGTGCCCTTGAACGGTGTGCGGTACTTCGGATGCACTTCGCCGAAGAACTTCGGGAACAGTCCGTCGCGGCTCATCGCATAGCAGATGCGGGACTGGCCGTACAGCTGCACCAGCATGACGGTGGTCATGCCGATCAACGCGCCGAGGTTCACGATGAACGCCAGCCAGTTGAGGCCGGTCTCGAGAATCACGCCCGCCACCGGAGCGTCGATGAACTTCGCGAACTCCTTGTACGGCACCACGCCGGTCATGATGAGCGTCATGATGATGTACAGCACGGTGGACACGGCCAGCGAGATCAGGATGCCGCGCGGCAGCGTCTTGTTCGGATTGATGGTCTCCTCGGCGGAGGAGGAGACGGCGTCGAAGCCGATGAAGCTGAAGAACACAATCGACGCGGCCGGCACGATGCCGTACGGCTGCGTCGAACCCGGCTGGAACGTGTAGATGCCATACGGGGAGAACGGTTTCCAGTTGGCGGGATTGATGTACCAGACGGTGCACACGATGAACAGCACGATGATGGCCAGCTTGATCATCACCATGATGTCGTTGGTCTTCTTCGTCTGGTTGATGCCGATGGACAGCACCCACGTGATGATAAGCACGATCACGAAGCCCGGCAGATTGAAATACGTGGTGACTCCCGGCGTGGTGCCGTACGCGGCGGTCAGTTCGACCGGCAGATGCAGGCCGAAGCCTTCCAACAGCTTGTTGAAATAGCCCGACCAGCCGGCGGACACGGTCGCCGCCTGCAACGCGTATTCCAAAATCAAATCCCAACCGATCACGAAGGCGATCAACTCGCCGAACGCCAGATACGCGTACGAATAGGCGGAGCCGGAAACCGGTGCCATCGCGGCGAACTCCGCATAGCACAGGCCCGCAAAACCGCAGCAGACGGCGGCGAGCAGGAAGGACACGCACAATGCCGGTCCCGCGGTGAGCGCGCCCTTGCCGGTGAGCACGAAGATGCCGGTGCCGATGATGGCGCCGATGCCCAGCATGGTCAGGTCGAAGGTTTTCAGTGTTCGCTTCAGCGGAGTCGATTCGGAGACAAGTTGGTCCACCGACTTCTTGCGAAATAGATCCATGGTCGTCAGATTCCCTGTGATTGTTTCAAAAATGGGCTGGACCGGACGGATTTCCGGGACTCTGGCACGCCTTAACGCCAGAAATCAGAAAGGCCGCGGCGATATGCGCAACAGCCTTGTGTATGGAAAGTGTAAAAAACACTGCCGGACAAAATCGTGAAAACATCGTGAATCGTCTCACCATATGTCCCTGATGTTCCATACCTGTCACATAGCGGCGCGACAATGGGAGCCATGACTTTGAGCGCAACACGTGAATGGGATTTCTCCTCCGAACAAGGCAAAGCGAACTACAAGGCCGCCCAGCGGCGGTATCCGGCGCAGGCCATCGTCGACCTCGCCGCACTGCGCGACAACATGCGCCATCTGGTGAGTGTCGTCGGCGGTCCGCATTCCGGCACCGCCGTCATGGGCATCGTCAAAGCCGACGCGTACGGCCACGGTCTGGTTCCGGCCGCGCTCGCCGCGCTCGCGGGAGGCGCCACATGGCTCGGCACCGCGCAATCGCATGAGGCGCTGCTGCTGCGCAAAGCCGGCATCGGCCCCGATCGCTGCCATATTCTGACGTGGGTCTACAGCGGCGCCGAAGTGCCGTTCGACGAGCTGGTCGACAACGACATCGACATTTCCGTCGGCTCGCTCGCCGGCATCGACGGCGTCGCCGCGGCCGCACGCAGGCTCGGCAAGACGGCGCGCGTGCATGTGAAGGTCGATTCCGGCTTCGGCCGTAACGGCTTCACGCCCGCCGGTTTCGACGCGGCGCTCGCCAAACTGGTGCCGCTCGCCAAGGAAGGCGTGCTGCACATCGTCGGCCAGTGGAGCCATCTGGCGGTCGCCGACGCGCCGGACGTCCCGGAATTCGTGGCATCCACCGACATGCAGGTCGAAACGTTCAAGGACTTCACCCGTCGTATGGAGGCGGCCGGCATTCCGCCGGAAATCCGCCACCTCGCCAACACCGCGGCGACGCTGTCCCGTCCGGAAATCCACTTCGAACTGACCCGTCCGGGCATCGGCCTGTACGGTTACGAAGCCGATCCGGCCATGGGCACGCCGTCCACGTATAGCCTGAAGCCCGCCATGACCCTGCAGGCGCAGCTCGGCACCGTCAAGGATGTGGAGGCCGGACATGGCATTTCCTACGGCCGCACGTATCTGACCCCGTCCGACACCTCCACCGCGATCGTGCCGCTCGGCTATGCGGACGGCATCCACCGCTCCGCCTCCGGATTCGACATGGAAGGCGCCAAGCATGTGACCAAGCCCGGCGGCCCGGTGCGCGTGATGACCTCGGAAGGCCCGCGCCTGTACCGTGTGTCCGGCCGCGTGTGCATGGACCAGTTCATCCTCGACCTGCACGGTTCCGCCGCCGAACTCGGCATCCACGAAGGCGACAATGTGGAACTGTTCGGTCCAGGCCGCGGCGAGGATTACGCCGAACCGACCGCGGACGATTGGGGTCATGCCGCCGACACCATCAGCTACGAGATCTTCACCTGCCTGCGCAACCGCATTCCGCGCCTGTACGAGCATGCCACGGACGTATTGTCCGCCGAGGACCTCGCCAAGCTCGACCCGGCAAGCATCCTGTAATCCCGTAAAAAGCGGCGGCAGCCGCCGCACCCATAGGAAGGCGGTGCATCATGACGAGCGAAGGATACAGCGCGTTCGACGAGGAGCGTTGGGCTCCGGAACCACCCAAATCCAGCTCCCGCACCGCCTTCCAACGCGACCGCGCCCGACTCATCCACTCGTCCGCATTGCGCAGGCTCGGCGCGAAAACGCAGATTCTGGTAGCCGGCACGGACGATTTCGCACGTACACGGCTTACACACACGTTGGAGGTCGCGCAAATCGGTCGACAGATCGGCACTTCGCTCGGTTGCGATCCCGACGTGGTCGACTGCGCCTGCCTTGCGCACGACCTCGGCCACCCGCCGTTCGGCCATAATGGGGAACGTGCGCTTGCCGAAATCGCCGGCAATATCGGTGGTTTCGAAGGCAATGCGCAAACCTTGCGATTATTGACGCGCCTCGAACCGAAAATACTGTTTCCCGACGGACGTTCCGCAGGCGTGAATCTGACGCGTGCCGCGCTCGATGCGGCCGTCAAATACCCGTGGACGCTTGCCGAAGCCGCCGCGCATCCGAAAGGGGAGCGCAGCGCGAAATTCTGCGTCTATCCGGATGATACGGACGTGTTCGCCTGGCTCAAACAACACGCGCCCGACACCACCCGCCGTCCCGTCGAATGCCAGGTGATGGACCTGTCCGATGACATCGCCTACAGCGTGCATGATGTGGAGGACGCCATCGCCACCGGCGCGTTCAATCCGGGCGTGCTGCATGAAAGCGGCGTGATCGACGCGGTCGTCGAGGACGCGCGCGCCTGGTACGGACCGCAATGGGACACAGACAAGCTGGTGGCCGCGTTCGCACGCATGCACCGGCGCGACACGTTCCCCCGGCTATTTCGACGGTTCGCGACGCGCGCTCGCCGCATTGAAGAACATGACCAGCAATCTGATCGGCCGATTCGCCGGTTCCGTGGAACAAGCCACGCGGGACACGTACGGCAACGAGCCGCTGACCCGATACAACGGCGATCTGGTGATTCCCGAGGAAACCAGTTACGAAATCGTGGTGCTGAAAGGCATCGCCGTGCATTTCGTCATGGCGCCCGGCGAACGCGAGCCGATGCACGGCGAGGAACAGCGGATCGTCGGCGATCTGGTGGACGTGTTCATGGCGGACAATCCCAAACCGTCCAGCGCGTTGGAGAACGTGTTCCTCGACGATTGGCGCGAGGCCGGCAGCGACGGCGAACGCCTGCGCGTGGCCATAGACCAGGTGGCGAGCCTGACCGACACGTCCGCCCTGACCCTCCACTCCCTTCTCTGCTGAACGGGGCTGGTAGGCTGGACCGTATGCCGGGAATGATCAAGAAGGAAGACATAGAAAAGGTCCGCGCCACCGCCGACCTGTATGACATCGTATCCGCGACCGTCACGCTCAAACCCTCGGGAACCGGCACATACGTAGGCCTGTGCCCCTTCCATGACGAGAAAACGCCAAGTTTTTCCGTACGTCCCGCGCTTGGCGTGTGGCATTGCTTCGGCTGCGGTCTCGGCGGTGACGTGTTCGGCTACGTCGAACATCAGGAGAACATCGATTTCCGCGACGCGGTGGAGCTGCTCGCCGACAAATACCATATCGAACTGCATTACGACAAGGCCGACAACGTGCCCGCGCACACCGGTTCGAAACGCGCACGCCTACTCGAAGCCAACGAGGCGGCGCAGGAATACTTCGTCTCCCAGCTGATGACCAAGGAGGCGCTCGCCGCGCGCAAGCTGTTGGACGGTCGCAACTTCAGCCAGGCCGACTGCCAGCGGTTCGGCTGCGGATATGCCCCCCAAGGATGGGATAACCTGGTGCGGCACCTTGCCGGCAAAGGCTTCACCCAGCAGGAGATGCTCGACGCGGGACTCGCCCGTCAGGGCCAGCGTGGCGTATACGACTATTTCCGTGGCCGCGTGACATGGCCGATTCGTGATTCGACCGGTCGTACGCTTGGCTTCGGCGCGCGCAAGCTGTACGAGGATGACACGATCAATGCGAAATACATCAACACGCCCGACACGCAGCTGTACCGCAAAACACAGGTGCTGTACGGCATCGACCTTGCCAAATCGGCGATTGTGAAGAAACGCCAGGCGGTGATCGTCGAAGGCTATACCGATGTGATGGCCATGCATCTGGCCGGCATCGACACGGCGGTCGCCACGTGCGGCACCGCATTCGGCGCCGAGCATGCGAAGATCATCCGCCGATTGATCGCGGACGATTCGTTGGGCGCCGTGCAGCTGGTTGGCCCCCTGAAGGTGGAGGGGCAGGCGTTGAGCTCGCGTGTCGTGTTCACATTCGACGGCGATGCGGCTGGGCAGAAGGCCGCGATCCACGCGTTCGGTTTGGACGCCGCGTTCTCGACGCAGGCGTTCGTCGCGGTCGCCGAAGACAACCTCGACCCGTGCGATCTGCGCATCAAACGCGGCAACGAGGCGGTGCGCGCGCTGATCGCCAATGCGCGGCCGCTGTACGATTTCGTGATCGATTCGGCAATCGACCGTTTCGACACCACGTACGCGACAGGTCAGATGGGCGCGGTCAAGGCGGTCGCCCCGCTGATCGCGCAAATCCGAGACCGTTCGCTGCTCGACCTGTACTCACGCAAGGCGGTACGTCGCATCGGCGTCGATCTGGACATCATGCAACGCGAAGTGGCGTACCAGCGTCGCAAACTGAACATGCGTGACGAGGACGCGTACGCGCCGAAACGTCGATTCCAAAACAATGCGGGGCCGTCGGCTGAACCAGCATATGCGGAACGTGGCGCGAATCCGTATGCGAATCCCGCCGCACGCAAGGCGTTGGAGCATCGCGACGCGGCCGAGCAAAGCTACTATCGCATCGACGACGCCGTGTTCATCTGCGAACAGCAGTTCATGGCCACGCTGATCCAGGTGCCGTTGGCCGTCGATCCGACGATGTTCGCCAGCCTGACCTTGTCGAGTTTCATGACGCCGGTGTTCCGCACGCTGTTCCAAGCGGTCGCCGCGGCGGGCGGGCTTCCAGGGGAAGACGTGCCGCAGGGACTGTGGATGCACAATCTGACGAAGGCGGGCGGTCCGATGCTTGAATCGGTCATCAACGAGCTGGCCGTCATGCCGCTGCCATTGCCGCCGAGCGAAGCGGACGCGAACCGCAATACAGGCGAGTCGCAGGAACAATCGGCGCAATTGCGCAAGCCGACGCAGGAGGAGCGGCGGTACGCGTCCGAACTGATTGTCAGACTGCTTGATACCGGCATCATGCGCAAAATCGGCGCGGCCCAGCGCCGCATGGCGCAACTGCCGGACGGTGCAGAGAAAATCGAACTGCTCGGACAGATCACCAAACTGGAAACGCTGCGCAAGGACCTGCAGTCGCGTGTTTTCGGCAACAACGTTGCGTGACACGCCCATATGGTGAATCGAAGGCGAACGGAAGATGATTTTTAGACAAAATCTTGGCGCACGCGGGGTTAATTTGTGAAGATTTGCGGGCCTTGTTTTCGGTTTCGCCGGTTTGCAAAAGCATGCGGCAGTAAGCAATAGTGGATGAAAATCGTTGGAATGGTCGGAAAAGCAGCACGCCGAGGGTTCGTGCTAGTCGCATTTTTGGGTAAAGTGGTCTAGGCGTTTGCATGAAAATCGCTTGGGTTTTGCAAGGTGTGCAAGGCGGTTGCAAACGGGATTGACGGAGGAATGCATGCGGCGATTGGTCGTCAAGGTCCTGAAGAACGAGACCATTCTCGTAGTCGCTTCCATACTCGCACTCATATCGTGCTTCATCGTGCCGCCAGACAAGGAATACGCCGGCTACATCCACGCCAGCACCATCTCGCAGCTGATCTGTCTGATGCTTGTGGTGTGCGGCTTCCAGCGCATCGGCGTGTTCCGCATCATCGGCTCGCGCCTGCTGCATCACGTCAAAACCGCGCGTGGCCTGGTGCTCACGTTGATCGCATTGCCGTTTTTCTCCGGCATGCTCATCACCAATGATGTGGCGTTGGTCACCTTCGTGCCGTTCGCAATCGCGGTGTTGACGATGGCGCACATGGAAGAGCATGCGGTGCTTGTCGGCACGCTGATGACCATCGGCGCGAACGTGGGCAGCATGCTCACCCCGATCGGCAACGCGCACAACCTGTATCTGAAAGCGTTGACGGGCATGCCGACGTCCGAGATGATCGGCATCATGGCCCCGTATTCCGCTACCGCAGCCGTTCTGCTGATAATCATCACCTGCGTGATTTTCGGCAGCAAACCGGTTTCCGAATTTTCCGCGATCGATAGTTCCGGCATCGAACAGAACGTACTCGCCCCGCATTCCGACCGGCCGCAGCCTGACGAGATTCGCGTGACCGGCTACGGTGCCGGTTATGGCGGCTGGCGTACGATTGTGTATTCGGTGCTGTTCGTGGTCTGCTTGCTGGCGGTGAGCGATTTCATTCCGCTGTGGTTGATGTGCGTCATCGTGTTCGTGGCGTTCCTGCTATGCGACCGCCGCGTGTTCCGCAACGTCGATTGGGGACTGCCGCTCACGTTCTGCATGTTCTTCATCTTCATCGGCAACATGAAACGCGTGCCGGAATTCTACGAGCTGGCCGCCTCGCTGGTGGGCGCGCATCCGCTGGAAGTGGCCGTGGTGTCCAGCCAGTTCATCTCCAACGTGCCGACCACGCTGCTGCTGTCCGGCTTCTGCGACCAGTGGCGTGAACTGATCATCGGCACCAACCTGGGCGGCTTGGGCACGCTGATCGCGTCCATGGCGTCGCTGATCGGCTACAAGAACGTGACGCGCGCCTACCCGGACAAGAAAGGCCGTTATCTGGCCGTCTACACCGCGGTGAACGTGCTGTTCGTCATCGTGCTCGTCGGCCTGAGCTGGATTATCGAGTAGCGTTTGGCCGTCGACCGGTTTCCCTGACCGCTAATCTCAAGGTCGCCGGTTCGCACCTTTTGCTGGGATTGCATGAAAACCCTTGGAATCATTGGATTTCAAGGGTTTATTGTTACGTCGGCTGATGGTCTGGTGCTGTGATAATCTGTGCCGGGAAGCGTGTGCCGAGAAACGTAGGAAGGCTGAACATGCTGCAAGGATTGCTGGGAATTTTCTCCGGACTGATCACGCCGGTGCAGACCGCGGTGAACACGCGGCTCGGCCGTTCCATCGGCTCGCCGTTGCGCGCCTCGCTGGTGTCGTTCAGCATCGGCCTCATTGCGATGCTGACTTTGACGCTGCTGCTTGGCCCGTATCCGCTGATTCCCGCCACCGCGGCGAACGGCCCATGGTGGATGTGGTTCGCGGGCGTGTTCGGTGTCACTTTCCTGACCGGCAATGTGCTGCTGCTGCCGAAACTGGGCAGTCTCAAAACCGTGATCATGCCAGTCACCGGGCAGATCGTCATGGGCCTGCTGATCGACACTTTCGGCTGGTTCGGCACCACCGCGCAGCCGATTTCCCCGCTGCGCATCGCAGGCGCGGCGATCACGCTGGTCGGCTTCCTGCTTGCCGTCGCCGGACCGAATCTGCGATTGAGGCCTGCCATCGATCGTCCGGCTGGCGGTTCGGAAAATTCCGGCGATTCCGAAAAATCCGAAACTGACGGAAAAGCCGTACATGTGCCAGGTTCCGCGACCGTGCTGTGGAGTTGCGCAGGCATCGCGTTCGGCATGTGTTCGGCCGTGCAGACGGCGTTGTTGGGCAAGCTGGGCGTCGCGTTGGGATCGCCGGTGAAGGCATCACTCGCCTCGTTCGTGGTCGGTCTGATCTCGCTTGCGATCGTCGTCGCATTCGTCGACCGCACCTACAGCCTCGGCGACGCGCTGAAGAAAGGCAATCCGTGGTGGATGTGGGTAGGCGGATTGCTGGGTGCGACGCTGGTGATGTGCAACGCGTACCTGTCCGCGCATATCGGCACCGGCATGACGGTGATGCTGGTATTGCTCGGTCAGGTCGGCGGAGGATTGCTGGTCGACCGTTTCGGCCTGCTTGGCGTGCCACGCAAGCCCGTGGCCGGCATCCAATACGTCGGCGTGCTCGTAGCCATTGTCGGCATTGTGCTCAAGGCGATGTGATTGCCGTGTCGAGTTGGCAACCGTGTGCGAACTGACTATACTGTGTTTAGTTTGGCCCTGTAGCTCAGCTGGATAGAGCATGTGACTTCTAATCTCAAGGTCGCCGGTTCGAGCCCGGCCGGGGTCACCATCAAGCCCTCGCGTCGTTTCATGCGGTGCGGGGGCTTTCCTGTCCATTGAACGGCAAGCCATTGGCTTGCGAAGATAGGGGAGACCATGAAGCGAATCGTCGCGGGCATTCTGGCGCATGTGGACGCGGGCAAGACCACGTTGTCGGAGGCGCTGCTGTACGCTACCGGCCAAGTACGCAAACTCGGCCGCGTCGACCACGGCGACGCCTTCCTCGACACGGACGCCATGGAACGGCAGCGCGGCATCACCATCTTCACCGAGCCGGCCGTCATCGCCACGCCCGACCTCACCATCACCCTGCTCGATACTCCTGGCCACGTCGACTTCTCCGCCGAAACGGAACGTACGCTCGCCGTGCTCGACTACGCCATCCTCGTCATCTCCGGCGCGGACGGCATCCAAGGCCATACCGAAACGTTGTGGCGACTGCTCAATCGCTATCAGGTGCCCACATTCGTCTTCGTCAACAAAATGGACGCGCCTGGCGCCGACAAAACGCAACTGCTCGCCCAACTCAAGAAACGCTTCTCGGACGGCTGCGTCGACTTCACCGAGCCGATTGACGGCGAACGCATGGAGGAGATCGCCATGCAAAACGAAACGGCCATGGACGCGTATCTCGACACCGAAACCGTGCCGGACGAAACCATTCGCGCCATGATCGCCCGCCGTGAGCTGTTCCCCTGCTATTTCGGATCAGCGCTGAAAATGGACGGTATAGAACAGTTCGTCGCAGGTTTCGAACGGTTCGCGCAAGAGCCGCAATACAATGGCGAATTCGGCGCACGCATATATAAGGTGTCTCATGACGCGCAAGGCAACCGTCTGACCTGGCTCAAGGTGACCGGCGGCGAACTGAAGGCCAAGATGATGCTAAGCGGCACCGCGCACGCCGGCGACGCGGATGCGGTTGCCGAAGACGGCCAATGGCATGAGAAAGCCGACCAGGTGCGCGTCTATTCCGGCGCGAAATCCACCACCGTCGACACGGTCCCCGCAGGCACCATCTGCGCCGTCACGGGTCTGACGCAGACATTCCCCGGCGAAGGCCTCGGCATGGAGCGGGACGCCGGCAGTCCGGTCCTCCAGCCGGTGCTCACGTACACGCTGGAACCGGGGGAGTGCGACATTCACAAATGTCTCGTCGCCCTACGCGAACTGGAGGACGAGGATCCGCTGCTGCACGTCGTCTGGCAGTCTCGCCTAGAGGAAGTGCACCTGCAGTTGATGGGCGCGGTGCAGCTGGAGATCATCCAGCAGATCATGCACGACCGTTTCGGCCTGGACGTCACGTTCGGACCGGGCAGCATCCTGTACAAGGAGACGATCGCCGCTCCGATCGAAGGCATCGGCCATTTCGAGCCGTTGCGACACTACGCCGAAACGCATGTGCTGCTCGAACCGCTGCCGCAGGGCTCGGGCATGGCATACGCCACCGTGTGCAGCGAGGACGTGCTCGACCGCAACTGGCAGCGCCTCATCATGCAGCATTTCCAGGAACGCGAGCATCTGGGCGTGCTCACCGGCTCGCCGATCACCGATATGAGAATCACGCTGCTGACGGGCCGTGCGCATCTGAAGCACACGGAAGGCGGCGATTTCCGCCAAGCCACCTACCGTGCGATACGCCAGGGCCTGATGGAAGCGAAGAAGAAGGGCGATTGCCGTCTGCTTGAACCTTGGTACGGCTTCCGTCTGGAAGTGCCGCAGGACATGGTCGGACATGCGATGGCCGACATCCAGCGCATGTCGGGCACGTTCGACACGCCTACCGGCGACGGCGAATATATGGTGTTGAACGGCACGGCGCCGGTATCCGAAATGCGTGACTATGCGATGGACGTGAACGCGTACACGCACGGCCGTGGCCATTTAAGCTGCGTGTTCGCCGGCTACCAGCCGTGCCACAATGCCGACGAGGTGATCGAGAACATGGCTTACGATCCGGAATCCGACCTGGAGAACACGCCGGATTCGGTGTTCTGCGCGCATGGCGCCGGCTATCCGGTCAAATGGTACAAGGTGCCCGAATTCATGCATCTCGACTACGCGTGGGATGGCATGCGCGAATAGAACCGAAAGACAGACGGGTGGGAAGCGCCGATTGCTTCCCACCCGAGGCCTGTTGTCGGATACCGACAAACGGATAAACGAAAAGCCCCACCGAATCGGTGAGGCTTCATGCTGGAGCGGACAACGGGACTCGGACCCGCGGTCTCAACCTTGGCAAGGTTGCGCTTTACCAACTAAGCTATGTCCGCAAAGGATTCCTGCCGTGAGAAGCAGGCATCCAGTGGGTGATATAGGAATCGAACCTATGACCCCTTCCGTGTGAAGGAAGTGCGCTAGCCGCTGCGCCAATCACCCGTGGGATGTCTCCACCGGTTTCCCGGCTTCGTCATCCGCTTCGCGTGGGCGATACAAGATTCGAACTTGTGACCCCTTCCGTGTCAGGGAAGTGCGCTACCTCTGCGCCAACCGCCCGAA
>VOFL01000047.1_pt1 | contig 55352 bp, 45 predicted proteins | sample 5384111 | NCBI WGS metagenome assembly VOFL01 (sample SAMN12384731, study PRJNA508395) | synthetic metagenome | isolation source: mock microbial community "Gut Microbiome Whole cell Mix" consisting of 8.3%...
TCATTTAAAGCGGTTTGAATTTACCGCTACTATTTTAATAAATATTGTTTGGGCTTCCAGTTCTACGTTAAACTTTGATTTTCGTTCACTTTTTATGGACTAAGCCGACGGCCAAAACGGCCACAATCGCCACCCATACTCAACCATAAACGTTGTTTGGCTTTCTGCTGGGCCGTTCAACTTCCTGCCATTCGTGATAGCTCACAAAGTCCTCAATGCCGTTAACCACTTCCGTTAACTCATTTAACGACGTAGCTTTAGCTACTTGTTGTAAATAGTCGTCCGGGTGTTGGTCAAGGCTTCTTGGGGATTGCTTAGTAGCCGTTCATAGGGCGTCCCCGTCAAGCAAAACAGAATCAGTGCTTTGTATTTGGCTAAATTGCTATGTTTGTCATCATAAGGCATAAGTTCATTGGCCCGGTAGGCGTACCAAACATGTTGCATGGGGTAATACCATAGGTTGGCAGGGTTCAACGCAATGTGATACTGGCTATCGTTAACCACATGTTGCGCCATGATTTCCTTGGCAATCGCTGACCGGATTGCTTTATTTTCATGTGGCAAGTCCTTTAATGATCTGACCTTATCCGGCAAGGTATAAGTTAGAACGACCTTCTGGTCTTGCTCAACCACGTTAACCAACTGCAAGAACTTGGAATCAGCTTGTTTTAATTCGTTTAGCTCACTCAACTGGTCGTATCGAAACTGATTGTGATTGAGTTCGAGAATTAACTTGTTCCCCTGTCGCTTGAACGTGCCGACCTCGATATTTAATAGCTGGTTTAGTTTACTCATTTAAAGCCCCTCCTTCCTCCTCGGTAGTGGTCAAGTCGTCAATTTCACTGGGAGTTAAGACCACGCGCTTTTGATAGTCCGGTTGCCCGGCTGTCTCACGGTGATATTTTTCTTGGTAAGCTTCTGGGTCAATTAGCCGTAGTTCTTCTTCGGTCAACTCGACACGCATAAAGGCGCGTTGGCTACCATAGATCATCAGGGCTTCACCTTGTCTGCGACGCTCTAGTAACTTCTTTTCTTTATCCGAGAACGTCATACGCAATTTGGTAATCACATCATCAACGCCTTTACCGTCAAAACCAAAGAATACTTTGGTGTAGGAATTCCCAATAATGGCTTCCCCAATGTTCTGCCCAGTATCTGTTGTTCCTTCGATCACATCTTGAATTTGCTGCGTTCCGGCAATGGCCCCGGCATTGTATTTTCTAAAACGTTTGTATGCTTGATGGAAAAAGGTGGCGGCCGCTTTATGCAAGGTCAAAAGTGAAATTCATCGACAAACAATTTCTTGCGGCTATGCCGATCTTTGGTGATTTCGTCCCACAAATACTGGAAGGTATTCAAATAAGCCGCTGATTGGACTTCCTGTTCACTTTGTAGTGGTTTTAGATCAAAAGAAATGATTTTCCCTTTTAGGTTAACGTTGGTATGCCCGTCAAATAAGCTGTTAGAACCATGGGTATAGCTGCCTAAGATATAGTAAAATCTTTGACCCGATTAAATTTGTCTTCATCTCTATCAGCCAGTTTCTCCAATTCGTCATAAACATTGGATAAGGTCGGCCACTGATCGTCTTTAATCTCTTTTAAGCGGCTGTATTTCAAAACACCACTGTTGACGTAGGCCTGTTTAACCACATCATCAAGAATTGCCAGCTCAACTTGGGTAATCCCGGTTTTAAGGACTTCAAAGAACCCTTTTAATCGCTGAATTTTATCTTTAACTAGTAAATCAAGGTTCATGACTGCTTCATCAGCGCTTAGGATTTCTTCAGAAAAAATTTGTAGCGGGTTAATTTTGTACTTCGCATTAGAAGTTAAGTGCAAGACTGCGCCACCTAAAGCTTCGACAATTTTGGTATATTCATTTTCTGGATCAATAATGTAGAGCTGATAGTCTTGAATGGCATAGCGTAAAATTTTTTGGATCATATAGGTAGTCTTGCCGACCCCTGAGGTCCCGATAATCACTTGATTTTGATTTAGGGTCTTGTTGCGATCCAACATATCTACGGCAATTAAGCTGTTGGTATCTTTGTTAACCCCTTCAATATCAGATCTAGGCTTCAAGTCCAAAATCTCCGCGTCGTCAAAGGGAAACATACTGCTGGCGACTTCGGTATTACTTTCTTTATAGGTGTAATCACCTAATAGATTCTCGTTAATTGGCATGGTTGACCAGAAAGCTTGAAACGTTGCTTTAACGGGTACCAGCGGCTTCATCTGTAGCTTAATCAACGTATTCTTAACGTTTTCGGTTAGATCGTCGAGTTCTGCTAAACTGTTAGTTCGCAGATAAATGAGCATATGTTGGTACACAAATGTGGTAGAATTATCAAGGTATTTATCTAGTTGCATGTTGGCTGAATTAATATAATTTTGCAGAATCTTCTTTTATACGGGTCGAACGTATTGAGCTTCTGCGCTTCCTTATTTTGAATTGTCTTCTTGTAATAGGTAATCATTGAATTGTTACTGGCGCTGTCGATATATTGCACAATATCGATAACGCCTTTTTTGCGCTTTAACTCTGATAGCCAGTTGCCATACACTCGCTTGGGATAGTCAGCGATCGCTAACACCCGAATAAAATTCTCGCCCGACTGGACGTAGGTGGGGTACTGTTCCCAGCTGAACGGAAATAGTGAATGCAAGCTGTCGCGATCAATCAACTTGGTAAAATCCTCAATCTCCGGTTTGGGCTCGCTAACTGCTAGTTCATGATTACTTGGCTGTCTTTCTTTTTTAGTTGGCATAAACAAATCAATGATCTTATCACCAAAACCCATACTATTTCCCCCTATCCATTAAAATTGATTAAGTTCTTTAAAATTTCTTGGACTTCCTGACTAGTCAAAATTTTGGCCGTCACATCAAAGTCTGTTAACGCATTTTCAATATCCCGTTTAACCTGTTCGATCTTTTCGTCTAAATGAGCGACCGCTAAGTTTAAGCTTTCAGCGCTTTTGTCCTTAATTGGCACTTTAACGATTAGCAGATGTTGTTTAGTCGTCATGTTTTTGGATTCTTGGACTTTAGTAAAATGATCCAAGTAACTGGCTATGAGTTGGATTTTGAACTGTTGCTCGGGTGGTCTTTTGTAAGGCGAGATACCGCCGTTTGAGACCATTGAGATAAGTCGTCATATTGACAGGAATCGTCGGTTCTAAGAACTGTAACGTGTCATCAACGCCTTCACCTAAGGTACTCATGAGAAACGCGCCATAGTCCTCAAAGACGTCCTGTTGTTCGGTTTCATTAAGTAGATCAAGGTTGATCCCGCTAACTTCCAAAATGCCAACGAGATTACCCGTTTTGGTAACTTCGTAATTACCATACATACCCACTACCAAGCTCATGTCATCAATGGTTTCTTTGCCACCATTGATTTTAGGCGGTTGGTAATCCCAATCGAGCTTCACTGATTTATTGGCGGTCTTGCTCTTCTTCAAACGCATTTAGTTCACCTCGCTTCTTCGGTTTTAAGTAAAACAATTTCTGACTATTGGCATAACGGCGTTTCAACTTAAAGTTATCCCGCACCTTAATGTTCTTCCGCGACGCAACTGGCCTAATTGTTAAAATAGCCATGACAATCGTCATGGCTAAGACAACAATCACTATTTTTATCAGGACTAAAATCAGACCATAGGGTGGAATCGCAATAAAAATTAAGCCCACTAGTCCTGCCAGTGCCGCATAGCCAAAATCCTTCAAGGTGTAGTCTTTCCAAATCCCGTAATCTTTATCTACGTTCTCTGGGAAGATAAATTCTTTCCCTTTCTTCATTTGGCAAGCTCCTTTTAAATTAAGTGAATAGGCTGTAGACCCAAGGCAGTAGCCAGATAACCGCTGCCGCTAGGGCCACTAAACCAGCCACCCGACCAACTGCGTGATATACCTCTGATTTCTCTCGCGGATCGTCTGCGTCAGGCATTCTTTTGATAATAATAAATAGCGCGACACAAATCCCAACTAAAACGACCAAGCCAGTTAAAATACCTTGAATCGTCTTACCAGCGCTAGTTAGTTTGCTTTGAACTTCACCACCGTCCGCTGCCAAAACAACCTGAGTATTCATCAGGCCCAAGTAGATCGCAGTAGCTCCAGTAGTTGCTAACGCTTTTACTTTGCTGAACTTCATGTTATTCCTCCTTCCTATCGTCTTCTGATGTTCGTAATTGAATTTGTTCTGCCTGCGTTTCTTCTGGCTCACGCTGATAGAACTTGTTCAATTGTTCCTCGGCAATTTGCTGGCTCGGTAATGGGTCGGTGGCTAATTTGACGCGGCCGTTTTGACTCGTAGCTAAGTAATACTCTTTTTCTGACTGGCCTAATTCTTGGGTCTCTAAGACATGCAAATTATGTTCGTAACGGCCTAAGGCGTTATCAACTTCTAAGCCATAGAAGCCTAAGAAACCTTCTAAGAAGCTCTCACCAAAAAGGTCATTTCGTTTTGATCTGCTTATATTGATGGGTCGGTTTATCACTCACCAATTTTTCAGCCTTTTTAGCATTTTGACTGTCTTGATGGCGATTAAACCAACCACTAAGCTTTAAGGGATCAGTTTTCAACTGACGTTTAACGGTCTTCTTAATCATTGCTCGACGAACTTCATCGATTGGCTGGCCGTCTTGATCTAAAATTGCTTGTAACTGTTTTGGATCAGTCAATGCTTGGTCATCATCAACCACAATCGCCTTTTGATCATCATGAACTAGCTTGCCATTAATGCCTTGCCAGCTTTCTACTTTCATTGGATCACCTCCTTATGTTGTTTGTTGGGTTAGAAATATTAAACAACTAGCTTTCCCCTAACCCGCCCGGTAAAATGGATTATTAGGAGGGTGACACCTAGAAGGCGTATTTCTAGGTGCTGATCCCCGTTAGCAACTTCACTGCTGACGAGGACGCCCTCTTTTTTTATGTGGTTTTTAACCCACTCTATCCCTTCATCAGATATTAATTTATTGGTACCTGAACCAAGCAAAAATTGATCAGGGAACTCTGGATGTCGTTTGATCCAGTTGCTGACATAATTTCGGCCACGCCCCAGCTTATGATTAGCTTGCGTTAGGCTGTACCATTCCTGATTGCCTGTCACATGTAAGTTCTCCTTTCTTAATTTAGTCATAGTTTAGCACTAAAAGGTGTAACTTACACCATTTATTTTTTTTACATTTAGGTTACAAATGCATGCCCCCATCTTCATGCCGGTTTCGAGTTTGGTGTTGCCGTTGCTTTTTCGTCATTTCCCACTCAGTCTCCTTTAGTCCACGTAGTTGCTGCTTTCTTAGATAGTCCGTGTTCTTCGCATATAAAATGGTTATTAAGGCTTCGTCCAAAATATTAGTCAGGTAGTTTTTCGGGCTAGTTGGGTAATAATTAATGGCCTGATAGTCCTTAATCTGGTCTTGCTTATATTGATCAAACCGTGTTGTCTGTTGTTTCAAACGGGCTTGCACCATTTCAATTTGTTTGTGATCCAACTTAGGATCTTGGCCACATTCGCCGATAAACAGTTGCCGGGTGCCATCATGTTTTAAGACCCGTTGCAGTCGATGATCCTGAATATCTTTTAATTCCATTTTGCCTAACAGGTAATTTAAACCGGCTTGGTGTTGCTGACTAGTAAAGACGACCGGTGGCTGCTGTTGTAATTGACTGAGATCACTGGCGCTTAATGGCTTTAATTCTGGATCATAGTAAACCACAGCGGTATAGATTTGCTCCTTGTCAATCGGCTCTAGCTTATCGAGGTCACTATCCGGAAAAGCAGTCGTTAGAATGCTGTCGTATTGGGTTTGCACCACGGATTTAACCTCCCGAATGACCCGTAAATCTTTCACCGCTTTCGAAATGAATTCGAGTTCGTTAGGTTCATAAGCGGCTAGTATGCCCCGATCAGTATGCTTCAAATCGTCTAACTGGTGGCCATGTTTGGCTAACACCGCGGTTAATTGCTTCTCAATTGTTTGGGCTTGCTGATTAACTAATTTCCAGCTCACATATGGGCGTTTGGTAAACGTCAATAATTGTTGGGTTAATAAGTCATTTCGAATATCCGCTAACCGTTCAGTCAATTCACTATCTTTAAAAATCGTTTGTTCGCTATTAGTTTCTTTAATTAGTTCCCGCCGTTCAGCGGCCGTCGTCCGTTCAAAATCAAGTTCCGGATATAATTTTTAGTTGCTCGGTCCACCACTTTATTTAACAACTGATTAGCTTGTGCTAGTGATGTGGTTTGCTGGTCAATCGTGAGTAATTTCTTGGTCACATCTTCGCCAATCGCATGTTTAATTAATAAGCTGTTTTTCCAATTAAACAGCATGCATTGCTTGTCATCTAAGTGTTCTAAATCGACATAAGTTTTCAGTTGTTGACTTAGGTGGCTAATCGTGTGCTTTTCGGAAAATGATAACTCGTCAGTTAATGCGTCAAAATGTTCATGATTTCGGATCTTTTCGTTAATATTATGATACTTAGCTTGAGTGCTTCTTTGTGCTCTAACTTGTTGATTAAACGCTTTTCTATTTTGTCTCTGACTATTAATCCCTTCATGTTGGGTAGGTGTCTCTTGGATTCCTTGATCGACAAATGATTTTTCGCTAATTCGATCGGGAATATTTTTTTGTGCTAAAGACTGATTAACACTTGTTGCCCAATTATGCCGCCACTCATTAATTTTTTCCTTTTTATCCCAATCAACCAACCAAATTTTTCTTTGTTTTGGAAACCCGCTTTTGGTTAAAAGTTGCTTGCCATTTTCATCTTTAATGTACTGCGTCTTTGCTTTTAATCCCCAAGTACCATCGGGGTTAAAGGGCCGATTAGTTAACATCACATGAGCATGCGGATTATCCGGGTGCTCACGATGAATTGCGACATCAGCTACCATACCTTGATCGACAAAATTCTCTTGCACGTATTTAGTTAATAATTCTTTTTGTTCATCTGTACTTAACTCAATTGGTAAAGCTACGTTAAACTCTTTGGCATATCGTGAGTTTGATTTACGATCTTTCTTTTCAACTTCATTCCACAACTTCTCCCGATCACTCGCCCATTTTGGTGCATTCTTTGGTGTCAAAATAAAGCTTTCTGGCATAACCGAACGCGCATAAAAATAGCTTCGGCCTTCTTTTTGATCGAATAACTTTTCACCACTTCGATAAGCAGCTCCAGCAATGGCACTACGTCCTTTACCAGCACTAATATTTTGAAAACTCATGTGAAAAATTGCCATGTTGGTCACCGTCTTCCTTTGATTATATGAGTTTGACTTTGTTGTCGCCAACGGCGACTTCTAATACAGGTTTTAATGGGGTTAACACAACATAGAATTTATTCTATGTGTAGTGCATTGACCTCGTTTCACTCGGTCTGCTGATTATCCTGAATTTACTTTTAGTGTATGCCTTCCGCTTCGCTATTTCAAATTTTATACTTTGACTTAACGTTTCTTATATGATATAGTTTCGGTGATTATTTCTAATATGATTGGAGGGATCGTTATGTCTCAAAGTAACTTAGAAAAACAAGAAGCTAAATTAAAAGCCCTTAATCAAAAAATTAAGGACGAAAAAAATAAGATTGAACAACGGCTAGGTAAACAAATCATCAGTCAAGCCAATTTAGATTATGCTAATTTGTCTAACGATCAGATTAAGCTTTTAGCCAAGCAATTTTCTGAATTTTTAAAGGTAAAGTCCGTAGATCGTTAGCCATACAAGATGGGGAAATTCCATGTCTAATAAATATGAAAAACTAGTCGAGCAGCAAGCGCGTTTAAAACAAAAAATTGAGCGGGAAGATTTTAAATTACGACAATCTAAATACTATGAAAATCGGCAAGCCCGCAAAGCCCGTTCTCGCCGATTAATTCAAAAAGGGGCTTTATTAGAAAAGTACTTTCAAGCTAATAACCTCTCGGTCGAACAAACCGAAGAACTTTTAAAACATTTGCTGACTATGTTAACGCCCATAAACCGGATAAATTAAAAACGATCAACCTAATAACTAGGCCGATCGTTTTTATTTTCAGGATTGTTTTTGGCTTAATTTCTGGATTGTGTTTAGCAAAGTCTTTTAACTGTTTTTGAATTCTTTGTGTAAGCTCGGCTTTACTTTCTTTGTGCTTCCTTTTACTTGATCGCTGTTGAATTATCTTTTGACCCTTACTTCTTCTTTTGATTTTAGATCAAGCGTAAAATCTGAAATTTTATTTTGATCTAGCTTACTTAAATGACCGATTTCTTTAAAGTTTAAACCGGCTTTGGGAAAGCGATAAATATTACCAAGATCGACCCAGGAAGGTTTCTTCAACCCAGCGGATTGCCAATCTTGAATCGGATAATATTGTTGCTTGATATAAGCCGACTTCTTTTCATACTGAAGTAATTTTAAAAGCCTCGACCGTCTGCTCTGATACCCGACGAATTAAAACTGGTCGAGACTTGCCACCGTTAGTTTGGGGTCAATGGAACATCCAAACGAAAAGTAGCGGTAGAAAGGCGAATAACCAGGACTTAAATTAGTGAGGTTGTTCGTTTTTTCGTTTGAGCTTTTTTAGTTTCAACCGATTCACTTCGCGGTAAAAAGTTCCTGAGGAAATTTGGTTAGTGGCTAAAATTTCTTTAACTGAATAGTCACCACTTTGATACATCCGAATGGCAATATCCAACTTTTCTTGGGCGATTCGTGGACGGCCAACTGTTACGCCACGTTTGCGGCTAGCCGCAATCCCCTCCTTTACTCGATCAGCCAGTAGATTCCGCTCCAGTTCTGCAATCACACTCATCATTTGCAGCATGGCCCGACCGGTAGGTGTTTCGGTGTCCATCTGCTCCTTTAAAGAAACAAACTTAATTTGTTTTGGTGCAGTAATTGAATCAAATTTAAAATATCCAACGTATTGCGGCCCAACCGGGAAATGCTTTCAACGACCACAACATCGTGAGCCCGAATGGTCTGGAGAAGCTGGGTAATTCCGGGTCTTTTTGTCGGGTTCCAGTAAACTTTTCTTGAATGATTTTTCGGCACCATAGGCCGTTAATTGATCGATTTGGCGATTAAGGTTCTGATCGTCTTTGAAACGCGGGCATATCCAATAATCATGAGTGACTCCTTAGTTTTTTGATAGCCAAGGGAAAATTAGCTATCTTTTGGCAATGGTTTATTATAAACTTTTTGATAATGAGTTTTTGAAAACTCAAAAACCGGTTAAATCAACCTAATCAAAGTATAGCGAAACCTTTCCAAAAACTATAGTTTTTTAAAAACATTGGAGAATAATATGCCGACTAATCCGCATCACCAACAAAGCTTCGGAACTTTTGAGGGCGTCCCTTCTGCCGACCAACTGCGGCTGTATTTTCAATTAACTGATTTTGATCGCGCGTTAATTGATGAAATGCGTTCCGCAACGACTAAGTTAGGCTTTGCCGTTCAATTGAGCTCAGTTAGATTTCTAGGAACTTTTCCAACTAATCTACAACAAGTCCCAGCTGAGGTAATTGATTATTTAGCGAAACAGTTAACTATTGATGGTCGAGCATTAGCAGGCTACACGCGAAAAATGACCATTAGCCAACACATGACGCTAATTAAGCGAAAATATCATTATCAAGCCTTTACTGATCCAGCAGTCAAAGCGAGCCTGAACGACTGGCTGCTTGAGCGAGCGCGTTTTACAACCGAAACCGAAAAACTACTTTTTGATATGCTGCTTAAAAAATGTTTGGATGAAAAAATTCTCTTACCAGGGGTGACCACCTTTGAGCGCTTTATTAATGGGGTCACGGAAGTTGCCGCCGACCTTTTGGATAGTCAATTAGTGGCCGTTCCTTCAGTGGAAGAAACGGACCGACTTTTAAATCTGTTAACTGCCGTTGGAGAACCCATCTATGGGGCCACCATTAAAATGGATCTCTTAAGAAATCCTTTGATGGACGAAAGCCGCAAAGAAATTAACCGTGGCTTTACTCGATTAAAACAGTTTCAACAATTTAAAACTGAGGATTGGCAATTAGGCGCAATTCCAGCAGGAAAGTTAAAGAATCTGGCCAACTATGCTTTTAAAGCCAAGGCCAGTCTGATTAAACGGATGTCCGTCAAAAGACAAACGGCGTTATTGGTCGCTTTTGTTTCCGAGTATCGCAAACGAGCGATGGATGAACAATTACTAGCTCTTTCGCGCTTCTACGAGACGCTTTTTAAGCGGGCCAAAAAAAAAGAAGCCAAGGAACGGCTGCGAACCATTAAAGATCTTGATCATGCAGCTTTAACGCTCTCCCAAATTGTCCGGTTATTGATGGACGAAACGATCAGCAGTCAAGATCTCAGAAACAAAGTTTTAGCAACTTATCCACCTGAAATAATTGAGTCAGCCGTTACTCAGGTTAATCAGTTAGTGCGTAATGAGCGAGAACCAATTGCCATTGAAGAACTGTTAAATGCTTATCGAAAATTCCGGAAATTCATTCCGGATATTTTAGCCACCATTGTTTTTGAAGGAACCATCAACGGGCAAGATTGCCTGATAGTTTGGGAGTTTATTCGCCAACGATTTCCGCGCCCGGTTACCTATCGGATGTTTGAACAGATCGCCGAAAAACTACCGAAAAAATGGCGTTATTATATTCGTGAGAACCCCAAAGTAACCAATCAGTGTGTGTTGATTGCCGGCATCGAGCTTCTGGTTCATGGTCTTAAGCGCCATGATATTTACGTCCGGCAAAGTAACCGTTATCTTGATCCCATGGCCTGCTTAATTGATAAGTCTACTTGGCGTCAACAAAAGGCTGTTTTGATTCAACAACTTGATTTACCACAGACTGGTCAAGCAGCCGTTGAAGCGGTGAAACAGGATTTGGCTTTATCCTATGCCGAGACCCTAAAAAATTGGGCTGATTCAGAGATGGCCCAGGTCAAAGAGGTTGATGGCCAAGAAAAATTATTGTGGCCAAATTACGCAAAGCCCGTGAACAAAAGGACGAAGCGGCCTTTAAAAGTCGGGTTCGGCATCTAATTCCCAAAATTGATTTATCGGATATTCTCTTGGAGGTTAACCAACAGTTACAGCTAACGCAATGTTTTAGTCACGTTAGTGAAAGTGAGACGAAGATGAAACACGTTGATATTAGTATTTTAGCGGTTTTATTGGCTGAGGCTTGTAACATTGGCCTTTCGCCAGTGGCTAAAAACAGTTCAAATAGTCTAAAATACGATCGGTTAATGTACGTGGACCATCAATATTTGCGAATTGATACCCTTGCCGCCGCCAATCGCCGCATTATTAACGCGCATAAAAATTAAAAGTGCGCTCATCTGGGGCGACGGTCAAATGGCTTCGGCCGACGGAATTCGTTACGTTACCCCCAAAGGTCTTTATATTCTCGCAGCAATCCAAAATACTTTGGCCGCGGTCGCGGGATTGCTTTTAATTGTGTTTCTGATCAATACATCGGCTTTCATGGCATGGTGGTTGCAGGGACCTTACGAGATTCTCTTTACCTATTAGAAGGCTTTTTGAATCAAGGCAGCAGTTTGGAACCCACTCAGATTATGACCGACACCGCTGGTTATAGTGATTTAGTTTTTGGTTTATTTGGCCTATTAGGTTTTCAGTTCAGTCCCCGAATTGCTAATAGTCAGGGAACCAAACTATGGCGGATTGATTCGACCGCTGATTATCAAGTCTTAAATGGGGTGTCTCAAAACCGCATTAATTTAAAGTTGATTGAAGAACATTGGGAAGATATTTTACGCGTTGCCGGTTCGTTAAAGTCTGGTAAGGTCAATGCGACAGAATTAACTCAGGCCTTGCAGCGCGAAGGGCACCCAACCGCTTTGGGTAAAGCGATTACTGAATATGGCAAAGTCTATAAAACGAAACATCAATTACGCTATCTTTCAGATGAGCTTTATGCACGGCAAATTTTGGAACAGCTAAATAAAGGTGAAGCCCGGCACGCGCTTTGTCGAAACATCTTTTATGGTCGGAAAGGGAAGCTTTATCAAACGTATTTTGATGGTATGGAAGAACAATTAAACGCTCTCAGTTTAGTCACGAATGCCATTATTTATTGGAACACGGTTTACCTGGAAAAGATCGTGACGCAGATGCAATCAGAAGGGTTTGATTGTTCTGACGACATGATCGGCAAATTATCGCCACTGATGTTTGAACACATTAACTTTGTCGGTAAGTACACGTTCCAATATAATGAAGCGTTAGAAAATGGTCATTTAAGACCATTGGATGAAGCAGACGAAAAATAAGATTGTTCGGTTTTTAAAGTCTACCGCTACTTTTCGTACGAATGTTCCAGAGCTCTTTTTAAAGAAAGCCAATATAAAAAATCAGAAACGCTGTTAAATCAACGTTTCTGATTTTTGTTCGGGTTCCTACCGCTACTTTTCGTATGGATGTTCCATTGACCCCGTTTCTACAAAACTAACGTATAGGCTGACTAAGTCATTAGTCCTCATCTGGATCGTTGAGCCAATCAGCGACCTCTTTAGCGTCTTTGAACTCGGTGACTGGTGTCCCTTCGGTCGCCTTTAAAAAGCGTAAATTAGCTCTTTCTTCTTCGGTTAAAGACGCATTAAAAGGTAAAGCACCATTAGCAACAATCCGCTTGTAAAACATGTTAATGGCCGTGGTTGGATTTAAGCCCAATTCGCTTAAAACTGCTTCGGTATCATCGGCCAAATCTTTATCAATCTTGACTTGGACCCGTTTCTTTTCCTTAACTGCCATGATTGTCTCATCTCCTGTCTTTTGCTACTACCATTATACTACCTTTTGAGTACCTTATCAATAGATAAAGCCCTGGCCTCAAATCACTTGAGCTTGGCGTTGATCTAAAGGCTGAATTTTTGAGCTGGGTAGCTCTGGCACTCATTTAAAAGCCCCTATTCTTCTGTTTAAGCCATTTAAATCTAGCTTAAGCATAAAGAGGTTAGTAAGTCTTAAAACCGCTTATAAAGGATTTTGCAGCCTTTTAGGACTAGTAGTACAACCCACTGTTATCGTTGTCGGCCGACTTTTCTTCTTCGGGGTGTTTGGCCGCATATTCTCTAGCCGCTTGTTTATTCCACCAAACGCCAAATAGGTTTTGCATGGTGCCGTACAGGTAATTTTCCACGTTCTTGATGTGCTTCTCATTACTTCTTAGGACGTTAAAGTAGCGTCTCAAGGCTTTAGTCATTAGCGGTTTAAGTTCTTCATCATCAAGTGGGATTATGACGCCAATATCTTTGTGATCTTTCTCAACTCGGTACTTAGCATTTAAGATAATGCCAATGAAGCGCCGCATTTGTTGCGGGGTACGGCACCAAAAACTAAGCAGTCATGTTACAGCACCCAAGTAAAAGCTACGAAGATAAAAAACATTCATCCTCAAAATATGTAACCTAGAAAAAAGGCCTCCAGTATTAAACCGGGAGCCTTTTTTAGTATACCAATTTCTACTTCACATAAGGCGGCTTATCCCAAGTAACCCACATTCACCGCGGTACTTCCACATTCCGTTATTTTTTGATTGTGAACTTGTCCAAAAAAGAAGTGGTATAGGTCGCAGATTGGCTTTAATTGGGGAAAGAAATTTTGTGAAATTTACTGGTATTACTCCTAGACCATTCCCTTAAATTCAACTGTCTCATTCTTTGTATTAACCAAAAACTTACCGACATTCCCCTGATACTTCACTGATACTTTAAATGAATACTTGTAATTTACCCGAGTGTATCGAATACTGCTAATTCTTCCCTGATACCCTTGACTACGCAAAACTCTCTTCACTTGGTTCCTTTGTCGCTCAGTAATTCTTGCAGAACTCCGATAGATTGTCTTCTTAACGATCACATCTGGATTCAATGGAACAATGTAATCCTTACATTCCAACAATTCCACCAACTTTCTTTTTTTCTTTGGAATTTGACTTGACGGTTTACGGTTTTCCATTCAGTTTAGAGGGAGTGACGTTTTGAGCGCAGAATTGTTCCCTGGAATCAGCTATTTGGAATAACTGAACCAGAGTACAATTCTACTACTAAAAGTTTCCCTTAGTTCGTCGGTCGTTAACGCCCGTCGCTTGTCTGTACAATTGCGGTATTGCTACCACCACTCATTATAAACCTACGTTTTCGGTTTAACCTACTAAAAAACGCCCTAGTAGGCGTTGGCAATACGTATTTATGTTTGTTCGATCACCAACTAATCAGTGGCACCAAGCCGAAGCTTCGTTTTACCACCCGCGCCGTTAATGGTCGCGCTCACCATTCACCACCCAGCCGTACAGATGACCTTGTTGTGGTATAGCCAGACTTATTGAAGTCGCACTGGCAAACGTGTCCCCTTGGATTTAGACCCCAGCTTGTCCCCTAGGGCTTTAAAAATCGCACCGGCCATGATATAATAGTCAGTAAATGAGTTGACTTTTATGTGGCGCTCACCGATTCCCGTCGGTGGGTGTTTTTTTATGTTCTATTTTATGTAACCAATATTACTCGTTGTTTGGTGATAAATCAACATTTCTTTTATGTATCCTTGTATCCTTGTATCCTTGTATATTCATATCCTTGTATCTAAGTATCCTTGTATCTAAGTATCTAAGTATATTAGGATACTTGCAGTCAATCTTAATTTAACGGCTTTTGAGAAGAAATGTATCCTTGTATCCTTGTATCCTTGTATCTTTGTATGTTATCATCCTTGTATCCAAGTATCCTTGTATATTAGGATACTTAATTGGAGGTCAGTATAATGGGTGAAGTAATTACTTTTGGGAATTTTAAAGGTGGCACCGGTAAAACAACAAATGCCACGCTTGCATGCCTGGCACTAGCTCGTGCTGGTAAAAAAACGCTATTAATTGATTTCGATCCTCAAGCAAACGCTACAGATATTTACTTTAAAACCGCGGCTAATTTAGGCCACGATGATATTGAATTTAATCAAACCTTGCTTGCATCAATCCAAGAAGAGGACTTATCAAGATCGTTGGTTACTTTGGATAAAAACATTGACTTTATTCCATCAAGCGCAGATTTTTCATTGTACCCACGGATTATGGAAAAAAAGTTTAAAAATAATTATAAAGATAGAGTTACATATTTTAGCAAGCTACTTGCTTCACTAAAAGAAAAATATGATTTTGTGGTATTTGATTTGCCACCGACTATTTCCTTAATTTCTGATAGCGCCTTATACGCTTCAGATTGGGTTCTGATTATCCTTCAAACTCAAGAGCACAGTCTTCAGGGTGCCGAATCGTTTCTAAAATATATACAGGAACAGGTAATCGATGAATACGAAGCACCTAGTTTGAATTTACTCGGTATACTTCCTGTGCTATTAAAGAATGGGGCGCCTGTTGATCACAGCACATTAGAAGTAGCAGAAGAAGAATTTGGGAAAGAAAACATGTTAAAAACCCTAATTCGTAATATGGAAAGAATCAAAAGATATTCAATCAGAGGTGTATTTCTAAAAGATCAGTTCGATAAAAAAATAATTAGATTATACGATTCTGTGGCACAAGAAATTATTGAAAGGGCGGACTAGCATGGTGGAACTTTTACACAATCCTAACTCAAATAAAAGCAAAATAATTCCTAGAAAATCGGCGCCCCAGCCCCAAAAAAATTTCCATATCTTCTCTAAACGAATCAAACAAAACGAAGTCTAAACAAATAGATGGTGTTACTTTTGATACTACGCTCAGAATTGACAATCATCTAAAAAACTTTATGAAAGCTATGGTAATTTTAGGGTATAGCTCAACTCAACAAAACGGATTAGCCCAATTACAAAAAACTTTTTTTGAATCGTTAACTGAGTCTGAACAAAATACGCTTACGACTCAAATACAGACTTTGGAAACCGGCGATGCTAACAAAGTAAAAGTAAATAATCACGTGCTCTCAGACGACACGTTCACCTTTTAGATGTATACTTGTCCGTTTAAATTAAGCAGAATGCACACAAAAAAGTCCTCTATTATGCGGAATAGAGGGCTTTTCTGAAATCATTACATACAGGCTTTGCTTAGGAGCGTTGCTTGTGTCCATTTAGGACATACACAATCATATAACAATCAATGCTGTCACTTAACTTACTCAAAAAAGCCACCCACCTCGGAGTGGCTTTTTGGTTGTGTGGTAGATTGTAAAATTTTTCTTGTTTCTGCCCAATTGATTCAATTCAGTAACTATGACAACACCACCTTAACAAATCATAATTTGGATAATAGTATGTTCCATTTGAAAGCTAAGCCTTATAATTAGCATAGGGTTAATAGCTCTAATCAAAATACCCACAAAAGTCCTGCTCAACTAACAATTGAGTAGGCCTTTTGTAGTACAAATTAATCCTTATCACAACTAACCTCAATAGCACAACAGGTATAAATAGTGCCTAAAATCCCTAAATAAATTTCTATCACAACTGTTTAATAAAGCGGCAATCCCCGTTGTACGTGATTAATTAAACATTCAATTCTTAAAACACCTATTTTTAAATCGACTTAAACCTTCGCTGTTGCGTGCGTTTACTAATCCCCGTCTTTCGTTCAATCATCTTATAAGTCATGCCTTGTTTTCGCAACTCATAAGCAAATCTGATCTGTTCATCAGAATACGTTTTCGGTCGCCCTTCCCGAAACAACGGATCATGTTGCTTGGCATACAATTTACCTTCTTGTGTGCGCGTGACAATCATATCGCGTTCAAACTGCGCAAAGGCGCTAAATATTGTAAAGACTAATTGGCCAGTCGGCGTATTGTCAATTAAGCCCATATTCAAAATGTTGACTTTGACATTTTCTTTAAACAACTCTTGGATAATGGCTAAGGCCTCGCGCGTGTTCCGTGCAAACCGATCCAACTTAGTGACAATCAAAGTATCGCCTGTTTTTAGAACGCACAACAGTTTTTGAAACTCCGGTCGTTCAGTAGTTGTGCCAGTAAACTTTTCCTGGAAGATTTTTTCTGCTCCTGCCAATTTTAGTAACTCAATTTGATTTGCTAATTTTTGATCAGTGGTACTGACCCGCGCATAGCCATATTTCATCTTTTTATCTCCTTATTTATGTCATTAAGTAATGACACGGTTCTAACCCTTTAATTATACAGCATCAAAAAAGAGGCCACAACTGTTGAGTTGTGTCGCTTTTTAAGGTGCGCCCGGCATGGGCAGTAACTAGGCGGTGTAAGTCCGCTGTGAGCCGTAGTGGCCGGTATCACGAGTCGAAGACAAGGGCGTCTATCGTGAGGTAGAATCTGAAGGAAGTCCTAGACGAAACATCGAATCGATGAACAAGAAGTGGCTAAAAGGCTGGAAACTGTGGGATGAGATTACCTAACAAATCGAAGTCCCTGACCACTCGAAACCGTCACAGTAAAGCCAACGGTTTGATGCGAAAGCTACTGCTCTTACCCGGGGAGGTCTGTCATGGTAGTTCTCTCAAGCTGGAAGTTATTTCTGGCAGGAACAGGCTCAATAGTAATGTTGAGTTGTCCATGACAGAAGTCAGCCGAGGCCATAGTAGCCAGTAATGGTGAGGGGCTGAACAACAATAATTTTGATTCATCCTGGAGGTGGAAACAATGCGACAATCGCAGAAAACAGAAAATAAAGCTGACTACCTGCGGAGAGTAACCCTGGAAGCTCACTATAAAAAATGACTAGATATTGTAAAAAAGCAGCGGGATAATATGAGATTTAAGTAGCCAAAAGCCTGATAAAACGGGCTTTTTGTTTGCCGTTGATTTGAAAGTTTAGATATCTTTTTCTCCCAATTTTGTATAGAAATTTGGCCGATTGAGCAATAATAAGCAATGATTATCAAATTATGGTACCAAAATTGGTACCGCAAAAAGGCCGCCGGGACATATGGACTTCCTTTTATGGATTTGAATAAGTTATTTTCAAAACGAAATATCGATCCAAGTTTGAAGTTGGTTAATCTATCGGCTTAAAAAACTAATCATGGAAGAATGTGATTATTCAGTATGATCTAAAATAGATGCTGCTATTTTATTTCAAAATAAAGCTTGACGCTTACATAGATATGGGTCTATATTATAGATATAGATGCACGTCTATGTTTACAAAATACGATGTTTCTTGCGGTGATCGAAGCAAGTTGAGTTGAGGAAATGCAGTTGCGGAGTTTGCAACTAAGTTCCCTAAAATCACCACGAAAGCGGTCATAATCATTCATTTTGGCAACACTGATTAGCAAGAAGTATCTGCTTGTTGAATATTTTCTGCTAAACAGGATTGGCTTTCTGTTGTTGATTAAGCCAAAACCAAAAGTAGCAAGTTCAGTCTGTATCACTGTAACATCAATGTTTATTATTAGCGTATTTAACTAATAGATTACCTTAATTATGGAATAGGAGCTTACAAATGGACTATCAAAAGTATGTTCAAATGCTGAAAGCAATGGCCGATCCAAATCGCTTAAAAATTATTGATCTGCTTTCCTGTGGTTCTTTGTGTGCTTGTGATATTTTAGAGCACTTCGACTTTTCACAGCCGACTTTATCCCACCATATGAAAGTTTTGCAAAATGCTGGTATTGTTGCGGCACGCAAGGAAGGTAAGTGGCAGCATTATACGTTACGCCCCGATTTTATGCTGACCTTTAAGCAGGATACGGCGCAATTATTATCAAGTGATGATCACTGTATTTGCCACGATGACGGCTGTGTTGATTGTGAAGAATGTGCTTCAGGAAAGGTTGTTATGACAAATGAAAAAAATTGAATTATTTGAACCAGCAATGTGCTGCTCGACTGGGGTTTGTGGTCCGTCCGTTGATCAAAATCTCTTAATGATCACGTCTGCCTTTGATGCTTTACAAGGTGTTAAAACGATTGAAGCTGACCGTTACAATTTAAGTAATAATCCTGATGTTTTTAGTGACCGAGCCGATATTTTAGCGGCCATCAAGGATGATGCTGACGCTGTTTTACCGATCACCGTGGTTGACGGCCAGATCGTTAAAACGGGCGCGTACCCAACGATCGATGAATTATCTGACTATACTGGGCTAGTTTTCGTGCCAGCTGAGCAAACAGGCGGTTGCTGTGGCGGTGATGGTGGCTGTTGCTAAATTTTACTAAAGGTAAGAGATGGCGCGGCCATTTCTTTTGAATTATATATAGATAAATATCTATGTGACTGAGGAGGATATCAATGCAGGACTATCAACCACAAAACGCTAATTTAACTCATTATTTGTTTTTTACCGGTAAAGGTGGCGTTGGTAAAACAACGACGGCCAGTGCAACCGCCATTAATTTGGCTGATGCTGGTAATCAAGTGATGCTCGTTTCAACTGACCCAGCTAGTAATTTACAGGATGTTTTCAATACAGCATTAACCAATAAACCGCAAGCAATCAATGGTGTATCAGGGTTGTTTGCCGCCAATTTTGATCCTGTGACCGCAGCTGGTGAGTATCGGGAAAGTGTTGTTGGCCCTTATCGCGGCGTATTGCCGGATGCTGCTGTTAAAAATATGGAAGAACAGCTATCCGGTTCCTGTACGGTCGAGATCGCGGCATTCAATGAATTTGCCAACTTTTTAACTGATCCGGCGGTTGACCAGCGCTTTGATTATATTATTTTTGACACGGCGCCAACTGGTCATGCCTTGCGCATGCTACAGCTACCGTCAGCGTGGAATAATTATTTAGATGAAAATGATCGCGGTGCTTCTTGCTTAGGCCAATTAGCCGGTATGGGTGATAAAAAAGCAATTTATGCAAAAGCGGTAGCAACGTTAAGCAATGGGGACTTGACCACATTAATGTTGGTGACGCGGCCACAAAAAGCCTCATTACTTGAAGCAGCACGAGCAGCACAAGAACTAGCCGCGATCGGCATGACTAATCAGCAGTTGATCATTAATGGCACGCTTAAAACACCGACGGATCACGCTTCGCAGGCTATTTTTGCGCAACAACAGGCTGATCTACAACAAATGCCGGCTGTATTAAAAAAATTTGCTCAGTATGAAGTGCCGTTACGCGCCTACAACGTTACCGGCTTAAATAAATTACACCTGGTGTTACAGGCAACACAACCCGCATTAGCTACCTATCCGCCGCTGACCAATAACTATCCCAACTTAGATACGATCGTTGCTGATCTGATCAAGACGGATAAAAAGATTATTTTTACCATGGGCAAAGGGGGCGTCGGTAAAACAACGGTTGCGGTGCAGATCACGCAGAAATTAGTGGCCCAACATAAAACCGTTCATCTAGCCACCACTGATCCGGCCGATCATCTAGATTTCTTTAAAACAGCTGATCCGGCAGTTACGATCAGCCATATTGACGAGCAGCAGGTATTGAAAGATTATCAAGCTGAAGTACTGGCAACGGCTCGCCAAACCATGAAAGCGGCTGACGTTGATTATGTCGCCGAAGATCTCCGTTCACCATGTACGCAAGAAATTGCGGTTTTCCGCGCTTTTGCTAATATTGTGGCGCAAAACGACAGTGACGTGGTGGTGATCGATACGGCGCCAACTGGGCACACGTTGTTACTATTAGATTCCACTCAAAGCTATGCACAGGAAGTTAAGCGCACAGCCGGTGACGTGCCACAAGCAATTATTGATCTATTGCCACGGTTGCAAGATCCCCAACAAACCGAGATCGTGATGGTGACTTTACCGGAAACAACGCCAGTCTACGAATCAATGCGGCTCAATGAAGATTTAAACCGGGCGCAAATTGCCCATACATGGTGGTTGGTCAATCAAAGCATGCTGGCTACACAAACCACGCATCCGTGTTTACAAGCACGGGCACAAAATGAAGTTGAATGGATCGAAAAAGTCAAAGACGTTTCGGCCAATCATTTTGCAGTGGAACAGTGGCAACCAGATTTTGAACAAACGCTATTAACGATTTAAATAAAGATATCAATTGATCAGGGTAGCGATACCCTGATTTTGGTAGTTGGGAGGAATTATGCAAGTCTTTTTTGCTGTTTTTATATTTTTACTCACGTTATTATTCGTCATTTGGCAACCTAAGGGGCTATCAATAGGCTGGACCGCAATTGGTGGGTCAGTACTTGCACTGCTATTTCGGGTCGTCACATTTAAAGATGTGGGTACCGTTACTGGGATCGTTTGGAACGCCACTTTGTCGTTTGTTGCCATTATTTTGATCTCATTGATTTTAGATGAGATCGGCTTTTTCGAGTGGGCCGCTTTACATATGGCACGACTGGCTAAAGGCAATGGTGTACGTATGTTCATTTTGATCGTTATTTTAGGTGCGATCGTGGCGGCACTTTTTGCCAACGATGGGGCGGCATTGATTTTAACGCCGATCGTTCTGGCAATGGTGCGAGCCCTACATTTTGATGAAAAAAAGGTTTTCCCATTTATTATTGCCAGTGGCTTTATTGCCGATGCGACTTCGTTACCATTAGTTGTTAGTAATCTAGTCAATATTGTTTCCGCTGACTTTTTCGGCATTACATTTTCCGAGTATGCCCTAAGAATGTGGATCCCTGATCTTTTTTCACTGATCGCCAGCATCAGTATCTTATATTTGTATTTCCGCAAGGCCTTACCCAAACATTATGATGCAGATCAGGTTGCTGAACCAAAATCTGCAATCAAAGATCAACGATTATTTAAGTTCTCTTGGGTCGTGTTAGCGGCGTTATTGATCGGTTATTTTAGCAGTAGTTTTCTAAACATTCCCGTTTCGTTTATTGCACTTACGATTGCCGCAATTTTCTTGTTGGTTGGTCAACAAAGTCATCACGTTGATACTAAGGCAGTCATTAAAGGAGCACCGTGGAACATCGTCTTCTTTTCAATCGGAATGTATGTGGTGGTTTATGGCCTACAAAATGTTGGCTTGACAACATTACTTGCTGGTGTTATCGCCAAAATGGCAACTGGTAGCCGGTTTGTGGCGACCATGGGAATGGGTTATTTGGCAGCGTTCCTGTCATCAGCGATGAATAATATGCCAACGGTAATGATCAATGCTTTATCGATCAAGGGCGCTAATGTATCAGGGTTAATGCACCAAACGTTAGTTTATGCAAATATTATTGGTTCTGATCTAGGACCAAAGATCACACCAATCGGTTCGCTGGCGACGTTAGTGTGGTTACATGTTTTGGCGCAAAAAAACGTAAAAATTGCTTGGGGTACTTATTTTAAAATTGGGATCACGATCACGATTCCAGTCCTATTCATTACATTATGTGGTTTATGGTTATCGCTAAGTCTTTTTGGTTGAGAAAGGATGACTTGCTATGATGCAAACTGAGTATGCACAACAAGATTCATTAGCTAATAGATTAAACATAGTCGATGCTTTAGTGAAACAGGCCACGAAAGCTGAAATAGAATCAATTTCTGCTGTTTACCTGATTCAAGCCAACCAAGAAATTAATTTGCTTGAATTAAAATACAGTAGTGAATTAACAATACAACAGAACTTGTATAAGGTAAAAATAGCCTTTTTGCAAATAAATCACTTGATTTTAAATAATCTAGCGGTCAGCTATTTTCGTGATTATACACAAATAGAAAAGGAATTTGAACATTTTCATCGTCTAATATGCGAGGTGAAAGACGATTAAAATTGAAATATTTGAAGAGGCGATGTGTTGTGCAACTGGTGTTTGTGGTCCCAGTGTAAAGAAAGAATTGATTCAGACTACCGCAATTCAACGTCATGTTAATGCAGATGGTGAAAATATAATCATACGCAGAAATCTTACACAAAATCCGGACGCCTTTGTTCGTAATCATCAAATAAATGACCTATTAAAAAAATATGGAATCACTGTATTACCAATTACTATGGTTAACGGTATAATTTTTAAACAAAGAGATTATCCAACCTTCCAAGAGTTTTCAGATTATCTACATCAGGATTTAAGTCGTGCATTTGTTCGCTAACAACGGTGAAAGGAATTAATTAAATGGCAAATGAAACGGAAAAATTATTAATTATCGGCGGCAGTGACGCCGGAATTTCGGCGGCCTTAAAGGCTAAAGAACTTAAACCTGAATTAAAAGTTCAGATATTATTAGCAGATGAGTACCCAAATTTATCAATTTGTGGAATACCTTATGCAGTCAGCGGAGAAGTGCCGGATTGGCACTTGCTAGCTCATCGTAATTTACAAGAATTGACTTCGACTGGTATTGAATTTCAAATGAACATGATTGCAGATAAAATTGAACCGCAACGACATGAAGTCGTAGCACATGCGCTTACAGGCGAATTAAAAACTTATCATTATGACCACTTGGTTGTAGCAACAGGGGCTAGACCAAAACTATCGGGTATTAAAGGCGTGGACCTGGCGCAAGCTCAACAGCAAGATAGTAAAGTTCGTATTTTGCATACAATGGCAGATTACTTTGCGATTGAAAGAAATATAGCTACAGATAGTGTTCGGAAGGTCGCAATTGTTGGGTCTGGTTATATCGGAATCGAAATGGCGGAGGCTTTAAGAAAACGGCATTTAGACGTCACTATTTTTCAACGAGGTTCAGAAATACTTTCCACGGTTGATGCTGATTTAGGCCGAATTATTCATCAAAAGTTGTCTGCTAATGCCGTCAATGTTATTACTGGTTTAACCGTTTCAGAAATTAATGAAACTGGTAGCAACGTGGAAGTTGTTGGCTTAAATGAGCATCAAAAGACACAATCTTCTACGTATGATTTAGTCTTAATCGTTGTTGGTGTTCAACCAAATAATGAGCTACTGGTCAAGGTAGGTGCTGAAACTGGAATTGCCGGGGCCATCGAGGTTGATCAATATATGCAGACCTCATTACCTGATATATGGGCGGCCGGCGATTTGGTGGAAACAAGACATCATTTATTAGGTGAAACCTACTTGCCATTAGGTACGACTGCACATAAACAAGGAAGAATTGCTGGTTTTAATATTGCTGGAATTCAACGTGCCTTTAAAGGTAGCCTGGGGACACAAGTTTTAAAGGCATTTGATTTAGTTGTTGTACGGACAGGGTTATTGACAAGTGAGGCTATCCAGGCAGGGTTTAATCCTTTCACGGTAACAACTGATGTTGATGACCATAAGGCTTATTTTCCCGGTGCTCAAAAAATTAAGATCAGAATTACTGGTGATCAAAAAAGTGGCCGGCTTTTAGGCGTGCAGTTAATTGGTCATTACGGTAGTGAAGTTGCTAAACGCAGTGATATTTTTGCTACGGCAATTTTTAATGATATGACAGTAGCCGAAATTAGCGACCTAGACTTATCCTATTCACCACCAGTTGGATCACCTTGGGATGCAGTACAAATCGCAGCACAGAACTGGGAACAACAGAATGCGAAACGCTAAGGAATTAATTTATAACTGAAGGAACAACTTCACTTCATTATTAATTAAGCTTTCTACTATCTGTTTTTATATGATTACCAGATTACTCTGAGGACAATGATTGGCGGCTATTTATATTGAAAGAATTAAAATGGCGCAAAATGATAGTAACGAAACTTTGGCATCTTCTGGTAGATTAAATTAAAACTAAGACCTGTATCTTAGTTTTAATTTAACTAGTGAATATGAATAGTGGTTAATGTCAGATAGAGTGGCTATAGGAGCTACTCTATTTTTTGATTCAAATTAAATTGGGGACAACACTATTACATGATATAATGTAATAGATTAATAAACGAGGAGTGATCTAATGATACAAGTAGACTGTTGTCCGGGTAAACCAGATTTGGCTGATCGGGCATTGTTAAATGAGAATCAAGCCGCTGACATTGCTTTACTTTTTAAAGTACTCGCAAATAATACGCGGCTAAGAATTTTACATTGCTTAACGCGTGAACCAGATATGGCCGTTAGTGAGATTGCTACATCACTAAATATGAAGGTCCAAGCCATCTCAAACCAGTTACAACGTCTAGTAGATCAAAAGATAGTTAAAGCGAAGCGTAATGGCAACTTCATTGAATATCAGATCATTGATGAATGTACGGCAATTTTATTAGAACGGGCATGGTGTTTAGCTGAAGATGCCGGAAAAATCAATGCTGGTGGGGGAAAATAAAATGATCAGGACAATTATAACGAGTATTATTCTTTATACATCAACTGCAATCGACTTATTAGTTATTTTAATGTTACTTTTTTCAAAATATCGTTCAACAAAGCATCGCCGACAAATTTATATTGGTCAGTTCTTAGGCTCATATACGCTCATTGGAATTAGTTTGTTTTTTGCATTTATTCTCCATTACGTACCCGCCAAATGGTTACTAGGTTTTTTAGGGTTGATTCCCATTGCCTTTGGAATCAAATATATATTTAGCAAAGAAGATGAAGCCGCAGAAGTTGATCAGAAAATTGAAGCGCGTAAAAATAAGAATTTAATTGCAACGGTGGCTTTAATTACGGTAGCTTCTTGTGGTGCGGATAATATTGGCCTTTTTGTTCCTTACTTCGTATCATTATCACTGGTACAGCTAATCGTAACGCTGTTTGTTTTTACCATTTGTGTTTATTTTTTAGTTTTCCTTGGTGATAAGTTCTCACAAGTGAATTTTGTAAAGAACTTTCTTGATCGTTTTGGTGATTGGATCATGGCCATTATTTATATTGGTTTAGGCATCATGATCATTCTTGAAAGTGACACTATTAGGCATATTATGCAGCTATTATTTTAACCCAAATTGCAAGAACAAATTAGCCACACGATAAATCCTATTAAATCAGTATTTTCATTAATATTCATATTTTATGGGCTTAACTTAGCCGGCGGAAGCAGCGGAGAAAAGCTCTTTGGGTGTTTGATAGCCAGTTTGCCGGCGCGGTAAATTGTTTAGCTTTGACTCAACTGCTTGGATATCATGAGGACCCAAAATATCCATGGATAGACCCTTGGGTACATCGCGGCGGATCATTCGATTATGCGCTTCGTTAGTCCCACGCTCAGAGGAACGATATGGATGGGCATAATAAAGGTCAGCGACACCGGTAAGTACAGCGCCAACTTCCGAGAACTCAGCGCCATTATCGGCAGTAACTGACTTCATGATTGATCCGTATTCTTGACAGATCTTGGCCAGCTCATAGTTGACCGAATCGGCATCACGACCATCGATCAAACGTAGAATTTGGCAGCGGGATTGACGCTCGATCAGCGTTAAGATCACACTCTCTTGACCGTTGCGCTTGCCCACCACGGTGTCCAATTCGAAATGGCCAAACTCTTGGCGCTGGTCGATACTTTTAGGCCGTTCATCAATACTCCGTCCGGCCAGACGCTTGTGCTTGATCGAGTGATGATGTTTGGCACGGTGGCGCGTTTTTTCGAGTAGATCAAGATTACGGACTTCAAGTAACTGGGCATCAATATAGTGGTATAGCGTCTTGGTCGAGACCATCTCCTCAGGTTGATATAAGCCTTCAAGTTTGGCCCGTCCTACTGTTGCATCAGGCGACCAACCATCTTGACGCAAATGAGTCGTAAAATAGTCGATAAAATCAGCGACACCGACGAGTTTCAAAGGTCGATGACAGTGGGCTCGATTAGCTTCGTACTTAGCTTGTGCTGTTTCTGGTGAGTATACAGCGTAATATTGGCGTTGACCATTCACTTTTTTTACTTGGTCGATCTCGCCGCGGCACAATTCATTATTGATTGTTTGATGACAAACATTAAGCGCTCTGGCAATTGCACGATTGGAATAGCCTTGGCTGTGCAGCGTAGCAATTCTGCCTCGTTCAAACGAAGTTAGGTGCTGACCTTTTTTTCTGACTGTGGTATTCTGTTCTTGCATCAAGACAATAACCTCTTTCATTGTTTGTGTAGGAACATCAATGATAACAGAGATTTGTCTTGGTGTTTTTTATTTTATCAATTAGCTAAAAGTATTTGGCTAACTTGATTATAAAACGCGCGATTCAATGTTTCTGGCGCTATAATGATGAAATTTAGCCAGGGTATTAAGATACTGTTTAAATCGGTCACTATCGGTTAATTTTAGGATTTGTTGTTCAGCCTGGGCGACTAATTGTGCTTTCCAGGCTTTAACGTCGGCTTTACTCGGCATTGTCTACCCCTCCTCATCTTCAAAAATATCATTCAATATAGGGGCTACGTTGATTTGAACCGGGGTCGTGCCATAAAGGGCAACGTAGCCATCGGCTAATTTTTGCCAAGCCACTTGATAATAAGACCCATTTCCAGTAATTTCTTTTAAATATTTGTAGGTTCCTTTAGTCTGCAAAACCGGTAATTCACTCCCAATGACTGTTAATTCGTTATCCATATTTATGATCTCCTTTGCGTTGCTAATCTCACCCGTTGTTTAGGTTTACTTTTAGGGTTGTAAAAGTGAACCTAAATGACGGGTTCGCCAACCGGAACGTAGTGTAGGGCGGTAGGCAGGTTCTAATCAAAATCAAAACTTAATTTATGGCCGTCAAGCTTTAACTTGGCGTCAAACGACTTTCCTTTTTTGCTCTTGAACCCCTTTAGTTTGCTGGTTTCCCCCTTAGTGATTAAGGCTTTGATTGCAGTTTTACCGAGGGTTTTACTGCTCCATTTCTTGGGCAGGGTAAAGTCTTCGCCTTGCTTAGGCTTTACAATGTAAAACTTCTGTTTATTTAAAACGGTAGCTTGCGGTGTTTCTAAGAAGACCTCGGCGGCTTTTTGGGCTTGCTGCTGATGATCGATTTGTTGCTTAATGGCTGCACTGCCAGTTAATTGCGTGGGAACATCAGCAATCAACTTTGCCACGAACTTTTTGATTTGGTTCAAAAAGTTATCTGGGGTACGTTCTTCGGTACTGATTTGTTGTAACGCTTGCTCCCATTTCGCTGTCATCTCTGGGCTAGTTAACAAGGGTTCGAGTTCGACCGCTTTACATAAAGTAATTCCGGCTTCACTGACGTGTAACTTGTTCTTTTCAGTGACGAGATAGCCGCGCTTCTTTAACACTTCCAGCACATTGGCCCGGGTCGCACTTGTCCCAATGCCTTGCACATCTTTGAGAATCGCCTGGGCTTCTTCATCATCAAGCGTTTTACCGGCGGTTTTCATTGCCGTAATCAGGGTACCTTCGGTAAAGGGTACCGGTGGTGTCGTTTCTTTTTGCGGCGTTTGCAGGTTTGCTTGGACTTGATCGCCTTGGTGAACGATCGGTAAAGTTGCTGCTGCTTGCTGGTCGGCTGTGTGATCATCAAATAATGCTTGCCAACCTTGCTTCGTTGGAACCTTACCGGTTGCTTTAAAATTGGCGTCACCAACTTGAGTGATAATGGTGGTTTCTTCGTACTCATACGGATCAGCAAACATCGCTAACGTCGTTCTTAAAACCAAGTCATAGACTTGTTGCTGTAATTTAGGTAAGCTGGCTAGTTTCTCTTTAGTCGGCACAACTTTAGTCATGATAATAGCGTAGTGTTCTTCAACCTTTTTCCCATTGACGTAACGTTTATTCGGGGTGGTATTGGTTAAAGCGACTTGCTTAGAGACTAACCCCAGATACTTCGTCAGATTAGCCACTAAATACTCAAATTCTTCATCAGTGATATAAGCACAATCGGTTCGGGGATAGCTAAGGAACTTGGCTTCGTATAAACTCTGAATGGCCGCTAAGGTTTGGCTGGCACTGGCATGATACCGTTTATTCATCGCACTTTGCAGACTGGATAGCGAGAATAGTTGGGAACTGGCACTCTTTTTAGCCTGCTTTTGCACGTCCTTGATTAAACCGTCCTGTGATCCTTTCTGAACGTGTTTAGCTTGCATGAATGTCATTAGCTCTGTTTCATCTTTAAATCGCTGATAGGGGTCTAATTTTGCGACGAATTTTTGCTGATTGGCTAAAATTTCCGCATTTAGTTCAAAATAGGGTTCCGGCTTAAAGTTTTTGATTGTCTGGTCTCTTTGATAGACCATATATAAGGTTGGCGTCTGTACTCGACCAATCGAATACACCCCGCGTACCCCGTTTTGTCTTAATAACAAAGTATATAAAGGACTGCCATTCATACCAATTAACCAGTCACTAATTTGACGGGTTTGGGCTTCTTTATAAGCCAAATAGTCTTTGTGCCAATCACCAAGATTTTTAAAGCCGGTAATAATCGCGTCTTTTTCTAGGCTATTCAACCAAAGGCGCTTAATCGTTTTCGACTTAACATTAATATGCGCTTGGTTCATGATCGACCACGCGATATTTGACCCTTCTCGACCACTATCGGTGGCCACAATAATGGTATCGGCTTTCGTTAACAGGTCTTTAACGATCTTGAATTGCGCTCTTTTACTAGTTGACACTTCAAACTTGTATTTGTCGGGGAAAATCGGTAAATTAGATAAGGCCCATTGCTGGTGTTTCTGATCATATTTATCCGGTGTGGCTAGTTCAACTAAATGTCCGAGACCATACGTCACAAGCGTATTTTCGGGCAAAACAGGGTCACTAACCGTATAGTAACCCTGTTTTTTTGTGCTCTTTTGAAAGGCTTGGACGTATGAACGGGCTTGACTGGGTTTTTCAGCTAAGATAACAGTGGTCATGTTCGTTCACTCCTTGTGATTAAGCTTCTGTTCTAATTCTGTTTTGCCTTGTTCAGATGCTTTTAACCAAGTTTCACGGCACAATTCTTGTTGCTGGTCTATCGATTGTTGTTTCAAATATTGTCGGTAGCGATTAATGGCCTTAATATCCGCATACGCTGACCAGCGAAATAATAATCCACCAAATATTAAGATAAACGCCATCAGTGCTGTACCAACAAAATCGGTCTTATCAGAAGTAAACAGCTCATGATACAAGTCTATTAACATTAGATATAGGCCCATTAAATAGAAGATAATACTGGCAAAACTATCGAAATAGTAAGACAGTTTTGTGCGCCTTGGCGGTATCGTAAAGGGATCAGTTTGCATGTCCTTTTTAATTTTTTTAAGTAACCAGTGCCAGATTTTTTTCATGACGTGAACCTCCCTTAACGGTTACGAAAATAATTTTGAAACATTCTCATGGCACCCATACCAGCACTCTTAGTCACACCGGTTGAAGCCCAGAAATCTTTAACGGCGTCAGGTGTTTTGACAACCAGAAAGCCAAAGCCAATTGAAGCAATAAACGCAATAAACCCGTATTTAGCCATATTAGTAAAACACCATACTGATAATGACATACAAAGCACTTGGCTAATAATGGAGGCATTGTAATAAATATACTTCTTCCACCACGTACCACTGTAATCAAAGCTTTCAGTCGCCATGCTCATTGCAGCTAAAGGAATTGTCAGGTTATACCAAGCCATATCAGCCACAAACACACACATTTTAATAAAGAACACGACGGTTACGACAGTGAAGATTAGTAGAAACAAAATCTGTAAGGGTAGTGAAATGCCAACATCTTTTAACCCAGGAACCTTATTCATACCGGTAATTGATTTAGCAGTAAACTTCTGATCAGAACTAAACATATACTTTAGCAGGGGCAAGGTAATTGAACCTTGAATAAAGCCCTGTAAGAACACGAATACTGGGATTACGGCCGCTGATTTAATCCCGTCCATGATGATATTAGCCCAAGTGACATCGGTGCTTTCGTCCGCCTCTTTTAGAATTGTCATCACAATACGCCCAAGGACAACCACGACTACTAACGATGTCGCAAAGGACAGGAAGATGGCATACCACGTTTTAACAATTGGCAAACTTTGATTGGCTTGGTCAATAATGGCCTTGCAGATGTTGAATAAACCGTCCAGCAAACCAGATAATGCCCATTCAAAAAATTTAGCAATCGCTCCCTGAACTAATCCTGAAATGTCACCTAAAACAAACATATCTATCACTTCCTTTTTTGCAATTCAAAACTCCCTAATCCGTTATCTGCTTTAGCAGACTTATTAATTGCTTTAGCCTTATAACCATCGCTAATTTGAGTTAATTCAAACTTTTGATTTTTCTCATCATCAGTATCTACTTTTAAATATTCTTTACCGGAAGTATTGCTGACTGAATAAGTGGCATTTACATTCATCAAAGGGCTTTCAATAATCATTGTTTTTTTATTGAATTGGGTTTTGTAGCTTTGACCTTTTTGGTTGAGATACCATTTGTTACTTTGCAAATCTTGTGCTATAGACTTCCCACAAGCGGTTAGACCAACAGCAATCAGTAACACCGTCATCACGGCGATTATATATTTCCGATATTTTTTCATTAATATGTCCTCCATTATCCAAGCATTTTCTTATGTCTAGACTCTAATTCTTGATCGATATTATCCTGCAATTTGTCTTCTTCGTCATCGGTTGTTTGATCGTCTTTTTTGGCTTGGTGCTGTGCTTTAACTGTCTGATTCCACTTATCTACCTTATTCTTAAAGTGGGTTTCCTGGCTGGCTTCTGGTTGGCCTTGATACTCATTCTGTGACAAGTTAACCAAATGATCAGCCCCTGGAAATAGTTTAAATTGGAACGCTTTTGTAGCTTTGACTGGTCGGGCATTACTAAAGATTAATAAGCTCTGATCTTCAGGCATACGCATGATTTCATCAGGTGTCATCAGCGAACGGCTCGTATAGCTGTAACTATCGCTCTTACTGTGGCTCTCTTCCTTACTGTGACTAGTACTTTCACTTCCCGTTTCCACTTTTACGGTCGATTTACCTAACAAATCACTAAAGTATTTAGCAGTTACGTCATTAGCGGCATTCAAGCAAATTTTAACCGCATGATTACCTAAGATACTTTCGGCTTTATCCTTGCCATACAAAGCTTGGAGCTGGGTTAAGGTCTGACAAATGGTCGTCACGCCAATGCCGTACCCCCGACACGTCGCTAGGAACTCCTCATACTTGGGAAACTTCCCTAAATTGACAAATTCATCAAGGATAAAGTCGACTTGGTGGGGCAATTTAGCGTGATGATCGGCGGCTAATTTGTATAATTCATCAAATAATTGTGAGAAAAACAGATTGATGAAGCTTTCATAGGTATTATCCATGACCGGAATAATCACATACATTACTACTTTGGCTTTGCCAATCTCTTTTAAATCAAAGTCTGAAAAGCTGGTAAAATTTGCCACTTCTTTGTCAACGAACTTCGAAATGGTCGCCAACAGGCTTTCAATAATGCTGGCTTTCATTTCTCCTTTAGCCTTTTTGAAACCTAACTCATAAGCGCGTCTCGCTGGATCAGTCATAGTTAGATCAAGAAATAAGGTGTCTAACGGACTATCTGCACCTTTTTCCTCGGCTTCCACATCGTTTTCTTGCAACACTTGGGTCACACCCGCCAAATTCCGTTGTTCTGGTGACCGGTGGTTCATGACAAACAGGATTAAAGCCTTCAAAAGCTGTCTTTGGGTACTAAACCACACATCTTTTTTGCCTTCGGAATTTTCACTCTGGACGATCTTGGTGGCGACGGTTTCAGCTTGAATATCCCGTTGAATATAATCAAAAGGATTGTAGCGATCGCTGTGCGCCATGTTGGCAAAGTTGACGACATGTACTTGATAACCCTGGGCTAGTTTGATACCGGCCGTCTTTTCGTATAATTCCCCTTTTGGATCGGTCACGACAATGCTGTTCTCCGTTTCATTAAACAGGTTGGTAATGACGACTGACTGGGTTTTATATGATCCAGGACCCCCGACCACAAAGATATTCCGGTTTGGTTTGGTGCTGTTATTCTGGTAAACAATCCGTTTATCCACGATCCCTAAAATTGTCCCATTCATGTTAATCTCCCCCTTTCGCTGACTTTTCTCGATCCACTAATGATTTGAGAACTTCGGCCTTGGTACTCTTGTTAAATGCTGTGGTGAGGTCTTTGGCATTGATACTAAAATAATGGTCACTCAATTCTTTTAGATCACCCCAGGTCGCACTCCCGTGAGTTTCAGTATCTGCAGTTTCCCAAGCTTTGTGCTTGCTGTTGCGCTTCAAAGCAAAATAGATGGTGTATAGGATCACGGCGACACTGACAATAATTAATACCGGGTTCTTTTGGCCTAAATATAAGTTGTAATAATGCCAGGGGTGTAAAGCTAATTGTTTTAATACGGTTGGCATATGATCCGCAAAGGTTAGCTTATAACGGGACAAGGCCATGACAGCTCCAGCTAAGATCTCCGCTAAATACAAGCCAATGATTAGCGTTAGTAGATATGGCCAGCTGACTTTAACGCTGTTTAATAATTTGTCTTTCATCTAATCACCTACTATCTGTTTAATTCTTTGTTGGTTGGTGCCGGTGTACCGTTGCTTACCATGGATCAAGGTTGGAACTGACGTTAATTGATATTGCTGAATGTAGTGCCGATTCTGCGTTTGATTCATGTTAATAAAAACAACGTTATGGCTAATGACGTTGTGCCAATAGATTCGGTGAAAAATAGCTTGGCAATCCGGGCAATCATCGCGATAGAAGAACAACACTTTTTTAGGGTGCTTAGCTAAAGTCACGATTGGTCGCTGTTTTTCTACGTGGTTGACATATTGATGACTGGCAAAACCACTAACGGCTAAAACCACCACGATTACCGCTAGGGCCTTACCAACCCGCTTAATTAAGGTCACTGGCTTTAAAGCTACTACCTAAGTTTTGGATTGCGGTGATTCGATCCGTGGTGGTATCGAAAGTCACCTGATAAAGTACCGTCGCCTTTTGCCAGTCGTTGTCGCCACTCTTACTTTCATAACTAATGACGGCCAAGCCCTTCATGTTTTGCCCCTGCTTACTTTGCGTATACAGGTTCAGTTGATTTAACTTAGCTGAAACACTATTGCTATCACCATATGTGCCCTTATTTGAAAAGTATTGCTGGTACAACTTGTCGGAAATCAAGCCTTTCACGCCATCTTTACGCTGACCGTAGGTCTTGGGCTTGAAGTTATTCATGACCTCAAAGAACTTGGTGACCACCGTATTAAAGCTCAGTTCAGCCTGACTTTTGTCTTTATTATTTTGGTAGGTCTTATAACTGTCAATTTGAGCGCTCAATAACTGCTTTTGTTGATTAGTTTTGGTTAATTGCCGGCTAACTTGTCGCTTCTGTTGTTGTAAGCGACTGATCTGTTGTTGTGCCTGCTTAATTTGGCTATGCTGATAGGCATTCGCCCCTAATGACATAACTAAGATCAAGCTACCAATCGCAATACTTAAAACTACGCTACGCTTCATTTGTTTGTCCCTCCTTACTTCTTGATTGGTCGGGCTAATGTCACATCACTACCACTTAGTAAGCTATAAAAAGCGGTGCCAAATGTGCTTTCGTTAACCTTGTCGCCGACACCACCTTGCTCAATGATCTTGGTGGCTTTGCCTTGCCACTTATCTAGCAGAATGGCGGTATGCCCGTTGTTGCCGGCCCCGGCGCCTTGATTAACAATCACAATATCGCCGGCCTTCGCGTCATTTTCACTGATCTGTTTCAGATATTGATGACTGCCTTTGGCGTCACTTGCCATCGTACCGGTAAACCAGCCCATGTTGGCCGGTGCCTTGTAACCAGCTTTATTAAGCGCTAACCAGACAAAGCCTGAACAATCGGTTCCACCGGTTTTGTTAGGATTCTTTAAATCGCTACCTAAATCAGGGCTAGGGTGGGTTTGAACATAGTAGAAATCGCCTTTCATACTTTCCGCATTTTTGACGATACTACCGCCGGAATAGCTTGGGTCACTATCACAACCTAGTTCGGTCAGATCGCCGGAACTCGCATTGTCTAAGGTGTTTCCGGCCACTGGATCACTCGCACCCAACACGGAATACCAGTGATCGGCATATCCGTATCTTTGGCTTAGATACCATTGTTCCGGGTTCTTACTCATACCCTCATAATCCATTAGCCAGGCTTTCGTCGCTTTGTGCACGTCCGTATATTTAAAGATCTGCTTGTTTGACGCATAGTAACGACTGTTCAATTCTTGGTCGAGATAATCCAACTGTACCCCGAGATTGGTCGCTGGTTTGTTTTCCTTGTGGGCTAAGTCTTCCAGCTTATCCTTTCGACCGCCTAACCACTGGGCTAAGCCCGTGGCCCCGGAGCTTGAATTAACCGAATTGGGATCAAGGCGACTTTCTAGTTGTAAGACCCCTAAGATCCCGGCGGCCGCTTGTGGGGTGGCGCCATACTTCTGTTTCCAGTGCGCATAGATATTTTTGGCATTTTCTGTCATGCTCTTACTATCCAATTGCGTCTCTGTGGTGGTTGAGTTATCACAACTGTTTTCTTGTAGCTGACCAGTAATCGCGGCGATCAGCAAGACGATTAGCAGAATGGCACCGCCCACAATATAAGCAATCAACTTCCACTTCTTTTTCTTATATTCAAACGACAATACCTGCATTTAATCACCCACTTTGTGCTTGGCCTGATCAACTTGTTTTTGCGCTGCCGATTGGTCGCTCTGCGCATTCTTTAGATCAGCCTTAGCCGAATCCACCTTCTTGTCTTTATCCTTATCTTTACTGCCATCAATCTTGTTGGCGTCATCTAACTTCTTTTGGGCGTCGCTAACTTCGTTCTTAGCAGAGTTGAGACTTAATAGCGCTTTGAGATACTGGGCTTTAGGGCTGTTCACCCCAGCTAATTTGGTTTGGACGGTCTGGGCGTCTTGCGTATCGTTATGGGCTAGGAAGGCTTGTCCCATTCTCAATAAAACATCAGCGTTCGTCGTAAAGGATAATTGGTTATTGAGCGTATTGGTATCATAATTAACAATTGCTTTTTCAAGTTTCAACTGGTCTTTTTGCTTGCTCGTCGCCTTAGTTGGTAACTGCCAATTAGCCACTTGACCGCTATCTTTGTTGGCATAAGCCGCATTAACAACCTTGTTCAACTGACTTGGGTCAACCTTTAAAGCTTGCTGGTACTGGCCATGCTTTAAAAAGGCACTGACTTGCTTAGTTGAAGGATAGCCGGCCCGTTTCATATCTTTTTGCGCTTCCGACCACTTCTGATCATTTAAAGCGGTTTGAATTTGACCGCTATATTTTAATCGTGTGACCTGGGCTTGGTTCTGGTTAGCTAAGCTTTGATACTTTCGTTCGTCACTTTTATGGACTAAGCCGACGGCCAAAACGGCCACAATCGCCACCCCGGCCATACTCAACCATAAACGTTGTTTGGCTTTCTGCTGGGCCGTTTCAACTTCCTGCCATTCGTGATAGCTCACAAAGTCCTCAATGCCGTTAACCACTTCCGTTAACTCATTTAACGACGTAGCTTTAGCTACTTGTTGTAAATAGTCGTCCGGGTGTTTGGTCAAGGCTTCTTGGGGATTGCTTAGTAGCCGTTCATAGGGCGTCCCCGTCAAGCAAAACAGAATCAGTGCTTTGTATTTGGCTAAATTGCTATGTTTGTCATCATAAGGCATAAGTTCATTGGCCCGGTAGGCGTACCAAACATGTTGCATGGGGTAATACCATAGGTTGGCAGGGTTCAACGCAATGTGATACTGGCTATCGTTAACCACATGTTGCGCCATGATTTCCTTGGCAATCGCTGACCGGATTGCTTTATTTTCATGTGGCAAGTCCTTTAATGATCTGACCTTATCCGGCAAGGTATAAGTTAGAACGACCTTCTGGTCTTGCTCAACCACGTTAACCAACTGCAAGAACTTGGAATCAGCTTGTTTTAATTCGTTTAGCTCACTCAACTGGTCGTATCGAAACTGATTGTGATTGAGTTCGAGAATTAACTTGTTCCCCTGTCGCTTGAACGTGCCGACCTCGATATTTAATAGCTGGTTTAGTTTACTCATTTAAAGCCCCTCCTTCCTCCTCGGTAGTGGTCAAGTCGTCAATTTCACTGGGAGTTAAGACCACGCGCTTTTGATAGTCCGGTTGCCCGGCTGTCTCACGGTGATATTTTTCTTGGTAAGCTTCTGGGTCAATTAGCCGTAGTTCTTCTTCGGTCAACTCGACACGCATAAAGGCGCGTTGGCTACCATAGATCATCAGGGCTTCACCTTGTCTGCGACGCTCTAGTAACTTCTTTTCTTTATCCGAGAACGTCATACGCAATTTGGTAATCACATCATCAACGCCTTTACCGTCAAAACCAAAGAATACTTTGGTGTAGGAATTCCCAATAATGGCTTCCCCAATGTTCTGCCCAGTATCTGTTGTTCCTTCGATCACATCTTGAATTTGCTGCGTTCCGGCAATGGCCCCGGCATTGTATTTTCTAAAACGTTTGTATGCTTGATGGAAAAAGGTGGCGGCCGCTTTATGCAAGGTCAAAAAGTGAAATTCATCGACAAACAATTTCTTGCGGCTATGCCGATCTTTGGTGATTTCGTCCCACAAATACTGGAAGGTATTCAAATAAGCCGCTGATTGGACTTCCTGTTCACTTTGTAGTGGTTTTAGATCAAAAGAAATGATTTTCCCTTTTAGGTTAACGTTGGTATGCCCGTCAAATAAGCTGTTAGAACCATGGGTATAGCTGCCTAAGATATAGTAAAAATCTTTGACCCGATTAAATTTGTCTTCATCTCTATCAGCCAGTTTCTCCAATTCGTCATAAACATTGGATAAGGTCGGCCACTGATCGTCTTTAATCTCTTTTAAGCGGCTGTATTTCAAAACACCACTGTTGACGTAGGCCTGTTTAACCACATCATCAAGAATTGCCAGCTCAACTTGGGTAATCCCGGTTTTAAGGACTTCAAAGAACCCTTTTAATCGCTGAATTTTATCTTTAACTAGTAAATCAAGGTTCATGACTGCTTCATCAGCGCTTAGGATTTCTTCAGAAAAAATTTGTAGCGGGTTAATTTTGTACTTCGCATTAGAAGTTAAGTGCAAGACTGCGCCACCTAAAGCTTCGACAATTTTGGTATATTCATTTTCTGGATCAATAATGTAGAGCTGATAGTCTTGAATGGCATAGCGTAAAATTTTTTGGATCATATAGGTAGTCTTGCCGACCCCTGAGGTCCCGATAATCACTTGATTTTGATTTAGGGTCTTGTTGCGATCCAACATATCTACGGCAATTAAGCTGTTGGTATCTTTGTTAACCCCTTCAATATCAGATCTAGGCTTCAAGTCCAAAATCTCCGCGTCGTCAAAGGGAAACATACTGCTGGCGACTTCGGTATTACTTTCTTTATAGGTGTAATCACCTAATAGATTCTCGTTAATTGGCATGGTTGACCAGAAAGCTTGAAACGTTGCTTTAACGGGTACCAGCGGCTTCATCTGTAGCTTAATCAACGTATTCTTAACGTTTTCGGTTAGATCGTCGAGTTCTGCTAAACTGTTAGTTCGCAGATAAATGAGCATATGTTGGTACACAAATGTGGTAGAATTATCAAGGTATTTATCTAGTTGCATGTTGGCTGAATTAATATAATTTTGCAGAATCTTCTTTTTATACGGGTCGAACGTATTGAGCTTCTGCGCTTCCTTATTTTGAATTGTCTTCTTGTAATAGGTAATCATTGAATTGTTACTGGCGCTGTCGATATATTGCACAATATCGATAACGCCTTTTTTGCGCTTTAACTCTGATAGCCAGTTGCCATACACTCGCTTGGGATAGTCAGCGATCGCTAACACCCGAATAAAATTCTCGCCCGACTGGACGTAGGTGGGGTACTGTTCCCAGCTGAACGGAAATAGTGAATGCAAGCTGTCGCGATCAATCAACTTGGTAAAATCCTCAATCTCCGGTTTGGGCTCGCTAACTGCTAGTTCATGATTACTTGGCTGTCTTTCTTTTTTAGTTGGCATAAACAAATCAATGATCTTATCACCAAAACCCATACTATTTCCCCCTATCCATTAAAATTGATTAAGTTCTTTAAAATTTCTTGGACTTCCTGACTAGTCAAAATTTTGGCCGTCACATCAAAGTCTGTTAACGCATTTTCAATATCCCGTTTAACCTGTTCGATCTTTTCGTCTAAATGAGCGACCGCTAAGTTTAAGCTTTCAGCGCTTTTGTCCTTAATTGGCACTTTAACGATTAGCAGATGTTGTTTAGTCGTCATGTTTTTGGATTCTTGGACTTTAGTAAAATGATCCAAGTAACTGGCTATGAGTTGGATTTTGAACTGTTGCTCCGGGTGGTCTTTTTGTAAGGCGAGATACCGCCGTTTGAGACCATTGAGATAAGTCGTCATATTGACAGGAATCGTCGGTTCTAAGAACTGTAACGTGTCATCAACGCCTTCACCTAAGGTACTCATGAGAAACGCGCCATAGTCCTCAAAGACGTCCTGTTGTTCGGTTTCATTAAGTAGATCAAGGTTGATCCCGCTAACTTCCAAAATGCCAACGAGATTACCCGTTTTGGTAACTTCGTAATTACCATACATACCCACTACCAAGCTCATGTCATCAATGGTTTCTTTGCCACCATTGATTTTAGGCGGTTGGTAATCCCAATCGAGCTTCACTGATTTATTGGCGGTCTTGCTCTTCTTCAAACGCATTTAGTTCACCTCGCTTCTTCGGTTTTAAGTAAAACAATTTCTGACTATTGGCATAACGGCGTTTCAACTTAAAGTTATCCCGCACCTTAATGTTCTTCCGCGACGCAACTGGCCTAATTGTTAAAATAGCCATGACAATCGTCATGGCTAAGACAACAATCACTATTTTTATCAGGACTAAAATCAGACCATAGGGTGGAATCGCAATAAAAATTAAGCCCACTAGTCCTGCCAGTGCCGCATAGCCAAAATCCTTCAAGGTGTAGTCTTTCCAAATCCCGTAATCTTTATCTACGTTCTCTGGGAAGATAAATTCTTTCCCTTTCTTCATTTGGCAAGCTCCTTTTTAAATTAAGTGAATAGGCTGTAGACCCAAGGCAGTAGCCAGATAACCGCTGCCGCTAGGGCCACTAAACCAGCCACCCGACCAACTGCGTGATATACCTCTGATTTCTCTCGCGGATCGTCTGCGTCAGGCATTCTTTTGATAATAATAAATAGCGCGACACAAATCCCAACTAAAACGACCAAGCCAGTTAAAATACCTTGAATCGTCTTACCAGCGCTAGTTAGTTTGCTTTGAACTTCACCACCGTCCGCTGCCAAAACAACCTGAGTATTCATCAGGCCCAAGTAGATCGCAGTAGCTCCAGTAGTTGCTAACGCTTTTACTTTGCTGAACTTCATGTTATTCCTCCTTCCTATCGTCTTCTGATGTTCGTAATTGAATTTGTTCTGCCTGCGTTTCTTCTGGCTCACGCTGATAGAACTTGTTCAATTGTTCCTCGGCAATTTGCTGGCTCGGTAATGGGTCGGTGGCTAATTTGACGCGGCCGTTTTGACTCGTAGCTAAGTAATACTCTTTTTCTGACTGGCCTAATTCTTGGGTCTCTAAGACATGCAAATTATGTTCGTAACGGCCTAAGGCGTTATCAACTTCTAAGCCATAGAAGCCTAAGAAACCTTCTAAGAAGCTCTCACCAAAAAAGGTCATTTCGTTTTTGATCTGCTTATATTGATGGGTCGGTTTATCACTCACCAATTTTTCAGCCTTTTTAGCATTTTGACTGTCTTGATGGCGATTAAACCAACCACTAAGCTTTAAGGGATCAGTTTTCAACTGACGTTTAACGGTCTTCTTAATCATTGCTCGACGAACTTCATCGATTGGCTGGCCGTCTTGATCTAAAATTGCTTGTAACTGTTTTGGATCAGTCAATGCTTGGTCATCATCAACCACAATCGCCTTTTGATCATCATGAACTAGCTTGCCATTAATGCCTTGCCAGCTTTCTACTTTCATTGGATCACCTCCTTATGTTGTTTGTTGGGTTAGAAATATTAAACAACTAGCTTTCCCCTAACCCGCCCGGTAAAATGGATTATTAGGAGGGTGACACCTAGAAGGCGTATTTCTAGGTGCTGATCCCCGTTAGCAACTTCACTGCTGACGAGGACGCCCTCTTTTTTTATGTGGTTTTTAACCCACTCTATCCCTTCATCAGATATTAATTTATTGGTACCTGAACCAAGCAAAAATTGATCAGGGAACTCTGGATGTCGTTTGATCCAGTTGCTGACATAATTTCGGCCACGCCCCAGCTTATGATTAGCTTGCGTTAGGCTGTACCATTCCTGATTGCCTGTCACATGTAAGTTCTCCTTTCTTAATTTAGTCATAGTTTAGCACTAAAAGGTGTAACTTACACCATTTATTTTTTACATTTAGGTTACAAATGCATGCCCCCATCTTCATGCCGGTTTCGAGTTTGGTGTTGCCGTTGCTTTTCGTCATTTCCCACTCAGTCTCCTTTAGTCCACGTAGTTGCTGCTTTCTTAGATAGTCCGTGTTCTTCGCATATAAAATGGTTATTAAGGCTTCGTCCAAAATATTAGTCAGGTAGTTTTTCGGGCTAGTTGGGTAATAATTAATGGCCTGATAGTCCTTAATCTGGTCTTGCTTATATTGATCAAACCGTGTTGTCTGTTGTTTCAAACGGGCTTGCACCATTTCAATTTGTTTGTGATCCAACTTAGGATCTTGGCACATTCGCCGATAAACAGTTGCCGGGTGCCATCATGTTTTAAGACCCGTTGCAGTCGATGATCCTGAATATCTTTTAATTCCATTTTGCCTAACAGGTAATTTAAACCGGCTTGGTGTTGCTGACTAGTAAAGACGACCGGTGGCTGCTGTTGTAATTGACTGAGATCACTGGCGCTTAATGGCTTTAATTCTGGATCATAGTAAACCACAGCGGTATAGATTTGCTCCTTGTCAATCGGCTCTAGCTTATCGAGGTCACTATCCGGAAAAGCAGTCGTTAGAATGCTGTCGTATTGGGTTTGCACCACGGATTTAACCTCCCGAATGACCCGTAAATCTTTCACCGCTTTCGAAATGAATTCGAGTTCGTTAGGTTCATAAGCGGCTAGTATGCCCCGATCAGTATGCTTCAAATCGTCTAACTGGTGGCCATGTTTGGCTAACACCGCGGTTAATTGCTTCTCAATTGTTTGGGCTTGCTGATTAACTAATTTCCAGCTCACATATGGGCGTTTGGTAAACGTCAATAATTGTTGGGTTAATAAGTCATTTCGAATATCCGCTAACCGTTCAGTCAATTCACTATCTTTAAAAATCGTTTGTTCGCTATTAGTTTCTTTAATTAGTTCCCGCCGTTCAGCGGCCGTCGTCCGTTCAAAATCAAGTTCCGGATATAATTTTTTAGTTGCTCGGTCCACCACTTTATTTAACAACTGATTAGCTTGTGCTAGTGATGTGGTTTGCTGGTCAATCGTGAGTAATTTCTTGGTCACATCTTCGCCAATCGCATGTTTAATTAATAAGCTGTTTTTCCAATTAAACAGCATGCATTGCTTGTCATCTAAGTGTTCTAAATCGACATAAGTTTTCAGTTGTTGACTTAGGTGGCTAATCGTGTGCTTTTCGGAAAATGATAACTCGTCAGTTAATGCGTCAAAATGTTCATGATTTCGGATCTTTTCGTTAATATTATGATACTTAGCTTGAGTGCTTCTTTGTGCTCTAACTTGTTGATTAAACGCTTTTCTATTTTGTCTCTGACTATTAATCCCTTCATGTTGGGTAGGTGTCTCTTGGATTCCTTGATCGACAAATGATTTTTCGCTAATTCGATCGGGAATATTTTTTTGTGCTAAAGACTGATTAACACTTGTTGCCCAATTATGCCGCCACTCATTAATTTTTTCCTTTTTATCCCAATCAACCAACCAAATTTTTCTTTGTTTTGGAAACCCGCTTTTGGTTAAAAGTTGCTTGCCATTTTCATCTTTAATGTACTGCGTCTTTGCTTTTAATCCCCAAGTACCATCGGGGTTAAAGGGCCGATTAGTTAACATCACATGAGCATGCGGATTATCCGGGTGCTCACGATGAATTGCGACATCAGCTACCATACCTTGATCGACAAAATTCTCTTGCACGTATTTAGTTAATAATTCTTTTTGTTCATCTGTACTTAACTCAATTGGTAAAGCTACGTTAAACTCTTTGGCATATCGTGAGTTTGATTTACGATCTTTCTTTTCAACTTCATTCCACAACTTCTCCCGATCACTCGCCCATTTTGGTGCATTCTTTGGTGTCAAAATAAAGCTTTCTGGCATAACCGAACGCGCATAAAAATAGCTTCGGCCTTCTTTTTGATCGAATAACTTTTCACCACTTCGATAAGCAGCTCCAGCAATGGCACTACGTCCTTTACCAGCACTAATATTTTGAAAACTCATGTGAAAAATTGCCATGTTGGTCACCGTCTTCCTTTGATTATATGAGTTTGACTTTGTTGTCGCCAACGGCGACTTCTAATACAGGTTTTAATGGGGTTAACACAACATAGAATTTATTCTATGTGTAAGTGCGCATTGACCTCGTTTCACTCGGTCTGCTGATTATCCTGAATTTACTTTTAGTGTATGCCTTCCGCTTCGCTATTTCAAATTTTATACTTTGACTTAACGTTTCTTATATGATATAGTTTCGGTGATTATTTCTAATATGATTGGAGGGATCGTTATGTCTCAAAGTAACTTAGAAAAACAAGAAGCTAAATTAAAAGCCCTTAATCAAAAAATTAAGGACGAAAAAAATAAGATTGAACAACGGCTAGGTAAACAAATCATCAGTCAAGCCAATTTAGATTATGCTAATTTGTCTAACGATCAGATTAAGCTTTTAGCCAAGCAATTTTCTGAATTTTTAAAGGTAAAGTCCGTAGATCGTTAGCCATACAAGATGGGGAAATTCCATGTCTAATAAATATGAAAAACTAGTCGAGCAGCAAGCGCGTTTAAAACAAAAAATTGAGCGGGAAGATTTTAAATTACGACAATCTAAATACTATGAAAATCGGCAAGCCCGCAAAGCCCGTTCTCGCCGATTAATTCAAAAAGGGGCTTTATTAGAAAAGTACTTTCAAGCTAATAACCTCTCGGTCGAACAAACCGAAGAACTTTTAAAAACATTTGCTGACTATGTTAACGCCCATAAACCGGATAAATTAAAAAACGATCAACCTAATAACTAGGCCGATCGTTTTTATTTTCAGGATTGTTTTTTGGCTTAATTTCTGGATTGTGTTTAGCAAAGTCTTTTAACTGTTTTTGAATTCTTTGTGTAAGCTCGGCTTTACTTTCTTTGTGCTTCCTTTTACTTGATCGCTGTTGAATTATCTTTTGACCCTTACTTCTTCTTTTTGATTTTAGATCAAGCGTAAAATCTGAAATTTTATTTTGATCTAGCTTACTTAAATGACCGATTTCTTTAAAGTTTAAACCGGCTTTGGGAAAGCGATAAATATTACCAAGATCGACCCAGGAAGGTTTCTTCAACCCAGCGGATTGCCAATCTTGAATCGGATAATATTGTTGCTTGATATAAGCCGACTTCTTTTCATACTGAAGTAATTTTAAAAGCCTCGACCGTCTGCTCTGATACCCGACGAATTAAAACTGGTCGAGACTTGCCACCGTTAGTTTGGGGTCAATGGAACATCCAAACGAAAAGTAGCGGTAGAAAGGCGAATAACCAGGACTTAAATTAGTGAGGTTGTTCGTTTTTCGTTTGAGCTTTTTAGTTTCAACCGATTCACTTCGCGGTAAAAAGTTCCTGAGGAAATTTGGTTAGTGGCTAAAATTTCTTTAACTGAATAGTCACCACTTTGATACATCCGAATGGCAATATCCAACTTTTCTTGGGCGATTCGTGGACGGCCAACTGTTACGCCACGTTTGCGGCTAGCCGCAATCCCCTCCTTTACTCGATCAGCCAGTAGATTCCGCTCCAGTTCTGCAATCACACTCATCATTTGCAGCATGGCCCGACCGGTAGGTGTTTCGGTGTCCATCTGCTCCTTTAAAGAAACAAACTTAATTTGTTTTTGGTGCAGTAATTGAATCAAATTTAAAATATCCAACGTATTGCGGCCCAACCGGGAAATGCTTTCAACGACCACAACATCGTGAGCCCGAATGGTCTGGAGAAGCTGGGTAATTCCGGGTCTTTTTTGTCGGGTTCCAGTAAACTTTTCTTGAATGATTTTTTCGGCACCATAGGCCGTTAATTGATCGATTTGGCGATTAAGGTTCTGATCGTCTTTTGAAACGCGGGCATATCCAATAATCATGAGTGACTCCTTAGTTTTTTGATAGCCAAGGGAAAATTAGCTATCTTTTGGCAATGGTTTATTATAAACTTTTTGATAATGAGTTTTTGAAAACTCAAAAACCGGTTAAATCAACCTAATCAAAGTATAGCGAAACCTTTCCAAAAACTATAGTTTTTTAAAAACATTGGAGAATAATATGCCGACTAATCCGCATCACCAACAAAGCTTCGGAACTTTTGAGGGCGTCCCTTCTGCCGACCAACTGCGGCTGTATTTTCAATTAACTGATTTTGATCGCGCGTTAATTGATGAAATGCGTTCCGCAACGACTAAGTTAGGCTTTGCCGTTCAATTGAGCTCAGTTAGATTTCTAGGAACTTTTCCAACTAATCTACAACAAGTCCCAGCTGAGGTAATTGATTATTTAGCGAAACAGTTAACTATTGATGGTCGAGCATTAGCAGGCTACACGCGAAAAATGACCATTAGCCAACACATGACGCTAATTAAGCGAAAATATCATTATCAAGCCTTTACTGATCCAGCAGTCAAAGCGAGCCTGAACGACTGGCTGCTTGAGCGAGCGCGTTTTACAACCGAAACCGAAAAACTACTTTTTGATATGCTGCTTAAAAAATGTTTGGATGAAAAAATTCTCTTACCAGGGGTGACCACCTTTGAGCGCTTTATTAATGGGGTCACGGAAGTTGCCGCCGACCTTTTGGATAGTCAATTAGTGGCCGTTCCTTCAGTGGAAGAAACGGACCGACTTTTAAATCTGTTAACTGCCGTTGGAGAACCCATCTATGGGGCCACCATTAAAATGGATCTCTTAAGAAATCCTTTGATGGACGAAAGCCGCAAAGAAATTAACCGTGGCTTTACTCGATTAAAACAGTTTCAACAATTTAAAACTGAGGATTGGCAATTAGGCGCAATTCCAGCAGGAAAGTTAAAGAATCTGGCCAACTATGCTTTTAAAGCCAAGGCCAGTCTGATTAAACGGATGTCCGTCAAAAGACAAACGGCGTTATTGGTCGCTTTTGTTTCCGAGTATCGCAAACGAGCGATGGATGAACAATTACTAGCTCTTTCGCGCTTCTACGAGACGCTTTTTAAGCGGGCCAAAAAAAAAGAAGCCAAGGAACGGCTGCGAACCATTAAAGATCTTGATCATGCAGCTTTAACGCTCTCCCAAATTGTCCGGTTATTGATGGACGAAACGATCAGCAGTCAAGATCTCAGAAACAAAGTTTTAGCAACTTATCCACCTGAAATAATTGAGTCAGCCGTTACTCAGGTTAATCAGTTAGTGCGTAATGAGCGAGAACCAATTGCCATTGAAGAACTGTTAAATGCTTATCGAAAATTCCGGAAATTCATTCCGGATATTTTAGCCACCATTGTTTTTGAAGGAACCATCAACGGGCAAGATTGCCTGATAGTTTGGGAGTTTATTCGCCAACGATTTCCGCGCCCGGTTACCTATCGGATGTTTGAACAGATCGCCGAAAAACTACCGAAAAAATGGCGTTATTATATTCGTGAGAACCCCAAAGTAACCAATCAGTGTGTGTTGATTGCCGGCATCGAGCTTCTGGTTCATGGTCTTAAGCGCCATGATATTTACGTCCGGCAAAGTAACCGTTATCTTGATCCCATGGCCTGCTTAATTGATAAGTCTACTTGGCGTCAACAAAAGGCTGTTTTGATTCAACAACTTGATTTACCACAGACTGGTCAAGCAGCCGTTGAAGCGGTGAAACAGGATTTGGCTTTATCCTATGCCGAGACCCTAAAAAATTGGGCTGATTCAGAGATGGCCCAGGTCAAAGAGGTTGATGGCCAAGAAAAAATTATTGTGGCCAAATTACGCAAAGCCCGTGAACAAAAGGACGAAGCGGCCTTTAAAAGTCGGGTTCGGCATCTAATTCCCAAAATTGATTTATCGGATATTCTCTTGGAGGTTAACCAACAGTTACAGCTAACGCAATGTTTTAGTCACGTTAGTGAAAGTGAGACGAAGATGAAACACGTTGATATTAGTATTTTAGCGGTTTTATTGGCTGAGGCTTGTAACATTGGCCTTTCGCCAGTGGCTAAAAACAGTTCAAATAGTCTAAAATACGATCGGTTAATGTACGTGGACCATCAATATTTGCGAATTGATACCCTTGCCGCCGCCAATCGCCGCATTATTAACGCGCATAAAAAATTAAAAAGTGCGCTCATCTGGGGCGACGGTCAAATGGCTTCGGCCGACGGAATTCGTTACGTTACCCCCCAAAGGTCTTTATATTCTCGCAGCAATCCAAAATACTTTGGCCGCGGTCGCGGGATTACTTTTTACAATTTTGTTTCTGATCAATACATCGGCTTTCATGGCATGGTGGTTGCAGGGACCTTACGAGATTCTCTTTACCTATTAGAAGGCTTTTTGAATCAAGGCAGCAGTTTGGAACCCACTCAGATTATGACCGACACCGCTGGTTATAGTGATTTAGTTTTTGGTTTATTTGGCCTATTAGGTTTTCAGTTCAGTCCCCGAATTGCTAATAGTCAGGGAACCAAACTATGGCGGATTGATTCGACCGCTGATTATCAAGTCTTAAATGGGGTGTCTCAAAACCGCATTAATTTAAAGTTGATTGAAGAACATTGGGAAGATATTTTACGCGTTGCCGGTTCGTTAAAGTCTGGTAAGGTCAATGCGACAGAATTAACTCAGGCCTTGCAGCGCGAAGGGCACCCAACCGCTTTGGGTAAAGCGATTACTGAATATGGCAAAGTCTATAAAACGAAACATCAATTACGCTATCTTTCAGATGAGCTTTATGCACGGCAAATTTTGGAACAGCTAAATAAAGGTGAAGCCCGGCACGCGCTTTGTCGAAACATCTTTATGGTCGGAAAGGGAAGCTTTATCAAACGTATTTTGATGGTATGGAAGAACAATTAAACGCTCTCAGTTTAGTCACGAATGCCATTATTTATTGGAACACGGTTTACCTGGAAAAGATCGTGACGCAGATGCAATCAGAAGGGTTTGATTGTTCTGACGACATGATCGGCAAATTATCGCCACTGATGTTTGAACACATTAACTTTGTCGGTAAGTACACGTTCCAATATAATGAAGCGTTAGAAAATGGTCATTTAAGACCATTGGATGAAGCAGACGAAAAATAAGATTGTTCGGTTTTTAAAGTCTACCGCTACTTTTCGTACGAATGTTCCAGAGCTCTTTTTAAAGAAAGCCAATATAAAAAATCAGAAACGCTGTTAAATCAACGTTTCTGATTTTTTGTTCGGGTTCCTACCGCTACTTTTCGTATGGATGTTCCATTGACCCCGTTTCTACAAAACTAACGTATAGGCTGACTAAGTCATTAGTCCTCATCTGGATCGTTGAGCCAATCAGCGACCTCTTTAGCGTCTTTGAACTCGGTGACTGGTGTCCCTTCGGTCGCCTTTAAAAAGCGTAAATTAGCTCTTTCTTCTTCGGTTAAAGACGCATTAAAAGGTAAAGCACCATTAGCAACAATCCGCTTGTAAAACATGTTAATGGCCGTGGTTGGATTTAAGCCCAATTCGCTTAAAACTGCTTCGGTATCATCGGCCAAATCTTTATCAATCTTGACTTGGACCCGTTTCTTTTCCTTAACTGCCATGATTGTCTCATCTCCTGTCTTTTGCTACTACCATTATACTACCTTTTGAGTACCTTATCAATAGATAAAGCCCTGGCCTCAAATCACTTGAGCTTGGCGTTGATCTAAAGGCTGAATTTTTGAGCTGGGTAGCTCTGGCACTCATTTAAAAGCCCCTATTCTTCTGTTTAAGCCATTTAAATCTAGCTTAAGCATAAAGAGGTTAGTAAGTCTTAAAACCGCTTATAAAGGATTTTGCAGCCTTTTAGGACTAGTAGTACAACCCACTGTTATCGTTGTCGGCCGACTTTTCTTCTTCGGGGTGTTTGGCCGCATATTCTCTAGCCGCTTGTTTATTCCACCAAACGCCAAATAGGTTTTGCATGGTGCCGTACAGGTAATTTTCCACGTTCTTGATGTGCTTCTCATTACTTCTTAGGACGTTAAAGTAGCGTCTCAAGGCTTTAGTCATTAGCGGTTTAAGTTCTTCATCATCAAGTGGGATTATGACGCCAATATCTTTGTGATCTTTCTCAACTCGGTACTTAGCATTTAAGATAATGCCAATGAAGCGCCGCATTTGTTGCGGGGTACGGCACCAAAAACTAAGCAGTCATGTTACAGCACCCAAGTAAAAGCTACGAAGATAAAAAACATTCATCCTCAAAATATGTAACCTAGAAAAAAGGCCTCCAGTATTAAACCGGGAGCCTTTTTTAGTATACCAATTTCTACTTCACATAAGGCGGCTTATCCCAAGTAACCCACATTCACCGCGGTACTTCCACATTCCGTTATTTTTTGATTGTGAACTTGTCCAAAAAAGAAGTGGTATAGGTCGCAGATTGGCTTTAATTGGGGAAAGAAATTTTGTGAAATTTACTGGTATTACTCCTAGACCATTCCCTTAAATTCAACTGTCTCATTCTTTGTATTAACCAAAAACTTACCGACATTCCCCTGATACTTCACTGATACTTTAAATGAATACTTGTAATTTACCCGAGTGTATCGAATACTGCTAATTCTTCCCTGATACCCTTGACTACGCAAAACTCTCTTCACTTGGTTCCTTTGTCGCTCAGTAATTCTTGCAGAACTCCGATAGATTGTCTTCTTAACGATCACATCTGGATTCAATGGAACAATGTAATCCTTACATTCCAACAATTCCACCAACTTTCTTTTTTTCTTTGGAATTTGACTTGACGGTTTACGGTTTTCCATTCAGTTTAGAGGGAGTGACGTTTTGAGCGCAGAATTGTTCCCTGGAATCAGCTATTTGGAATAACTGAACCAGAGTACAATTCTACTACTAAAAGTTTCCCCTTAGTTCGTCGGTCGTTAACGCCCGTCGCTTGTCTGTACAATTGCGGTATTGCTACCACCACTCATTATAAACCTACGTTTTCGGTTTAACCTACTAAAAAACGCCCTAGTAGGCGTTGGCAATACGTATTTATGTTTGTTCGATCACCAACTAATCAGTGGCACCAAGCCGAAGCTTCGTTTTACCACCCGCGCCGTTAATGGTCGCGCTCACCATTCACCACCCAGCCGTACAGATGACCTTGTTGTGGTATAGCCAGACTTATTGAAGTCGCACTGGCAAACGTGTCCCCTTGGATTTAGACCCCAGCTTGTCCCCTAGGGCTTTAAAAATCGCACCGGCCATGATATAATAGTCAGTAAATGAGTTGACTTTTATGTGGCGCTCACCGATTCCCGTCGGTGGGTGTTTTTTTATGTTCTATTTTATGTAACCAATATTACTCGTTGTTTGGTGATAAATCAACATTTCTTTTTATGTATCCTTGTATCCTTGTATCCTTGTATATTCATATCCTTGTATCTAAGTATCCTTGTATCTAAGTATCTAAGTATATTAGGATACTTGCAGTCAATCTTAATTTAACGGCTTTTGAGAAGAAATGTATCCTTGTATCCTTGTATCCTTGTATCTTTGTATGTTATCATCCTTGTATCCAAGTATCCTTGTATATTAGGATACTTAATTGGAGGTCAGTATAATGGGTGAAGTAATTACTTTTGGGAATTTTAAAGGTGGCACCGGTAAAACAACAAATGCCACGCTTGCATGCCTGGCACTAGCTCGTGCTGGTAAAAAAACGCTATTAATTGATTTCGATCCTCAAGCAAACGCTACAGATATTTACTTTAAAACCGCGGCTAATTTAGGCCACGATGATATTGAATTTAATCAAACCTTGCTTGCATCAATCCAAGAAGAGGACTTATCAAGATCGTTGGTTACTTTGGATAAAAACATTGACTTTATTCCATCAAGCGCAGATTTTTCATTGTACCCACGGATTATGGAAAAAAAGTTTAAAAATAATTATAAAGATAGAGTTACATATTTTAGCAAGCTACTTGCTTCACTAAAAGAAAAATATGATTTTGTGGTATTTGATTTGCCACCGACTATTTCCTTAATTTCTGATAGCGCCTTATACGCTTCAGATTGGGTTCTGATTATCCTTCAAACTCAAGAGCACAGTCTTCAGGGTGCCGAATCGTTTCTAAAATATATACAGGAACAGGTAATCGATGAATACGAAGCACCTAGTTTGAATTTACTCGGTATACTTCCTGTGCTATTAAAGAATGGGGCGCCTGTTGATCACAGCACATTAGAAGTAGCAGAAGAAGAATTTGGGAAAGAAAACATGTTAAAAACCCTAATTCGTAATATGGAAAGAATCAAAAGATATTCAATCAGAGGTGTATTTCTAAAAGATCAGTTCGATAAAAAAATAATTAGATTATACGATTCTGTGGCACAAGAAATTATTGAAAGGGCGGACTAGCATGGTGGAACTTTTACACAATCCTAACTCAAATAAAAGCAAAATAATTCCTAGAAAATCGGCGCCCCAGCCCCAAAAAGAAATTTCCATATCTTCTCTAAACGAATCAAACAAAACGAAGTCTAAACAAATAGATGGTGTTACTTTTGATACTACGCTCAGAATTGACAATCATCTAAAAAACTTTATGAAAGCTATGGTAATTTTAGGGTATAGCTCAACTCAACAAAACGGATTAGCCCAATTACAAAAAACTTTTTTTGAATCGTTAACTGAGTCTGAACAAAATACGCTTACGACTCAAATACAGACTTTGGAAACCGGCGATGCTAACAAAGTAAAAAGTAAATAATCACGTGCTCTCAGACGACACGTTCACCTTTTAGATGTATACTTGTCCGTTTAAATTAAGCAGAATGCACACAAAAAAGTCCTCTATTATGCGGAATAGAGGGCTTTTCTGAAATCATTACATACAGGCTTTGCTTAGGAGCGTTGCTTGTGTCCATTTAGGACATACACAATCATATAACAATCAATGCTGTCACTTAACTTACTCAAAAAAGCCACCCACCTCGGAGTGGCTTTTTGGTTGTGTGGTAGATTGTAAAATTTTTCTTGTTTCTGCCCAATTGATTCAATTCAGTAACTATGACAACACCACCTTAACAAATCATAATTTGGATAATAGTATGTTCCATTTGAAAGCTAAGCCTTATAATTAGCATAGGGTTAATAGCTCTAATCAAAATACCCACAAAAGTCCTGCTCAACTAACAATTGAGTAGGCCTTTTGTAGTACAAATAATCCTTATCACAACTAACCTCAATAGCACAACAGGTATAAATAGTGCCTAAAATCCCTAAATAAATTTCTATCACAACTGTTTAATAAAGCGGCAATCCCCGTTGTACGTGATTAATTAAACATTCAATTCTTAAAACACCTATTTTTAAATCGACTTAAACCTTCGCTGTTGCGTGCGTTTACTAATCCCCGTCTTTCGTTCAATCATCTTATAAGTCATGCCTTGTTTTCGCAACTCATAAGCAAATCTGATCTGTTCATCAGAATACGTTTTCGGTCGCCCTTCCCGAAACAACGGATCATGTTGCTTGGCATACAATTTACCTTCTTGTGTGCGCGTGACAATCATATCGCGTTCAAACTGCGCAAAGGCGCTAAATATTGTAAAGACTAATTGGCCAGTCGGCGTATTGTCAATTAAGCCCATATTCAAAATGTTGACTTTGACATTTTCTTTAAACAACTCTTGGATAATGGCTAAGGCCTCGCGCGTGTTCCGTGCAAACCGATCCAACTTAGTGACAATCAAAGTATCGCCTGTTTTTAACGCACAACAGTTTTGAAACTCCGGTCGTTCAGTAGTTGTGCCAGTAAACTTTTCCTGGAAGATTTTTTCTGCTCCTGCCAATTTTAGTAACTCAATTTGATTTGCTAATTTTTGATCAGTGGTACTGACCCGCGCATAGCCATATTTCATCTTTTTATCTCCTTATTTATGTCATTAAGTAATGACACGGTTCTAACCCTTTAATTATACAGCATCAAAAAAGAGGCCACAACTGTTGAGTTGTGTCGCTTTTTAAGGTGCGCCCGGCATGGGCAGTAACTAGGCGGTGTAAGTCCGCTGTGAGCCGTAGTGGCCGGTATCACGAGTCGAAGACAAGGGCGTCTATCGTGAGGTAGAATCTGAAGGAAGTCCTAGACGAAACATCGAATCGATGAACAAGAAGTGGCTAAAAGGCTGGAAACTGTGGGATGAGATTACCTAACAAATCGAAGTCCCTGACCACTCGAAACCGTCACAGTAAAGCCAACGGTTTGATGCGAAAGCTACTGCTCTTACCCGGGGAGGTCTGTCATGGTAGTTCTCTCAAGCTGGAAGTTATTTCTGGCAGGAACAGGCTCAATAGTAATGTTGAGTTGTCCATGACAGAAGTCAGCCGAGGCCATAGTAGCCAGTAATGGTGAGGGGCTGAACAACAATAATTTTGATTCATCCTGGAGGTGGAAACAATGCGACAATCGCAGAAAACAGAAAATAAAGCTGACTACCTGCGGAGAGTAACCCTGGAAGCTCACTATAAAAAATGACTAGATATTGTAAAAAAGCAGCGGGATAATATGAGATTTAAGTAGCCAAAAGCCTGATAAAACGGGCTTTTTTGTTTGCCGTTGATTTGAAAGTTTAGATATCTTTTTCTCCCAATTTTGTATAGAAATTTGGCCGATTGAGCAATAATAAGCAATGATTATCAAATTATGGTACCAAAATTGGTACCGCAAAAAGGCCGCCGGGACATATGGACTTCCTTTTATGGATTTGAATAAGTTATTTTCAAAACGAAATATCGATCCAAGTTTGAAGTTGGTTAATCTATCGGCTTAAAAAACTAATCATGGAAGAATGTGATTATTCAGTATGATCTAAAATAGATGCTGCTATTTTATTTCAAAATAAAGCTTGACGCTTACATAGATATGGGTCTATATTATAGATATAGATGCACGTCTATGTTTACAAAATACGATGTTTCTTGCGGTGATCGAAGCAAGTTGAGTTGAGGAAATGCAGTTGCGGAGTTTGCAACTAAGTTCCCTAAAATCACCACGAAAGCGGTCATAATCATTCATTTTGGCAACACTGATTAGCAAGAAGTATCTGCTTGTTGAATATTTTCTGCTAAACAGGATTGGCTTTCTGTTGTTGATTAAGCCAAAACCAAAAGTAGCAAGTTCAGTCTGTATCACTGTAACATCAATGTTTATTATTAGCGTATTTAACTAATAGATTACCTTAATTATGGAATAGGAGCTTACAAATGGACTATCAAAAGTATGTTCAAATGCTGAAAGCAATGGCCGATCCAAATCGCTTAAAAATTATTGATCTGCTTTCCTGTGGTTCTTTGTGTGCTTGTGATATTTTAGAGCACTTCGACTTTTCACAGCCGACTTTATCCCACCATATGAAAGTTTTGCAAAATGCTGGTATTGTTGCGGCACGCAAGGAAGGTAAGTGGCAGCATTATACGTTACGCCCCGATTTTATGCTGACCTTTAAGCAGGATACGGCGCAATTATTATCAAGTGATGATCACTGTATTTGCCACGATGACGGCTGTGTTGATTGTGAAGAATGTGCTTCAGGAAAGGTTGTTATGACAAATGAAAAAAATTGAATTATTTGAACCAGCAATGTGCTGCTCGACTGGGGTTTGTGGTCCGTCCGTTGATCAAAATCTCTTAATGATCACGTCTGCCTTTGATGCTTTACAAGGTGTTAAAACGATTGAAGCTGACCGTTACAATTTAAGTAATAATCCTGATGTTTTTAGTGAACGAGCCGATATTTTAGCGGCCATCAAGGATGATGCTGACGCTGTTTTACCGATCACCGTGGTTGACGGCCAGATCGTTAAAACGGGCGCGTACCCAACGATCGATGAATTATCTGACTATACTGGGCTAGTTTTCGTGCCAGCTGAGCAAACAGGCGGTTGCTGTGGCGGTGATGGTGTTGCTAAATTTTACTAAAGGTAGAGATGGCGCGGCCATTTCTTTTGAATTATATATAGATAAATATCTATGTGACTGAGGAGGATATCAATGCAGGACTATCAACCACAAAACGCTAATTTAACTCATTATTTGTTTTTACCGGTAAAGGTGGCGTTGGTAAA
>VOFL01000018.1_pt1 | contig 54431 bp, 94 predicted proteins | sample 5384111 | NCBI WGS metagenome assembly VOFL01 (sample SAMN12384731, study PRJNA508395) | synthetic metagenome | isolation source: mock microbial community "Gut Microbiome Whole cell Mix" consisting of 8.3%...
TGCCGTGCCGGTGCTGGTTGTCGGTTACCGTCACGCCAGTACCGCAACCGCAGTGATTTCGTTCACTTCGATAGTGCTCGCATCGCCGACTTTGAACTCAGTAGAGAACGTGACGATGTCGTTGGTACCACCGTCAGAGCTCAGCGCCGTGATGATGTAGCCGTAAATTCGATGGGCCGTACCATGCGCACCCAGATACCGGCTGGCGCTTGGCCTTCAGCTCATCAGCGAAATACTTGATGAACTTGCCGACACCGTACTGATCCAGTTTGTCCTTCTTGCGCACTTCGCCTTCAAAGCTCAGGGTAAAATCACTGTTGGTGATGATGGTCTCGACATAGCCGCCTCCGTCATCCGCATCAGAGGTAACCGAGTTCGGGTTGAAGTCGAAGCCCTTAGACGTACCGGCAGCCAGCGCCATCCACTCAGATTCAAGTGGCTTGACGTCAGGGCAGCCATCGGCGACTTCCAGCACGACCGCACCGCCGAACAGGCGCTCGTTCGAGTTCTGGCAATTAGCCATGTGAAACTCCTCTTTGACGTATAAAGAAAACCCGCCTGAGCGGGTTATTTGGTTAAGAATGGCTAGTCGCCAAACGTGCATGCAAATTGCAATCGGAAGACTATTCGCCCTTCTTCTGTTAGCACAGGGGATTGCTGGATGTAGCCGACACACTCGTCAGCCATGGGGTTGGCTGCGACGTAATCGACGATGCGCTGTACGGCATTGAGTGCGTCTTTGCGCTTATCTTTGCGCCTACTACGTCGACCAGGACGTGATACTCAGAGCCGAGGTCTGTACGGATATTCGAGCCGCCGTTTGGCCTGAACACCATGATCGCTTTCGACAGGTCGCCGGGGTCATCGTACATCAGCTGCTGCACTGTGAAACCCACAGTTATCCCGGCATCGACGAACATGTTTCTGACCCGCTCATGCATCATTGGTGTCATAGTGAAAGCTCCTTACGCACAACATCATCGATGGCAGAGCGCTCCTCTTCAAATCCAAGGGTGAGGAATTCTTTTTTAGCAGTTGAGCGACGGAGCCTCTGCGGGTTGCCGGGTCATGAACATAAACGGCATAGTTGGTCGAGTAACCAACCCTGCCTGTGATTACAGCTCCGTCAGTTACGATTTCGCGAAACTGGCTATTCAAAAGTGCTGAGGTATCGATCGGCGTGTAAAGTGCCGCTCTAGCCGCCCCAAGAATCATCGCAGACTGGAGCGCTCGAATGATTTTCCTACCCTGAATATCATTCAGAATTCTGTCAATATTGCGCTCAACACGTGCCGCGCCACGAATTTTTATGCCCATAATTACACTCTGCTTGAGGCCGTTATAATGGCGTAATCATCCGTCAGTCGCTCGAACGTATCGGCGTAACGGATAACCTGACGCACCTCGTCAGCACCTGCCGCAACCGGGTTTGCTTCATTCGATACGCCAATCATGATGTAATCACCAGCGGCCGCCAACGCGAACTCCGTCCAGGTGCAGCGCCCAGGCTGGCTAACTTCTTGCTGAGCCCGCTCTCGTAATCACAGGGGATTTTCTCAGGTTCGGCATAGCCCAGCGGATCGCCGTATTCGTCATTTCCTTCCAGCTTGCGCCAGATGGTCGCCGTGGCTGTGTATGACCAGTTCGCTACCGATGACATCAGCCCTCCTTCCAGCGCAGGAAAACCGTCACGTTTCCGCACTGGCCTTTAAGCTAACTGCGCTTAATGGCGTTCGTGGGGAAGCAAGAGCCCATTACTACTTCTCCAACTCTATAAATTTTACTTTTTTATTAACCCTCCTCTCTTCATTCTTTCCACCTCAGCACCTTCGCGCCAGTCGCCCGGATGCGCGGGCAGTTGATGAACCACTCGCCGTCTGATTTTACGTAGCCGGTAGTCTCCCGCCCGGTGTCGGTCATCACCGGTGAACGAGCGCGGCAGGCCGTGCTTAACTGATTTGTACGTCATCACTTGCCCCCGCACATGCAGCCGCCCTTCCCGATCCAGATACCAGCAAATGCCGGGGCGGCGGTAGGGTCGGCAGGAATTAGCGAGGTGGCGCATCCGTACTTATCCAGCTCGCGCAACAGGTTAACCGAGGCCTTCCAGCGATCGGTGAACGATTGGTATCGGAACGAGCGCGATGCACCACTCGGAGCTGTCTGGCTTGAGATGTACTTATCCCCCGAGACCCATAAGCGCCAGCAGATAGAGCTGAATCAGCAGCGCGGTCGATGCCGGATAATGCGCATCGAGACACTCCTGAATGCTGTTGGCTGGTCGACGAGAGCCTGAAGAACAAAATCGGGAATGGTAATTCCTGGCTCTCAGATACTCCTTCGCCTGTTCGAGAGTTACCATTATCGACTCCGTGAAATACCCGCCGGGGCGGCCGCCTTAGCGGCGGCTGTTATTCAGCAGGGAAAAGCTTTCGAGTTCGCCATCCGGCAACAGCTCACTGAGCTTTTCCGCGCCAGGTGCCTTTGAACTCAATTCCCAGCTCAGTAAGGCGGTCCTGAATAATCTCTTTGCGAGATTTTCACTGGTACCGGCATCAGGTGTTGCAGGTTTCAGCTCGCCACCAGCCTCGCCCTTCATCAGCCGGACGTTAGACTTCAGCGCCGGGTGAAGATCTTTCAACTCCACCACGTCGCCAACCTTTACGCCGAACCATGGGCGCACAACTTCGTATTTAGCCATGCTGTTTCCTTACGCCAGGTTAGCGCCGTAGACAACGCCAGACAGGCCCTGATCGTCTGCAGTAATTTGCAGGCCTTCAGCAGACATGATCTGGAAGTTGTAGTTAACGTTAGGCAGTGGGCGCGGCAGTGGCACAACGCCAACAGCCATACCCACCAGTGGGGAGATCACGTCACGACGACGAACGTACGCGATAAACTCGTTACCGGTCAGCGCGAAGCTCATGCGGATTTCTTTCACCGGTGCGAATGGCAGAACAGCCTGCAGGAGAGTGCCGCTCACCACACCATTAACTACGTATGGCTGAGCCATATTTGCCCAGATCTCAGGGAAACCCATCACATCATACTGAGCTACTTTGTTGGTGCGTGCGGTGGTACCGAATGCTCCTTTACCAAAGAACTCAAAATATTGAGTCGTGGTTGCGCTGGTCAGGTCGATGTTCGCACCACCAGCACCAGAACCGAGGTTAATCTTCTTGGTGTTGCGGTGGTTCTTGATGCCCTGCGCCGGGTAGGACTGAACCTGAATTTTTGAATCGCCGTTCAGGTAGTAGTTGACGCGCTTCTGGTTGAACTTGCGCATCTTCGCCATCTGCGAATCCAGAACCAGATCAATGCCTACAGAGTTAAGGCCAGCAGCATGACGCCAGTTAACACCGTAGCCAGCAGTGAACACCGGAATCGGGTCGCCATCGCTCGCGTAGTCAGTGTGGTCGAAGGAGAATGGCGCCTGACCATCGATGCTTACTGACACGTCGTCAGCGATGTCGCCGACCACGTTATACAGCTTGGCGGTTTTACCAACCGGCAGCACGGTCTGAACGCCGATCAGGTCGTTTACGATTTCCATGCCAACTTCCTGCGCCGCAGCTGCAGCGCTTGGTTGTCAATCTCAGCCCAGAAGTCACGGGAGAAACCGCCAACAGCGTTACAAGCCAGCATGTCAGGCGTCATCATTGCGCGGTTAGCTGCAATGATGGAATCGTTCTGTAGGTTCCACATGTTGCGGTTTGCCCACAGCTCACTCCAGTGCCCGCCGAGGCGGGAGTTAGTCGCCAGCGTCTCTTTAGAGAAGTACATATGTGTTTGTCCTTTTGTTACGCGCCAGCTGCGGCGACAGTGCGCATACGCGCGAATGAAGTCAGTGGTGCTGGCCGCGATGGTGTATTCATCTGGCTGTAGCCGATCACTGAATCAGTGTCGGATGTGGCAAGGGTAAACTGACCGGCAGTTCCCAGCGATCGGGCTGTCTTTTTATACGCACCAGGCAGGCAGCGCGCGCCAGCTCACGACCTTCTTCGACGTAGTTACCTTGAATCCCCCCGGCAGGGATTTCTTCGGTGATTGTCAGGCCCTGGTGATAACCGACATCGATGATGTACAGGCGGCCGGTTAGCGCGGTGGCCTGAGCGAATTATCGGATGAGTTGATGGTTGCGGCGGTGCCGGGGAAGCAACCAGACGACCGTCGATATTGCGGGTTCGTCCTTACTTGACCGTCTGCGGCTGGTGCGCCGGTTTCTTTGTGCTGCTGAGCATTGTTGGTGCCCAGCGGCGCAGCTTCGCCCAGCGACTTGAACATCGCGTCCAGAGCTTCGCCTGACAGAGCGTTCGCGACGATATCGCCATGGACCTTCGCAACCGCTTCGCTTTGCTTTCTCTTCGGCACGGGTTTCGCGGTAAGGGTTTCTTCTGATTGGCCTGCAGCGCATCAACCTTTTCCGCGAGAGGCTTAATAGCCGCTTCAGTATTGGTCGCAACAGCCTGGCCGATCATGCTGCCGATTTGTTCCAGTTCTTCTTTGGTTAAAGGCATGTCGCCCTCCGTTTTGTGGTTTGGTGCAGGCTGTTCCTGCGGTGTGAATAGAGCTTTGAATTTGTTAGCGACGACTGCCACCCACGACTCCTGGCGCGCTACTGCGGTTCCGGTATCGTCGACTGTGATCTTCCCGCCATCAGCGGGATAAACGAAAACCTGAGCATCACCGCCATTTCGCCAGATGACCACCTGCGAGGCAGTAAATCTAGCAACCAGGCAGATTCATCCGTGCCCGGCGCAAACTTGGCTTTGGCTGCCCGATCGAGACGCTGCTCGCGCTCCCGGTAGGATTCACCCACCAGCGCGCCGGAGTTCGCTTTAAGCGGCTGCGCCAGATCGGCGTTTACCATCAGGCCAACGCCCTGCTCAGGGGTGGCGGCTCCGACTTCGTGCAGTAGGATCGCGTCGTGGTCCATGCTGTGAATCTTCGCCACCCACTCGGCACCCGTAGCTCTCTGTTGTTCGTTAGGCTCAAGCTGGTCGAGGAAAGCGGCGACACTGGTATGAATCGGCGGAACGTCATCGCCGCGCTCGATGGCTGCGACGCGCTCAAGTAGTTCTCGGCCACCTTCAGACTCACCGGCGCGGGCAACATCAACCCACTTTTCGAGGTAGATACGATTACCGGACTTCGTTGCGGTTCCACGCGCCGATATGGCCTGCGTTAATCCCCTCCGGGGAGACAGACACGAACTGACCATTAACCTGAGGGTGGCCCAGCGGCGGTACCTTCCAGCCCCTTATAGTGGGCGTCGATTTGCTCTTGCAAGCCGCCATTCATGACGACGTTAGCTGGAAGTGTGTAGCTCAGGCACCAGGTGCTCACGCCCGTTGTATGTTTCGCGCCGGATAGACTGGCTGTTCACCTTTGTGGTGATGTTGACCTGAATATGCTCACCATGTTTCGGTGCCTGGATTGGACGCTGTGCTTCGTGGTTTACCTGGAATTTCATGAGTTATTTCTCCGCCCAGGCGTAACCGCTCGCCTGCATCGATTTATATTCCTGTTTGAGTTTCGTGATGGTGTCCGGGTATTCCGGCTTGCCGTCCGCATCCACCAGCACCGACTGCTGGCTGCATTTGCAGTTGATGGAGTTGCCATCTTTGCTGTACCAGTCACGCACCTCTTCGTTGGTGTAGAGGTGGGCATGGCGCACTGCGTGGGTATGTCGCGTTGTCGGCGACAGAGCTGAGATGTGAACCAGCAGCGTTTTAAGGCCGAACAGGTCATTCGCCTCTTGGTCTTCATCCCACTTGGCCCGGCGCAGCGCGGTAGTCACTTCAGTGCGTGCTATCCGGTTAGCCCGGCGTTTCTCGATGCCGGTCTGGTCTGTCAGGTTGCGGGCAATGTCCAGAGGATTGAGCCCGCGCCCACTCAGTAAGAACACGCGCCATGTCGCGCTTAACGTCAGCCGTCAGCCCCTTCATTTCCTCAAATACACGCGCATGCACCAGCGCCATGCGTTTCTGATACTGGTCGCTTGCGAGGATGGAGGCCAGCGACTCACGCCCGGCTGCGTACACCGGGGATTGCTGACTGAGGTTGTAGAACGACTGCCCGGTTTTTCGAAGCCAGATCGATGTACTCGTAAAACCACAGGTCGTAATCGCCACCTTCAAGCAGTACCAACCAGGTAACTGGCATCGTTCAGGATGATGGAGAGTAGCATTGGGTTTAGCTGGTATTCGTATCTGGCGTTTACTGCGAGGGAGGAAGGTATTTTGTTGAGTGCTGATTTGTACGCCTTGCCAATCTTATTCATCCGCCTGGCGAAGTCTTTCATTGCCCGGCGTTCCAGCGCATCGGCTCCGGTCGGATCCTGATAGTTACGCGGCAGAATCGGTGGCTTCGTCTTCTTCGTCGCCATCCTCTTCTCCTAATGGAAATTCATCGACGTTTTCATAACCGGCAGCAGTGCGAATTTCTTCACGACTAAAGGCTGGTTTTTCTCCGCTCCCCTGGAACGTCTGGTTAATCTCTGCCATGGTTTTGGCATTTGCGAGTTTCTCAGTTCCAGTCTGTTCGTTGAGGTCATCCCAGATAACCGTCTTCTCGCTGACTGCATCAATAATTTTCAGGTCGATGAGCTTGTCACTGAAGTCTTCAATTTCGAATGACAGGTCACCGCGCCGTGACTGGCAGCGCGTTGAAATATTTCTGATCCTCGGTGCTTGCCCTTTCACCCGTCTGCATCCCAACCAGAACCTTCACAGGGATATCAACAGATGCAGCGAAGGTTTGCAGGTTGACGTTATAGGTCGCTGACGGATCCGCTACAGCTGTGACCAGTGGTGTGACTGTAGCCCCTTGGGTTGTCATCAGAACATCGTTACCACGGTTCATTTCCCCGGCAACTTCGTTAAACTTATCCTGCAACTCGTCCATGCTCACGCCATAAAGTGACGCGAGATTGTTGAAATCGATTTCCTTCTCAAAGTTGACATTAAGCTGCCGCGCGGCGTTCTTTAGGAATGACTCACCAGAACCACCCTCGACCTTCTCAAGGCTGACGCAGGCGTTATAGCCAGGCTCAAGGAAGCCAATAGCATCATTAGAATAGTCACCAAGGATAAAGACGCGATCGGGATGTACGAAGCGCTGATTAGTTCCACCGCTTGGAAGGCTCTCAACATATTTCCACTGCTTTGGCTGCCCGTAGCCTGCCGATTTCTGGTCAGTTACCCACTCGCTGACTGTTAATGACCCAGCCCATGCGATCGTAACCTTTTTTAGTGACTTGCCACGAACAACAGGCTGATCCCATGTTCTGGAATCATTGATATGCAGCAGGATACCCGCATAACGTCCGACCTGTCGGCGGCGGTCTGCTTCAGCAAAAAGCCAAAGGCGCTTTGTGAAAACCTTTTTGGTGTTCTTCTCCCGGCAGTTTCATCCTTACTCTCGTCGGCATCATCACCCTCGATGATTTCCGGGTTGGTCTGCCAGCACTTGCCCAGCTTCTCTACTGCGCCGTGGGCTATTCCACCGCGACGATACAGTGCGTAGAGGTTTTCGTAAGTGACCTGCTCAGGGAATCCATACTCGCACCATGCGGAATGGCGCTTATTGTCCAGCCCCATTGTAGGCGCCAACAGCCCCATACGGGCACGGGCCATCCGCGCATCGTTCAACGCATGGTTGACGGCGAGAGTTAATTTGTCAGTCATGGTTTGTCCGTTGGTGGATTTAAGGCATAAAAAATTTGGCGACCTTGTGGCTATTTAAAAAGCTAAACTCTGTTGAACGAAATAAACATAATCTGCTCAGGCTTAACGCCATAATCACTTGCCAACTTCTGAGTGCACTCAATTAAGACAGTTGATGCAGATTTCGAAGAGCTTGCACCATAAATTTCGAAGTTTTCAAATACTCCGCCGTTGGTGTGGTAAATCTTATATGACATAAACCAATCATTCATAATATCTACTCCCTTACAGAATTGAGTAGATATTATCGGCAAGTATATGTTTCTTTAAATTATCTCAACCTTTTCGGGATCATCATCCCGGCCATCTGGCCCTTACGTTTAATGTGTCCGTCGAGGCTGTAGCGAATACCGTCCCAGCAGTGTTCGTAACCGTCTGCCAGTTTAGGCAATACCTCGCCGGTGATGCGGTCCGTTTTGTAGGACCACATGCGGGCCTCTCGCCACATTCTTGCAGCGAGGATGGATAATGATTTCGTCAAAGCCGCGAAGATGCGCGATACCGTCCTCAACACTCCCCTGCCATTTCTCGGCAGCCGAGATGTTGAAGCCCTGGCGCTTGAGATAGCTGATAGTCTCTCGGGTCGGAGTCGGCCTTGATGGGCCAGTCACGCGATCCGGGGATTGTGTCGTATAGCTCTGGCATATGGTCGAGCTCTGTCTGCTGACCGTATGCCTCGTATTCGATGTACAGCCGGTTGTGCAGGATGAACGAGCGCACCAGCGTGTTAGGGTCTTTGGCGAAACCGAAGTCAGCACCGAAGAAAAGGCGATCGGCCTCTTTCCATAGCTGGTCCGAGAACTCAGCGATCCGGTATTTACCGGCCAGCACCTGCTTATCAGAGTTTTCGAGGTAAGCACCTTCCCAAACCCACGCGTATGTTGCCGGGTCAAGGCGGCGCTGATCGTTCTGTCGCTCACCTTCCAGCACGTCGGGGATGGATTATCCGTGTAGTTCATCTCAACGGTGATACAGTCGTCGCCAGCCTCTTTACGGAAACGCTTATCCGTGGCGCTGCCGTCGCGCTCCGGGTTCCATGTCACCCAAATCTCTGAACCTTCCTCACGAACGGTCGGGCTCAGCTTCTGCCGGCTATTTCGCTGACTGATTCAGCCTCATCAACCCAACAGAGCAAGATGCGCGCTTTCGACTTGATGCTGTCGAGGTTATGCCGCAGACCGCAGAACACGTAGTTAACGCTCTTGTCGATGGTGCGGATGTACTTCTCGCCGATATCAAAGTTGGAAGCCAGCCAGGGAACAGACAGGATAGCCTGTTTCACCTCCTGCATACTCGACTCTTCCAGTGAGTTCATGAATTCACGCGCACAGAGCACCACGCCGCTTTCACCGTTCATCATCGACTGATACGCCTTTACGGCTGTCATCAGCGCAAAAGTGCGCGTCTTGGCACTACCACGCCCACCATGCGAGCACCGGTAACGCTTATTCTCGGCGATGAACAGTGGCGCAAGCTTCGCTGGGATCGGCAGTTGAACGGCGTTACTCATGCTTTGGCTCAACAGGCAGTAGCTGGATGATTGTCGGCTGCGGAGTCATGCTGCCATCAGGGCTTGTATGCTCGACTTTCTGGCGATTTGTGTAGGCATCGCCCATTTCTTTGGCGGCCTGCTCGATAAGCTGCGAGGTCATGCCGTAGTTCTTCATCTTTTCAGCATTGGTCGCCATTCGGTCGAGAACGCGTAACCGGTACGCTTTGTTCGCGATCGGGATGTCGGCGATCTCATTCTGGAATCGTTTACGGGTGGCGTTGAACAGGTCAATCCACTTCTGGCTCAACTTGGCCGCCATTGCATTGCCTGGCGTATATTGCGACACCTGCTGCCGTGAGACATCGATGCCGTATTCAGCCTTTACAAGCTCAATGACTTTTACCGGGGTCTCGTAGCAGGCGAGCGACTGAACGATGAAGGCTTTAACCTCTGTCGATAATGCTGCCACAGGCTACCTCCATGACAATCTGAATAAAGCGTTACGCCAGCTTCAACATGCACGTCCCGCATGACCTGGCTATATCGATGTGAGCCACTTCTGCTGGCGCATTGGCAGCATCAACGAGCTCCTGCACTTCTTTGCTGGCACCGTATCGACGTACGACCAATGAACGTCGTGTCGTGTCGCCCGGTCCTCTGTTGGGCGCGCCGAAATCATCGGTGGCACGGGCGATATGGTAAAGCTCGTGCTCTACAAGCGCGCAGAACTCGAGGTCACTGCATTGCGAGCAGTAGTCAGCCGCCGGTGATGATGAACTTCGGTATTCGCCAGAACCATTCATGCATCTGCTGTTCCATTCTGGCTTTCTGCCAACCACCGGCGCGTAGCATTACCTGCTCGGCCTGCCCGAGGACATGTCGCCCTTTCTTCGCAAACGAATCGGACGCCCACATGAAGCAGAGGTCAGCCTCTAACAGGTGTTCATGGTCAGGGTTATGGATGCTGCCGGTATCACTGAGGATTTGGCGGCTTACCCACTCATGCACTTCATTGGCGGGAATGAGCCTGGTGTATGGCTGCCAGTTGTCGGAGGCGATGAAGTTAACTGGCGGGGAAGGCCTGCGCTCGTCATCGTTAGCCATGGGATGTTATCTCTTTACAGGCTCCGCCTTCACCTTCTGGCTGATTCCATACTTAACGATGAAATCACCCACCTTTTGGTAATCAGGCTCGCAACGCATCATCAGGCATAACACCGTCAGCGTCCTTAGGTGAGGAACCCACCACCTGCTTTTGATTTCAACTGACAGTCTGCACATCGCCATTGGTTTCTTCCTCGGTAGGAACTGGCGTGAACTCCACACGCTTTACATCAGCAGGAGCGAAGTACGTCCGTTTCCGTTGCCAGCGGCACAAAGCCGTTAACCAGCTCAGGCTGACGTCGTGACATCTTGCCAGTGAAGGTTTCGCCTGTTTGGGTGGTTAGCGTGATTTGGTAGATGTCGGACATGATTACCTCTTTGCCTTGCGTGCTTTGCCCTGCTTGCTTAGCCACTTACGGCTTACCCGTCAGCAAGATGTGATCACCATCCTTGCGGGGTTACACAGATCATTATCGAAGCCCCTCAGTGAAGAGCTTCTGTAATGGCTACTTCGCCGACGAAATTCTGCGTTGGCTAACCTGCTTTCGCTTCCATCAGCGTGACCATGTCAGGATCCATCTGGCTGACGATCCGCTCACGAGCGCAATTGAGCAATTTCTTGCGACCGCCTACTCCCACTTATTCATCGCCCGGGCGCAGGCGCTGACCTCTTTGGTCTCATTGGCGATCAGAAGGTCAAATTGATTATGCTGAGTACCGCTTAAAGGTGTTGTAGGATTTCAAAGCGGGCCGCCAGAATCGCGAGCAACTCGAGGCCCCAAACGCCTGATTCAGTGCCGCCCTTAACTACCCGAGTCGAAGCTATTTTCGTAGCTTCGGTCAGTTCGTCAGCAAAGCGTCTGATCTGTGCGCTTTTGATGAAGTTACTTGGACGCTGTGATTCAGTGGCCTCCCATTGGAGACCGCTGCTGCATTCGTTGAGGTTATAACGGCCATCGTCATCTACTCGAACGGATACGCCGTTTACTGCAACTGTTGGGTATGTCATTGCGATTTACCTTTTAGAAAGTGAGCCTGTCTCACAGAAAAGCCGCCGAGAGAGGTCGCCACCTATAACGGCTTTTCTCAGGCTGAAAAGCTCTCGTTGATGTGCGCGTGCGCCATTGCGAGGCTTGGTTATTCATGTGGTAACGGATGCATGACCCCGGCATTGCAGTGTGGAATGCGTAGGCGGTATACGAATACATGCTCACCTCCGTATTATTTCAGGCACTGAGTCCGAACGTATTCCTGCAGGCCGGTCAGTTGCTTTGTGACGGCGGCGATCCCGTCTCTGAGACGCCAATAATTGAGTTCAGCATCTGCTGTAAGTCGAGGGCTTGAGCCATCAACCAGGCCGGAGGCTCCGGTGGTTTCGTCTCTGGAGCAGGTGGCGGCGATTTGCAGCCGACGCTTACCAGCGACAACATCAGCACGAAGCCTGTCATTCTCAGTTTGCGCATCAGCTAACTCCTTCGTGCATCCAGCGCAGCGACATCCCGCTGCGCACCTGCATATCTTTGATGGTGTCGTTAGAGCGGAGATTCTCTGTCGCCTTGTCGCGATGGACCTTGTAGCTGATGGCGTTGTCGCGGTAGTGGTTAATCGCCCAAGCCATGGAAACCAGCAGGCAGATAACGACAGCACTGATGATGGCTGTTAATCGGCTCATTTCTGGCCCCACTCACAAACTTCACGCTCAATCTCGCGCCGGGTGATAAGCCCCTTCCACTGCTTGCCACCGGCATACGTCCAGCGCTGCAGTTCTTTGCATGCATCTTAAGCATCGGCGCAAAAAGCACCAGAGCCAACGTTGTAGGTAAAGGTAAAGCGCTGCACGGGTAGGGGGATACGAACCTTGATCAGCGGGTCGATGGAATCTGCCACTTTTCGCAGATCCGACTTCAAAGGTTATCGCATTCTTTGTCGGTGTAGCGGTGATGTCGGTACCGGTGTGCCCATCGCAAACAGTCCAGACGCCGACCACATCCTGATAGGCGTAATAGCGCCGCCCTTCCAGTCCATCCGCATTGCCCAGCATTACTGCAGCAATCGTGATTGCTCCGGATCCGCCAACAATGGCACCCACCAGCTTATTCCTCAATGTTGGGTTCATCTCGGCTCCTGCTACGGCGGTTGTCTTCGCGGATCTTGAAATAGAGGTTTGTCAGATACGTCAGTACGGCAATGATGATACCCACCAGCACGCCGATAGCGTTCCACTGCTCGGGGCTGTAGGCATTAAGCATGCCGTTTAGGATGCTCCCGGCTGAAGCGCCATAGGCAGCACCAGTGGTTATTTTTCCATGCGATACATGCTCTCACCTCGCGTAGTTAGCGGGTGCTGTGTGTGTTTGAAAAGGGTCAGGCCCTCGGGACGATTTAACAAGAAGGCATGTCGAGGATGGTTCCCGAAGTGAGTAATGTCGGCTCTCTGGCCGAAGGGTCCCAGGTAGTGGGTTCTGGTGCCGGGCAAAGGAATCGAACCTCTGACGCGCAACTTACAAGGCTGCCGTTCTGCCACTGAACTAGACCGGCGAATTTGGAGCATCTGGCGGGATCGAACCCGCATCTTCTGGTTGGAAGCCAGACGTAATTCCCAAACTACGACAGATGCAGAATTGGCGGGACAGGAAGGATTCGAACCTTCGACCATTCGGTTAACAGCCGAACGCACAACCGCTGTGCTTCTGACCCTGAAACGAAAAAGCCCCGCACGATGGCGAGGCTCTTAATTCTATGTCGACCTACGAAGCTATGGCGACGATATCAGATTTACATGAAATATATGCGTTTCAGTTCGGTTTTGCAAGCCTGAAGTGATTAGCAATTCTGTATATCCGCTCTTTTTACATCATCGTAGAGACCTAAGTACTCGCGCTTTCCGTCTATAATTTGAGCCTGCCACCTTTTGGCCTTCTTGTTGAAGTAAATGCCCTTGCTTCCTGATGTGTTGTTTTTGTACATGCCAGTGTTGAGGGAGTTTAGTTGGCTGGTTGCCTCTCTTAGATTGGCAATCCTGTTGTCATTTCTTATTCTGTTTATGTGATCTATCTCTTTTTCCGGCAAATATCCATGAACATAAAGCCATGCTAAACGATGGGAGAGATATTTTTTCCTGAAATGGTTATCCTCTCGTAACCAAGTCTATCTATATGCCCAGCCACTCTTCCTACCACTACATTCTGACGTTTTTTATCCACGTAAATACGCCCGTCTTCTCGTCATAAGAAGCTCTTTTAACGTGCTCTGGTTAATCTTTTTCATTTTGAGCCTCTGAGTTTGTCGCCTTTTGTTGTGAACGTGATCGCGTTACGGAGATAAGCGCACCGCTATCGAGCCGCTTAAAGCTGTTACGCATAGCCAGCCAGTGAGGCAGATACGTTTCTGTTGGATTTAGCCACGCCCACCAGCTCCGCCAACGCATGATATTCATACGTCTCACGCCCTGCCAGCTCCGCTTTGACGTCCTGCGCTGCCAGCCATATCAGCTTCTTCAGCCGCTCCATCGTTTTCCGGCCACCTTCTTCGCGCCGAGGTGCTCCCGGAACTCAGCCCAAGCCCACTGAGTGATCGCCACCTGGTACTCGAACCGGATGTTCTCGCTGTAGTTCCACAGCAGCCATGCTTTCTGGTGGTCTTCAAGCGACAGGACAGCGCGGCGCCAGGATGCGGTAACGAACTCAACCGGCCCCACCAGCGCGATTGACGATCCCTTGGCGCGAGACTGGCTACCGCTCATTGCCGGGCCGTCAGGGTTAACTTTTCGGCCGGTGACCGGGTCAGTGATTTTCTTACGCCCCCGGCTGCGCGCGGTCGCGGTGAATTGCGCGTGCTCGGAGAAGGCCACCAACTGCCCTTTCGTCGCCCCGCTCAGATCTGCGGTCGCCACAATGAGCTGCTGACGTACGTATTCCAGTTGCTGACTGTTCATGCGGCTTCCTTATGTGGCTGGTTGGTTTTGGTCTGGCTGTGCTTTGCTACTGGCGGCAGCTTCGCTGCCTGGGTACCGGAGGAAGTCGGTGTGGTTCATGCGGCCTCCTGTCGGCGGGCCCGGCGTTTTCCAGCGCGCGGCTTTGCGTGTGAAAATGGATTTGATGCGCTGCAGGTATGGGATGTCGAACCGGCGGACGGAATTATCGTTGTTTATCGCCTCAACTTTTCGGCACCGATGCGCTCAATAAGGCCCTGCTCGAATGCCTTTTGCGCGTCCCGATCCCGTTGCAATAGACACACTGGGCTGCGGTATTGTGAAGGTTGAAAGCGAGGTGCGCCGCTGCGCAGGTGCGGTAGTGGCCGCAGTCCATGGTTCCGCCAAACTTCTGCTCCGGCAGCCTGCCGCAGCTGATGCACGGCTTACCAGCATCCCTGAGACGGACGTACCGGTTGAAAGCCGCCTGCGCTTCAGCTCTCCACTGAGGTTTCGTTTTTAGCGCCACCTTTCTCGCTTTCAGGTCCCGGCGATCCGCGCGCTCTTTCTCTTTGCGCTCCTTGATACGTTTGGCCGCTGCTTTAACCTTCTCCTTCTCGCGCTCTTCCATAGCGAGGATTGCGCCGTGCTCCGGGCAGCACCAGCGGATCCTGATGTCGTGGATTTTCGGCACGAAGTATTCACCGCATACTTTGCACTTACGGCGGGATGGCTTACGCACGTTTCCTCCTCGCCGCGAGACGCAGCCATTTCTGATCTACCAGGCGGGCGGTGTAGCCTTTCATTGTAGGGATGTCGGACAGCTTAACCACGGGCTTACGCTTGCGGCGCGCCGGAACGTTGAAGATGTGATTTGTGATTACGCGTGCGAGAGGATTACCCACGGAAGCCCTCCACTCTTGCGCCCAGGATGCGCTTACTGGATGCTTCGGAGAACTTCACGCCGCGATCGGTACCGAACCAGTAAATCGCCTCGATGACGTCGACCATGTAGCGCTTGCTGGATTTGGATGTGCGGACGCCGAAATAAACACGGCCGCCGTTGATGCCCGGCGCGGATTTCTGCTCCTGGTCCTGGGTCTGATTCACCAGAACGGTGATGAGGTCCTTCCACTCTTCGCGGTTCAGCTTTTCGCCGTGCCAGACAACCTGATCAGACAGGTCTTTCAGCAGCGGCCACATCAAACGGTTTTGCTTGTCAGTGCGCGTCTCTTCCCGGGCTTCAACGACCATCGGCGTGCGAGGGTTTACTGGAAGGGTGCGAATGTACGCGATGAGGTTATCTTTAACGGTGTCGTTAACGATGCAGTAGTGCTGTTTCATACGCCACCTCCAAGAGGTAACGCAGAATGCAGAAAATCGCAGGTGCATTTCTGCATCTGTGACAAGGTGAGGAGTTCAGATTGTGGTCGCATTTAAGTCCCCTTAAATGCGCAGAAGTCATCGAAGTTGTTCAGGCTCCGATGACATGATTATGGCGGTTTGATTCCAGAAAATCAAAGGCTGATTATTCTCCGAGGAAGGTATATCTTTCTCCGTCAAAGTCATGGAAATAAAATCCCTTGGCTGTTCTTTCATCGAAAATAAACTCGAACAGCTCATCATCAGCGGCGCCGTCAAAAATAACTTCCGTGACTTGGTCTTTGAGGAAAACTAACCTTTCCGGCGATCCGTCAGTGAATTCTGCTTCCATAACGATTTTGGGTTCTTTAGTAATGCAACTTTCATTTTAGTCATCCTGTTTCAGGTAAACCGGATCGCTACCTTTCGGCAAAGTTATCGACTTCTCACGATAAAACTTAAGGCGCTCAAGGAAGTAATCACGCAAATGCTCAGGCTGCTCACGCATCACCACCTCAGCGATAACCGGCATGTTCAAGCGCTCTTTGTACGCGACTCCGGAGGCTGCAAGGTCAACGTTAACCTTGTCGCGCTCCTCCTGCGGCTTTGCAGCAATATTCCAGTCAGACATTAGTCAGCAGTCCTCCCTCTCTTCTTTCTGGTCTCATAAGGAGATCTAAAACCATCAACAGATTCAACCTCTCCAGCATCAAACCGTTTCGCATTTGCAATTTGTGATTTCCTCCAGAACTTTTTATGTCTTTTCATTGAAGCTTTATATTTTTCTGCTGGAGTCATTTCTTCGTTAGACATAAAACCCCTCGGTTATTTGAGGGATTATAGATCACTTCTGCTGCGGTGATGCTGCTATCATCCGGCGATACACATCGTAAGTCCCGAATTGTTCATCACCAGCCTCAAGCATTTCATGGGTGGGTTCTTCTGGCACCATCACCCAACCATCCGGAATCGCCGGAGAGTTGCCGCATTGCGCCGGAGATGCAGTTTTGCGCCGGGCGGCAACCGGAGTGCGCCGGAGAATTGCCATCGGCACCCTGAAGAATGGCGGCGCGGCAGGCGTTCCATCCGACAGCTTTTCCGTGTTCAAACGCGCTGTCAAAGTCATCATCCATTTCCATCGCATCAGGTACAGATACCGGCGCTGGCGGGGCGGTGTAAAACTTCGTGCCAAGCGGCAACCGTTTCATCTTGCTAGCTCCCTTAATAATTCGGTGAGTTGATGCTCCACCGAGGTCTACCGTGCCGTCCATAACCAGTCCATCACGCTGCTCGGAAACCTCACCAACAGGCTCCGCTTCGAGCGATGCCAGCGCGATACGCGCCAGCTCCAGTTCAATTGACCATGTGCGTTCTTTGAGAGGCTCTAACTCTCCTGCCAGCATCATTTCTGCAAACTCAATACGCGCGTGCGCAGAAGCGATAAGCTGCTCTTTGGTGAAGGTGATCATGATGCCTCTCCTTTACCGGCTGCGGCGGCGCGCTCAGCTTCGCTCTGCTCCCAGAACCATCGGTGAAGGTTCATGAGCTCTTCGTCGAGAGGAGCATATTTACGGTCAAAATAGGCACGGGCATCTTTCTCCGATTCGTCCGGCAGTTCGCCTGGGCCAAACAGGGTGTTATAAATCCATGCCAGCCCCTTTCTGGCGTCCCCAGTTCCCTGCCATTCGATGATTGCTGCCTGCATTACCAGAATGTTTTTACCGATTAACAGGTCCAGTTCTTTGTGGCGGTTTCTGATGTATGCGTTGTCGCTCTCCAGCTCAGCAATCTGCTTGTCTTTGGCTTCCAGCTCATCCAGCAGCGCCCGAACTACATCTGCGGCTTTCTGGCACTGGTCAACAATGCTCACGTCACAACCGGTATCAAAACCGTCCTCAGTTTCAAAGCGGAGCTCTACGGTGTCGCCGTCGATATCTGAAGGTTCAAACCCGGAAATGTTTTCCAGAATGCCGATAGTGCTTTCTGCGCTATCACGTAATGCGCGTTTGTCGATGTTGCTCATTGGGCGGCTCCTTCTGCTTTCTTCTCGTCAACGCTCCAGGCGGTAGCCAGCGCGCCAGTAACCTGCATAAACGAGTGCTTTACTTTCACCGAGAAGGTTTCTCCTGTTGGCGATACCGTTTCGATGGTGGTCAGTTCGCCGCCGCTATCAAAATCAGGGTAGAACTGCGTTACCAGGTTACTTTCGACAATCACCGATCCGTCTGGCGTGTGCATTTTAAGTTTCATTGCTGCACTCCTTTGCGAAGCTCCTTCAAAACAGCGCGCACAATTGCGTTACCGCGAGACACATATTCGAGGTGCCAAACGTCGCCGTCAGGCTCTGGCGGCTGCCCAGACCAAATAACGGTCTGGAGCGTTGCATCATCAACGTTGTCGTAATCAGCCAACACAGTTGCAATTTGATAAGGTAATTGGCTACCTCTCAGAAACTCATCCACACCCTGCGCGCGCACTTCAGTCAGGAAAGCCTGATAGGCAGGAATCTGCAGCACAGCAAGTGAACGAATCATTTTCTGCACCTCCGGTGGGCACTGCTCATAGTGATCGTCTGTGATGAACACTGCCTCGTCGTGGATTGCTTCAACTGCACGCAACTCCGCAGCCAGCGTCGCGCATCTGGCTTCACCTTCTGCCACGCCAGCTGGTAGGCTTCGAACATGTGCTGCGTCATCTCGTAGACAAAGCTTCTGTCGTCTTCCATCGCTGGCGAGCAGCCGTTGTTGTTCTTGGTAAACCACTCGATAAATTTCTGTTTCATACCCCTACCCTCCCCAAACCATCAATACTCGCTTCATCACCGGTCTGTTGCGGCACTACTTAAATATTCACATGAATCGGCTGCGCTGTACAATCTTGCTCTTCCGGAGTCGCCAGGCGATAAGTCACCGTTCGCCAGACCTTGCTCACCCGCACAATCTTCCGGGCCCGCTCCAGATCGATAGCGTTCTTCGTGATGCAGTTGATGGTCATGCCACACTCTGTGGCCACATCCTTCGCGGTGAAGGTCCGGTGCGTTTCGAGATAACGCAGAATTGCCTGTTTGCCTTTCATCGTCTTAGCACTCATAGTCGGCCTCCTGTTGCATCTGACCGCTGTAGGTGAAATCTACCGGGTCCAGCCCGGAGTAGCGGCTGCTGAAGTGGTAGGTCTTTTCTGCCCCCGGCGCATGGCGGGACTTCACACAGATGATTTCGGTGATGCCTTTCAGTTCGGTGTTTTCGTTGTACTTCTCATCCCGATACACCATGAAGATCACATCTGCTTCCTGCTCAATGACGCCAGACTCTCGCAGGTCTGCCGCTACGGGACGCTTATTAGCGCGCTGTTCAAGGTTTCGGTTCAGCTGGGCCAGAGCGATGACCGGGCAGCGCAATTCTTTCGCCAGGTTTTTCAGTCCAGTGGCGATCTCCCCTACACTGCGGTTCATGTTCTCCGGGTCTGACATCCGCATTTTCTGAAGATAATCGACGATGACCACGCCCAGGCCGCCCAGCTTCTTGCTCATTCTGCGCGCTTCAGCACGCACCTGGTGAACGCTCAGGGATGGCTTGTCATTGATGTAGATTGGAGAGTCGATGAACTCCTTCATGCAGTGACTAACCTTCCCCCATGCCTCGTCCATTTTCCCGCTAACTTTGCTCAGCAGATCTTCTTTGCTTACCCGCGCCCGGTGGAACGCGACTCGCTCAGAGATTTGTTCCACTGGCATCTCGAGACTGAAGAACAGCACCGGCTTTTTGTTTTTCAGGCCGACTGTCTCGGTCACGGTGGTGCTGAACATAGTTTTCCCCATGCCAGGGCGCCCGCCGACAACGATGAAATCGGTGTTGTTGAACCCGCCGAATGCGCTGTCGATGGTTGCCATGCCCAGCTCGGTTTTGTGCTTCCAGATATCGCCGCTGATAATCGACTGGATAGTCTCGAGGGACATGTCGATCCCGGTGGTGATGTGCTCGGTGCCGTAGTCGGTGTTGTGCTCGATGCCAGAGATATCCGCCTGTATGTTGCCGATGATGTCAGCGATACCCTCACTGGATGGTTCGGACAGCTTCTGGATCCCTACCTGTAGCGCCAGGGTCATCCGGCGGCCGAGATGCATTTCCCGCAACTTTTCGCAGTACGAGGCAAGGTTCGCGAACGACGGTGTGTTTTTGCTGCATTCAGCCAGGTAAGCGAATCCCCCGGCACTTTCCAGCGCGCCAAGCCGTTCAAGGTCGCTGGTCAACGTCAGCAGGTCTATCTTCTCCCGGACTCGTTGGGGCGTTTGTAGGACCGCAGAGCCACCTTGTGAGGCGTTGCTGTGAAGTGGTCCTCAGCCAGCCCCTCAATCGCGTCAGTCGCCATGTCACCGCCGTCTGTGCGGCCCGCTGCGAGCATGATCCCGCCGATGACGGCCTGCTCAACGTACAAATCGATAAAACGGCTCATGCTTTGACTCCCTTGCGCTCACGGTGCTCGTTGATGGCCTGCTCGTAGACAGATCCCCAGTTCTTCGGATTCAGGATCCAGTCGAGTGTCAGCCATGGCTGATCGCCTCTGGTGGCGAACAGGGAAGACTTGCTAATCAGCTCGAAGGCCATTCCCATGTGCTTCAGTTCTCGCCAGTTGCCCTGGGTGGTTTTGCCGTTCCACACAGCTTCCAGGTCTCGATAGGCCGGACGGCGGCGGTTCCACTCATGCAGCGAAACGGCCTTCGAAGGGAATTTTTCATTCCAGAGTTTGATGATCTCTTCGTGCGGACAGGCTGCCGGATTGCTTCCCTGGCCATCCGCCCATATCAGGGCGTCTGACAGGTATCCATCAAAGCGGGTCATACGGCACAGGTTCTCTGGCTTGAAGCTGTGACCCCAGTTCACATGGGCCCAGCGGATAACCAGCTTCAGCTCTTCGGCGGTGTAGCACTGGTCTTTGCTCTTCACTGTGGAGAGAGCTTTCTCAAAGGTGCCAGCGCAGCACAACGACTACCCGTTAGCTCGTTGAAGTAATCCATCACTTCCTGAGCGAGTGAGTTTTCCCCCTTGGGGGATTTAGGGGGATCTTGTCTTTCTGTATTTTGATTATTGTCTTTTGTGGTTAGCATCTTCTGCTTAGTTCTGTTAGCAACTTCCGCTAAGGTTTTCTTAGCAGGTTTAGCTAATGTTTTGCAGAATCCGTTAACCTTTGTTTTCCACTCGGAGACATTGGTATTCATGCCCACTTTGCGGCCTTCCTGAATGAATACCTTCTTGCTGATCAGCAGGTTTTTTGCAGTAGAGCAATGTGTGTGGTGCTTACCAACCATCTGCTCGAGTTGCTCGTTACTGACCCAATCCATTTTTTTATTGAAGCCGTATGTTTTGCGCCAGACGGCCAGCACAATGCACATCTCAGTTTCGCTCAAACCTGAAGCCATAACGGCATCAAGAAGCTCATTCGCGACGCGAGTGAACCCATCTTCCAGTTGCGCCACACGATGCTCCACGACCTCCAGCGGCGGCCTGTAGTCTGCTAAATGCTTAACGACGCCCATGCTTCACCCCTGCCTGAATCAGTGCCAGTCTTGCCATGCCAACGAAGCGCTCAGCGAACGCCCGGTTTTTGAGGCAGCGACAACCGGCCATCTGGTGAATCTGGATGGCGACGTTCCTCTTTTTCCTGGTACTTTTTGCGAGTTTTTGACATACTTACTCCCGTTACTTGGCGTAACACAGTGTTTGGAAGGCCTTTGAAGTGACCGCTTCAAGGGCTTTTTCTTTTCTGGTGCCTCTCACATAACCCCCAGCATCGACGTGACCATCGTCATCAACGGCCCTACCTGCTCCGGCATGAGGCGGAACAGCGACGCTATACCCTCGCTTACCTCTTTCAGCTTCTGATGCTCAGGAGCGTCCAGCAGCACGGCCTGCTTAGCTTCGGCACACTCTTTCATCGCAGAGGCGATCAGCGACATCGTGTCGTTCTGCGGCGCCAGGCGGTTTCGGTACTCGAGCGGCAGGACGGACATGATTGCCGGGGCCAGCTGGCGAATGTTGTTGGCGGCGTATTCGGTGTCGCCGTCGATCCAGCGGAATACCTTCTGCATCTGGCGATGCGAGTCAGTCGGGATATCCAGCCCGGTGCCGCCGGTAGCCCGCCACTCTTCCACAATCAGCGCTGCGACAAATTCACGGCTGCGGCAATCAGCTGCCCAGGCGCGAACAGCTGCGCGGATCCCATCTATGTTTAACGCCGAGGAATCAGGTTCCCGGCGATTCTGGTAAATCATCGCCGTTGGCGAAAATTTGTTACTTTGTTGATACGCAAGTGAATGCATTGCTTTCCCTTTCGTGGTTATGGCCGCCGTTAAGCGGCTGTGTTGTCGGCCGGTGACGGGAACAGCGTCGGCAAATCAGGGCGAATCTGGTAAGCCTGAATCTCGCCACCAGTTGCTTTCACGATGCTGTTCACATGCTCCGGAGAAACCTTCGCTTTGTTGTGTAGCCACTTGTAAACCGCCTGCTGCGACACTGCGCACGCTTCACCAAGGGCTTTTTGAGAGCCGACGATGGTGATAGCGGTTTTAATGGTTGGGTTCATAACAACCTCCGTAGTGAATATGAATGAAGAATAAAACTATGGTTGTATTTAGTCAACAACCATTTTCGTTTGATGGAATAAAACCATGGTTGTACATTGCGCGTATGAAAACGACACTCGCTGAAAGATTGAAAGAAGCCAGGACATTACGAGGCCTTACGCAAAAAGCTCTCGGGGATCTGGTTGGGGTCAGCCAGGCGGCTATCCAGAAGATAGAAACAGGAAAAGCCAACCAGACAACGAAGCTGGTTGAGCTGGCTAATGCGTTAAAGGTAAAGCCTGAATGGTTGAGTTCCGGGGAAGGCGCTATGCTTCTCACTGGGCAGGATGAAGCCATCCCACCGTCTGATCAGTGGGGTACCGTTGAGCCTTGGGATAATTCAACCCCATTACCTGATGACGAGGTAGAAGTGCCATTTCTAAAGGATATTGAGCTGGCCTGCGGCGATGGGACGTTCCCTCGCGAAGATTACAATGGCTATAAACTCCGCTTCTCAAAAGCGACTCTACGCCGAGTTAATGCCCACAGAGAAAGTGTTATCTGCTTCCCCGCGCATGGGAATAGCATGGAGCCAGTTATTCCTGAAGGAACGACTGTCGCTATCAATATTAACGACAAAAAGATCGTGGACGGAAAGGTCTACGCCATCAGCCAGGATGGATGGAATCGCTTAAAATACTTTACCGTGTGGGCCCGAACAGGCTGAGCATTCGCAGCTTCAATCATGTCGAGCACCCAGACGAAGAAGCGGACCTTGATAGCGTCCAGATCATCGGAAGAATGTTTTGGACATCAACAATCTGGTAGGGATGCAACTATGAGAAAATTGTTATTGGCAATGGTATTACTGTCCCCTTTGGCTGCTAACGCTGCAGAGTCAGCACTTGACCAGTTAAAGCAATCGCCATCTGCAATATGTAAAGATCACGCACAACCTGATCAGTGCATGGTAGCGGTGCAGGCTACAATGTTGGCGGTTTACAACATTACCTCATTGGATGCTAGTTGTGAGGGTAGTTCTGACGAAGTAAAAGCTAAAATGAACGCCGAACTGAAATCGCAATGTGCGGCAGCTAAAGAAATCTCGGACTACCTGAAAAATCAAACACGGTAATCACCCAACTCCCCATCAAACCTCGCTCCGGCGGGGTTTTTTATTGCCTAAATCCCCTCACAAGACATTTTTTAAAAATAAATTCCTTTCAAATACAACCAAATAAAACCATAACAACCAAAAATACAACTATTGTTGTTGACGATAAAACAACTATGGTTTTTAATAAGTCCATCGAAACGAAACATCGACAGCTGAGCGAAGTTAGCCAGCGGCGAAGTGGAGATTCGGTCAGTCGAACGGCGCGACAGTAAACCATGCGTCGGACCATAGGCGGGCTCAGGAAGAGCGGCAATTATGGCAAAGCGAAAGAAAAGATTTATTCCAGTCCATTCGAAGCTGAGTGGGCTGTGCTGAATCAACCCACGCAACAAAGGAGCTTCTATGCGACGGCAAAGCTATATCGCTCACAAATAATCGGTACCACAAATGCTTTCGGAAACCCCGGCGTTGTCGGGGTTTTTGGTGAGTGCTTTGGGCTGGCAGACGGTTATCAGCTAGTTGGTGAGGTAATGGCTAACCAAGGCGACGACGGCCTTCCCGCTTCATTGTGGGGAGCCAGCGCCAACATTTCTCCCGCATCAGCGGGTAACGACAGAGGGTAAGGCGATGGCAATAGATGCGACGTTAAAAGTTAAACAAATTAACTCTATTAACCCATACGGCGACGGATGGAATAGGCATATGGAAATCGATATCGACAGTATCGAGTTAGTTGAATGTGTTAAGCCGGAAGAAATTATTTCTGAGTACACGGCGGCATCACTTCTTGATGCAATGGATGAATCTGATGTGGTTCGCTGGCTTGAAAACGAAGGTTACACAGTAACAAACGATTGACCCGCTCCGGCGGGTTTTTTATCGGCCATACCTCAGCTCATTCCAACGAGTGAGCGTCAGTTATGACAACCGGCGGCCATCCACCGCCCAATGAAACACTGAATAAATGCGTTGAAGTCTTGTATTAACCGTTCGGCGGCGCGGCCCCAAGCGCGGAGATGATTATGAAATACACCATGAAGGTTTATAAAAACTCTGATGACCATGCTGCTTATCTGAAAGCGCGATCCGACGGCGCCAGAAATGGCCAGTCATTTGAATGGGCGGGTCACCGCTGGGCGTACGAAGTCACCAGCTTTGACGATGCCGGCGATTACGACCTGCTTTACCGGTTTGATGACAAGCCATATCCAGAAGAAGTTTCAGTCAATACAGATGACATGACGATCCGTGACTACTTTGCAGCTAAGGCTATGCAGGGAATCATCAGCAGCGAATGCAACTATGGAGCGTTTAGTGATTTAGCAAGCGATGCATACAGCATTGCCGACGCGATGCTCCTCGCTCGGGAGGCCTCATGACAGTCACCCACAACGGCAAGCAGTACACCGCCAAAAAGCTCAACGATAACGAGTGGCAGATGACGTCGGTATCGGCACCGCGGGAAAAACTGGTGCTGAACCGCTGGCAGATGAATCTGGCTGGCCTCCTGGAACAGGTTGAGGTGAAGGTATGATTGGAATGCACTATGGCACCGCATCAGTGCCACGTAGCGAGGTTTTACCGGGCACAATGCTGCAACACCACGGCAAAACTTATCGCGCCTCTGCGAACGTTGAGAAAGGCCTGTACGCCTTCAACATCTTCGAAAAAACCATCATCAAAAGTGATTCCGTCGTTGTGCTGCTGAATGAGCGCGGCGAGCCAATGGTTCACTGATACCAACCACCCTGTTCAACCGATCGGCTGGCTCAATGCGGGCGGGATCTGCACATCAAATTTCAGGAGTTCAGCCATGAACGCATACCTCACTTACGACCGCATCGAAGATCGGCGCTGGGTTGAGCAGCAGCTCGACGACGAGAAGAAAGTGGATAGACGACCGGGCGCAAAAAATCATCGACATGATGCCAAAAGAGCCGTCAGGCCTCTTCCACTTCACGATCCCGATTGACTCCAGCCCATACGAAGGACTTCGCAGCGATAAAGCTGGCGAGGCCTACAACGATTTCATTTCGGCAGTTGCTTACGCCCAGGCGGAATACGACTGGGAACACCGTACCGGCTGCCCGTTTTAATTTTTGAGGGGATTAACGATGGCAAACGAATTAACAATCACGGCGAGCGCGCTGCAGGAAAAAGGCATCGACGTTGCTACCTGGAGCGCACTGAAGAACAGTATCTACCCTGGTGCCAAAGACGAATCGGTAATGATGGCGCTCGATTACTGCCGTGCCCGCCAGTTGGATCCGTTGCTGAAGCCTGTTCACCTGGTGCCGATGAGCGTCAAAGACTCAAGAACGGGTAAAAGCGAATGGCGCGATGTGGTAATGCCAGGCATCGGGCTTTACCGCATTCAGGCGGACCGCTCAGGTGATTATGCCGGTGCCCGCGAACCAGAGTTCGGTCCAGACACGACGCAGACGCTTTCTGGTGTCGAGGTCACCTTCCCTCAGTGGTGCAAATACACCGTCTACAAGCGCATGCCCAGCGGGGAGATCGTCGAGTTCAGCGCCAAAGAATATTGGATTGAAAACTACGCCACTGGCGGCCGCGACACCACGGCGCCGAACGCGATGTGGAAAAAGCGCCCATACGGACAGCTGGCGAAATGCGCAGAAGCCCAGGCGTTGCGTAAGGCCTGGCCCGAGATCGGACAGCAGCCTACCGCCGAAGAAATGGAAGGCAAATCACTGGACGTTGATATCCGTGACGTCTCGCCGCGCAACACCACAGAAGCGCTTCCACCAGCAGCAAGCGAAGAAACGCTTCAGGCGATCACCGACCTCTTAACGACCCTGGATAAAGACTGGGAGAAAGACTTTCTCCCACTGTGCAGCGACATCTTCAAACGGCAAATTCTTGAGGCGTCAGAGCTCACTGAAGAAGAGGCACAGAAAGGGTTTTGCTTTCTTCAGAAAAGAGCTAAGGCGGCAGCATGACACCAGAAATTATCCTGTCCCGGACCGGCATTGACGTAACAACTATCCAACAGGGCGATGAGGCCTGGCATAAACTTAGGCTCGGCGTCATCACCGCCTCAGAAGTGCACAACGTCATCGCCAAGCCAAGATCGGGGAAGAAGTGGACAGACATGAAGATGTCCTACATCCACACCCTACTCGCCGAGGTATGCACCGGCGTAGCGCCAGAGGTTAACGCCAAGGCGCTGGCCTGGGGTAAGCAGTACGAGGAAGATGCCCGCACCCTCTTCGAGTTCACAACTGACGTGAAAGTCACGGAGTCTCCGATCCTGTTCCGTGACGAGCATGCGCACCGCGTGCTCCCCTGACGGCCTGTGCAGTAATGGGTTCGGCCTTGAGCTTAAATGCCCTTTCACCTCCCGCGACTTCATGAAATTCCGCCTTGGCGGTTTCAAACCATCAAGTCTGCGTACATGGCCCGGTACAGTACAGCATGTGGGTGACCGGAAAAGAGGCCTGGTTCTTTGCAAACTACGACCCGCGCATGAAGCGCGAAGGTATTCACCACGTCGTCGTTGAGCGGGATCCGCAATACATGACCGATTTCAACGAAATGGTGCCGGAGTTCATCGAGAAGATGGACGAGGCGCTGGCGGAGATCGGCTTCACGTTTGGCGAGCAATGGAGGTAACCATGGGAGCAAATCACTGGCAACCGTGGGAAAACCTGTTCCTGCATGAAGTTGCCGGACAGATTCCCGTCTCATTGATTGCCGAAAAACTGGAGAGAAGTAAGCGCGCCGTTTACACCCAGGCCGCTCGCCTCGACGTGAAATTTCCTGGCAATACCAACTGCAGGAAATGGATCAAAGCAGAGTTGTTTCTGTTTGGCCGGTTCACTCCCGAGGAAATCGCCGCGGCAACCGGCCGCTCTATCCACTCCGTGCGCAGCAAGCGCAACTCACTTGCCCGATCGTCAGGAGGAAAAGTCATGCCTGAATGGACTACCGAAGAACTGGCGCTGCTGTGGAGACACTCAAACGCTGAAGTCGCAGCGATAACCGGCCGCAGCATTGAAGAGGTAGGAGATAAGCGGCTGCAAACCAATATTGAGCGTAATGGCTGGGATGTTAACGATCCGGGCGGGAGGATGCATGACCGGAAAATACTCTCTTATCTACGCTGATCCGCCCTGGTCTTACGGCAACACAATCAGCAACGGCGCCGCTGCCGACCACTACTCCACCATGAAGTTAATCGACATCAAGCGCCTGCCTGTGTGGGAGCTTGCCGCCGAAAACGCAGTGCTGGCGATGTGGTACACCGGCACACATAACCAGGAGGCAATCGAGCTGGCCGAGGCCTGGGGCTTTACAGTTCGCACGATGAAGGGCTTTACCTGGGTGAAGCTGAATCAGAATGCCGAGTTGCGCATCAACAAGGCGCTGGCCGATGGTGAAGTCACCGACTTTTACGACTTCCTCGATCTGCTTAACGCCGAGACGCGCATGAACGGCGGAAACCACACCCGGGCCAACACCGAAGACCTGTTGATTGCCACCCGCGGCGCCGGGCTGGAGCGAAAGCATGCCGGGATTAAGCAGGTGGTCTACAGCCCGCTCGGCGCGCACAGCGAAAAGCCGTGGGAAGTGCGCAACCGGCTGGAGCTGCTTTACGGCGATGTGCCGCGCATTGAGCTGTTTAGCCGCAGCGCGCGCCGGGCTGGGATGCTTGGGGAATGAAGTTGATGGCGATGTGAAGCTTGTTCCGGGGAGATATGAAAATGCCGAGTAGAAACTGCCCTGAATTAACTGCCGAAATGGTTAGAGAGCTTCTGGAATATGACCCCACAACAGGGCTGCTGACCTGGAAGACTTGTCGCAAAAAAGTCCAGAAAGGTAGTGTTGCTGGCTCGGTTTGTGGGAACGGTAGAAAGCTTTACGTCAAAGTTAGGATTGGCCGCCTCTATCGCGCGCATCGTCTCATTTGGCTGATAGTGACAGGTGAATGGCCAAAGTATCACATCGATCATGTTGATAATGACGGCACGAACAACCGATGGTCCAATTTGCGTTTGGCTACGCTAAATCAGAACCAGCACAACCGAGAGTTAAGCAGAGCGAATTTAACGGGATATAAAGGCGTCTCTCGGGCCAATAACTTATCAAAACCATACCGTGCAAATATCACAATAGGCCGTGAGCGCCGCCACCTTGGCTACTACCGTTCGGCTGAAGAGGCCGCTCATGCTTACGACGAGTCTGCTCGCGGGCTATTCGGCGAATATGCGCGACAACTTTCCGCATGAAAACGAGTTAGCCGCCAGAAAATTGCTGCCCGTCTGCGCCATCGATGTTATGAAAACGGAGGCCGCATGACGCCAGAAACAGACAACGCCAGTATCAAGGCACTTATCACCAGGTCGCTAAAGCGGCCTTTTTTATTGATGGCGTTCACCTTCAACAGAATTAACCGACAGTTCCGGGAGTATTGACCATGGACATCATCGACACAGCAGCAGAGATTGAAGAGCTTCAGCGTAACGCTGCCCTTTCCGCTCATCGTATCGACCGCAACGCCGTATCAGCTGAGCGTTGTGCGGAATGCGGGGATCCGATTCCGGATTTGCGGCGCATGAAGGTTCCGGCTGCCAGACCTGTGCGGATTGCCAGAGCGTCATCGAATTGAGGAATAAGCAGAGGGGGATTTGATGGATTACAGCAAGTTGAGTGATAAGGAAGTTAATCGAAAGGTTCAGATAGCTTCAAGACTAATTGGTTCAATGACGGGTAGAGGAGTCCTAATTGTCAGGGATGGAAAGTGGGAATTCTTCGATCCGTGCAATAACCCGGCAGATGCATGGCCGATTATCACCGCAAATAAAATCAGCATTTACGCAATGAGCGAAGCGGACAAAAGAGGCGGTTGGGGGGCCGAGGCTTTTCATCCCAACGATGCATATAGCTTTAACGATAACCCACTTCGTGCCGCAATGATTGTCTTCCTCATGATGCAGGAGTCAGCCAATGTTCAGGATAATACAGCCTAATACATGGCATGCCGATCCCCACGGCGCGCCCTGCAAAATCCTCCGCGCTACCCACGAAGTCATCCACTACATCCGCAACGGCCGCACCTGCATTGCCAGCATGGGACGCTTTAATCAGGATTTCGAGCCGCTGACCAAAGCAGAGGCCGAGCGGATCGCTGAAGAAATCGAAACAGCATAACACCTGAAGAAGCTGCGCGCCCAGCGTGCGGCATAAGGAGAGAGCGTGAAACCTTACGAATCGAAGAAATCACAGTTCACCAGAAACCTGATCCGGCGGCGCCACGCTGAATGGTCAGAACAAACCTTCGGCAACGTCGGCCCCATTGGACCACTGAAGCACCTTTCGAAAGAGGCGCTGGAAGCTGCTGCCGATCTGGCGACCTCAGCGAATGGGCTGATTTGCAGTTCCTGCTATGGGACGCACAGCGGCGCGCCGGTATCACCGATGAGCAAATCACCGCGGCGCTGGAAGAAAAGCTGAAGGTGAATATGGCGCGCCAGTGGCCGGAACCGAAAGACGGGGAGCCGCGCCTCCACATCAAAGCATGACGCAACTGATAGCCAGTTATGAGCTGGCTATTGGGTGCGAGCGCCACCTCGTGATCCCTTTTGCCCGGCCCTGCGCCGGGTTCTTTTTGCCTGGAGGAAATACATGGTTGAGGCAAAAACACTGACAGCCAGACAGGCGGCAGAACTACTGATCACCTCACCGAGAACTGTCTACCGGCTTATCGACTCGGGGCAGTTGGCCGGGAAGAAGATCGGGAACAAATACCGAACGACCGACGTCGCCTGTATTGCGTATTTACATGACCCGCGCGATCCTGTTCCTGCGAGCGCGGGTGAACATAAAGGAGAAATTTTATGTCAATCACCCTCAGAGGCGGCGTCTGGCACTGTCATTTCGTTACGCCGTCAGGGAAAAGAATTAGACGATCTCTTGGTACGGGGGACAAGAAACAAGCGCAGGAGCTGCACGACAAGCTGAAGGCTGAAGCGTGGCGGGTTGATAAAATTGGGGAACTACCGACGAGGACGTTTGAGGAATGTTGCATCAGGTGGATCCGCGAGAAGGAGCATAAGCGGTCACTCGATGACGATAAGACCAAAATCGAATATTTCCTGCGGCATTTCTCTGGCCGGGATATTTCGACCATCACGGCGGACCAGGTAAACGAAGCAGTTTCGAAGATGGTCAACCGCAAGCATATTCAGGTGTGGGAGTCGCGCCGGGACGCGGCTATACGCCGGGGGAAAGAACCGCCGCCGTATGTTGAGAAACCGGTAAGCCACGCCACAAAGAGCCAGCACCTTTCGTTCATGCGATCTCTGTTCAAGGCTGCGGCTAATGACTGGGGCTGGATTAAAACGCCCCCTGTTATAAAAACCAAAAAGCCGATCAGCAAACGCATCCGCTGGCTGACCAGGGACGAGGCAGAACGGTTAATTGCCTGCATGCCGGAGTCGATAAAGCCGGTGGTGATATTTGCACTGGCAACCGGCCTGCGCCGCTCCAACATAATTGATCTGGGTGGCAGCAGGTCGATATGCAGAAAGGTTGCATGGGTAAATCCGGAGAACGCGAAGGCGGGCAAGGCTATCGGCGTGGCTCTGAATGATACCGCATGCAGGGTATTAAGGGATCAGATTGGTAAAAGTTCAAGGTGGGTATTCGTTCACACGAAGCCATCAACGCGCCCGGATAAAACTGTCACTCCGGCGGTCAGGAAAATGCGTGTGGATGATAACAGCGCCTGGCGAATTGGCCTGGCAAAAGCGGGGATTGAGGATTTCCGTTTTCACGACCTCCGCCATACCTGGGCAAGCTGGTTAATCCAGTCCGGCGTTCCGCTGTCAGTTCTTCAGGAAATGGGAGGCTGGGAGTCAATCGAAATGGTCCGTCGATACGCTCACCTGGCACCGAACCATTTAAGCGAACATGCACGGAAAATTGATGCCATTTTTGGCAACCATGACACAATTACGACACAAGGAGAAAATCAGGCTGGTTTGAAACTGGCGTAAGTGCCTGTTTTTAAATGGCACGCCCTGTAGGATTCGAACCTACGACCTACGGCTTAGAAGAACGTAGAGTACTGTTTAACACACTGTAATATCATTGGTTTTTCCGCGCTCGCACCGCGTTTGTGTCATAACGTGTCATTACTTGCTGTCGTATTTCCTTCTGATTCATCCATGCATGACACAACTGTGACACAGAGAGTACACAGCCATGCCTCATGGTATAGCTGTGTAATTTCCTTTCTACATCACCGGGCAATCATCAAACTCACCTGTCCGCGCATCGTTGATGATGTACGTGATTACCCCGAATATTGGTAGCGCCCCACTGATACCCTCGTCGTTACCAGGCAGCCTCTCCTTTCTCCCGTTCGCCACATTCTCCAGATGCGGATGCGGGTATGTGCGATACCTCTTTACTTTAAACTCACCGTTGCAGTCACAGATAAGCAGCGAGCCGTCACACGGCTTAAGCGACGAATCGATGACAAGGAGCGCATCTTTCATGATGCCGCATCTGTAGATAGTCTCACCCGCCCGCATGTAGTACGTAGCAGCAGGTTTCATGATAAGCGCCTCATCAAGTGACAGGCGACTTTCAACGTAATCAGCAGCCGGGCTCGGGAATCCCATACTCACCTCCGATAGTTACTGTATATGTATACAGTATTATCGATCGACGGTATCGATCAATAGTCTTTGTAGTGCTACACTTCAGACCTTTCAGAATTTACTGATTTATATCATGTTAAAGTTATTTGCCAGGTACACATCAATCGGCGTCATAAACACGCTCATTCACTGGGTTGTGTTCGCTATTTGCATATACGTGTTTCACACAGGTCAGGCGCTTGGTAACTTCGCCGGATTCGTCGTGGCAGTGTCTTTCAGCTTCTTTGCAAACGCCAGGTTCACCTTTAAGTCATCGACAACTACGATGCGCTACATGGTGTATGTAGGGTTTATGGGAACCCTGAGCGCAGCTGTTGGTTGGGCCGCAGATAAGTCCGGTATGGCTCCGATCGTGACTCTCATTCTTTTCTCCGCCATCAGCCTGGTGTGCGGGTTTATTTATTCAAAGTTCATTGTCTTTAGGGATGCGAAATGAAAATTTCTCTGGTCGTTCCGGTATTTAATGAAGAGGAAGCTATTCCAATCTTTTATAAAACCGTGCGCGAATTTGAAGATCTTAAACAACATGAAGTGGAAATAGTTTTCATCAACGACGGCAGCAAAGACGCTACAGAATCCATCATTAACGCGATTGCTATCGCTGATCCGCTCGTGGTTCCACTGTCATTCACTCGCAACTTCGGGAAAGAGCCTGCGCTGTTCGCCGGACTTGACCATGCCACCGGTGAGGCCGTTATCCCGATTGACGTTGACCTGCAAGACCCGATAGAAGTCATCCCTCACCTGATTGAGAAGTGGCAAGCCGGTGCAGATATGGTGCTGGCCAAGCGTTCTGACCGCTCCACAGATAGCCGCCTGAAGCGTAAATCAGCTGAATGGTTCTACAAGCTGCACAATAAGATCAGTAACCCGCAGATCGAGGAGAACGTTGGCGATTTCCGACTTATGTCCCGTGAAGTGGTAGAAAATATCAAGCTCATGCCGGAACGAAATTTGTTCATGAAAGGCGTGCTGAGTTGGGTTGGAGGCCGTACGGATGTTGTCGAATACGCTCGAGCAGAGCGCGTGGCAGGGAGCACAAAATTCAACGGCTGGAAGCTCTGGAATCTTGCTTTAGAAGGTATCACCAGCTTCTCAACATTCCCGCTTCGAGTATGGACGTACATAGGTCTTGGCGTGTCTATGTTTGCATTTATCTATGCTGCATGGATGGTTGTAGATAAGCTGATATGGGGGAATCCCGTTCCGGGTTATCCGTCACTCATGACGGCAATTCTTTTCTTGGGCGGCGTTCAGCTCATTGGTATAGGTGTGCTTGGGGAGTATATTGGAAGGATTTATGTAGAGGTCAAGAACAGACCTAAATATCTGTTAAAAAGGAAAACAAAATGACCACCAATAGAATTGGAGTGTTCATTAAAAACAACCGATTGCCAATTTTCGTTGTCTTTTCCATGTGCATTTTATATGTACTACCAATAATCATGGCCGACAGGCTGTACGTTGACGACATGGGTCGGACTACCACTGGGTATTATGGGTGGAAAGGTAATGGTAGGCCTTTTGCAGAAATGATAATGAAGTTTCTATCATTTGGAGGGCTTAACTTAGACATATCCCCCTTACCTCTGCTGCTAGCGTTAGCCTTGTATTCTGTTACTTCCGTGGCATACGTCAGATCTGTCATTCCAAAGAAAGGTATATTGATAACGGTTATCGCATCATTAGGATTCATAGTTAACCCATTTTATCTTGAGAACCTTTCGTATAAGTATGATTCGTTCCCTATGATGATTAGTGTATGTGTTTTATTGCTTGCTTACATTAATATATCGAACATATACGCTAGAGCTACAATAGCGACTATAGCCGTAATTGCTTCTTTGAGCTCATATCAAGCATCTATTGGTCTTTTTGTATCTTTAGCAGTAATAGAATCAGTTAGTTACATAAACAAAGGAATAGATTTAAAATTTGTCTTTTTGAGAATTGTAGAGAGGGGGTTGTGCTTTGGAATAGGTTACTTATTGTATGACAAGGTAATAAAACCAGCGACAGTTCTGGAAAGCAATGGTTATACTTGGCAGCACTCTCAAACAATCCTTTTAAATAAGGAAGGGTTTGATATATTTGCCCGGAACGTACATATCTATCTTGAAAAGATAATGAAATACGCGACCTCCATACCAAGCATTACTATTGCTTTAGTGGCTTTTTTCATAGTTGCCAGCCTCGGCTCAATTTTATTCGGTATTTTTAATAAACAAAAAAACAAACCTATAGCTATAATCTGCTCAATTATGGTTATGGCATCACCGATCATTGTTTTCGCTTTGACATTTATTCATATGTGCCTATTGGTTTACCCAATTGCATCGCCTCGTGTCTTTGTATCATTTTCAGCTTTCATTTTTTTGATGATGGCTATACTTTTCATGCATGATAGATTCAACAGAGCATCACTGGTTCCTGCAATACTATTTATTGCCTTCTCGTATGTTTACTCATTCTCATACGGAAATGCCTTGAAATTTCAGGACGAATATGAAAATTATGTTGCAGTAAACATTGCAAATGATTTATCAACTATCGATCCACTTGGACAATTGAAAATACAGACTAATGGCTATATGGACTATCCTCAGCAGGTTGCCATTGTTTTAAAAAAATACCCTGCCATGAAGGATGCTATCTTGAGATATTTGAACAATGATTGGTACTGGTCATACTTTCAACTAGGTAAATATGGTGTAACCAATGCTAGAGCTGGATTGTCTCAAAAATATGCATCAGATATATCTAGTGGGAAAGCTCTCCTGGTAAGGCGAGACTATTCTTTCCATAAGAGAGACAATATTTTAGTTATAAGTTTCCACGGAAAATACTGATAGAAATGGGGCGAACGCCCCATTTCTTTTAAGCAAATGCACCAAAGTTACGCCACACAGCAGCAGATCCATTGCCAGCAGTGACGCAAATAGCACCAGCGTAGGCTGTTCCAGAGGCTGGAGGTGTCGTAAACCAGCAAATATCGCCTACGGAATAATTAATTGTTGAGGGTATTCCAGCTACCGTTGTAGCAAAGACTTCTTTTCTCCTGTTTCCTCCGAAATTGATAATGCCATGAGTTCTAGCTGATGAGCCCTCGTTAATCATCGAGATATATCCATTAGCCTGTATGTTATCAACCATTACGTTCGTTGCGCTTGCGTTATTGATAACGAACTGAATCTGAGTTGATGACTGTGAGTTTCGAACATTCAGACCAAGAATCTGAATATTGTTACCACCTCTTATTATTTCCACTGCATTATAAGCTGAGCCACCAAATGCAACACTCATGCTTGGGTTTTTTAACTGAATTGCGTTTAGTACAATGTCTGCACAGTTCTCCATAACAAGGCCATGTTTATATAGCTTACCGAAGGCATTACCAGACACAACGCCGCCTCTCACTCCTGTCATCCATAATGCATAATCAGGGAAGGACTGCGGGTTGGTGCTTGCCGCGTCCGAGGCTATAGTATTGCCTATCAATACAAAATTATCATAGTCAGTATTTGATGATGTAGCGGTATTGTCGATTTTAATCATCACTGATAATGATCCACCACAGCGGAATATGTCATTGCAGGACATGATGCTCCCTCTACCGAAGTGGCCCAGGAAGAATTGGAAGCACCCATTGTCGCATTTGTTATTTTTAATGCTGATATCACCGGCATAATTATCCGCTAACACACCTTGGGCAGTGTTGGTTACAAGTTTTATGCACACAGAATCCGCAAGACTAGTATCGGTAGCTGATCCAAATCCGCCACATGAGTGGAATCTATTGTCGTCTATAACGTGACCACGGAATTGCTGACCAGGCACGTAGTTAAGAGTTATTGGGAAAGCGACATGCGAATAACCATTAAGCCGCTGAGTAAGGTTTCTACCATACCCAACCACACCGTTCTTCAGGCAAAAGAATGTACAGCCGTGCACAGTGCTATCGATGTCTGCAAGCGTGCCCGTTGACGGCTGGAACTTCACGCCGGTACATGTTTCTGTAGCACCAAAGTTAACTGCGGCTTCGAAACCTTCAAAAAGAAGGCCTTCAATACGACAACCACTTCTTGTGAATGTCATCAATGTTGTATTGGCGGCCGCAGCTTTAATTTTAGTTGTGGATGCGCCGTAAGGGTATTCACCTGCACCTTTGATAACCAAAGACGTATTGTTAATAGTTAAACCGGTAGTAAGGTACGTCCCCGCCGGGATACGGACGCTTGTCCTGGTTCCATTAGTATTTAAAAGGGAAAAGAAACCGTTAAGAGCTGCCGTCGAATCAGTAGCGCCTGTCGGATCTACCCCGGCGATCGCACCAACGCTCAACTCCTCATCTAATCTCTTTTTAACCGTATAGGCGCGATAATGGCCGATTGCATTCTGAACAGTCGTTGCATTTCCATCTGAGTCCAGCGCGCCGATCATTCCCGCGCCCGCAGATGTAGCTAGCATTGCTCGCAGGCTCGCATCACCAATACCTACCCACGCGCCTACGCCAACCCCGCCGGAAGATGATGGCGTAGAGCCGGCATCCACATGCTTCGGCAGCGCGCCGTCCCAACGATAATATTCGCCGGTATCTTCGTCACGTAGCGCCTGGTTTGGCAGGGTGATATTAGCGCCGTCTGGAACGAGTCGATAAGGACCCACCCGAACTGAGCAATAGCCTGCTGAGCCAGCCAGCGAAGACCTTCGATGGTGTAATGCTCGTTTCGAACCGGTCAACATAGGTGTTTACCAGCGAAGTAACGAACTCGTCAATTTTACCCGCGTTAAACTTAAGGTCGCGTGGTGATTCGCTCGGAACAGAATTCTGAGTAGGTGTAGTAGCCATATTGATTCCATAAAAAAAACCGGCGCGGTGGCCGGGTTCGGTTGGTCGGGGACGGTTCTTATTGGTAGATGGCGTCGCTGTATTCCGCGACGGTCAGAGATACCGTGTTATCTGTGTTCGGTTTGATGCTGTTGACCGTCCATAGCTGACTGTCCAGCTCCTCCACTGTCGCAATGAGATAGCGCGACGGGAGCTGCACAGTGTCTCCGTTCCATATGTTGAGCTGAATGTTGGGGATAGCCGCGGTGAAGCCGTACTTCGTGTCGCTACGGGCGGTGGCTGGATAACGCAGAGTGGGATTGCCAAGACTGTCGGTTACCAAGACAAACATATCCCCGGAAAAGGTGATCGGTTCGCTGGTATCAAAGTCATTCCCGGTGCGGCCTGTTATGTAACCCTGCTGCTGGTTGCTGTCGTAGATGTCCGGCATCTGAATGACGCTGCCTACCTGAATGATTCCATCTTCAAACACTTTGGCGTTCATCTTCACCGGGTAGATAAGTCGCTTCGTTTCGCGCAAAGCGCGTTCCGCGCCTGGTACTCGTTACGGAATCCGACGATCTCCAGCTTGTTCGGGTTTTCCGCTTCCTGCTCGACGATAGCGCCGTTCACCACGCGGTAGTTGATGTACGTCTTGTTGTTTGTTGTCGGGTGGACGTATGACACCTGCACGCCGTCATAACCGCCAGGAAGAGTAGCTTCGTACGTCATTTTGTACTCGTCCGTCTTCATGTTGGCCCGGTTGAATACGGCCGCCGGGTAGTCAACCTTCTGGTCGCGAGTAAACGTCAGCACGCCATCATCCCAGTAAGCCACCACTGAAGCCGCATTGCAGATCGCCTGTACGCGGTCACCGAGAGAGTCATTCTCATCGTCAAACGTGTAGTCGAAGTAACCCAGCCGTTTATCAGGCAGGCTTTCAGCGATCGAGTACAGTCCATACAGGTCAATGCTGCTTACCGGCTGCTCGCCCATAATCAGCCAGGTGTGCGCCACTGCATCAGCGAACGAGCGCGACGGACGCAGCGTGTAATCCACCGTCTGCGTGTCCAGGTCGTAGGTGATGGTATGGCGCGTCACCAGCGCGTTATATTTGCGCTCACGGCTTCCCAGCGCGTTCTCGGTCGCCCTCACTTTCACCCGTACCAGCGTGTCAGTCTGGTGAACGACGTTTGTCCGGATGTTGATACTGTGGATCTCTTCGACCTTCAACAGGCTTGCATCACTGGAGTTATCGGTGCGCTGGAAGCTAACCGCGTACTTTCCGAATCCCCCGGAAGGTGTGATTTTGTCAGTGCGGTAGAATACCTCACTTGTGGAATCATGCGGGGTCGTCTGCCGGTATGTGAAAGTCTGCTGCGTGCCAGGCACCTGGTTGTAATCGTCGTCGATTTTCCAGAGGACGACCTTCCAGTTAGTTTCCTTATTTCCGCCCAGGCTGGACTGTGTATGCAGCCAAAGCTGAGTTGACTCAACCGGGGAGAAGAACGGTCCGACGATCAGAGCCTCGTTGTCATTGAGAATGAACTTCGTGGTGTTTATCGTCGCGTTGGCAGGGATATCCTGTGGTCCCTGGAGTTGGTTCATCGTGAAGGTGTACCACTGAACTGGGTTAACCACCGCGCCGTCGTTTGTTTCGACTGCGGAAATCAGCGTGCCGGAGAATGTCGCATCGGTAGTCACGTTGCCGGAGGCCGTGCTATACGTCACGTTGATGGTGAAAGTCACAGCGTGCGGCAGAACCAGGCCCATGAAGTAATCAAACTCAGCCTGCTTGACGATTTTCATCGCTATCTGGCCGCCGGAATACGTTCCGCTGACAACCGTGTTTGCCGTTGCTGTTTCGATCGGGAAATCGCTGGCTTCGTTCTGCCCGGGCACCTCCTGCCCGTCGACGTCATCGAACCCGTATCCCTCAACGATCTGCGGAATAACTTCGCTGGCTGGAAGACCTGGAATCCGGCACCAGCCAGTGAGCCGAGGCTTGATTCTGAGTAGCGCACAGACTCGTAATCGTATTTGCCGATCCCGATGCACATCCATTCCGTGACGTACTTTAGGCCGCCGTCGGTGGACGTCTGGTGCACGTATTCGAATACTGACTCCTGAATCAGATCCGGGAACGAACGAATCTGGCCGTATATGTCTGGCTTGGCCTTATACACACGCGCGGTGTTTGTCTGACCGGTCAGACTATTGTTTGGTGAGTCGACGGTATTTCCGCCGTTGTTTGCGATAGCTGGCTTCGGCGCCAGGAACGAAAACACCTGGCCCACCACTTTAAAGATCGGGCTCAGAATGTCGCCGACAATACCTTTCGGCTGGTCGAAAATCTGGATGTTGTCCAGCTCGCTCAACTCAAACGCCAACTCATCATCGTCGCCAAGCCTTACGCCGTTGCGGACGATCAGCAGATCACGGTGAAAGGTGGCGTCATTGGCTGCCAGCCAGTCATAAAAAAGGGTGCCGTTTGGCACCCTACAACGCAGCTTAGGCGTTCCTGGAAAGTTCGATATCTCAACCAGCGCCATATTCGAAAAACTCCACTTTAGTGAATGCACGCTGAATGACCAGCAACGAGTCCATGCGCACGCTTCCGTTCTCGCCGCGTGAATGCAGCGCCTGCCTGTTAAGCACCAGCCCAACGTGCGCCGGTTGCGCGCCGCGGTACCAGACAAATATTCCCCCATCGATCGGTTTATCGACCTGGCGCCAGAAGACGACGTCCCCCTGATAGCAGGTGAAGAAGTCCTCACCGGCTTCGTAGTCCGGTGTCTGGTGCAGCTCTATACCGATAACGTGCCGGTAATACAGCACAACCAGCCCCCAGCAGTCGACTTTCTCGAACGAGCAGGCCCGGTTAGCCCACGGTACTCCGATAACCCGCCGGATAAATTCATCTTTAGTCATGCGGATTCCTTATAGGTACTGGAGTCCAGTGTATTCGCGGGGATCGTATAATTTTCCAATATTATTATTGAGCGGGTTGGTCACAGACAGAGTGACCGATGCGGCGTCGGCATCAATATCTACCGTCTTGACGTATAACTGCCAGGACTTAATCGGCACCGACACATCGCCGCTGTCGAAGATCTGCCGCGTGGCCGTGATGGCTGTCAGCCTGGCCGCCCCCTTCCACTGTTTCATCAGCGCTTTGATATCCGACGACAACCGGCCTAACTTCACCGTCGCGTCGATCACCGGCGTGCCGCTCTGCTGACTCTCCTCGATTTCAAAGCGCGCGGGAGTGTACGTCTGGCCGCCAAGCGTCTTCGCAAAGAACTGCTTGTCGACCAGGCGGACGTAGCCAAAGGATGGATGGTAGAACGTGATGGTATCGTATAGACCGCGCGTCGGGCGCTGCTGCTTATATTGACGAAAAGATGGCATCAGGGGATCCTCGGGAGACTTTCCGGATCACGCCCGTCCGGATAACCCGTAACCACGATATCCAGCCACGAATCCCAAGGCGGCGGCAGTTCAACAATGATGTCGTCGAATTCGTCGTCTGCGTTGTAAAGGTGGTTGGCGATAACGGTTCCCGTCCAGGTCACCACTCCGCCGTCGATACTGGTTTGCACCGGCATCTGCGTGAAGTGAAGCTCCTGTAGCTGCAGTCCACTGCCGCCAAGATTGATATTCATCCGGAACCAGTTCAGCCCCCGGTTGAGATAGTTCGGGCTGCGCAGCCACTGCTGGAAGGCGCGCTCCTGCGCCAGAGTGAAGATCCACGTCAGTGACCAGGTCACTTTCAGGTCGTCGGTTTGATTCTCGAAGATTGCCGGGCCGACCGCTGGCTGATCGGTCTGGAACCCGGTATCAAGCGTCATGTTTTTGCTGGCCTTCTGCGCCAGCGGCAGCCAGTCGGGATAGTCGATAATTGGCATCAGCCCTGCCCTCTTGGCGTGCGTTTAACGTTCATGTTGCTGGTTATGGCGTTACTGATTGGCCCGCCGTTGTTCAGGTCAGCGACGATTAAATCCACAGTCACGCCGCCATTGCCGTCAGAACTGGCCTGCGCATCTATTGATGAACCGTTATAGTTCTGAACATTTAAGACAACGTTGATGCCTCCCCCACCCTGCATATCCTTGTTGCTGATCACCTTGCCGTTGTCGCCCGGTATCATGTACTGCTTACCGGTACTGGCCTGGTAAATCTCCGGCTTCCCTCGCTCACCGACCTGATAAAGACCTCCTGCATTCACCGGGCCGCCATTGTAACGCATACCGGTTAAAGCAAGGCCCTGTGCCAGGCCTACCGTTGAAGCAATTCCTGTCATGGCAGGAACTGAGTTCCCACCAAAAGAGGCAAGACTGGCAAAGGCTGCTGCCGGAGCCCATGCTTTAGCCAGAAATACAGCCTCCGTCGCACTGGCAGCAGTAGCTGCTGCGCCCAATGTCTGCCCTATAATGAAGTTTTTGAGAGCCTCTACCCCAACCTGGACTAGCGCATTTACCACGCTATTCAGCATCGTGTTACCGAGTGAGCGCATAGCATCCTGCGCTGACATCGTTCCGGTGATCAGCCCGGTTAACGCATTAGATGCATTACCTGAAAACGCATCTACTGCACTTGTCAGCATGCTGTACCCCAGGCTCTGCTGGCTAAGAAGCTCCCATTGTGCAGCGGTTCTTTGCTGCTCATACTGCGTATCGGCAGCATTTTTAAGGGCTAATGCATTCTGGTGAGCTAATAACCCCTGCTGCTCGAACTGTTGGATAAGGGCCAGTTGCTGTGCGTGCTGATTAGCTAATTGCTGCACTGGATCAACCTGTGCAACTGCCTCTTGCTGTGGCGTCACCGCCTGCTGCGCGCGGATTTTTGCGAGGTTTGCCTGGTGAGTTGCCTCCAGTCTCTCAGATGTCTGATTGAACTGCTCCTGACTGATTTTCTTAGCAGCCAGAGCGGTATTCAGATCCTGAACATCTTGCTTATAGCTGGCGTTTTCGCGCGCTTCCGGTAGAAGCTTTTGCGCGGCAGCCTCGGCCTTGATGGCATTCGCCGTATCCCATTTCTCTGCAGCATACTGGCGGGCTTCGGCGATCTGGGCCTGAGTCGCGCCCTTCCCAAGAGATTGCTCGGCATTAAGAATGGCCTGCTCTCTGCTAAGTTCTTGAGTTGACCCAGCCGCCAGTTCTGCTTGCTGCTTCAGGTTTGCCAGCTTCTGAGCAACAGATTCAGCAGCAGACGCTGTTTTTTCCCCTGCTGCTCACTCTCTTGTTGAGCTTTATTCCTGGCTTCTTCTGACTTCTCTAAATCATAATTCTCAGCAGCCAGCCTGCCAGCTGCAGAGATTTGATTCTGATTGTCAGTGACCTTGGCAGCCTGGATCCTTGCTTTGGCTATCGCCCGCTCTCTTTCATCCTGAATTTTAAGTAATTCATTCTGCTCTTCCAGAGTAGCGATAACTTTATCCCCCTCCTTGGTCGCCGGAGATATCTGAAGCGCTTTTGGGTCGAAGCTTTTTCCGGCCTGATTAGCTCGGTTTATTTCATCAGCTGTTTCTCCAAAGGCTTTCGCTACCGCACCCTGCACCTGCTCGAGGGACCATGATTTTTCAATGAGTTGGTCATGAACTCCCATCGCCGTGAGCATGTTGTTCGTGAGCGTTCGAGTCGCCTCTGACGCGGTTTCTTCTGTCTGGATAATTTATCCTTTGCAGCCTCAAGGTCTCGCGTCTTACGCGCCAAATCATCAGACACTTCAGCTTGTTGCCGGGCAAAGTCTGCGCCCTGCCCCATAGATTCAGCAACCTTCTGGGCGGCCGGGGTAAAGTTCTGGTATCTGTCTCTCAGCGAGTCAACTTCACTTTGCAGATCGGCAACAGCCTCTTTCTGAGCTCGAATAGAATTATTTGCATCTGCAATTGCCCCACGCAGCTGCGTGTTTGACATTGCATTCATGGCAGCATTTAGCTTATCCAGACCATCAGCGAAGGCGATAGCCTCCTCTTTTGCCTGCTGGGCTTTCTGCCAGAAATAGAAGATAGCTCCGGCAGCAAGCATAGCCGCCCCAGCTGGACCACCTATAAGAGCAAGCGCACCGCGAGCCATTCCGATACCAACGGACGCTGCACGAGCAGCTGTCGCCGCACGGGCCGACGCTGCAGCCTGGGCAGTTTCAGCCTCCGCAAGAGCAAGAGATGCGGTAGTAGCCCGTGTTTTTGCGGCCACAAGAGCATCCATTGCCAGCATCTCTGCAGCGCTACCTTTTGCCACGTTATATTCAGCGGGCCAGCGCGAGAGAAGATAGAGCAGCCTCTTTATCAGCAAGAGCCTTACGCTGAACAGAATTAGCAGCAACCAAAGCAGCCTGTGCCGTCTGATTGTCTGCTACGACCTGCTGACGAGATGCTGCGATATCTGCAATTTTCGCAGAGGTGGCCATGGTCAGAGCGCCGACATATCGCGCGCCCATAACACCTGCAACAATGGTCAGAGTAGCGCTGAGAACGTCCAGGTTTTCACTGAGTGTAATAACTGAATCACTGAATATTTTGACGCCAGTTTTTACAGTGGCATTCTCGCCAAAGAACTTCGTGATGTTGTTGTTGGCAATTTCAAGAGACTGGCTGATCGTTGCAGTAGTTTTAGCGAACTCCTGTCCAATTTTATCGCCCTGAGAAAGCAACCCATTCACGATCACATCAGTGGTTAACTTGCCCTCTGCAGCCATGTTTCTGAGCGCCCCAATGCTGACATTCATAGAGTCAGCAAGAGCAATCATGAGCCGGTTACCCTGCTCGTTCACAGAGTTAAATTCATCACCTCTTAAAGCTCCGGACGCCAGCCCCTGAGCAAGCTGAATGATTGCGTTGCTTGCCTCCTCGGCTGTTGACCCTGAGACCACGAAGCCTGGTTAATAATGGTTGTCAGCCTGGTAATGTCCTCAACACTGACACCATAACTCCGTGTTGATCGCTCGAGACGTGCATAGAGAGTGGCCGTGGCATCGAGACCTGAACGAGTCTTTTGAGAGATATCAAAAACACGCTCGGTGACATCAGCCAAGGTCTCAAAAGGAGGTACGGAATCCCTGACGGCGTTTGCCAGTTTATTACTCAGGTCCTGCCATGCCTGGGCATATGCGCCAACCTGCTGGACAGAAAGAGCTGCTATGAGCGCTTTCGCGACGCCAGTTAAGCTGGACATAGTGCCTTCAATCGAGGACAGGGATCGCTCAGTGCGGTTTAATCCCGCCTCAAGACGACCCATGCTACCGTTGAGCCCATTCAACGCGGCATCAATATCCCGGCGTCCCTGAAGGATCCCGGCGGTGTCCATGTCAACTTCATAAACAATCGTTCCAGCGCTGACAGTACCATCCATAATCTAATCTCCGGGCAATAAAAAACCCCGCCTGAGCGAGGTTACTGTAATGAACAGCTCATGCCGCCTGCTGAGCCATCGACACTCTTCTTGCTTTTTTGGCTAAATAATCCTCTGATATTGAGTCATATTCTTCCCTGGTAAATCCTTTCTGGTCCGGGTATTTGGCAGCAATTAAATACTGAAACTCAGTCATGGTAAGCTGCTCCGCCTCATCCCGACTCATACCAAAATGATTTCTGGCTGCGCTGATATACTCGAATGCATTAAATTCAGATGTCGTGCTGGTATTCTCATGGCGCTGTAGCTTTCTTATCCTGGCTTTCCCAATAATGCCGTGCGTTATTAGTGCTTGCGCAATCACAACCATATCAAACTCATCCATTGCCCCATGCCGGAGTTTGAATGGCTTTCCTTTGGTTTTGGCTATGCGTAGCTCACCAATCAATGGGGTAACGTCTGTGTCGCAACAGGATGAAAGCACCGTCATTGCAGCCATTATTGCTTTTTTCCCATAACTGGTTGTTCTTATATGCTGAATGAGCCACTCAGGCACCAATCCATAGGCATTGATGGCCGACCTTATAAGATCTGATACTTCATCATGATGAAGATCATAGAAAGCAGTAACGATATCTTTTGGCTCGCCTATTCGAGTCATATTGATAAACGATGGACGGAAAAAGTATTCCTTTTCGCCAGCAGCAATAAGGAATTCGCCAATTTCTTTTAATGGGATCATGGGTCAATTCCGTTTAGCGGTCATTATCAAGGGCAGCACGCCGCCCTTTGGAATGTCCGTTACGTAACGGTAACCGTATGCACGGCCACAAAGTTGCCGTCTTCGGTGTTGATGATGATCTGCGCGCTGCCGGTGGCGACGCGCGTCACGGTAACGGTGTTGCCGGATGCGGTGGCCGTTGCTTTGGTCGCATCGGTAGTCGCTACAGTGAAATCTTTGTTGGTTGCGCCGGTTGGTGCGATGTTCACCGTGAAGGTGCTGGTACCGCCTGCCGTGCCGGTGCTGGTTGTCGGGGTTACCGTCACGCCAGTCACCGCAACCGCAGTGATTTCGTTCACTTCGATAGTGCTCGCATCGCCGACTTTGAACTCAGTAGAGAACGTGACGATGTCGTTGGTACCACCGTCAGAGCTCAGCGCCGTGATGTTCATGTAGCCGATGAATTCGACCGGGCCGTAGTCCATGCGCACCCAGATACCAGGCTGGCGCTTGGCCTTCAGCTCATCAGCGAAATACTTGATGAACTTGCCGACACCGTACTGATCCAGTTTGTCCTTCTTGCGCACTTCGCCTTCAAAGCTCAGGGTAAAATCACTGTTGGTGATGATGGTCTCGACATAGCCGCCTCCGTCATCCGCATCAGAGGTAACCGAGTTCGGGTTGAAGTCGAAGCCCTTAGACGTACCGGCAGCCAGCGCCATCCACTCAGATTCAAGTGGCTTGACGTCAGGGCAGCCATCGGCGACTTCCAGCACGACCGCACCGCCGAACAGGCGCTCGTTCGAGTTCTGGCAATTAGCCATGTGAAACTCCTCTTTGACGTATAAAAGAAAACCCGCCTGAGCGGGTTATTTGGTTGGGAATGGCTAGTCGCCAAACGTGCATGCAAATTGCAATCGGAAGACTATTCGCCCTTCTTCTGTTAGCACAGGGGGCGGGATTGCGCCCATGTTCTGGATGTAGCCGACACACTCGTCAGCCATGGGGTTGGCCTGGACGTAATCGACGATGCGCTGTACGGCATTGAGTGCGTCTTTGCGCTTATCTTTTGCGCCTACTACGTCGACCAGGACGTGATACTCAGAGCCGAGGTCTGTACGGATATTCGAGCCGCCGTTTGGCCTGAACACCATGATCGCTTTCGACAGGTCGCCGGGGTCATCGTACATCAGCTGCTGCACTGTGAAACCCACAGTTATCCCGGCATCGACGAACATGTTTCTGACCCGCTCATGCATCATTGGTGTCATAGTGAAAGCTCCTTACGCACAACATCATCGATGGCAGAGCGCTCCTCTTCAAATCCAAGGGTGAGGAATTCTTTTTTAGCAGTTGAGCGACGGAACCTCTGCGGGTTGCCAGGGTCATGAACATAAACGGCATAGTTGGTCGAGTAACCAACCCTGCCTGTGATTACAGCTCCGTCAGTTACGATTTCGCGAAACTGGCTATTCAAAAGTGCTGAGGTATCGATCGGCGTGTAAAGTGCCGCTCTAGCCGCCCCAAGAATCATCGCAGACTGGAGCGCTCGAATGATTTTCCTACCCTGAATATCATTCAGAATTCTGTCAATATTGCGCTCAACACGTGCCGCGCCACGAATTTTTATGCCCATAATTACACTCTGCTTGAGGCCGTTATAATGGCGTAATCATCCGTCAGTCGCTCGAACGTATCGGCGTAACGGATAACCTGACGCACCTCGTCAGCACCTGCCGCAACCGGGTTTGCTTCATTCGATACGCCAATCATGATGTAATCACCAGCGGCCGCCAACGCGAACTCCGTCCAGACAGTGTTCTTCACGACGATTTCAGCGCCCAGGCTGGCTAACTTCTTGCTGAGCCCGCCCTCGTAATCACAGGGGATTTTCTCAGGTTCGGCATAGCCCAGCGGATCGCCGTATTCGTCATTTCCTTCCAGCTTGCGCCAGATGGTCGCCGTGGCTGTGTATGACCAGTTCGCTACCGATGACATCAGCCCTCCTTCCAGCGCAGGAAAACCGTCACGTTTCCGCACTGGCCTTTAAGTTGCTCACTGCGCTTAATGGCGTTCGGTGGGATGCAAGAGTCCATGACGACTTCGCCAACTCGATAAAGTGGACTTTTTTTCAGTAACCCGCCTCGCTTCATTCTTTCCACCTCAGCACCTTCGCGCCAGTCGCCCGGATGCGCGGGCAGTTGATGAACCACTCGCCGTCTGATTTTACGTAGCCGGTAGTCTCCCGCCCGGTGTCGGTCATCACCCAGACGCGGGTGAACGAGCGCGGCAGGCCGTGCTTAACTGATTTGTACGTCATCGCTTGCCCGCACATGCATCCAGATCCAGCAAATGCCGGGGCGGCGGTAGGGTCGGCAGGAATTAGCGAGGTGGCGCATCCGTACTTATCCAGCTCGCGCAACAGGTTAACCGAGGCCTTCCAGCGATCGGTGAACGATTGGTATCGGAACGAGCGCGATGCACCACTCGGAGCTGTCTGGCTTGAGATGTACTTATCCCCCTGCCCGAGACCCATAAGCGCCAGCAGATAGAGCTGAATCAGCAGCGCGGTCGATGCCGGATAATGCGCATCGAGACACTCCTGAATGCTGTTGGCCTGGTCGACGAGAGCCTGAAGAACAAAATCGGGAATGGTAATTCCCTGGCTCTCCAGATACTCCTTCGCCTGTTCGAGAGTTACCATTATCGACTCCGTGAAATACCCCGCCGGGGCGGGGCATAAAAAAACCGCCTTAGCGGCGGCTGTTATTCAGCAGGGAAAAGCTTTTCGAGTTCGCCATCCGGCAACAGCTCACTGAGCTTTTCCGCGCCCAGGGTGCCTTTGAACTCAATTCCCAGCTCAGTAAGGCGGTCCTGAATAATCTCTTTGCGAGATTTTTCACTGGTACCGGCATCAGGTGTTGCAGGTTTCAGCTCGCCACCAGCCTCGCCCTTCATCAGCCGGACGTTAGACTTCAGCGCCGGGTGAAGATCTTTCAACTCCACCACGTCGCCAACCTTTACGCCGAACCATGGGCGCACAACTTCGTATTTAGCCATGCTGTTTCCTTACGCCAGGTTAGCGCCGTAGACAACGCCAGACAGGCCCTGATCGTCTGCAGTAATTTGCAGGCCTTCAGCAGACATGATCTGGAAGTTGTAGTTAACGTTAGGCAGTGGGCGCGGCAGTGGCACAACGCCAACAGCCATACCCACCAGTGGGGAGATCACGTCACGACGACGAACGTACGCGATAAACTCGTTACCGGTCAGCGCGAAGCTCATGCGGATTTCTTTCACCGGTGCGAATGGCAGAACAGCCTGCAGGAGAGTGCCGCTCACCACACCATTAACTACGTATGGCTGAGCCATATTTGCCCAGATCTCAGGGGAAACCCACATCACATCATACTGAGCTACTTTGTTGGTGCGTGCGGTGGTACCGAATGCTCCTTTACCAAAGAACTCAAAATATTGAGTCGTGGTTGCGCTGGTCAGGTCGATGTTCGCACCACCAGCACCAGAACCGAGGTTAATCTTCTTGGTGTTGCGGTGGTTCTTGATGCCCTGCGCCGGGTAGGACTGAACCTGAATTTTTGAATCGCCGTTCAGGTAGTAGTTGACGCGCTTCTGGTTGAACTTGCGCATCTTCGCCATCTGCGAATCCAGAACCAGATCAATGCCTACAGAGTTAAGGCCAGCAGCATGACGCCAGTTAACACCGTAGCCAGCAGTGAACACCGGAATCGGGTCGCCATCGCTCGCGTAGTCAGTGTGGTCGAAGGAGAATGGCGCCTGACCATCGATGCTTACTGACACGTCGTCAGCGATGTCGCCGACCACGTTATACAGCTTGGCGGTTTTACCAACCGGCAGCACGGTCTGAACGCCGATCAGGTCGTTTACGATTTCCATGCCAACTTCCTGATCCCGCAGCTGCAGCACCTGGTTGTCAATCTCAGCCCAGAAGTCACGGGAGAAACCGCCAACAGCGTTACAAGCCAGCATGTCAGGCGTCATCATTGCGCGGTTAGCTGCAATGATGGAATCGTTCTGTAGGTTCCACATGTTGCGGTTTGCCCACAGCTCACTCCAGTGCCCGCCGAGGCGGGAGTTAGTCGCCAGCGTCTCTTTAGAGAAGTACATATGTGTTTGTCCTTTTGTTACGCGCCAGCTGCGGCGACAGTGCCAACGCGCATACGCACGCGAATGAAGTCAGTGGTGCTGGCCGCGATGGGGTATTCATCGGCTGTAGCCGGTCACTGAATCAGTGTCGGATGTGGCCAGGGGAAACTGGCCGGCAGTTTCCAGCGTGATCGGGCTGTCTTTTTATACGCACCGGCAGGCAGCGCAGCGCCAGCTCACGACCTTCTTCGACGTAGTTACCTACTGCCGAATCCCCGGCAGGGATTTCTTCGGTGATTGTCAGGCCCGGTGATAACCGACATCGATGATGTACAGGCGGCCGGTTAGCGCGGTGGCCTGAGCGAATTTATCGGATGAGTTGATGGTTGCGGCGGTGCCCAGGAAGCAACCCGGCGGCCGGTGTGCGGGGTTCGGGCTTGTACAGAGACTGACCGTCGATATTAACGCGACGATAACGTGGCATTATTCCGGCTCCTTACTTGAAGTGTTCGTCTGCGGCTGGTGCGCCGGTTTCTTTGTGCTGCTGAGCATTGTTGGTGCCCAGCGGCGCCGCTTCGCCAACGACTTGAACATCGCGTCCAGAGCTTCGCCTGACAGAGCGTTCGCGACGATATCGCCATGGACCTTCGCAACCGCTTCGCGCTTTGCTTTCTCTTCGGCACGGGAGTTCGCGGTAAGGGTTTCCGCGAGTTGCTTCTGATTGGCCTGCAGCGCATCAACCTTTTCCGCGAGAGGCTTAATAGCCGCTTCAGTATTGGTCGCAACAGCCTGGCCGATCATGCTGCCGATTTGTTCCAGTTCTTCTTTGGTTAAAGGCATGTCGCCCTCCGTTTTGTGGTTTGGTGCAGGCTGTTCCTGCGGTGTGAATAGAGCTTTGAATTTGTTAGCGACGACTGCCACCCACGACTCCTGGCGCGCTACTGCGGTTCCGGTATCGTCGATTGTGATCTTCCCGCCATCAGCGGAATAACCGTAAACCTGAGCATCACCGCCATTTCGCACGATGACCACCTGCGAGTCAGTGAAGTCAGCAACCGGCATATTCATCCGTGCCCGGCGCAAACTTGGCTTTGGCTGCCCGATCGAGACGCTGCTCGCGCTCCCGGTAGGATTCACCCACCAGCGCGCCGGAGTTCGCTTTAAGCGGCTGCGCCAGATCGGCGTTTACCATCAGGCCAACGCCCTGCTCAGGGTGGCGGCTCCGACTTCGTGCAGTAGGATCGCGTCGTGGTCCATGCTGTGAATCTTCGCCACCCACTCGGCACCCGTAGCTCTCTGTTGTTCGTTAGGCTCAAGCTGGTCGAGGAAAGCGGCGACACTGGTATGAATCGGCGGAACGTCATCGCCGCGCTCGATGGCTGCGACGCGCTCAAGTAGTTCTCGGCCACCTTCAGACTCACCGGCGCGGGCAACATCAACCCACTTTTCGAGGTAGATACGATTACCGGACTTCTTAACGTTGCGGTTCCACGCGCCGATATGGCCTGCGTTAATCCTCCGGGAGAAAGCAGACACGAACTGACCATTAACCTGAGGGTGGCCCAGCGGCGCCAGGGTACCTTCCAGCCCCTTATAGTGGGCGTCGATTTGCTCTTGCGTGTACAAGCCGCCATTCATGACGACGTTAGCTGGAAGTGTGTAGCTCGGCAGCACCAGGTGCTCACGCCCGTTGTATGTTTCGCGCCGGATAGACTGGCTGTTCACCTTTGTGGTGATGTTGACCTGAATATGCTCACCATGTTTCGGTGCCTGGATTGGACGCTGTGCTTCGTGGGTTACCCGAATTTCATGAGTTATTTCTCCGCCCAGGCGTAACCGCTCGCCTGCATCGATTTATATTCCTGTTTGAGTTTCGTGATGGTGTCCGGGTATTCCGGCTTGCCGTCCGCATCCACCAGCACCGACTGCTGGCTGCATTTGCAGTTGATGGAGTTGCCATCTTTGCTGTACCAGTCACGCACCTCTTCGTTGGTGTAGAGGTGGGCATGGCGCACTGCGTGGGTATGTCGCGTTGTCGGCGACAGAGCTGAGATGTGAACCAGCAGCGTTTTAAGGCCGAACAGGTCATTCGCCTCTTGGTCTTCATCCCACTTGGCCCGGCGCAGCGCGGTAGTCACTTCAGTGCGTGCTATCCGGTTAGCCCGGCGTTTCTCGATGCCGGTCTGGTCTGTCAGGTTGCGGGCAATGTCCAGAGGATTGAGCCCGCGCCCAACACCATCAGTAAGAACACGCGCCATGTCGCGCTTAACGTCAGCCGTCAGCCCCTTCATTTCCTCAAATACACGCGCATGCACCAGCGCCATGCGTTTCTGATACTGGTCGCTTGCGAGGATGGAGGCCAGCGACTCACGCCCGGCTGCGTACACCGGGGATTGCTGACTGAGGTTGTAGAACGACTGCCCGGTCCCTTTTTCCGAAGCCAGATCGATGTACTCGTAAAACCACAGGTCGTAATCGCCACCTTCAAGCAGTACCTGATCAACCAGGTAACTGGCATCGTTCAGGATGATGGAGAGTAGCATTGGGTTTAGCTGGTATTCGTATCTGGCGTTTACTGCGAGGGAGGAAGGTATTTTGTTGAGTGCTGATTTGTACGCCTTGCCAATCTTATTCATCCGCCTGGCGAAGTCTTTCATTGCCCGGCGTTCCAGCGCATCGGCTCCGGTCGGATCCTGATAGTTACGCGGCAGAATCGGTGGCTTCGTCTTCTTCGTCGCCATCCTCTTCTCCTAATGGAAATTCATCGACGTTTTCATAACCGGCAGCAGTGCGAATTTCTTCACGACTAAAGGCTGGTTTTTCTCCGCTCCCCTGGAACGTCTGGTTAATCTCTGCCATGGTTTTGGCATTTGCGAGTTTCTCAGTTCCAGTCTGTTCGTTGAGGTCATCCCAGATAACCGTCTTCTCGCTGACTGCATCAATAATTTTCAGGTCGATGAGCTTGTCACTGAAGTCTTCAATTTCGAATGACAGGTCACCGCGCCGTGACTGGCAGCGCGCGTTGAAATATTTCTGATCCTCGGTGCTTGCCCTTTCACCCGTCTGCATCCCAACCAGAACCTTCACAGGGATATCAACAGATGCAGCGAAGGTTTGCAGGTTGACGTTATAGGTCGCTGACGGATCCGCTACAGCTGTGACCAGTGGTGTGACTGTAGCCCCTTGGGTTGTCATCAGAACATCGTTACCACGGTTCATTACCCCGCTACTTCGTTCAACTTATCCTGCAACTCGTCCATATTCACACCTTAAAGTGACGCGAGATTGTTGAAATCGATTTCCTTCTCAAAGTTGACATTAAGCTGCCGCGCGGCGTTCTTTAGGAATGACTCACCAGAACCACCCTCGACCTTCTCAAGGCTGACGCAGGCGTTATAGCCGGCTCAAGGAAGCCAATAGCATCATTAGAATAGTCACCAAGGATAAAGACGCGATCGGGATGTACGAAGCGCTGATTAGTTCCACCGCTTGGAAGGCTCTCAACATATTTCCACTGCTTTGGCTGCCCGTAGCCTGCCGATTTCTGGTCAGTTACCCACTCGCTGACTGTTGTACCCAGCCCATGCGATCGTAACCTTTTTAGTGACTTGCCACGAACAACAGGCTGATCCCATGTTCTGGAATCATTGATATGCAGCAGGATACCCGCATAACGTCCGACCTGTCGGCGGCGGTCTGCTTCAGCAAAGCCCGCCAAAGGCGCTTTGTGAAAACCTTTTGGTGTTCTTCTCCCGTGCAGTTTCATCCTTACTCTCGTCGGCATCATCACCCTCGATGATTTCCGGGTTGGTCTGCCAGCACTTGCCCACCAGCTTCTCTACTGCGCCGTGGGCTATTCCACCGCGACGATACAGTGCGTAGAGGTTTTCGTAAGTGACCTGCTCAGGGAATCCATACTCGCACCATGCGGAATGGCGCTTATTGTCCAGCCCCATTGTAGGCGCCAACAGCCCCATACGGGCACGGGCCATCCGCGCATCGTTCAACGCATGGTTGACGGCGAGAGTTAATTTGTCAGTCATGGTTTGTCCGTTGGTGGATTTAAGGCATAAAAAAAGGCCGCTTTGGCGACCTTGTGGCTATTTAAAAAGCTAAACTCTGTTGAACGAAATAAACATAATCTGCTCAGGCTTAACGCCATAATCACTTGCCAACTTCTGAGTGCACTCAATTAAGACAGTTGATGCAGATTTCGAAGAGCTTGCACCATAAATTTCGAAGTTTTCAAATACTCCGCCGTTGGTGTGGTAAATCTTATATGACATAAACCAATCATTCATAATATCTACTCCCTTACAGAATTGAGTAGATATTATCGGCAAGTGCATATATGTTTCTTTAAATTATCTCAACCTTTTCGGGATCATCATCCCGGCCATCTGGCCCACGTTTAATGTGTCCGTCGAGGCTGTAGCGAATACCGTCCCAGCAGTGTTCGTAACCGTCTGCCAGTTTAGGCAATACCTCGCCGGTGATGCGGTCCGTTTTGTAGGACCACATGCGGGCCTCTCTCGCCACATTCTTGCAGCGAGGATGGATAATGATTTCGTCAAAGCCGCGAAGATGCGCGATACCGTCCTCAACACTCCCCTGCCATTTCTCGGCAGCCGAGATGTTGAAGCCCTGGCGCTTGAGATAGCTGATAGTCTCGGGTCGGGCGGAGTCGGCCTTGATGGGCCAGTCACGCGATCCGGGGATTGTGTCGTATAGCTCTGGCATATGGTCGAGCTCTGTCTGCTGACCGTATGCCTCGTATTCGATGTACAGCCGGTTGTGCAGGATGAACGAGCGCACCAGCGTGTTAGGGTCTTTGGCGAAACCGAAGTCAGCACCGAAGAAAAGGCGATCGGCCTCTTTCCATAGCTGGTCCGAGAACTCAGCGATCCGGTATTTACCGGCCAGCACCTGCTTATCAGAGTTTTCGAGGTAAGCACCTTCCCAAACCCACGCGTATGTTGCCGGGTCAAGGCGGCGCTGATCGTTCTGTCGCTCACCTTCCAGCACGTCGGGGAACCATGGATTATCCGTGTAGTTCATCTCAACGGTGATACAGTCGTCGCCAGCCTCTTTACGGAAACGCTTATCCGTGGCGCTGCCGTCGCGCTCCGGGTTCCATGTCACCCAAATCTCTGAACCTTCCTCACGAACGGTCGGGCTCAGCTTCTGCCAGGCTATTTCGCTGACTGATTCAGCCTCATCAACCCAACAGAGCAAGATGCGCGCTTTCGACTTGATGCTGTCGAGGTTATGCCGCAGACCGCAGAACACGTAGTTAACGCTCTTGTCGATGGTGCGGATGTACTTCTCGCCGATATCAAAGTTGGAAGCCAGCCAGGGAACAGACAGGATAGCCTGTTTCACCTCCTGCATACTCGACTCTTCCAGTGAGTTCATGAATTCACGCGCACAGAGCACCACGCCGCTTT
>VOFL01000106.1_pt1 | contig 52852 bp, 41 predicted proteins | sample 5384111 | NCBI WGS metagenome assembly VOFL01 (sample SAMN12384731, study PRJNA508395) | synthetic metagenome | isolation source: mock microbial community "Gut Microbiome Whole cell Mix" consisting of 8.3%...
GGACGATTGGGCGAGCACGTCGTCGCCGTGGACGTGACGCACGTCCAGCCGAACGATACGACGATTACGGCTGCGACGGCTCGCAGCGGGGGAGCGGACGACGCGTTCGCCGAAGTGCCGGCGCATGAATCGCAGGAAAACGCGAAATCGCTGCTGGAAAGCGCGGCAACCCGATTCGACTGGGTGGACCTGCGCGGATTCGCGCCCCACGCCAGCGCACGCGAAGCCGGACAGGCAACCTCCGCCATCTCGCTCAGCATGTGGCACGCCCGGCAGCGTCACTGCCCGACGTGCGGCGCGCCCGTCGAACCGGCGCTCGGCGGCTGGGCTCAGCACTGCACGAACGACGAGGATGGCAATCGTTTGCTGTTCCCCCGAATCGAGCCAGCGGTGATCACCGCGATCGTCGACCATGATGACCGTCTGCTGCTGCAGCACAACAGCGCGTGGCGCAACAACGGCCTGTACTCGGTTTCGGCCGGATTCGTGGAGGCTGGCGAAAACCTGGAGCACGCATGCCGGCGCGAAGCCAAAGAGGAAGTCGGCATCGAAATAGGCGAACTCAAATACCTCGGCTCCCAGCCGTGGCCGTTCCCCTCGTCTCTCATGATGGCGTTCAAAGGCGTGGCGGTCACCACCGACGTGCACGTGGACGGCGAGGAAACGTTGCAGGCGCGTTGGGTCACACGCGACGAATACATGAGCGAACTGGTTTCGGGACGTATGGAGGCTCCGGGCAAAGCCACGATCGCACGCTACATGATTGAGGAATGGCTCGGCCACGACCTGCCGTGACAAGACCTGCCATTAAAAGGTGGTATCGGCTGAGCCTGTCTTCGGGGCGGTTGCCGGGGGAGCTTGTTTAGGTATTCGTTTGGGCACTCGTCTGCGTATCATGCTGCATGGTATGTACCGTGAAGAGAGTGAATGAGGAAACCACATACATGTCTGATAGAAGTGGGCAGAACGATACGGACAACAGTTTCGCCGGCATCTCGTTTGAAGGGGTGAATGCCGTGCCGCCGCAGTCTGGTGAGAACGGCGATACGATCAATCTCGCCGACGTGGCCGATGTGTCCGAACAGGACGACGTGTCCAACGCCGCCACCGAGACCATGCCGCCGTTGAATTTCGCATCGGACCAGACCCAGCCGTTCCAGTCATTCCCGACGGCCGGTGCCGCCGAAACCACGCCTGCCGGAACTGTCCCCAACGGAGCTGTTCCCACTGGTGCCATTCCTACCGGTGACATGCCCTCATCCACGCCCGCTCCCGCCATTCCCGTGCTCACCATGCCGGTCGAAGGAGAAGCCGTCGTGGCCAAGAAACGCAAACTGCCGCTGATCATCACCGGAATCGTGCTCGCCGTGCTGGTGGTCGCCGCGATCGCCGGCTTCTTCACCGCACACTGGTACTTCCAAGACAAGGCCGCGCCGGGCGTGACCTTCGGCGGAACCAGTGTGGCCGGACAGACCGCCGACCAGCTGAAAAACACGGTGACGGCCGCCGTGAAGAACACCACCGTGAACATCAAGGACGGCAACGGCAACAACGCTTCCGGCAGCCTGAGCGACCTCGGCGTGAGCTACAACGTCGACAAGACGGTCACGGAACTGCTCGCCGCCAAGCACCAGACCAACGGCGCACTCGAATACATCAACGAAGTCAACCCGTTCGTCAAGAAGAACGTGCCGCTGAACGCCAAGTCCAACAAGCTGGCCCTCAGGACGTTCGTCACCGACAAATTCGTGCAGGACACCGACCGCGCGGTACCGTCCACCGCATCGTACGATGCCAACGCGCGCGCCTTCGTCGCAGTGGAAGGCCGCGGCGGCAGGTCCCCGAAGGTGGACAACGTGATCGACACGGTCGCCAAAGCCATCGCGAACCCGGGGCACAGCGGCAGCGTGACGATCACGTACGAAACCATCGACGTGCCGGTCGCACTGCCTGAAGCCCAAAACGTGGCCGACCAGGCAAACGCGCGACTGAATGCGCCAATTGTGCTGGACAACGGACAAGGCAAGACCTTCCAGATTCCAGCCGAAGTCGTGGCCTCATGGCTGAAAACCGACGCCGATCTCGAACACGGCACGCTTTCGCTGTCCTACGATGACAACGCCATCACCAACTACGTGCAGCAGCAGGTCCCAGCCCAGCTCAACCAGGACGCGGTCGACCAGGAAGACGCCGTCGACAACAGCGGCAAAGTGCTGGCCACCATCGTCAAAGGCGTGAACGGCGTGAAGGTCAAGAACATGGAGGCGCTCGCACCGAAGATCGGCGAAGCGCTCAAAAACGGCCAAGGCGCCACCATTCCGGTGGACGGTGATGTGCAGAACTTCAAAACCGTGCAGAAGAAGAGCGAATACCGCATCGTGGTGGACCGCACCGCGCAAACCGCCACCGTGTATCACAACGACGAGGCCGTCAAGACCTTCCCGGTGTGCACGGGCACCACCGGCAAGCACGAAACCGACCTGGGCACCTTCTACATCTACCTCAAGTATCAGATCCAGGACATGACCGGCCTGAACGACGACGGCTCGCGCTACCTGTCCAAGGGTGTGAAGTGGGTAAGCTACTTCTACGGCGGCGAAGGCTTCCACACGGCAAGCTGGAACAATTACGGCATCGCCCACGGCGACCCGGCGCACTACGGCTCCCACGGCTGCGTGAACATGTACGAAGCCGATTCCAAGTGGATCTACGACAACTGTCCGGAAGGCACCATCGTGCAGGTAGTCGGCGCCATGCCATCCGGACCGGTACGCTGACCCGTTACGCGTGGCGCGGGTGCGCGGCGTTCGCATACGCCGTACAATGGGCGGCATGAGCGAAGCAAACGATAGCAAAGTGAACCTCGACGTGCCCGAGCACCTCGAATACTCCGACGAGCACGTGTGGGTGGATTCCTCCGTTGAACCCGCCATGGTGGGCGTTACCGAATACGCCACCGAACAGTTCGGCGAACTCGTGTACATCGATTTGCCTGAAGTCGGTACGCAGGTCGAAGCTGGCGACGAAGTGGCGGAATTCGAATCCTCCAAGGCGGTCACCGCGCTGGTCTCGCCGGTGGCTGGCACCATCCGCTACGTCAACAACGAGGCTGCGGACGATCCGAGCATTGTGACGGACGATCCGTACGGCGAGGGCTGGATTTTCAAGATCGAGCTTGAGGATGACGAGCCTGACCTGCTTAGCGCTGACGAGTATGCCAAGATTGTGGCTGACTGAATAGCACGGACGTCTAGTTTTAATTACGGCTGCGGCCGGCGGGTGCGATGCGCGACACACTCAAGGCCGTTCGGCCGGGCTTACGGTCGCGGGCCGCAGCCTTTTTATGGGAAGTGCCTTGCGGGGCCCTGAAAGTTCCCTGATTTTCTCGGTGGCGTTACTGTTTGTTCGAACGCGACCCCTATAGTGGGCATATGAGTGAAATTCAGCCGTTGCCGCAGTTCCCGCCGCAGCACGAACAGCAGCGCGAACAGCAGCGTATGGGGGAGCGGATGGACGATTCTTGCGATGACATGCCCACCGTGCCGATTCCGGCACGCAAGGTGGTCACCACCTTCGACGCGGCCTCCAGACATGAGCGTCTTGAAGTCAAACCGCCGCTGACCAGGCTGTTCCGCCGCACGATCACCAAAGCATTCAGTGTCTGGCTGAAATTCTCGACCGCATTGGTACGGTCACTCGACTGGTATCCACGTGTCGAACCCTACGTCGGCTACGGCACCGAACACTACTCCCGACTGATCTGCCGTACCGTATACGGCCCGTTCAAACGGCAGGCCGGCCGCCTGATTCGCGGCATCCGTGGCATGCTGATGGTGCCGTCCCCACATACCAAAGTGCGGATCGCCATCGATGACGTGCCCATCGAAACAGTGCAGGTGGGTGCGTCGGAAGTATACGACGCGATCGACAGCAATCCTGATATTTCCAGCGAATTCGCGGCATCCGACGATGCCGGCTACCTCGACCTCGTCGCCGAGCATTCACTCGAACCGGGCATCCACAACGTCTCGTACAAAGTGCGTAGCCGCAAGCCGGTCAACGCCAATCTTTTCACCATTCCCAGCGGCACCAAAGTGGGCGTGATCTCCGACGTGGACGACACCATCATGGTCACGCAGGCGCCGCGTCTGATGAAGGCCGCCTACAATCTGCTGCTGCTTAATCCGCGCAAAAAAGTGCCGGTGGCCAGCATGAACCTGCTGTTCAACCGCATCGCGGACATGTTCCCGGACGCGCCGTTCTTCTACCTGTCCACTTCGCCATGGAATGTGGAAAGCTCGATCCGCCATTTCATTACGAACCACGGTTTTCCGGAAGGTCCGCTGCTGCTGCGCGACCTTGACCCGAGGCCGAAAACCTTCATTCCGTCGGGCGTGCAGCACAAGCTTGAATACGCCGAACAGCTCATGGCCGATTTTCCCGATATGAAGTTCATTCTGATCGGCGACGACGGGCAGAAGGATCCGACCACATACGCCACAATCGCACGCCGCTACCCGGGGCGTGTGCTGGCGATCGGCATCCGGCAGCTGTCCCCGCGCGAAGTGACCGGCAATTTCGGTTCCGTCGCCGGGCGCGTGGCCACGCAGCCGATGCCGGTCACCGACGTGCCGGTATTCACGGGAACGACCGGATCGAACATCATGAAAACCATGCTGCCGTACCTGCGCGCCGCGCAAAACGGCGACTGACGGCCGACACAAGTTTGTGTGGGTCGTCAGTATAATCGCGTGCATGAGTGAATTTCGGGGTATGGAAAACACCATGAACGTGAAGGAAGCGACGAACGCGCACGACGAACACCAGAATGGACTGGCGGTGCCGGAAGCGAAGCGGGTGCCAAAGGAGCGCACCTTCCACGGCGATACGTTCATCGATAACTACGAATGGCTGCGCGACAAGGAATCGCAGGATGTGCGCGACTATGTGGCGGCGGAGAACCGCTACTGCGAACAGCGCATGGCACCGCTCGCATCGTTGCGCAAAACGTTGTTCGACGAATTCAAGTCGCATGTGCAGGAAACCGACATGTCCGTGCCGACGCGCATGGACGGCTACTGGTACTTCACCCGCACCAAGCAGGGCGAACAGTATGCCGTGCAGTGCCGTGTGCCGATTCGCGGCGCGGACGATTGGGATCCGCCGACGGTAGAGGCCGGCGTGCCGCTCGACGGCGAACAGGTGGTGTTCGACACCAACGCCGAGGCGCAAGGCCACGATTTCTTCCGCATCGGCGGCATGGACATCTCCAAGGACGGCCGCTGGATGCTGTACGGCACCGACACGAGCGGCGACGAACGCTACGATTTCCGCATCCGCGATCTTGAGACCGGCGACGAGTTGGAGGAGCGGTTCGAGGGCATCGGCGGCGCCTGCTTCACGCCGGACGCGCAATGGGTGTTCTACGTGCTGCTCGACGACGCATGGCGTCCGTACGCGGTGATGCGCCACCACGTCGGCACCCCCGTCGCGGATGACGTGGAGGTGTACCGCGAGGCGGATGAACGCTTCTGGGTGGGTATCGGGCTGTCCTTCGACGAACGGAACATCGTGATTGGCACCGGATCGAAAACCACCACCGAGGTGCTGATGCTGCCGGTGGACACCCCAGAGGGCACCTTCCAGGCGTTCATTCCGCGCGAAACCGACGTGGAATACGACGTGAGCTTCGCCTGCTTCGAAGTCGCGGGGGAGCATGGCGAGGATATTCCGCTCGCCGTGGTGTACCACAACGCGTTGAATCCGAATTTCGAGATCGATGTGATCGACATGCGGACACACGAGCCGCCATACCGGCTGGGCGAAGGCGTGCGCGTGGCGGTCGGATCGCCTTACGGCTGCGAGCACGGCGACGACGTGGAGCCTGGCGCTTCCTCCATGCCGATCGGCACCCCGTATTCGAATCCCTGCAATCCCGCCATTCTGCAGGGCGCGCATGGTTTGGGCATCGAGGGTATCTCGATCCATCGGCATTTCGTCGCACTGCAGTACCGCGCGGAAAGCCTGCCGCATATCGCGGTGATGACGAAACGGGCCGCCGCCGAGGATTTCCTGGCCGGCCGGCCATGGCGGTTCACCGAACTGGTGCCGCACGCGCTGGAGGACGATTGGGACGTCGACGAATCCGTGGACGAGATCAACGAGGAACGCGCCGAGATCTGGGGCAAACTGGACGCGGCCGCCGCCGCGCAAGGCAAGGGATCGGCCGTGCATGGCGTCTCGCGTCGGGCGATGACGTCGTCGGACGGCGCCACCGCCGACCGCATGCCGGGGGAGACGCGCCGCCTGTATTCGATCGGCGTTGGTGGCAACCCCTCGTATGACGCGCCGCGCATGCGCTACTCGTTCGCCAGCTACACGCGCCCCGGCGAGCTGCATGACTACGATCCGGACACCGGCGAGGACCGTCTGCTCAAGCGCGCCACCGTGCTGGGTGGTTTCGATCCGCGCGACTACATGGAACGCCGGGTGTGGGTCACCGCGCGCGACGGCGAACGCATCCCCGTCTCGCTGGTATGGCGACGTGACGTGCCGACCTGCGATTCCGCCATGTTCATCACCGGCTACGGCGCGTACGAGATCAGTTCCGATCCGGGATTCGCGGTGTCACGCATCAGCATGCTCGACCGCGGCGTGCTGTACGCCGTGCCGCACATCCGCGGCGGCGGCGAAATGGGACGCGCCTGGTACGAGCAGGGGCACCTGCTCAACAAGAAGCATTCGTTTGAGGATTTCATCGACGCCACGCGCGCGCTGCAACGTGCCGGACTGGCCTCGCCGCTGCGTACGGTGGCGAACGGCGGCTCGGCGGGCGGCCTATTGATGGGGGCGGTCGCCAACATGGCTCCGGAATGCTATGCGGGCGTGGAGGCGGACGTGCCGTTCGTGGACGCGCTGACCTCGATTCTCGACCCGTCGCTGCCGTTGACCGTCACCGAATGGGACGAGTGGGGCGATCCGCTGCACGACGCGGATGTGTACGCGTATATGAAGTCGTACACGCCATACGAGAATGCGCCAGATAGTGAAAATGACGAAAGAACTGCCGTTTTTCCGAAAATTTTCATTACCACATCCATGAACGACACCCGCGTGCTGTATGTGGAGCCGATGAAATGGCTGGCCCGGCTGCAGCATGCCGGTGTGGACGCCGTGGCGAAAATCGAGGTGGAAGCCGGCCATGGGGGTACGTCCGGGCGGTACAAGCAATGGGAGGAAGTCTCCTATGAGAACGCTTGGTGTCTGTCGATGATGGGCATCGGCGGCTGAGTGGCCCCGAGGGTACTCCGGGGGATTTTCCGGGGGTAGAAGAATCATGACTGACGAAAACCCATTGTTGCAATCGTTTGCGGCAATGGGTTTTTGTTTCAGAAAATTTTCATGAAACATTGCAAACACCCTTCGGCGTTTCGCGAATCCCTTTTTTTGGGGGGGCACTCTAACGTCAAACGTTTTATGCCGCGCTTTTTAACTTTTATAAGGAAAGACACTGTTTCATACGTCAATGTTGACGTCGTGACACCGTGCTTGCATGACAGTGGCTGCAGCTGGGGCAAGGTAGTGGATGCCGCCACCTTAGGTTGTGCTTAATCGTGAAGCGAGGGATTATGCATAGGCACAAGGAGTTGGCGTCAAAGCGCTGTGTGAAAACGTTTGCCGCCATGCTGGTGACATTGGCGACCATGCTGGCATGCGTATTGATTGGGCCCGTTCATGCGCAGGCCGTGGAATACAACATCGGCGAGCTCGGCTGGGTGGACAAGGACTCCTCCAAGCTGACCATCGTGTCCGGCGGCCAGGAAAAGCCGTTCATCTCCGGCACCACCGTCGACTACGGCGATGAGATCGACATGCAACTGCATTGGAACGTGCCGAACAGCGTCACTGTCAAATCGGGCGACACCTTCGTCTACGATCTGCCCGAGAATCTGACCTTCCAATCCGGGCAACAGTACGACATCATCAACGGATCGGGCGATGTGGTCGGCCATTATGTGATCAACGGCAATCGCATGGTGGCCGCGTACACCCGCGGCGAGGACGCGGGATCGAACGTCACCGCGTATGTGACGGTCAAAGGCACCATCAACTCCGACAAGACCGGTGGCAACAACGGCGGAGACAAGACGTTCTCATATCCGGGTTACGGCGACGTGACGCTGTACGCCGAATGGACACGCACCTCACACCAGTGGACCATCAAGTTCGACCTCAACGGCGGTGTCGCTCCGGAAGGAAAGGAAGTCACGAAACTGTACGCGGACCAGAAGGTCTACGACGGCGACCCGCTGATCTCCCCAACCGTGGACCAGACGAACGTGCCGGTGCTCGACGGCTACGAATTCCAAGGCTGGAGCACCGTCCGCAACGACGCGCTCGCCAAGAGCGTCCTCTCGTTCGACGAGAACGGCAAGTCGCTGATGCCGATCGACCGCGATGGCACGGTATATGCGTTGTGGGCGAAGATGGGCACAGTGGTCAAGCCGCCGACCTCCACTTCCGACTCCACAACCCAATCGCAGATCGGCGCGTATTCCAATACCGAAACCGGACTCAACGGACTGGCCATGTTCGAAGCGGTGGTCCGTCAGCCAGGCAAGTTCCCGAACACCGATTTCGGGTCAATCACCGAGGAATCCACTCCTTGGGTTAACTGAATCAGCCGATTCGCCACATACACGTTGGCGTCGCGGACCATCTGTCCACGGCGCCAACGTGCGTATGTGGGCGGTGCGTACGTCCATATATGTGCACATTCATGTCTGTCCATCGCTTTGTTGGGCATTGCGCCCATTGCGTTCTTTGTGCCTATCGAAACAAACGGATATCCGCCCGCCGTACGTGGGGCATGGGACGGGTGTCCATTTGCTGAGCGGGTTTGGTCCGCCTGATGAATCACTGACTAGAGTCGCGAGCTATGAGTGATTCTGCAAAGAAGTACACCATCGCCGTCATTCCGGGCGATGGCATTGGCAAGGAAGTGACTCCGTGGGCTCAGAAGGCTCTGGAGAAGGCGGCCGAAGGCGTCGCCGAATTCGAGTACGAGCATTTCGATCTCGGTGCCGAGCGTTATCTGCGTGACGGCGCGATCCTCCCCGAGGAGGAAGAGGACCGTATCAAGAAGACCGATGCGATTCTGCTGGGCGCCGTCGGCGATCCGCGCATCAAGGCGGGCATTCTGGAACGCGGCCTGCTGCTCAAGCTCCGCTTCGACCTGGACCAGTACGTGAACCTGCGTCCGTCCAAGCTGTACAAGGGTGTCACGTCGCCGCTCGCCAACCCGGGTGACATCGACTTCGTGGTCGTGCGTGAAGGTACCGAAGGCCTGTACTGCGGTGCCGGCGGCGCGGTCCGTCGTGGCACCCCGAACGAGGTGGCCACCGAAGTCTCCATCAACACCGCCTACGGCGTGGAGCGCGTGGTGCGTTACGCCTTCCAACTGGCCATGAAGCGCAGGAAGCACGTGACCCTCGTGCACAAGAAGAACGTGCTGGTCAACGCCGGCGACATGTGGCAGCGCATCGTCAACAAGGTGGCCGAGGAATACCCGGAGGTCTCCCACGACTACCTGCACATCGACGCGACCACCATCTTCCTGGTGTCCAACCCGTCCCGCTTCGACGTGATCCTGACCGACAACCTCTTCGGCGACATCATCACCGACGAGGCCGGTGCCGTGGTCGGTGGCGTCGGCTACTCCGCTTCGGGCTGCATCAACGCGTCCAACGAGTATCCGTCCATGTTCGAGCCGATCCACGGTTCCGCTCCGGACATCGCCGGCCAGAACAAGGCCAACCCGACCGCAGCCATCCTGTCCGCCGCCATGCTGCTCGAGCATCTCGGTTTCGACGACGCTGCCAAGAAGATCCATACCGCCGTTGAGGCTGACATCGAGGAGCTTGGCTCCACCACGCGCACCACCGACGAGGTGGGACGCGACATCCTGGCACGCATGTGATTGGCATTCGCTGACATTCCATTTGGATGTTCCATTTGGTGAGACGCCCGCCGAAACAAGGTTTTCCTTGGAACGGTGGGCGTCTTCGCATAATCAGGGGATTTTTCAGGGGTTTTTCGGGGTTCGTGCCAGTGGTAAACGCCCGATGACGGGCAAACCTTGGGATATTGTTGAGGCATGAGTGATAACAACGCCGATTTCAATGGTGCCGGTCAAGTCAACAATCCAACGTCGGATAACGCAGCCCAGGCCGACTACAACCAACCGTACATTCCACAACAGAACGATGCGCAGATGAACCATCCGGAGTCGCAGCCGGAAACCCCCGCATACGATCAGAACTCCGCCGCATACACTCAGCCCGCTCAGCCGGCCGAGCCCGCCGTTCCGGCGTACGATCCGAACGCTTCCGCATACAGCCAGTATGGCCAGACCGCACAGTCGGCCCAGTCCGCTCAGCCGTCATACGGTCAGCCGGCGACTCCGGCCCCGGCGTACGGTACGGCTCCCGTCTATACCCAGCCCGCTCAGCCGGCCACGCCCGCTGCTCCGGCGTATGATCCGAACGCCGCATCGTACAACCAGTACGGTCAGTATGGCCAGCCGTCCCAGCCCGCCCAATCTGCGCAGCCGTCGTACGGTCAGCCGGCAGCCCCGGCGTATGACCCCAACAACGCTTACGCCCAGCCGGATTACAATCAAGCGAACTACGGACAGCAGGGCTACGCGGCCCCGTCTTACAACCAATCCGCCTACACCCAGCCCGCCTACGCGCAGCAGCCGGCATACGGCCAGCCCGTCGCACCGGCCGGATACGCCCAGAAGTCGAAACTGGCCGCCGGTCTGCTTGGCATCTTCCTGGGCTGCTTCGGCGTGCACAACTTCTACTTGGGCAACACCGGCAAGGCCGTGGCACAGCTGCTGCTGACCGTCATCGGCTGGATTCTCATCATCGGCCCAGCCGTCGCAGGCATCTGGGGACTGGTGGAAGGCATCCTGATTCTGTGCTCCCACTACGGCTCGCAATGGCACCGTGACGCTCAAGGCGTCGAACTGCAGGATTGATGACTCGAGGACTTTACAAACAGCCGGGCGGCAAACTCGTTGGAGTGACTGTCCGGCTTTCTCATGCCGATTCGGATTACGCCGATTCGGATTATGCCGATTCGGACTATATTGATTCGGCTCATACGAATGCCGTGAAAACGGTTCCATACGCTGGGCCGGCTGCATCATCGACTGTTATCGAATGCCATATCGACGGCGATTTCTTCCTCGACGGGGACGATGCCGGAACGCGGAATCTCTTGCATTCCATGGAATGTGCGCTGGAACAGTGCGCGGCCCGTTGCCTCAGCGGTTCGATGGTTTCCGAACGTGACGTGACCGCCGCCGTCGAACGGACGATGCTGCACCATCCGGACGTGCGCATCGTCGGCATGGGCGCGCGTGGCATCGCCATCGCCTTTCAACGTGCGATTGACGGCATCGATGGCGCCGATCGCATTGCCGGTATCGGCGGTAATGATGTTACGAAAGTGGAACCACGCGACGACCTGCGCATTCGGCGGCATACCAGCCCAATGGAAACCGCAGAAACCGCGGAAATCGCAAAAAACATTGAAAACACTGGAACCGCGGAAAGCGACGAAAACGCTGGAACCGTTGGAACCGGCGAAATCGCCGAAACCGGCAATTGGGCGGAATACGCGCGACGCTGGCACGCACTCAAACCGAACATCGTGCACGACGACCCCCGCAAACCGCAGGAACAAATGGACCTCGACGTCGAATGGGCACGCGAAGTGGCTGCCGGAACCCGCGAACCCACCCTGCGTTTCTGGGAATGGGCCGAGCCGGCCGTGGTCATCGGCAGATTCCAGTCGCTCGAAGACGAAGTCAACGTGCACACCGCGCAAGACGAAGGATTCCACATAGTCCGCCGCTGCACCGGCGGGGGGAGCGATGTTCATCGAACCAGGCAACACCATCACCTACTCGCTGTACGCGCCACTCGACTTCGCCCACGGCATGAGCGTCGAGGAATCCTACGAACTCTGCGACTACTGGCTCGTCGAAGCGTTACGCGCCCTCGGCCTCAACGTACGATTCGCCGGACTCAACGACATCGCCACACAATATGGCAAACTCGGCGGCGCCGCGCAACGCCGGTTCGCGCCCACCCACGGCGGACCCGGCGCGATTCTGCACCACGTCACGCTCGCCTACGACATCGACGCGGAAAAGATGACCCGCGTGTTGAACATCTCACGAGAGAAAATGTCCGACAAAGCGGTGAAATCAGCGGCAAAACATGTCGATCCCATGCGCTCTCAAACCGGCATGGGCCGAGACGAGGTAGTAGCGCGACTGGTCGACGCCGCCGTTCGAGTTACAATGTAGCCCGAATGGTCGATGGTGCCCGACTTAACGAGCGTTGGCATGGATGTCGACAACGGAAAACGCAGAAGCACGGCGGAACGGAGGCACGTCGATGGTCACCCCGAATGGAACCAACGGAATCAATGGTTTTGGTGGTTTCGACGATGAGCGTGAGACGTTGCTGCACACCGCGCTGTTCAAGCAGGTTTCGTCCGAAGAAGCCCGGGAACTGCTGCCGTATCTGCTGCATGCCGAATACGACAAGGGCGATTTCATCTTCCGCGAGGGAGACACCGACCATCGCATGTATCTGCTGGAGGAAGGCCGCGTCAAACTGACCAGACAATCCTCCGACAAGCGTGTGCAGCTGCTGAGCATCCACGCGTACGGCGAAGTGTTGGGTGAGATTCCGGTGTTCGATCCGCATGGCGGACCGCGTACCGCTTCGGCGGTGGCGATGACCAACGGCACGCGTGTGGTCTGGCTGGAACATGACGCGCTGTTCGACTGGCTCGACGAACATCCGCGCGTGGCCGTGGACATGCTGCAGGTATTGGCGCACCGCATGCGCAGCAACAACGAACGCATCTGCGATCTGGTGTTCATGGACGTTCCCGGACGACTCGCCAAAACACTGCTCAATCTGGCATCACGATTCGGCGAACCGGTCGAAGCCGGCCTGAAGGTGCCGCACGATCTGACACAGGAGGAGATGGCGCAGCTCGTCGGATCCTCACGCGAAACGGTGAACAAGGCGTTGATGGATTTCGCTAACCGCGGATGGATCGCCAGGGAAGGCCGGTCCATCATCATCTACCAGCCGGGCATGCTGATTCGCCGATCAAGACGATGACATTCGGCTGGTTTTCGGCTGATTTCCAACTTTTCCTAAGAAATTGTCTGTTTTGTGAGAAACCCGTGACGGCTTCCGGCACATGCGTTGGCGGGCATGTGTTTAGTAGACCCGCCACTTTAGAATGGGCGTCATGCCCAAGAAGAAGACCCTTACCGTTCAACGTGTGCTCGCATTGGTAATCGCATACATCACGTTATGCGTGGGCGGCGGCGTTGTGACGAGTATTTTCTTTATGCCCGCTGTGTTCGCCGCCAATAACGCGGCCAAAGCCGTCATTCCGTCCCTTGCGGTCGAAGGCATCGATTTCGATGTGACCTCGCTTCCGCAACGCTCGACGATGTATTTCAACGACGGCAAGACCGCTTTCGCGGAATTCTATACGCAGAACCGCGAGGTCGTGCCGCTGAAGAAAATCTCCAAAGCCATGCAGCAGGCCGTCGTGGCCCGTGAAGACAAGCGCTTCTTCGAACATACCGGCGTGGACGTGCAGGGCGTGTTCCGAGCGTTCTTCCAAACCTATGTCAGAGGCGGCGACCAGCAGGGCGGTTCCACGCTGACGCAGCAGTACGTCAAGAACGTGCTGTCCACCCAAGCCCGTGAAGACGACGATCCGATCGCCGAATACCATGCGACGGAAGACACCGTGGCACGCAAGCTGCGCGAGATGCTGATCTCGGTGCAGATCGAAAAGAAATACTCCAAAGCCGAGATTCTGCAGGGCTACCTCAACATCGCGCAGTTCGGCCGCAACAACCTGTGCGGCGTGGAAATGGCCGCCAAACGCTACTTCAACGTCTCCGCTTCGGAACTGAACGTCACCCAGGCGGCGACCATCGCGGCAATCACCAAGAATCCGCAGAACTTCGATCCTTCCGTGGAAGCCAACCAGAAGGAAGCCGAACACCAGCGCAACATCGTGCTGCAGCTGATGCACGACCAGGGCTACATCACCTCCGAAAAGGAATTCAAAGACGCCATCAACACGCCGTTGAAGGACACGCTGAACCTGCAGGACGTGAGCTCCGGATGCCAGTCGGCCATTGAAAACACCGGCTTCTTCTGCTCGTACGTGGTCAACCAGATCCTGAAGAACAAGGCGTTCGGCAAGGACGACGAGGCTCGCGAGAAGCTGCTGAAGGAAGGCGGTCTGAAGATCGTCACCACGCTCGACCGCAACGCCAACAACGCGGCCATGCAGGCGGCGAACAGCACCGTGCCGGCCACAGACCCGTCCGGATTCGAAGTGATGATAGCGGCCGTGAAGCCGGGCACCGGTGAAATCCTGTCGTTCGGTATCAACCGAACCTACGATGCCACGGATGACGCCCGAACGGATGAGACCAAGACCTCCATGAACTACATGGTCGATCAGGAGGACGGCGGCGGTATGGGCTTCAACGTCGGCTCCACCTGGAAGCCCATCAACATGGTGGCGTGGATGCAGAAAGGCCACTCCATCAACGAGTCGCTCGTCACATCCACCGTCTACGACACGTCGAAGTTCAACTGCAACGGCTACGGTTTCGTCGGCCCGTGGAGGGTGCAGAATTCCGGCGGCGGCACCACCTCTCCGGAAAGCCCGCTGCAGGGTCTGATCAAGTCGCACAACACCACGCAGGCCTCGATGGCGTCGAACATCGGCCTGTGCGCGATCGCCGACGCGGCCAAGGAGATGGGCTACCACAACGCCATCTCCAACGCGTCCGACATCTACTCCGCTAACTCGTTCCAGCCGCCAATGACCATCGGTACGGTGCAGGCGTCGCCGTTGACCATGGCCAACGTGTACGCCACCATGGGCGCCAACGGCGTGGAATGCACTCCGATCGCCATCACCAAGGTGACCGACCGCAGCGGCAGCAAGGTGAAAGTGCCGTCCGCGAACTGCCATCAGGCCATCGACCCGGACATCGCGCAGACCGTGTCTTACGCGCTGAACCAAGGTATCGTGCAGCCTGGCGGCGAAGCGTCGACCACGCAGCTTGACAACAATCGCAAGACCTTCGCCAAGACCGGCACCAACGAGAACACGGTGATGGCCACCGCAGGCTTCGTGCCGAACCAGGTCGCGGCGTTCGTCGCGGTCGCCGACGCGCAGGACCCGATCAACAACACCTTCGACAACAAGACCATCAACGGCGTGTACCGCCCGTCCTGGTACGGCATGTACATCGCAACGCCGGCGTGGAAGCAGTTCATGAACACGTATCTTGCCGCCATCAACGCGCCGATCGACAACGATTACGGAAAGGGTGCCGACAAGTACACGGTTTCGAAGGGCGCCACCAGAACATACAACCAGTACCAATACCAGCGCCAGCAGAACAGTCAGCAGCAAAGCCAGCAGCAGACCAACCAAGGCCAGCAGCAGCAATCGCAGCAACAGCCTGCTGAGCAGCAAAGTGACCAGCAGCATCAATAGTTGCGATTGTCGGCTATTCATGCCGACTGCCCGCATTGACTGACCGCACTGACTGCCCACGTCACCGGAGCGTAAATCGCATGGCAAAGTGAACAGTCCATAAACGCCCGCCCCAACCGGCGGGCGTTCTGCTTACAATGCAATCGGTACCATGCCCGTCGCGTGGGAACGCGGTGCGGATATCGACGATTCAGGCGATACCAACGATTCATAAGAGAGATGACAATGAGCGAAGACAAGAAGAACGGCAAGCAGAACAAGACGGTCAAACCGTTCGATCCGATGACGTTGCGTGGCGTCACCGTGCGCAACCGCATCTGGCTGCCGCCAATGGACACGTATTCCGCATTGGCGCAGGACGGCAAGCCGACGCCGTTCCACTACCAGCATTACGTTTCGCGTGCGATGGGCGGCTTCGGCATGATCATCATGGAAGCGACCGCCGTCGCGCCGGAAGGCCGCATTTCGCCGTGCGATCTGGGATTGTGGGATGACGGACAGATGGACGCATGGCGTTGGATCGTGGCCGACGCGAAGGCAGCGGGTGCCACGATGGCGGTGCAGCTCAACCACGCCGGACGCAAGGGTTCCACCGGCTGCCACGCGATCGGTTTCGATGGACAGAGCGTGCCGGAAGAGCAAGGCGGATGGCGGACGGTTTGCCCAAGCGCCAACGCATACGGTTCCCTGGCTCGTCCGCGCGCGCTGAGCGTCGATGAGATCCACACCATCGTGGACCAGTTCCGCGACGCCGCCTGGCGTGCCATGAACATCGGCTTCGACGCGGTGGAAGTCCATGCCGCGCACGGCTACCTGCTGTCGCAGTTCCTCGACCCGCTCATCAACGAGCGTGACGACGAGTACGGCGGATCGTTCGACAATCGCGTCCGCATGCTGGTCGAAGTCGTGGATGCTATTCGTTCCGTCGTGCCCGATACCATGCCGGTGCTGGTGCGCGTTTCCGCCACCGACTGGGCCGCAGGCGGTTGGGACCTTGACCAGACCGTCGAACTGGCTAAGATTCTGAAGGCCCACGGCGTGGACCTGATTGACGTGTCCACAGGCGGATTGATTCCCGACGTGACCATTCCGGTGAAGCCCGACTACCAAGTGCCGTTCGCCGAACAGGTGCGCAGTCGCGCGGGCATTCCCACCACCGCAGTCGGGCTCATCACCAAGCCGAAGCAGGCGAAGAAGATTCTGAAGTCGGGCGCCGCCGACGCCGTGGAAATCGGCCGCGCTGCACTGCGCGACCCGTATTGGCCGCTCCGTGCCGCCCACAAACTGGACGTGCCGGTCGAGGAAGCCCCCTACCAGCCGCCATACCTCCGCGGCGCCTTCCGCTGACCCTTCCCCTCCCTTCTTCCTCTTTTTTATTGCGAAAAGTAGCCACAACCCAACGCAACATAACAAAAAAACGAGTGGGAGGGCGGGCGTCCTGTTCACGACCGTAAGCTTGGCCGAACGGCCTTGAGTGTGTCGTGAACAGGACGCCCGCCCTCCCACGGAGACGCGCCTCTGTATTTATCTATTTATCTGCGATTATTAATCGCCTTTATAGTGCCTAAAAACCGCTTTTTAAATCGCAACTTAAATCGCAATTAAAAAGTTTTCACGCGTCGATGCCGACCGCCTCGCTGACATGTTCGAACCCGTCGCGCCTGAGCAGTTCGGCCAGTCCACGCTTCAACACGGTGATCTGCTGCGGACCACGGTACATAAGCGCGCTGATGAACATCACCAGCGACGAGCCGCAACGAATCTTCTCATACGCCTGCTGCGGGGTGAAGACGCCACCGATGCCGGCGATTGCGAACCGGTCCCCATACTCGCGGTAGACCTGCTTGATGCGTTCGTTGCTGGTCGCGTAGCACGGCGAGCCGGACAGTCCGCCCTCCCAATCGCGCGGAATGGACATGCCGGTGCGGTCCTTCTGCAGATTGGCGATCGACAGTCCCTGCACGTTGTGCTCGGCGAGCACGTCCAGCAGATCCTTGAATTCCGGCCACGTCTTATTGAGCGGCATTTTGACGAGCGTCGGCTGCGGACGGTCGATTTTGTCCAGTTCGGTGAACAGCTTGTCGAGCGCTTCCGGGCTTTGGTTGAACGGTTCGCCGGCCATGGTGTTCGGGCAGGAGATGTTCACTTCGACCATGGCGGTGCGTCCGGCCGCGCGGCGCATCGAAATGCAGTAATCCTCGATGCCTTCGTCCAGATCGCCGGTCTTGCTGTCGTTCGTGCGGGCGATCGAAACCGACACCTGCATGCTCTTCGCCTTCGTCCATGCGTTCTCGGCGCGCGGAATCACCACCGCGGAACCCTCGTTGGCAAGGCCCACGTGCACCATCATCGAATCGTATTCAGGCAGGCGGTGGAACCATGGGCGCGGGTTGCCGGGGCAGGGGCGCGACGTGGTGGAGCCGACCGTTTCGAAACCGAAGCCGACGTTGTCGAGCAGCACCGGCATCTCGCAATCCTTGTCGAGGCCGGCGGACAAGCCGAACGGATTGGCGAAATCGACGCCCATCACGTTGGTTTCCAGTATCGGGTCGGTGTAGTCGAGCATTTCGCGGCATAGCCACATCAGCGGTGGAATATTGCGGGTGACCTTGCAGAAATCGATCATCTGGCTGTGGGCCACGTCGGGCGTCTGGTTGAAGATGAAATGCGGTTTGATGATGTGCTTGTAGCCGAACGTGAAAAGGTCGGTGGTGGCTTTGTTCACTGCGTCGTGCCAAAAGTTTTCGGAAACGTATGTCATGGTTCCTTATTCTCGCACGTTTTCATTGGTTTCGCATGGCATTTTGGGCAAAAGCCGATGTGTGTCGGTGCGGCATATAGGACGTTCGTTTTTGTTCGTTTTAGGCTGAATTTGAGTCGATTGTGGTGCGGCTTTGCACGAAACACGCGCGAAACGCTCAACTCAGTTGTATTTTTGAGTGAACATGTGCGATAATGTTCATATGATTTCGTCGCAACGCCAGCATTTGATTTTGAGCCGTCTGCGTACCCGTGGTGCGGTGCGCATCACTGCACTGTCCAAGGAATTGGGCGTCTCCGCGATGACCATCCGCCGTGACATCGCCGATCTGGCGGACAAGGGTCTGCTGAAGCGCGTGCACGGCGGTGCCGTCAGCACCAGCACGCTGCTGAGCGAACCGCTGTTTTCCGTAAAGTCGCAGATGGACATCGGTCTGAAGGACGCCATCGCACAGGAAGCCGTCAAATACGTGGCCCCCGGCGACGTGATCGCCATCGGCGGCGGCACCACGGCGTACGTGTTCGCGCAGCATCTGCTCGAATCGCAGCAATCGTCCGGCATCACCATCCTCACCAACTCCATTCCGGTGGCGGAGCTGGTGCAGGCGCTCGAATCGAAAGACGTGGAAGTCATCGTGACGGGCGGCGTGACCACCCGTTCCAACTCGCTCGTCGGGCCGATCGCAGACAAAGTGGTCGCCTCGCTGCGCGTCAACACCGTATTCCTGGGCACGCATTCCGTGTCCATTCCGCGCGGTTTCCTCATGCCGAACTCGCTGGAAGCCGCAACCGATATGGCGATGATGGACATTGCCGATCGCACGATAATTTTGACCGACCACACCAAGTGGAGCTGCACGTCACTGTCGCTGTTCGCACGTTTTGACCAGGTGGATACGGTCATCACCGATGACGGATTGGACCCCGATTCGGTGTCGAAAACAAGGGATTTGGTCAAAGAGCTCGTTCTGGCACGCCAGGCCGAGCCGGTTCAGGAAGGTGAATAATCACATGAGTGATTTCGTCAACTACACTCCGGGAGAATATGCGAAGGAGCATATCCGTATCACGCCGACCACGCTTGCCGATGGCCGCGACTTCTTCTATCTCGATGACGATCCGGAATACGTCTCCGGCGTCAAGACTCGCGAACTGAAGGATCCGCGCCAACTTCCGTACCGTTTCTCCAACCAGCTCAACGCCGCTGGCGAGGAAGTGCCGTATGCGGCTCCCGAAATGCGTCGCGACCCACTGACCGGCGATTGGATTCCGATGGCGACCGCACGTATGAACCGTCCGATCACCGCCGGTCCGGGCGCGACGGCCAAAGGCAATCCGCTGGCCGCGCGCAAGCCGGGCGATCCGTACCAGGATGGCGAAGTGCCGGATACCGACTACAACGTGGTCGTGTTCGAAAACCGCTTCCCGTCGATGGTTCGCGTGCCGGGCCGTTCCGAAGCCGTGGAATACGTCAACGGCAACCCGCTGTGGGAGAAGAAGCTCGCCGCAGGCCGCTGCGAAGTGATCTGCTTCGACCCGGACGAAAACGGCCTGCCGGCGGACCTGCCGGTCTCCCGCCTGCGCACCGTCGTGGAGGCATGGGCGTTCCGTACCGCCGAAATCTCCAAGATGGAGGGCATCGAGCAGATCTTCCCGTTCGAGAACCACGGTCAGGAAATCGGCGTCTCCCTGGCGCACCCTCACGGCCAGGTCTACTGCTATCCGTTCATCGCACCGAAGATGGAAGCCGAACTCAAGCAGACCGAAGCCTACCATGAGAAGACCGGCGGCAACCTGCTCAAGGATCTCATGAACTCCGAAATCGAGGCCGGGGAGCGCATCGTCATGCGCAACCACAGTTGGGTCGCCTATGTGCCGGCCGCGGCACGCTGGCCGCTCGAGGTGCATGTGGCCCCGGTGCGTGACGTGCTCACCCTCGACGAGCTCAACGATCAGGAGCGTTGGGATCTGGCCGTCATGTACTCCACCCTGCTCAAGCGCGGCAACGCGTTCTTCGACAAGGGTGACGGCAAGGGCATGGACCTGCCGTACATCGCAGCATGGCATCAGGCCCCGATCCACGACAAGCGCCGCGAAAACTACCGCCTCAACCTGCAGTTCTTCTCGTTCCGCCGCGCCGCCAACAAAATCAAGTATCTGGCCGGCTCCGAATCAGGCATGGCCGCATGGGTGTCCGACACCACGCCGGAACTCATCGCCAAGCGCTTCCACGAGCTCGGACCAATCGATATCGAAGGCTGAAAGCCAATAAAACCCAAAGGACAAAACACCAATGACTGCTGTTGAATTCATTGAGCCGCTCTCGCATGACGAGGGTGTGAAGAACGCGACCGACCTGTTCCGAGCCACCTACGGTGAGGAACCGGCTGGCGTATGGGCCGCACCGGGCCGTGTGAACCTGATTGGCGAACACACCGACTACAACGCGGGCCTGTGCCTGCCGATCGCACTGCCGCACCGCACGTTCATCGCGCTCAAGCCGCGTGAAGACACCAAGGTGCGCGTGGTTTCCGACGTTGATTCCGGAAACGTTACCGAAGCCGACCTCGATGGTCTGCAGGCCGGTGGTGTGGAAGGCTGGGCCGCCTACCCGGTAGGCGTTGCCTGGGCATTGCGCGAAGCCGGCTTCGATGCGGTGCAGGGCTTCGACGCGGCATTCTCCTCCTGCGTGCCGCTCGGATCCGGTCTGAGCTCCTCCGCAGCCATGACCTGCTCCACCGCCTTGGCGCTGGATGATGTGTACGGTTTGGGTTATGGCGCATCCGATGCCGGTCGTGTGACGCTGATCAACGCCGCCATCAAGTCGGAAAACGACATGGCGGGCGCGTCCACCGGTGGTCTCGACCAGAACGCATCCATGCGTTGCACTTTCGGCCATGCGTTGCGTCTTGACTGCCGTCCAGAGCTGAGCCCGCTGGAGAACGTCTCCCAGCAGGAATTCGATCTCGACAAGTACGGTCTGGAACTGCTGGTGCTTGACACTCAGGCTCCGCATCAGCTCAACGACGGCCAGTATGCCCAGCGTCGTGCCACTTGCGAGAAGGCTGCCGAAATCCTCGGCGTGGCCAACCTGCGTGTGGTCGCCGACAGCATCGCCAAGTCCGACGATCCGTTCCAGGCGCTCAAGGAAACGCTCGACAAGCTGGAAGACGACACGATGAAGAAGCGCGTGCGCCACGTCATCACCGAAATCGCCCGTGTCAACTCCTTCGTGCGTGCCTTCGCCAACGGCAAGATCGACGAGGCAGGCCGACTGTTCAACGCGTCTCATGATTCGCTCGCTGCGGATTATGAAGTGACTGTGCCCGAGCTGGATATTGCCGTGGATGTGGCTCGTGTCAACGGCGCGTACGGCGCACGTATGACCGGCGGCGGCTTTGGCGGCTCCATCATCGCGTTGGTGGACAAGGGTCAGGGTCACGAGATCGCACAGAAGATTGCTGACCGCTTCGAAAAGGAAGGCTTCAACGCGCCTCGCGCCTTGCCGGCGTTCGCTGCGGCTTCCGCGAGCCGCGAGGCCTGATCGCAGAAGCCGATGCAAAAATGCGCGTTGGCGCACGCCCATGAAAAAGGACGTGCGCCAACGCGCGTTTTGCACGATTTACTTGTGGACCAGATGGCGCACCAGCGTATCCCACAGCGATGACCAGCAGGTACGATGCCGAATGCTTCATCCCGGCTCCCGGTGCGGCTACGTGTTTGGCCTGATGCTGTCTGTGATCGTATTCGTGCTCCCCTCCTTCTTTTCTGAAGGAGGGGAGCACCTTTCGTAAGTAGCGACGTGTCGACTTGGTGGCCGTCATGTTCGGCTACGCTTTTGTGCGTACAACGGACGGGTTGTACGTGTATTTGATGAAAAACGATACGTTATACGATTAACGGCGTGTCGCGATGTGGGTGATTCCGGTGTTCTGCAAGAACGGCAGTATGGAGCCGAAGTTTACGTTTGCGACGCTGGGGGGACTGGTTGATGAGAGCGCTAACTATTGAGATAAACGATTAACGTTTGACATTAAACGATTAACGATTTATAGTGTTAATCACCGCAAAGCAAGCGGCTGATGAGGTCGTACCGGTGCGTCTTACATCGGTACGAGGAGGAAACATCAAGGAAGAAGGAGCCTAATCATGGCACGAAGAAGTGTTCGCCTGTTGGCATCAATAGCTGCAGTCGCGACTATGGTCACGACGTTTGCCGCCTGCGGCAACAAGCAGGCCACCACAGACGAGAACGGCAAGCCAATCGTCAATATTCTGGTTCGTCGCAACGTGACCGACCATCCGATGCAGGACACCCAGTACACCAAGGATCTGGAAGCCGCCTGCGACTGCACCATCAAGTGGCAGGAAGTCGCCGACAACGCTTGGGGTCAGCAGAAGAGCGCCAAGATGGCCGCCGGTGAATTCCCGGACATTGGCTTGAGCTTGTTCAGCATGGTGGATGCGGCCAAGTACAGCACCTACTTCGAGGATCTCAAGCCGCATCTGGATAAGATGCCGAACGTCAAGAAGTTCCTCAAGGCCCAGCCGGGCGCTGCGAAGTACGTTACCGATGGCACCAAGATCGCCATGCTGCCCTCCGACCGCGGCAAGGGTTACGAGGTTTCCGGCACTCACATGTTTATCAACAAGACCTGGCTGGACAAGCTGGGACTCCAGATGCCGACCACTTGGGACGAGCTCGAGAACGTGCTCGATGCATTCAAGACCCAGGATCCGAACGGCAACGGCAAGGCCGATGAGGTGCCGATGAATATCCGCAGCCTCGGCTTCGGCCTGTGGAGCCCTCTGGCGCTGATGAACTCCGAAGGCGTGGTCACCTCCTTCATGGGCGGCGGCGCTTCCGAACAGGGCTATTATGTGGACAACGGCAAGGTTAAGAGCTATTACACCTCCGACGCGCTCAAGGACGTCGTCTCCTACCTGCACGGACTCATGGCCAAGGGCCTTATCCCGAAGGATGTGCTCACCCGCGACGCCTCGCAATACACTTCGCAGACCGTCAGTGACGGCAAGACCGCGCTGACCGGCGTCTCCTTCGGTTGGTCCAACTACTCCGAATACGGCAACGCGCTTGGCGACCAGTACGTCACCCTGCCGCCGCTGAAGAAAGACGCCTCCACGCCCGACTCCCAGGTCAAGTGGGATTATTCCCAGGACGCCTGCCGCTGGGCCTACTCCGGTTCCGGCCTGACCGTCAACCCGAACGCAGCCAACCAGGACGCCATCTACAAGGTGATCGACGCCATGTACGGCGAGAAGCTTTCCGTGGCTGGATTCTTCGGCTCTATTCCGGATATCGTCTCCGATGACGGCGACCACCAGTACACCATCGACAAGGCTAAAGCCTACGCCGAATATCCTGATACCCGCGCCGTCGCCCTGCAGGACCGCTTCGGTGGCTGGATTCGCGACGACGTGAAGATGGTCAACGACACCAACGCCGACCAGGTCACTGCGTCCGATTTGGCCATTCGTGAGGCGCGCAACCGCGTCGACGGCGTCAAGGATGTCGTACCGATTTACGTGCGCCCGAATACCGAGGACTCCAACACCCTGCAAAACAACAACACCGCCATCTCCAACTACGCGAACAACCAGATCGCGAAGTGGGTCCAGAAGGGCGGCATCGACAAGGAATGGGATGCCTACGTGAAGAAGGTGTCCGAACCGACCCTCGGCCTCGACGCCAACATCAAGATTTGGCAGAAGTGGTACGACAAGTACACCAAGTAGCCAAGTAATACCGCGGGGTCCATCGCACGGGTTCGTTTCTCTCCCGTGACTGCCGCCGGACCCCGCATTTTTGTTCCCTAGCAATCATCCTAAATTGGAGACCAACATGAGTGCACAAACATCGCAAGGCGTTGCTGCACGGACCGTGGCGATGGAAGCGGCTCCCGACCGCAAGAAACCAGGTCTGCTCGATCGCATCGCCGACCACTTCCGCCGCTACTGGCAGCTGTGGATCCTCACCGCTCCCGCCCTGTTCTTCGTCGGCCTGTTCGCCTACGTGCCGATGTGGGGCATCCAGCTTGCCTTCCGTGAATTCGACCCGACCAAGGGTCTGACCGGCGGCAAGTTCGTAGGATTCAAATATTTCAACGAGTTCTTCCATAACCCGCTCTTCGGCGAGATCATGACCAACACCGTCCGCATCTCCCTGTGGACGCTGGTCATGGGCTTCATCTTCCCAATCATCCTGGCCCTGCTGATCAACCAGATCGGCTCCAAGAAAATCAAGGGCTTCGTACAGACCGTCACCTACATGCCCCACTTCATCTCCGTGGTGGTCATCGTCTCGATGCTCAACATCTTCCTGTCCCCGGGCTCCGGCATCCTGGGCCGCTTCTTCGGCGACGAATCGCTGATGGGCTCCACCAGCGCCATCACCGCCGTCTACTGGATCTCCGAAGTCTGGCAGCACGTCGGCTGGAACTCCATCATCTACCTGGCCGCGCTCGCCGGCGTGGACACCTCGCTGTACGAGGCCGCGAAGATCGATGGCGCCGGCCGTCTGCAACTGATCCGTTACGTCGACCTGCCGGCGATCATGCCGACCTGCGCAATCTTGCTCATCATGAACATGGGTTCCGTGCTCAACGTGGGTTTCGACAAGATCTACCTGATGCAGAATTCGCTGAATATGCCGGCCACCGAGGTCATCGCGACCTACACCTACAAGATCGGTATTATTAACGGCCAGTATTCGTATTCGACCGCCATCGGCCTGTTCAATACCTTGGTCAACTTCGTCTTCCTGATCACCGCGAACGCGATCGCCAAGCGCGTTTCCGATACGAGCATTTTCTAGGAGGCAGTCATCATGTCTGCAACAACAACCGGGGCCGTTGCCCAAAGCAAGAACGATATTCCCTGGAACAAGCATGTACGTCAGAAGAAAACGCCAGGTGATCTGGCCGTCGACTTTGTCATCGTGCTGCTTCTGGTGTTCACCGTGGTCGCAGTGCTCTACCCCCTGTGGTTCGTGGTCATCGCATCGTTCTCCAATCCGAACGCTGTGGCCGGCGGCGAAGTGTCACTGCTGCCTAAGGGCGTGACCTTCGCCGGCTATGCGAAGGTGTTCACCAACCATCGCATCTGGCAGGGCTATCTCAACACGATCATCTACTCGGTGGTCGGCACCGCGGTCAACATGGCCGTGACCATCCCCTGCGCCTTCGCGCTGTCCCGCCGCGAATTCAAGCCGCGCCGCGTCATCATGTTCCTGTTCACCGTCACCATGTTCATCAGCGGCGGCCTGATTCCGAACTATTTGCTGTACAAAGCCCTCGGCATCAACAACACCATGTGGGTGTTCATCCTGCCCGGCGCTGTCTCCGTATACAACGTGATCGTGGCGCGCTCCTTCTTCGAAACCTCCATTCCGGAGGAACTGCATGATGCTGCGCAGATCGACGGCCTGAGCTACTTCGGCTACTTCTTCAAGATCGTGCTGCCGTTAAGCTCCGCCATCCTCGCCGTCATCGGCCTGTACTACTTCGTCGGCCACTGGAACGACTTCATGACAGGCTTGATCTACATCACCGACGACACAAAGCAGCCGTTGCAGGTGGTCTTGCAGCAGTTGCTGCTGGTGGCACAAGGCACCGGTACGAACGTCAACGCCGCGGCCCAACAGCAGGCGGCCGACCAGATCAAGTTCGGCATCATCATCGTCTCCACCCTGCCTCTGCTGGTGCTGTACCCGTTCCTGCAGAAGTACTTCAACAAGGGCGTCATGCTCGGCGCCGTCAAGGGCTGATTGAAAGGGATTCGCCATGCTCGCTCGTTTTTCCGTGGCCTATGAACGGTTCTGCCGTCTGCTGCTCACGATCTTCGTGGTGAACATCGCCATGCTCGTGCACACACTGCTGGGTGCCGTGGTGCTGGGATTCTTCCCATCCTGCGCCGCCGCGCAAACCACGTTCCGCACGTGGCTGCGTGCTGAGGATCGGTCGATGCGTGCCAAGGAAGTATGGGGCATCTTCCACGGCGCATGGAAAAACGAGCTCAAGCAGGCGAATCTCTTCGGCTGGCCGTTGGCCGTATGCTGGGTGGTGCTCGCCATCGACTACTACATGATGAACTGGCATGCACGCGGAACGTTCGACGTGGCGGTTTCCGGCGTACTGTTCGTGCTGGCACTGGTATTGCTGGCCTTCACCATGCTGGTCTGGGTGGTGCGCGCGAACTATGACGAACGTCCGCTGTGGATCGTCCGCACAACACTGACCATGATCGTGGCCCGTCCGCTGTGCACCCTGCTGCAGATCGGACTCGCACTGCTGGCGATCCTTGCCTGGGCGCAATGGCCGGGTCTGCTCATGGTGTTCGGCATGTCGCTGCCGATGTTCTGCACTGCGTGGATCGTGTACTCGTTCGGCCGGATTCCGGGAATGGACATCCATGACCGGGAGCAGCCGGGCATCCGATACGCGAAAAGCTGAACGGCAGAGTGTCGCCAAAGAAAGGCGGGCATACAATGGAATCCGCTTCACAAAGCCGCCAAGCAGACAAGGCAAAACCATTGGTATCGATCAAAGACATCGCAAAAGAGGCCGGCGTCTCCAGTTGCACCGTGTCATTGGTCATGAACAACAAGGACCGCAATCGCGTCAGCAAGGCGGTGGCGCAACGAGTGCGCGGAACGGCCCAATCAATGGGATACAAGCCGAACTCCGTGGCGCGTACATTGCGCACCAGCAGGTCGTATGTCCTCGGCTTTATCACCGATGAGATCGCCACCTCGCCACATGCCGGGCGCGTACTGGTGGGAGCGCAGGAGGCAGCGCGCAAACTCGGCTATATTCTGCTCACCGTCAACACGGGAAACGATCGGGAACTGGAGAACCAGGAGATCGCGGCCCTGCGGCAGTACCGCGTGGACGGTTTCCTGTATGCCATGATGTACCACCGTGTTGTGGAGATCCCCGCCGAACTCGAAGGCAGCCCCACGGTCGTCGTCGACAGCGAAGACGAGAATCGCAAGATTCCCTCGATCTACCCCGACGACGAAATGGCAGGGTACGATGCCACCAATCGGCTGATTCAGGCCGGCTGCAAACGCATCGTTTACTACGGTTCCTCAATCACCATTATCGCCCAGGGGGAGCGGTTCGCCGGGTATCGCCGAGCGCTCGCGGACGCGGGCATCCCCTTCGACGAGCAGTTGGTCGTCAACGTGGAAGAGGCCACAAACGCCGCTTCGGAAGCCGGTCGCGTGTTCGACGAGATCAAGCCGGACGGCATCTTCTGCTTCAACGATGTGCGCGCGACCTTCATCTACGAGGCGGCCAGAGAGCGGTCGGTCGGCATCGGCACAGACGTTTCCGTGATCAGCATCGACAACCAGCCGCTCATTACGGACGTGCTCAAGCCCGCGTTGACCACCTTGGAGCTTCCTCACTACGAAATGGGCTTCGAAGCGGTGCATCAGCTGGTCGCCATGATCGACGATGAAGCCGCCACGGAAAGCCTTGCACGCAGTGAGGATTCGATCAGGCGTTTGGAGAACGGCCCGATGACACCGTTGCGATGCCGCATCATCGAACGCGATTCGATCGTTTCCTGACGGCACTGCGTCTTTGAGTATTTCCATCCATTTTCCATATTCATTTCACACGTGTAGAGGGGTCTACTATGTCGAATACCTATTCCATCTCCGTCGAAACCGGCGGCTACCGGCAGCTCGATCTGTTCGCCGAACGCTGTGGCGAGGGGAACGCCGTCGTCACCGTTGCGGACGGCAACGGCGTCGCAATCGCGGCGCACACCATGCCCATCGCCGAACGCAGGCATCATTTCTCCATTGCGGTGCCGCAGAAATCCACCGTCACCGTGGCGGCAAGCGGCCTGGTTGTACGCTTCGGCTACCTTTCCGAATGCGATGACCTGCTTGACAACGGCGTTCGCTACGTGAACATGAATCCAAGCGACACCGATTGGCCTGCACAGCCCACGCTGGAACAGATCTACAACCGTTTCGGGCGTTCGGGCGCGCATTTCGAACCGTTCGCACGTTGGATGAACGATCCGAACGGCCTGTGCCAGTTCCAAGGGCGCTACCACCTGTTCTTCCAGCTCAACCCGTATGGTTTCGGCTGGGACAATATGCATTGGGGGCACGCGGTAAGCCGTGATCTGGTGCATTGGACTCATCTGCCAGTCTTCCTGGAACCGCAGCCCGAACTGCACACCGACGAGCGTATCGTCGGCGGCGCGTTCTCCGGTTCGGCCGTGACCGTGGACGAGCATGACAATCCGGTCGCCGGCAACGAGGCAAACGCCATCCGCCTGTACCTGACCCGTCATCTGGAAACCCGCGGCGACGAATCCTCCGTCACCGAATACCAGACCACCTGCCTGTGCGAGGACGGCGTGCATGTTCGCGTGGAATCGCCGGTGGCGCTGCGTGCGAATGACGATTTTGGCTATGACTTCCGTGATCCGAAGGTTGAATGCGGCATGGGCGGCGAGGCGCTCGACCCGGATCGTGCCTATATGGTAACCGCCACCAATCTGCCGGTATCGGAATTTGGCGCAGACGCCGCCGATAGTGCGGTTCCCGGCATCAGCACCCAGAATACCGGTGGCTGGTTCACTTATTCTCCTCAGGGCAAGCCGGGGGTCGACCAGCCGAACAACGCCACCGTTCCCGCCATGACGTTGTTCTCCGCGAAGAAGCCGCTCAAGCGTAACGTGACATGGCGCTACGAAGGGCCGGTGCTCGCCGATTTCGGCCATCAGATCGCACGCACCTACGAATGCCCTGACCTGTTCCAGGTCGACGGCGTGACCGTTGCCGTCGGCGCGCTGATGCACTACCGCGACAAGCAGGGGCGTTTCCAGCAGGTGCGTTGGTATGCCGGCGACTTGGTGAACACCGATAATGGTCCGAAACTGGATGTCAAGGCCAGCGACTGGTGCGATTTCGGCACCGGATATTACGCCACGCAAAGCTTCGCCGACGATAACGGCCGTCGCATCGTATTCGGCTGGTTCACCGATTTTCCGGAGATGCGTGTCGAACAGCCGTGCCTGGCCAACGGCATGATGTCGCTGCCGCGCGAATTGCATGTGCGTGACGGCAGGCTGTACAGCAAGCCGGTGAGCGAAGTGTACCGCGAGCTGCTCGGCGAGCGTCTTGCCGTGCACGGCGATGGCGGGGATATGGTCGTTACGGCTCCCGGCAACGCATACTATGCGAACGTGCATCTGGCGGATGATGCCGATGCCATCATGGTGCTGGCGAAGGGCGTCAACCCGCAGGACGGCAGGCCGACCGAACTGCTGCTGCAGCGCACTGATGGCGTGACCCGCCTGGTGGCCAAGGGCACTGCGGTGGAGGATGTCGACTTCGACAGCGGCATCACCGATGTTCGCCAGGTGGAGGTGTTCTTCGACCGCAATGTTGTCGAAGTGTTCCTCAATGGCGGTCAGACGGCAGGAAGCATGCTGTTCCAAGGCGCTGATGGCGACGGTGAGCTTCGCATCGCGTCGTCCGGCAAGATCGATGCGGTTGATGCGCGTGCATTGAACGGTATTTGGCGCTAAGACGTAGAGCCGTATCCGGCGGCCCCGTTCCTGCGTGTTCCTTGTGACACGGCGGGTGCGGGGCCGCTGCCGTATGTGTAGGGGTATGTACGCGATATGCGCGAGATATGGGCACGATATGTGCGCTGCGTTGTAATTTGCCGGCGGATGTTGCATGTCATGCTGTGTTGCGACACGGCGCGGGTGAATCCGTGGGCGGTGACGACCTAGGTAAACGTTTGACTACTGACATGCGCGTGTGGCGTCTCACCATGTAATGCGAAAAGCGGGAGAGAGGGGTGTTTTGGCACGTGCCTTTCCTATACTTGAGGGCACGTCCGGCAATTTGCCGAGACGGCAACTGGATATTCACACCTCACGTTTAGGGAGTTCCATGAACAAGGCAATCATCACCGTCGTCGGTCAGGATACTGTCGGCATCATCGCCCGCGTCTGCACCTATCTTTCCGCGCACCAGGTCAACGTGCTCGACATCTCCCAGACCATCATCGACGGTTTCTTCAACATGATGATGATTGTGGATTATTCCAACGCGGACGAGGAATTCGGCACAGTCGTCGACGACCTCGACAAGCTCGGCGAGGAGATCGGCGTGCGCATCCGCTGCCAGCGCGAGGAGATCTTCACCAAGATGCACCGCGTCTGATCCGCGGCACACGTAAGCCATGCAAGCAACCGAAGCTACGAATCGTACCAATCGTAAGGAAAAACCATGCTGAATATCATGGAGGTCCACGAGACCAACAAGATGATCGAGCAGGAGAAGCTCGACGTGCGCACCATCACCATGGGCATCAGCCTGCTGGATTGCGCAGCCGACAGCGTCGACGAGGTCTGCGAGAACATCTACAACAAGATCACCACGTACGCCAAGGACCTCGTGTCCACCGGCCGGGCCATCGAACGCGATTTCGGCATCCCGATCGTCAACAAGCGCATCACCGTCACCCCGATTTCCCTGGTCGGCGCAAGCTCCTGCAAGAGCTCCGAGGACTTCGTCAAGATCGCGCACGCGCTCGACCGCGCGGCCAAGAAGGTCGGCGTCGACCTGATTGGCGGCTACTCCGCGCTCGTGTCCAAGTCCATGACCCCGGCCGAGGAGATGCTTATCCGCTCCCTGCCGCAGGCGCTTTCCGAAACGGACATCGTGTGCTCCTCCGTGAACGTGGGCTCCACCAAAACCGGCATCGACATGAACTCCGTCGAACTGCTCGGCCACATCGTCAAGGACATCGCGCACGCCACCGCAGACAATGATTCCTACGGTTGCGTGAAGTTCGTGGCGTTCTGCAACGCCCCGGACGACAACCCGTTCATGGCAGGCGGCTTCCACGGCGTGACCGAAGGCGACGCGGTCATCAACGTCGGCGTCTCCGGACCGGGCGTGGTCTCCCGCGCGCTCGACGAGGCCAAGGGCAAGGACTTCGAGTTCCTGTGCGAAACCATCAAGCGCACCGCGTTCAAGATCACGCGCGTCGGCCAGCTGGTGGCCCAGGAGGCCTCCCGCCGACTCGGCATTCCATTCGGCATCATCGACCTTTCCCTTGCGCCAACCCCGGCCGTAGGCGATTCCGTCGGCGAAGTGCTTGAAAAGATCGGCCTCGAACAGGTTGGCGCACCGGGCACCACCGCCGCGCTCGCCATGCTCAACGACCAGGTGAAGAAGGGCGGCATCATGGCGTCCTCCTATGTGGGCGGCCTGTCCGGCGCGTTCATTCCGGTCTCCGAAGACAAGAACATGATCGACGCGGCCAACAACGGCTGCCTGAAGATCGAAAAGCTCGAGGCTATGACCTGCGTATGCTCCGTCGGCCTTGACATGATCGCCATCCCCGGCGACACCACCGCGGCCACCATTTCCGGCATCATCGCCGACGAGGCGGCCATCGGCATGGTCAACCAGAAGACCACCGCCGTGCGTGTGATCCCGGTGGAAGGCAAGGGCGTAGGGGAGATGGCCAACTTCGGCGGCCTCATGGGCTACGCGCCGATCATTCCGGTGAACCAGACCAGCTGCGAGGCCTTCGTGACCCGTGGCGGCCGCATTCCGGCGCCGATCCACTCCTTCAAGAACTGACGTTCTTACGAAAGAACCCGACCTTCCTGCACGGAGGGCCGGGCTCTTTTGCGTTTGTAAAACTGTTTTTACTTACCGCCGGCAAAGTTCAACTGTCGCCAGGCTTCGTAGATGGCGATGGAGGCGCAGTTGGTGAGATTCAGGCTACGCAGCGAAGGACGCATCGGCAGACGCACCTGCTCGGCCACATGCGGGCCGGCCATGATGTCCATCGGATCGGGGATATTGCCCGGTTCCGGACCGAACAGCAGGATGTCGGTCGGCCTGTATTCGATGTCGGTGTACAGCTTGGTGGCGTGCGCGGTGAAGGCGATGATGCGCGAATCCGGCATCGATTCCACCAGATCCTCGAAATTCGGGTGCAGCACCACATGCGCCATGTCATGGTAGTCGAGCCCCGCACGGCGCAGCTTGGTATCCCGCAGATTGAAACCCAAAGGTTCCACCAGGTGCAGAATCGTTCCCGTCACGGCGCACAGGCGGATCGCGGAACCCGTGTTGCCTGGAATACGCGGGGAGTAGTAGCACAGGTGCGGGGTGGAGGTCTCCGCCTTCGCCGCGTCCTTCGCGCTCAGCATCGCGTCCACCACGGAAATCGGATTGCCGTGCGCGTCGGTCACCAGTTCGTCCGGGCCGTAATTGGACTTGCGGTACCCGTATTCGAACATCTTCTCGACCTTGGCTTCGGCCGCCTGCGTCTCGGCGTCGCGCGTTGCGCCCTGCGCGTTATCGGTATGTTCTTCGTTCGTCATAAATGCTAAGAATAGGAACGATGAACGACACGAACACCACATACGACACCGCCGTACGTGACGCCGACTTTGACGACTTTGCCGATTCCGCCACCGCCGTCACCTCCGATGCTTCCGATGCTGACGAAATCGCAACGACGCTCGCGCAATGGTGGCAGACCAACGCGCGCGACCTGCCATGGCGATTCGGCCGCACCACACCGTGGGGCGTGCTCGTTTCCGAAGTGATGAGCCAGCAGACGCAGATGGGCCGCGTCGTGCCGTATTGGACCGCATGGATGGACCGATGGCCGGACGCAGCCGCGCTCGCCGACGCCCCGAAATCCGACGTGATCACCGCATGGGGGCGGCTTGGCTATCCGCGGCGCGCCCTGCGATTGCAGGAATGCGCGCACGTCATCGCATACGATTACGCCGACGAGCTGCCGCATACGTACGACGAATTGCTTGCTCTGCCCGGCATCGGTGATTACACGGCAAGCGCGGTGCTGTCGTTCGCTTTCGGCGAACGTATCGCGGTGGTCGACACGAACATCCGCCGTGTGCTGTCACGTGCGTTCGTCGGCGTCGAATCGCTCGGCGGCAGCGCAAGTCCCGCGGAACGCGCGCTGGCGAAACGGCTGCTGCCGGACGATGATTCCGCGAAATGCCGTCGTTTCGATCGCCCGTCCGTCGTGTGGAACCAGGCCGTCATGGAACTCGGCGCGACGGTGTGCACTGCGAAATCGCCATTATGCGAAGCCTGTCCGATCGCCGGAAAATGCGCGTTCCTACGCAACGGAAGACCGGGATTGGGGCAGCGGCGTACGCGACCACGCCAACGATTCCAAGGTACGGACCGGCAGGTGCGCGGGCTGGTGCTGAACGCGCTGCGCGGCCTGCCGGATGGCGAGACGGTGCTTGATCGCAAGAGCGTCGAACGGCTGTGGAAAGACCACGTGCAGCTGGACAAATGCATCGCGTCGCTTGACGAGGACGGTCTGATCGAAATCCTGCCCGGGGGAGGGGTGCGGCTGCCGGTGTAACGTACACGGCATGCGTGGTGCGTGCGGCCGCGGTGCCGCACGGAGGATGACACGCTAGACTGGGAGCCATGGCTTACAAGACCTCCCCGCGGACCGGTAAGAAACGTACGAAACAACAGCAGGCGATGTATCGCCGCCGCCGCATCGTTTTCGGTATCGCGACGGTGCTGGTGCTGAGCTTCATCGTATTCTGCCTGTATTCGCTGACGCAGGGCGTCGTCGCTGTCAACCGCGAAATCCACCATGCCGATGTTTACGCGATCTCCCGCAAGGAGGTGCCGTCGCCGACCCAACAGCAGAAAAGCAGCGTCCCCGATTGCGACGCATCCAACGTCGCGCTGTCGCTTACTCCGGCCGCATCGAGCTTCGGTGTGGGCGGCACGATGGACTTCACCGCTTCCGTGAAATACAACGGTTCCGGCAAGGCTGGCTGTCTGATCGACGTGTCCCAGGCGGGCATGGTGCTGACGATCAAGTCGGGCAAGGACGTGGTCTGGAAATCGAACGTATGCCCCGTGGACACGGATTACCGGCTGATAGCCAAGGGCGACGAGGTCAAGCAGACGATCACTTGGCCGGGCGTGCGTTCCGGCAGCGAATGCGCCGACGCGGCGGACCTGCCGAACGTGGACCGTGGCGTGTATTCGGCCCAACTGTCGGTCAAAGGACATGCGAAAACCAAGTCGGAGCCGGTCGGCATCACAGTGGAATAAAATCTACAGGTTATGCTATTCTTATGACTTTGCGTAGATGCGTGTCATATAGCGGGCACGCTGACAAGGAAGAAGCGCCCGCGTACTAGGCATATGGTGGCCAATGAGAGCGCTTCCGGGGAAACATATCGATACGATTAGCGAGCGATAAGGAACGTCCATTGGCTGAGGCTACGACGAACACCACCACCATCATCGCACGCGCCGACCAGCATGATATTGATCTGCACAAGGCGTCGGACCGTGTGAATTTCGGCTCCATCCGCGAGCCCATTGATGTACCCTACCTGTTGGGTGTACAGACTGACAGCTTTGACTGGCTCATCGGCAACGAGCGCTGGCAGAAGCGAGTCCAGGAGGATCTGGAGAACGGCACCAACACCGTGCCCCACACCTCCGGTCTTGACGAGGTCTTCCAGGAGATCTCCCCGATCGAGAACTTCGCTCAGACCATGAGCCTGACCTTCTCCGATCCGTACTTCGAAGAACCGCGCCACACCGTGCAGGAATGCAAGGAGAAGGATTACACCTACTCCGCGCCGCTGTACGTGAACGCCGAATTCGAGAACGGCGACACCGGCGAAATCAAGTCCCAGACCGTGTTCATGGGCGATTTCCCGCTGCAGACCCCGCACGGCACCTTCATCATCGGTGGTACCGAGCGAGTGATCGTGTCCCAGCTCGTGCGTTCCCCGGGCGTGTACTTCGACCGTTCCCAGGACCGTACCTCCGATAAGGAAGTCTTCGGCGCGAAGATCATCCCGAGCCGTGGCGCATGGCTCGAGTTCGAGATCGACAAGCGCGACGTCCTCGGCGTGCGCGTGGACCGTAAGCGCAAGCAGTCCGCCATCGTGTTCCTCATGGCCATCGGCATGACCAAGGATGAAATTGCCGACGCCTTCAAGGACTACCCGCTGGTCATGGACGCTCTCGCCAAGGAGACCGTGCAGACCCAGGACGAGGCCCTGACCGACCTGTACCGCAAGATCCGTCCGGCCGACACCCCGACTCCGGAAGCCGGCAAGAACCTGCTGGACTCCTTCTACTTCAACACCAAGCGTTACGATCTGGCCCGCGTCGGCCGTTACAAGATCAACCGCAAGCTTGGTCTGGAAAAGGACGTCAACGACCGCAGCCTGTCCCGCGAGGACATCATCGCCACCATCAAGTACTTGGTCACCCTGCATGCGGGCGAGACCAAGTTCCCGGGCAAGCGCGACGGCCAGGACGTTGACCTGCGCGTGGACGTCGACGATATCGACCACTTCGGCAACCGTCGTATCCGCCAGGTCGGCGAGCTGATCCAGAACCAGCTGCGCACCGGTCTGAGCCGTATGGAGCGTGTGGTCCGCGAACGTATGACCACCCAGGATCCCGAGGCCATCACCCCGCAGTCCCTGATCAACATCCGTCCGGTGAACGCCACCATCAAGGAGTTCTTCGGAACCTCCCAGCTGTCCCAGTTCATGGATCAGAACAACCCGCTGGCTGGCGTGACCAACAAGCGTCGTCTGTCCGCTCTGGGCCCCGGTGGCCTGTCCCGCGACCGCGCCTCCATGGAAGTGCGAGACGTGCACCCGTCCCATTTCGGCCGTATGTGCCCGATCGAGTCTCCTGAAGGCCCGAACATCGGTCTGATCGGCTCCCTGGCAACCTTCGGTCGCATCAACCCGTTCGGTTTCATCGAGACCCCGTACCGCAAGGTCGTCAACGGCCACGTCACCGATGAAGTCGAGTACATGACCGCTGACCGCGATGCCGAGCACGTCATCGCCCAGGCCAACCAGGAGCTCGACGAGAACGGCAACTTCGTCAAGAAGCAGGCTCTTGCCCGAGTCGGCGAAGAGGAAGCGGTCGATGTGCCGGTCAGCTCCGTCGATTACATGGACGTCTCCCCGCGTCAGATGGTTTCCGTCGGCGCCTCCCTGATTCCGTTCCTGGAGCACGATGAGGGCCACCGAGCGCTGATGGGCACCAACATGCAGCGTCAGGCCGTGCCGCTGATCGAATCCGAGCGTCCGCTCGTGGGCACCGGCGCCGAATGGCGCGCCGCCGTCGATTCCGGCGACGTCATCCTGGCCGAGAAGCCGGGCGTGGTGACCTACGTGTCCGCCGACATCATCCGTACCATGAACGACGATGGCACCACCAGCTCCTACAAGCTGGCCAAATTCCAGCGTTCCAACCAGACCACCTGCTACAACCAGGTCCCGCTCATCCACGACGGTGAACGCGTGGAAGCCGGCACCGTGCTGGCCGATGGTCCGGCAACCCAGAAGGGCGAGATGGCACTGGGCAAGAACCTGCTCATCGCCTTCATGCCGTGGAACGGCTACAACTACGAGGATGCTGTGATCATCTCCCAGCGCCTTGTGCAGGACGACACCCTGAGCTCCATCCACATCGAGGAGTACGAGATCGATGCCCGTGAAACCAAGCTGGGCGCCGAAGAGATCACCCGCGACCTGCCGAACGTCGGCGAGGACGCGGTGGCCAACCTCGACGAGCGTGGCATCATCCGCATCGGCGCCGAAGTCGAAGCCGGCGACATCCTGGTCGGCAAGGTCACCCCGAAGGGCGAGACCGAGCTGACTCCGGAAGAGCGCCTGCTGCGCGCCATCTTCGGTGAGAAGAGCCGCGAAGTGCGTGACACCTCGCTGCGCGTGCCTCACGGCGAGACCGGCACCGTCATCGCGGTCAAGGAAATCACCCGCGAGGACGCCGAGGAAGACGGCGACGAACTGCCGAACGGCGTGAACCAGATGATTCGCGTCTACATCGCACAGCACCGTAAGATCACCCAGGGCGACAAGCTCTCCGGCCGTCACGGCAACAAGGGCGTCATCTCCCGCATCCTGCCGGAAGAGGACATGCCGTTCCTCGCCGACGGTACTCCGGTGGACATCATGCTGAACCCGCTGGGCGTGCCTTCTCGAATGAACCTTGGCCAGGTGCTGGAACTGCACCTCGGCTGGATCGCGCACGCTGGCTGGGACATCTCCCTGGATCCGGATGCCGAGGCCGCTTGGAAGAAGTACGTGCCGCAGGGCGCCGAAAAGGGCGCTCCGGGCACTCCGGTGGCCACCCCGGTGTTCGACGGCGTCCGTCCGGAAACCATCAAGGGCCTGCTCAGCTGCACCCTTCCGGACCGCGACGGCAACAAGCTCGTCGGCCCCGACGGCAAGGCGACCCTGTTCGACGGCCGTACCGGCGAACCGTTCCCGAAGCCGATCTCCGTGGGCTACATGTACATGCTGAAGCTGCACCACCTGGTCGACGACAAGATCCACGCCCGCTCCACCGGCCCGTACTCCATGATCACCCAGCAGCCGCTGGGCGGCAAGGCTCAGTTCGGTGGCCAGCGCTTCGGCGAGATGGAAGTGTGGGCCCTCGAGGCCTACGGTGCCGCCTACACGCTGCACGAAATGATGACCACCAAGTCCGATGACGTCGACGGCCGCGTGCGCGTCTACGGCGCCATCGTGAAGGGCGAGAACCTGCCGCCGGCAGGCATCCCGGAGTCCTTCAAGGTGCTGCTTAAGGAAATGCAGTCCCTGTCCCTGAATGTCGAAGTGCTCAACGCCGACGGCGTGGCTATCGACATGAAGGAAGAGGACGACGATCCGTCCACATCCTCCGATGATCTGGGCTTCAACATTGGTGCGCGTCCTGACGCTGCCGCCAAGGAAGATCAGGTTGCCGAGGAACCCGAATTCCAGTGATCGAAAGGACCGGCCGCGCTGCATGACACAGCGTGCGCCGCGGTCGGTCCCCGAACAACGTGATAAGCATTAAGAATCGATAGACAGGACAATAGAGTGCTGGACGTCAACGAATTTGACAAACTGAGGATCGGACTGGCCACCGCCGACGACATCCGCAACTGGAGCTACGGCGAGGTCAAGAAGCCGGAGACCATCAACTACCGTACCCTGAAGCCGGAGAAAGACGGCCTGTTCGGCGAGCAGATCTTCGGACCTACCCGCGACTGGGAATGCGCCTGCGGTAAGTACAAGCGCGTGCGTTTTAAGGGCATCGTCTGCGAGCGTTGTGGCGTGGAAGTCACCAAGAGCCGTGTGCGTCGTGAGCGCATGGGCCATATCGAGCTTGCCGCTCCGGTGACCCACATCTGGTTCTTCAAGGGTGTGCCGTCCCGTTTGGGCTACCTGCTGGACATCGCTCCGAAGGATCTCGAGAAGGTCATCTATTTCGCGGCCTACATGGTCACCAAGGTGGACGAAGAGCAGCGTCATCAGGACCTGCCGGACCTGCAGCAGGAGTTCGACAACGAGATCGCCAACCTCGAGAAGCGCCGCAACGCCGAAATCGAGGAGCGCGCCAAGAAGGTCGAAGCCGATTTGGCCGAGCTCGAAGCCGAAGGCGAAGCCAAGGGCTCCGCACGCGCCAAGCTACGCAACAGCGCCGAGCGTGAAATGGCCGCCATCCGTACCCGCTACGACGAGCAGATCCAGCGTCTGAGCGCCGTGTTCGACCGCTTCAAGACCCTGAAGCCGGGAGACATGGAAGGCGACGTCGACCTGTGGCGTGAGATGGAAGACCGCTACGGCGATTACTTCGAAGGCTGCATGGGCGCCGAAGCCATCAAGAAGCGTCTGCAGGACTTCGACCTCGAGGCAGCCTCCAAGCAGCTGCGCGAAGAGATCGACACGGGCACCGGCCAGCGCAAGGCCCGCGCTCTGAAGCGTCTGAAGGTCGTCAACGCGTTCCTGACCACCGGCAACAAGCCGGAGGCCATGGTGCTCGACGTGATCCCGGTCATCCCGCCGGACCTGCGCCCGATGGTGCAGCTCGACGGTGGCCGCTTCGCCACCTCCGACCTCAACGACCTCTACCGTCGTGTGATCAACCGTAACAACCGTCTGAAGCGTCTCATCGAGCTCGGCGCCCCGGAGATCATGCTCAACAACGAGAAGCGCATGCTCCAGGAAGCCGTCGACTCCCTGTTCGACAACGGCCGTCGTGGCCGTCCGGTCACCGGCGCTTCGAACCGTCCGCTCAAGTCCCTGAGCGACATGCTCAAGGGCAAGCAGGGCCGTTTCCGTCAGAACCTGCTCGGTAAGCGTGTGGATTACTCTGGCCGTTCCGTGATCGTGGTCGGCCCGTCCCTGCGCATGCACCAGTGCGGTCTGCCGAAGCCGATGGCCCTCGAGCTGTTCAAGCCGTTCGTCATCAAGCGCCTCGTGGACCAGGGCTTCGCGCAGAACATGAAGAGCGCCAAGCGCCTCGTGGACCGCGCCGACTCCGAAGTATGGGGCGTGCTCGAAGAGGTCATCTCCGAGCATCCGGTGCTCCTGAACCGTGCACCTACGCTGCACCGTCTGGGCATCCAGGCATTCGAGCCGATCCTGGTGGAAGGCAAGGCCATCCACCTGCCGCCGCTTGCCTGCGCCGCATTCAACGCCGACTTCGATGGCGATCAGATGGCAGTCCACCTGCCGCTGTCCGCCGAAGCCCAGGCTGAGGCCCGTTCCCTGATGATGGCTTCCGACAACATCCTGAAGCCGGCAGACGGCCACACCGTGACCATGCCGAGCCAGGACATGATCCTCGGTCTGTACTACCTGACCACCGTCATCGACGGCGCCAAGGGCCAGGGCCGCGTGTTCTCCTCGCTGGAAGAGGCCGAAATGGCGCTCGACAAGCACGAGATCGACATGCAGGCCAAGGTGCTCATCCGCCTTCCGCAGGACTTCGTGCTGCCGAAGGACTGGGAGCCGGGCGAGGTCAAGGTCGTCGATCCGGAACCGGGCAGCCCGGACGTGGTCAAGGAGGAGCGTTTCCATGACGGCTCCGTCCTGTTCGCCACCTCCTACGGCCGTATCCTGTTCAACGGCACCTTGCCGGTCGACTACCCGTTCGTCAACGAGCAGGCGCCGAAGAAGCGTCTGAGCAAGATCGTCGACGACATCGCGACCCGTTACTCCACCGCTCAGGTGGCCGCGACACTGGACGCCCTGAAGGATCTGGGCTTCACCCGCGCACCGTGGTCCGGCGTGTCCTTCGCGTTCTCCGACGTTATCCAGCCGCCGGAACTGGACGAGTACATCGAAAAGTACGAAGGCGAAGCCGACAAGGTTAACGAGAACTACGAAATCGGTATGCTCACCGAAGAGGAGCGTCGTCAGGAACTGGTCGACCTGTGGACCAAGTGCACCAGCGAGGTCTCCGAGGCGGTTGAGGAACACTTCGATTCCAAGAACAACCTGGCCATCATCGTGCAGTCCGGTGCACGAGGAAACATGATGCAGATCAACCAGATCGCAGGTATGCGAGGCTTGGTGGCAAACCCGAAGGGCGAGATCATTCCTCGACCGGTCAAGTCCAACTACCGTAAGGGCCTGTCCGTGCTGGAATACTTCATCTCCCAGCACGGCGCGCGTAAGGGTCTGGCCGATACCGCACTGCGTACCGCAGAGTCTGGCTACCTGACCCGTCGTCTGGTGGACGTCTCCCAGGACGTGATCGTGCGCGAGGAGGACTGCGGCACCAAGCGCGGCCTGACCATGAAGGTCGGCGAACGCGATGCCGAAGGCAACCTGCACCTGGTCAAGGCCGCCGACGGTGGCCCGTACTCCCGTCTGCTCGCGGCCGACGTCATCGACCCGGCCGACGGCGAGACCGTGCTGTATAAGGCCGGCGACGCCCTGTCCATGGACGTGCTCAACGATCTCGTTGCCCACGGTGTGGAAGAGGTCAAGGCCCGTTCCGTGCTGACCTGCGAATCCAAGCGTGGCGTGTGCGCCAAGTGCTACGGCTGGTCCCTGGCCACCAACAAGCTGGTGGACGTCGGCGAGGCCGTCGGCATCGTGGCAGCACAGTCCATCGGTGAGCCTGGTACCCAGCTGACGCTGCGTTCCTTCCACTCCGGCGGCGTCGCTTCCGCTTCCGATATCACCCAGGGTCTTCCGCGTGTCACCGAGCTTTTCGAAGCCCGTACCCCGAAGGGCGAGGCTCCGATCGCGGAGTTCGCCGGCGTGGTCAAGGTGGAAGACACCGAGCGCGGCCGTCAGGTCACCCTGAAGCCGGACGACGACTCCGTCGAGCCGATCGTCTACCCGGTGACCCGTCGTGCGCCGATGCTGGTCAAGGACGGCGACCATGTCGAAGCCGGCACCCAGCTCATCGAAGGCTCCGTCGACCCGAAGAAGATCCTGCGCATCCTCGGCCCGCGCGCCGCACAGGTGAACATCGTGGAGGAAGTGCACACCGTGTACCGCTCCCAGGGCGTGGATATCCACGACAAGCACATCGAGGTCATCGTGCACCAGATGCTGCGTCGCATCACTGTGATCGACTCCGGCGACACCGACCTGCTGCCGGGCGAACTCGTGGACAAGGCACGCTTCAAGGCCGCCAACATGGAAGCCGTGAAGAACGGTGGCAAGCCGGCCGCCGGCCGTCCGGAGCTGATGGGCATCACCAAGGCTTCGCTGGCCACCGATTCCTGGCTGTCCGCGGCCTCCTTCCAGGAGACCACCCGCGTGCTCACCGAAGCCGCCCTGAACCAGAAGGTCGATGACCTGAAGGGCCTCAAGGAGAACGTCATCATCGGTAAGCTTATCCCGGCAGGTACCGGCCTCGCCCGTTACCGCAATGCCACGGTGGAGCCCGACAAGGCCATCCGCGACACCATCTACCCGAACTTCGGTTTGGGCGGCGAAGGCACCGACAGCTCCTTCGGCGACACCGACCTGTCCGATGTGGACTTCTCCAACATCGACTTCGGCGACCTGAAGCTGGGCGATGACTTCAACCCGGATGACTTCCTGGACGACAACGGCGGCCAGACCGATCTGGGCGACACCCTGTGAGATTCCCCTCACGATAGTCGACAGACGAATCATCTGACATAGCGAAAGGCGGAACCGACCAATACCGGTCGGTTCCGCCTTTCGCTATATCTATATGTCGTGGGATTGCGAGGTTGTGGATTAATCGCGGGGGAGGGTTTCGCAGTCGTCTTTTGACGTTACTTGATCTTCTCCGAAAGCGTGGTTTCCAGATCCTTCAACGAACCGCTGAGATCGGCCTCCTTCGCGGCCTTTTGCAAATCGGACTGATCCAGGGTCGGCGAATCGATGTCGGACATCTTCGAATGAAGATCCTGAAGCTTTTCGTAATCGGCGGACCCATACTCGATATCGTTGAGATTCAGATCGGCCATCTGATCCACAATGTCCTTCTTCTTGCTGACGCTTTCCTGCATATCCGCGCCATACTCGGCATAGGACTATTTTGAGATGGAATATGCGAGCATCGTATTGCAGAATGAGTATCGTCAGACGGCATGGACGTCACCTTTCTACAATGGGAATATGAGTTTTCTACCTTACCCGCCGCCGCCCGAACCAGGGTGGTATGACGATGACGTCACGGTGATGGCGCAACCCACAGCCGAACCCGTCGACAATGCCGCCGATTCCTTGGAAACACGCGAACGGCTCGCCGCACAGAACGAATCGGACGACCACGATATGCAGGATGTTTCCGTTGCGAAGGGCGACGCTGCCGTTTCGGACGAGGACGATATCGACTGGGACGGCACCGTGCTTTCCGAAGCCTTCACCATGAAGCAGCCGAAGCACACGTACGTGCTGGACAACGAGCAGACCGGACAGCAGGTGATCGTGGATATGGGCGTGCTCCTTGGTCGCAAGCCTTCGGCCGAAGTGCCCGCCGGCGCCAAATCGGTCAAGCTGGAGGATCCGACGCGCACAATCTCACGCAACCATGCGGCGATCAGCTTCGACCAGGATGGCACGCTGTGGATAGAGGATTACGGTTCGCTCAACGGCACGTACATCATCCAAGACGATGTCGAAACCAAAGTGGAACACAAGCCGATGCAGCTGGAGGCGCCATGCACGGTGCGTATCGGCGACCAGTTCTTCCAATTCCGCAAACAGTGAGGGCGTTTGTCAGTGAAGACACGATTACGCTGACGGACTGCGTTGACGATTTGTGTTGGCAGCGTCGGCGCGGACGGTTAGCGGTAAGACGATAAGGGGTTGTCACGGAGATTCCCGCGACAACCCCTTATGTTTCAAATGGTCTGATAATCGGCGTTAGCTCACTGCTGGCGCAGACGAATGGCCGCGTTGATGGCCGAATCGTTCAACTGGCCAAGCCAGGCAAGCAATTCCGGATAGATGTACGGATTGCGCGCAAGACACGGACGAAGCTCCGACGCTTCGCTGGCGATACGGGCCATCAGCATCTGATCGGTGGTGGTCATGGCCAGTTCCGCGGTGAACCCCGCGTCTGCCGGCGATTCCTGGGCCGCGGCATACTGCTGTTCGGCATACTGCTGTTCCGGCTTGTTCTGCGGCTGGCTCGATGAATAATCGGCCACTTCGGACAAATCGGCGGGATTCATGTATGGGTCGACATACTCGGTCGAAGCCTCGTTGGACGCCGCATAGGCAGCGTCCTGACCGTATTGCTGGTTCACCGGCTGTTCCGGCTGATACTGCTGCTCCTGCTGGAACTGTTCCGCCACTGCCGGCTGATACTGCTGTTCCGGTTGGACCTGTTCGGCAACCGGTTCGGCCATTGGCTGGGCCGTCGGTTCGGCAATCAGATGCGGCTGCACGCCATTTTGCGGAACCGGCCAGCCCATCGCCACCAGCTGCTGGCGGGCGCGCGCTCATCGCCGAATTCGGCGACCCAACGCTTCAGACCCGGGTACGCTCGCGGATTGGCAACGACATTCGCACCGAATTCCGGATTCTCGTACGCGATTTTCGCCAGGAACATGGGATCGGCGTTCGGATCCTGCACGGCCGCCACCGCGGCATCGAAATCGACCATCATGATCTCCTTGTCTCGTGGTCTGTAACCATCTTATTGAATGACTCGTAACGTTTGCAACGTACCGTCCAGCACATCGTCGATATCCTCGTCATCGCCGATCTTGCTGACGTTCCAATCCTTGTCGCACGGCATATCGGAACGCATATCCACCACGATGACGGTGATGTTGTCGCGGCCACCGGCGTTCAGCGCGGCGCGTACCAACATGTCCGCGGCCATCTGCGGGTCGGCGTACGCCGCCGCGATCTCGGCAAGCTGCTCACGGCCGATCTGCGCATGCAGCCCATCGGAACAGATGATGAACCGTCCGTCCGCATGCGCGGCGTACCAGTCAGGCTGGATGCCGGCAGGCGCGCCGACACATTGCGTGATGATGTTGCGCGGAATGCAACGGCTCGCCTCATCGGGCAGCATCTGCCCCGAATCGATGGCGTTCTGCCGTTCCGAATGGTCGCGGGTGATGCACGTCAGCGAATCCGCCAGCCACGCGCCATTGCCGTCGGCGCGCATATGGTACGTGCGGGAATCGCCCACATTGACGATGTAACACCGTTCGTCGGAACATATCGCGTCATCGCCGACACGCGTCGGCAGCAGCACGCCGCTGATGGTAGTGCCCGCAACGCCGCCGAGCTGCTCACCCAGACGGAGCACCTCCTGCTGGGCAAGGATCAGCGTTTCTTCAATCGCGTCAAGATCGCGCGTCGGCAGTTCGGCCAAACGCGCGAACCGTTCCGCAACATCGGAACTGGCCTGCTTGCCGCCCTTGCCGCCACCCATGCCGTCGCACACCACATACACGCCGTTGCCTGCGCAGGCGCTGTCCTGGTTGTCTTTCCTACGCAAGCCGATATTGCTGTTCAGGCCGACCTCAATATGTTTGACGTTCATGAGTCCCGCCCTTTCACACCGATTTTCCGCAAGCGGATTTTCCGGAAGTGGAACACGTCCGCAAGCGATAGTTTCGCCCGCCACCTGCGGAACGTCGGCAGCGAGCCGAGCATGAACTTTCGTTCTTCGGCGATGTCATGCCAGTAGCGTTCCGCATGCTCCTGCGTGACATCGCCTCCGGAGAAGGCCGCGTAATCAGCCTCCCTGCCCAGCGCGAGCAGTGTATCGGCTTCGAAGCCCATCTGTTCGGCGATGGCCTGCGCCTGCTCGTTTCTGGTGCCTTGGACGTCAAGGCCGCTTTGCCGGGCAAGCGCCGCGACCGCCTGCCATCCGGCAGCGACGCGTTGCGATGCGCTGCCATGCCTGCGCGCCCGAGCCAGGGCGATCGCCTTGATGGCGAGCAGCAGGCCGCAGACGATGAGCACCGTCCACAGAGGGCTGCCGTAGATGGCGACTTTTCTGACGATTCTGCCGAAACGCTGCCAGAACAGGCTCGTCGGCGTCTCGTCGGCCATGCTGCCGCCAAGCGACGTTTTGCCCTTGGCTTGGTTGTCGTCACGCAGCGGATCGGTAAGCGGCACCGGAGGCTGACGCACCAAGGTCTGCGGATTGGGCGGAGTGAGATTCTGGTTCTCGTCGGGAACCTTCGTTTCCTTCGGTGTCGGGTAGAACGCCACCCATCCGTAACCGTCCAGCTTGATCTCCACCCAAGCGGTCACATCGTTGCCGGTGAATTTCGTGGTGGTGGTTTTGCCATGCTTCTCGGTGCGGCTGTCGCTGATCTCGCCCTCGTCGTTCTTCGGCAGGAAGCCCAGCACCACGCGGCTCGGCAAGCCGAGACTGCGGGCCATAAGCGCCATCGCGGAAGCGTATTGCTCGCTGTCTCCGACCATCGCACTGCCGGCGAGCAGCTGGTCGATGCGATAGTTGCCGTGACCGGCCCTGGACGGGTAATCGCCATTCAAACCATGGGAGAACCAGCCGGATTCCCTGAGCTTGTCGGCAAGAGACTGCGCGGCCTCGCCGCCCTTGGACTGGCCGCCCGCAATCGCGGTGGCCAGCTTATCCACGCAATCGGGCACATCCTCCGCCTTGGGCTGGCTGATGGAGGAAGCATTCGCCTTGGCGATCTCCTTATTCGTCGGCGTCCGTGGAATGACGCCGGTTTCCGTATAGGACAATCCCGGAGAGGTGCGCGAAGGGTAGATCGCCGACATAGTGTCGGTGTTGTAGTAGAACGAATCGGCGTCCGACGATGTGGCGAACTTCACGCTGGAAGCCGCGCCGGCCATCGGCAGCCAATAGTCGCTCAAACCGTCATCGACCGTGAATTTCGCGGTGAACCGCTTGCCGGTGGCGTTGTTTGCAATGGAATCGCCCACACGATGGTAGTTGGAGGAATCCGAAGCCATGGTGGAATCGGACAGGTTCCACACATTGCCGTCGAAACGGTCCATAACCGCCAAACGCACCGTGGAACCGGCCGGCAGATCGTCGACGGTCAGCAGCACATCGTCCTTATGGTTCTTGATATACGAACGCATGCCGCTCAACGGGCTGGTGTAATCGTACGGGCTCAGCGGCGGATCATAATGGTCGCGCAGAATGGTGCGGTTTTGCCCGACCACCAAGCATCCGCCGATCGCCACAGCCGAAGCCAGCAGCACGATGACTACGGAACTGAGCCAACGGCCCAATTCCAACAGTTTCCAACGCGCGCTGACCCAAACCACCAGCACGACCGCCATAATCGTGCCGATCGCCATACGGTAGAAACCGCTCGACGTGCCAAGCAGCGCGCAGATCGCAAGATTCGCCACGACGGGAACGACCGCGACCATCGTAAGCCGGCCATCCTCCGCAACCGCGAAAATACCGGCCAGCAGCGCGGCCCACAGGCAGATCGTCCACACGGCGAGCAGCGAGCCGTCGCCGGTGCCGGTCGGCGGGTCGATGGCCAGCAGGTATTTGAACGAGCCGAGCATCCGCATCCACCCTTGCGTCAACGTGCGCAGTGTGGGAATGACATGGGCGATGGTGGTGCCATTCAGGAAGATGACCGGGCCGACCACCAGCTGCGCACACGCCATGAACAGCATCTGCCACCACAGGCGCAACGCGGGAACAGAGACCGGCAAGCGCCACGAGCGAGCCGATGATGGTGGCGGGGATTGCGGCGCTCGTCAAGCCAGGGCGGAGCCGTATACGTCGATGAGGTTGCTGGCTGCGGCGATGGTCAGCAGGGCGGCGACCGTGAGGCTTGCGTATTGCGCGGCGTGTGGCTGGTTGGTGTTGGGCATGGCTGGGGACTTGCCGCTGCGGGACATCCAGATGACGGAGTGGGTGGAGTCCGCCCATGAGCCGGTGCCTGTGCCGGTCGCCATGCCAGTGTTGGTGTTGGCGGAGTTGGTGCCTGTGCCGGTGAGGTTGCCGGTGAAATTGTCGGTGTTGGTGAATGTGGTGCTCATGCCAGCACCCCCATGATCGTGGGGAGGTCGTTGAGGTCTCCACGGTTGCCAAGGTGAAGTCGGAGTAGCGTTTGATGGCGCGCGGTTGGCCGGTTGCGGCTTGAAGCACCACGCAGGTTGCGGGCAGGGGAGTGCGAGGACCATGTGTTTGATGTCGTCGATGGTTTTGAGCCTGCCGACGGTGAAGAAGTAGAAGGATGCGTCGGGGGCATGTTCGAGAGTGGTTTGCGCGAGGTTGGGATTGTCGTCGATGTCAGGGTCGATGCCGCTGCAGCCATCGAGAAATTCCGTGGCGTTGCGCGGAATGGCGTGCGTGGAACCGGCATGCGCGGTGACTGGCCGGTTCTGCTGCAGGCATTGCACGCCGATGGGGGCGTGGACGGATACGGCCAGTTCGAATTCACGGAATCGATGTAATCATCGGGTTCACGCTGATGGTCAGAGCGGTGTCGGTACGGCGGGTGGCTTCGATCATGCGATCCGGTTTTCGCGGAGCTGAGCCAATGCACGTTGCGCACGTCATCGCCGGGCTCGTATTCGCGCAGGCCGTAGAAGTCGAGGTCGTCGTCGACGATTTCGCCGCTTGGCTGACCTTCCAAATCGCGTGGAATGCCGGCGTTCAGGGTGCTGAGCAGCACGGTCTGCGGATGAATGAACACGTTGATCGGTCCACGAGTTTCTTTTCGTGGCGGATCAGACCGAACGGGTCGCCTTTGCGGATGGATAGCGGGCCGATGGGCAGCACCGCACGGCTGACGGCGGTGAATTCCACAGTCGTCTGGCGTGACTGGCCTGCGGCGAGCATGGGAATGGCGAACCGTTCGTGGTTGTCTCCGATGGGCAGGTCGCCGCGCGCCGACGTGGTGGGGGTGCGGCCCGGATTGTCCACGCAGACGTCGACTTTCACCGTGTCTGACACCGTGACGCGTCTGCTGGACACGTCGATGGTGGCTTGGAACGAGGTGTTGCCAAGGGAAAGCATGACCGCCGCGGCCAGCATGACCGCGAACACCACCGCCATGGCCAGCAGCTCATGCCATCCCAGCAGGACGAACGCCACCAGCGAGGCGACGGCGAGCGCCGTCACCGCCCAGCCAAGCGGCGACACGTATGAGGTGGCCAGTCGCTTGATGCGATGTTTGAGGCGGCGTAGGGATCGTTGGATGGTCCGTCTGCGCTGCACTGTGTGCGAATGCCGCATTCCTTGACCTTTCGGATTGTGTGGTGCGTATGCCGGGGTGGATTGTGTTTCAGGCGTTGGCGCCCAGGGTTGGGGCCGGCACGTCTTCGAGGATCTGGCCGATCATCTGTTCGGGGGTGTTTCCGGCGAAGGTGGCTTCGGCGGTGAGGGTGATGCGGTGCGCGAGCACGGGGACGGCGAGGTTTTGACGTCGTCGGGCACTACGGAGCCGCGGTTGTCGGAGGCGGCCCATACGCGCGCGCAGCGGGTCAAGGCGAGCGCGCCTCGCATGGAGGAGCCGACTTGGATGCGTTCGTTGTGGCGGGTGGCTTCCACCAGTCGCACGATGTATTCGAGGATCGCGTCGTCGAGATGCACGGTTTCGCTGATGTTGCGCATGCGCAGCACGTCTTCGCCGGTGAGCACCGGATGCACGGTGGCGGCGCGGTCGGTGACGTTGACCTGTTTCAGGATGTTGACGCTCACGTCGTGGCTTGGATAGCCGATGGTGGTTTTGATGAGGAAACGGTCCATCTGCGCTTCCGGCAGCTTGTAGGTGCCGAGCTGTTCGATCGGGTTCTGGGTGGCGATGACCATGAACGGCTGCGGCACCGGGTGGGTGACGCCGTCGACGGTGACCTTCTGCTCTTCCATGACTTCGAGCAGTGCGGACTGTGTTTTCGGTGAGGCGCGGTTGATTTCGTCGGCGAGCACGATGGACGCGAAGATCGGGCCTTCGCGGTATTCGAATTCGCCGCGCTTCTGGTCGTAGTAGGTGACGCCGACCACGTCGGACGGCAGCAGGTCCGGGGTGAACTGGATACGTTTGAACGACATGTCGATGGAGTTGGCAAGGCCTCGCGCCAGCTGGGTTTTGCCGGTGCCCGGGTTGTCTTCGAGCAGGATGTGCCCGCCGACCACCATGGCTGTGGCGCATTGGCGGATGGGTGCTTCCTTGCCGACCACGACCTGGGAGACGTTGTCTACGAGCTTGGCGAACTTCTCATGGAATTCGGTGATGTCTTTGCTGGGTGCGGTCATCATGGACGTGTCGATGACCGGCTGGGATTGTTTGACGGGCTGTACAGGCTGGCTGGGCTGGACGGGTTGGGTTGGCTGGACGGGCTGCTGCGCGGGCATTGCGACTGCCGGATTGGCGGCCGGTTGGCGAAGGTTCTGCGGCATCGGCTGACGGAACCGCGGCTGGTTCGGCGTTGCCGGGGCGGACTGTTGCGGCAACGCCGGTTGGGTGGTGCCGTGCGCGCTCAGCAGCGTGCCCTCCGGATCCTCATCGGCTTGCGGCTGCTCCGGCAGATTCGGCGTGTGGAACGCCGGCTGCTGCTGGCCGGGTTGGCTGGGAACGCTTGGATTATGGCCGATGGAACCCAGCTGGGTGGCGTCATCGAAATCGTTGCTCATGGGTTGCTCCTTGCTTGTTGTGTTGCTCGTGTGGATGGTTCGTTGTGTTTGCGATTGCTGTGATCGTCCGTTTCACCATCTGGCGTAGTAGGCGGGCCGCGGATCCAGGCTTGGATGCGCCGTCGACGGTGGACAGGGCGATGGAGGATGCCACAGGCCGGTCATTCCGCGTGGCCGCTTCGCCTTCCGTGGACGCGTCAGAATCCGATGGTTCCGACGGTTTTGATGGTTCTGAAGGTTCCGACGGTTCGGGTTTCGGCGTGGGTCTTGTACCTGTCATGGTCCAGCAGTGTGCCGCCATTGTCCTCGTTGTTGAGCGCGGTGTCGGTGCCCACCACCTTCGCCTTCCACGCGTAATCGGCTCCGGTCGGCAGCACATCCTTGACGTTCAGTTTGTCGGAGCCCAATGCCCAGGCGACGTCATAGGATTTGCCGTCCGCGGTGAAGGTGATCACGGTTTTGCCGGGCTGGCCGTACATGTTCACCGATCCGCCGCTGACCTTGATGATGTTCGGATCATTGGCGTCCCACGTCAGCATCGGCGCCTTGACGGCGGCCTTCACCTTGCGGACGTATGCCGGATCGGCCCTGCCGGACTTGGAGGTGCTTGCCGCGCCATTGAAATGCTGCGTGACGGAGCCCGAGGAACAGGACTGCCATTCCTTGAGCGGGAAATCGTGCGATCGTTCGGGAGCGCCGGCATGGTAGGAGGCAGAGTCCGTCCGCGCTCACCGTGAACCCGTCGGCGTGGCCGTTCTCCTTCCAACTGACTACGCACACGTCGTCATTGACGCTGACCGATTCGGGCGCCTTCACCGCGTATTTCGGTGTGAAACGTACGGTCGAATCGTCACTGGTCGTTTTCTCCTTGCCGACCACCGCCGCCTTGATGGTGTATTCCCTGGTGTTGAGATCATGATCCGGAATCTTGAAATCGTAGGATCCGGAACATCCGTCGATGCTTGCGCTGACATCTCCGGAAATCTCGACGGCCTTGCATCCCGCGTTGTGGGTGTTGCCCACGGATTCGACGGTGACGGTTCCCGTGGTGTCGTCGTTCGTCACGGAGATCTTCGGCGCATCGGGCTTGCCCCACGGCTTGACAGCGTCGGACGCCTTGGACGGTTGGCTCCAATTCACCTTGTTGTGGGCGCGTACCGTAGCCGTGTACGAGTCGCCGTCGAAAATCGCGTTGTTATCGAAAACAAAATCGATTCCGGTGGAATTTGTCGTCTGCTTGGACGGTGCGTTCCTGCCGAAAAGTCACCTCGTAATTGTTCACCGACGAAATTGCCGTCCGGAGCCTTCCCCGTGACGCTCACCGTGTTGCCCTTCACACTGGCCGTCACATCCGTCGGCGCATCAGGCAGCTTGTCCGGCGTGCCCTCGACGGCGTTGGAATCTTGGACCCGCCGACCGCGTTCTCGGCCTGCACCTTGAACGAGTAGGTCTTGCCGTTCTTCAACCCGTCGATGAGACAGGAGGTCTTCTGCCCGCACGAGCGCTCGCCGGACGCGTCTCCGCCCCACATCACCTTGTATTCGGTGATCGGGCTGCCGTTGGCCGAACCGGCCGTCCAGCTCAGATTCACGGCGCCATCCTGCGGGTCGCCGGACACCGCGGAAAGCAGCGGCGCATCAGGCTTGTCCATCCCCGAAACGCTGATGGTGCCGGTCACCTCGTTCCTTTGTTTTGGTGGCGTCGCGCACGGTGACGACCACCTTGTTGGTGCTCGCGCCGATGTCGGAAGCCGCCCTGATGGACACCACGCCGTTGGACGGGCAATCCACCGTCAGCTTCGACGCGCCGTCGGATGTGCATCCGGTCACCGTCAGCGGAGTGTCGGGGACGGATTGGAAGCGTCGGACAGCAGATTCACCTGCTCGCTGGAACCGGCCTTGATTTTCACGGTCTTCTCGGTGACGCGGGCGAGCGGCCTGTTGGACGCGGTGACGCGCACGGTCATACCGGCGCTCACCGTACCCTTCGCATATTTGATCGAGACGGGCACGCTCACCGTGGTGCCCGGCGTGGCCGTCTTGTCCGCGGACACGGTCAACGTGCCGGAGGGAGACACTCTGGCATCCACACTGCCGGAATTCACGCCGCCGGAATACGAGTACTGCTTCTCATCCTCGTACAGGCCCGACGTCGAATGGGTCAGCGCCGTCAGATCGATGGTAGTGGCCTTCTCGCCGGCCACCACATCGACGGTGGAGGACGAGAACGTCGGCGGCGGAACCTCACGTCCGATCACCGTGATCGGAAGCGTGAGCACCGCCGAAGTGACGTCTTCACCTTGTCGTTCTTGTCTCGCTTGCCGTCCACCGCGGTGAAGGTGATGGACGCGGCCCGCGTAATCCTTCGGCGTCTGGTCGTTGACGTACAGGTCGCCGTCCGCGGCCTTCGTGGCGCTCACCGAATCGGCGCCGTCCACATACGCGGTCTTGCCCGCGCCCACACACGTAGTCGGCGATGTTGATGGTGATGGTCTCACGCGCATTGACCTTCAACGCC
>VOFL01000077.1_pt1 | contig 49141 bp, 65 predicted proteins | sample 5384111 | NCBI WGS metagenome assembly VOFL01 (sample SAMN12384731, study PRJNA508395) | synthetic metagenome | isolation source: mock microbial community "Gut Microbiome Whole cell Mix" consisting of 8.3%...
TTTACCTGTATAACGGTTCTTTAAAATCCGGGTATTATTTACAATACCCACCCCATAATACAGTTTCAGTTTCTCTATCATATCACGTACGGATATATCATTAAAACAAAGCAAGCCCTCACGCCACAAAAAATAATCGACCTCCTTGATGCGTCCTTTCACCAGTCTGTTGCCTTTCAAGCTGGCCATCATGTTCGGTTCCAGCCTCATTCCACTGTTATTCGAACCGGGCACTAAAATTTCTACAGCACCTTCCAACAAAGAAGTTTCCCATACGCTATCCGCTGCATAAGCCATTACATTGAACTCTGTACCCAGCACCTTCACATTACACTTGTTCGTCTCTACAATAAAAGGCTGTTCCACATTCTTTGTCACCGCAAAGTAACCCTCACCATCAATTTCACATTTCGCATATTCCCTTTGCAACTTCCCGGAAAGCGAAGGTACTGCGTGAGTTCAACCAAACCTTCGTACCATCCGCCAACATCAATTCCGCCCGTTGGCCCGCCGGCACATAAATAGACTGCCATGTTTTGTCTTCCGGTACCTGATGTTTTCCTGTCCAATAATGTGTACCCAACAAGACGATCGCCAATACCGCTGCTATCTTGGCAGCTTCCATACATACTCCGCGTAACGAGAAATGTTTCCTTTCCCGGCTATTCTCCTCCGCCACAGGTTCCGTACGCCACAATGCCATGTCATGCAACTTCCGTTGTGCCATATATTCACACGCATGTTCTCAGGATTTTCCTGTATCCATTCAGTCACACGCTGCTTTTCGGCTTCAGTAGCATTTCCGGCTATATATTTTTGCAATAATTCAGGATTCATATTCTATGCTGTTTTATTAGAACAGGAACGCGGCCGGGGCAAGGATTGGGACAGGCAGCAACTAGTCTACAACCCGTCATGCAGCCCGTACTGACTTACGCATGATCCTCAGCGTGATTACACCTGTAAGCCTTGCGTCAACTTGAAGATGAGGATCCACAATTACACGTGACTTGGTCAGAACCACTTCAGGAATTGCGAGTACAGGTCATGGGAACGATTCAACTGGAAGTTTTGCAACAAATCTTGCAGGATCGTTTTCAACTGACTGTAAAGTTTGGAACAGGGGTATCTTGTATCAAGAGACGATTACCCAAGCTGTTGAAGGTGTTGGGCATTTTGAACCGTTACGACACTACGCGGAAGTACATTTGTTGCTGACGCCCGCACCGCGAGGAAGTGGGCTTCAATTTACGACCGATTGTTCAGTGGAAGTGCTTGGCCGAAATTGGCAACACCAAGTCGTGTCAAACCTACAAGCCAAAACACAAGTGGGTGTCCTGATTGGCGCACCACTAACGGATGTTAAGGTAACACTGGTTAGTGGTCGGGCTAGCAATGTTCATTCGGTTGGTGGTGACTTTCGTGAAGCGACGTGGCGCGCGTTGCGTCAAGGTTTGATGATGTTAAACCAACGTGGTGATTGTCAGTTATTGGAGCCGTGGTATCGGTTCCGTCTAGAAATGGTCAGGAACAAGTTGGCCGGGCGATGACTGATATTCAGCGGATGAATGGTCAGTTTGACGCACCGGTCGCTAATACAAGCGTAGCCACGGACGGGACTGGCCTGACGACAATTACGGGAACGGCGCCAGTAGCAGCGATGCAGGACTATTCACAGACGGTTCGAGCTTACACGCATGGGCAGGGGCAATTGGAATGTATCGTGGATGGCTATCGGCCGTGTCATAACGAGATGGCTGTTGTCGATAAGGCCGAATATGTTCCCACAGCAGATTTAGAAAATACACCGGACTCGGTCTTTTGCGCACATGGTGCGGGTTATCCGGTAGCTTGGAATCAAGTGCCAGAGATGGCGCATGTCCCGTACGTTTATTCGAATACGGAATTGGCACATTTTAAGGCGTCATCAAAATAGAAATTGAGGAAATTCAGATGATGGATGTGACGTTTAATTCGACGTTTGCGGTAACCTTGCAACATGAGTTGCACCAGCCAGTATTGAGTTTGCCATTGTCGCTACAAATCGGTGATTTAACTCGATTGACAACTGATGATCCAGCACAGCTTGCTATCATGTCACACAGTACCGATGCCACGGTTGTCAAGCAAGCGTTGGTAACATTAAAGTCTCAAGTTGAGCAGGGGGGCGTGCTACGAGTATGGTGGTCTACCATGCCCGATGATTGGTTAGGATACGACTGGTTGTGTCAGCAGTTAGCAGACACAGACGCGCAATTGAGACAAGTGATGGTACCGCTAAGTCAAGTGATAACTCGACCAGGTCTAGCTTTACAGACTTTGTCGGATTTATCGGAAGTATTGCCAGCGGATATTGCGCATTACTTACAGTTGGCACAAGACGTTTCTAAGGACGAACAACGTGCTCATAGTTATGAATGGCAAGCGCTCGTGGTAGAAAATGCGCCGTTACGGGTCAATCTTAACGGGCACTTAGTCAGTGTCCCAGCTGACTTTTATGACAGCTTGTTAGAACGCCAAATACAACCGGGACGCCCAATTGTGCAAATTATTGGTGAGATGCTGATACGCTACTCACTGGGCTTGCCAGACTGGTGGTATCGTGCCCGGCTCCAACATATCTTGTCAACGAGAGGATGATTAATGTGAAGAAAATTGCGCCCCTGTTCGTTGGCTTAGGGGCCATTAGTTTTGGAATTCCGGCGTCACTATTTAAAATTGCGCGTCGGCAGGGGGTTGTCAATGGCCCATTGCTATTCTGGTCCTTTCTGAGTGCGGTTGTGATTTTAGGTGTGATTCAAATTTTACGCCGTGCACGTTTGCGTAATCAGCAAACGAATTGGAAGCAAATCGGACTGGTAATTGCGGCTGGAACGGCTTCGGGATTTACTAACACCTTTTACATACAGGCGTTAAAGCTTATCCCAGTTGCTGTGGCCGCGGTAATGTTGATGCAGGCGGTCTGGATATCAACATTACTAGGAGCAGTGATTCATCATCGGCGTCCCTCCCATCCGCGCGCGGCTAGCATTGTTTGGTATTGACATGCACGATTTTAGCTGCTGGTCTGTTTCCAATTACGCAGGCGCTCTCGCCGTGGGGCTTGATGTTAAGTTTTTTAGCGGCATGCTCGTATGCTTGCACGATGCAGTTTACGGCTAGCTTAGGCAATAACTTAGACCCGTTATCGAAAACATGGTTACTGTGTTTGGGCGCTTTCATACTCATTGCTATCGTGTGGTCACCGCAATTAGTTACGGCACCCACCACGCCAGCAACAGTCGGCTGGGGAGTACTGATTGCACTATTCTCAATGGTTTTCCCACTGGTTATGTATTCATTGTTTATGCCGTACTTAGAGCTTGGCATTGGCCCAATCCTTTCTTCTTTAGAATTACCAGCCTCGATTGTTGTTGCATTTGTACTGCTTGATGAAACTATTGATTGGGTGCAAATGGTTGGCGTGGCGTTATTATTACGGCCGTAATTCTGCCAAACGTGTTAAATATGCGACGAGTTCGGCCATAGTTCAGGTCAATACCAAACTCAAAATGAACATGTTGTACTGGATTCATTTTTGTACTGTGTTTTTTGTTTCACGTGAAACATTCATCTAATTGATGCTCTTTATGAATAGTTGGTGGGTACCTTATTTATATAAATGATAAAATGTGCCTCACTTAGGGACAACTTGAATTGAAAGGTGGTCAGGCTGATGGCACTAACCTATCGGATCGTCCGCGCTGAAGCAGACAGTGATTTTGGAAAAATTCGACAGTTATATTATGAGACCTGGCAATCAGCATATCGTGATTTGATGCCTGCAAGTTATTTACAGCAATTGACGCCAGCAACTTGGCGGCCGGAACGGCGGTGGCAAAATATGTTGCTGGCAATGACGGCTGATGGTGAAGTTGTGGGTGTTTGCACATTTGGTCCGGCCAGACATGCGAACTATGAGGGGTGGGGCGAACTGTATTCGCTATATGTTCACCCGAACTATCATCATCATGGCATTGGTCAGCAATTAATAATCCAGGCCCACCGTCGCTTAAAGGCGGTCTATCCACAGAATTATCTACTTGTTCTGGCAAATAATGCTGTGGCCGCGTTTTATCAACGTAATGGATTTCACGACACTGGTCAGATTTATGTCGATCATGCGCCGTTTGGTGTTTTGCATGAGCGGATTTTTGAAGATTAACGCAAAAAAACGAGCCTTGTGCTCGTTTTTTTATAGTTTAGCAATCAATTGGCGTGCGACCGCGCGTGCTGAGAACGGATTTTGACCAGTGATCAATTGGCCGTCAGTAATTGCATATTCGCGATAAAATCGATGCTGACTAAAGATAGCACCGCGAGCAGTAGCTCGTTCACGGTTAAGGAACGGGACGATCCGTTTTTGCCGGCAATCAGCTCTTCAGTTGCGGTAAAGCCCGTAATGGTTTTGCCAGCAATCAGTATTGGCCCGTTTGGTCTTTGATGTTTAGGAGGCCAGCAATTCCGTGACAAACGGAGGTCACATATCCACCATGTTGATAAATGGCCAGTGCGATGGCTTGTAACTCAGGGTTGTCCGGAAAGTCCCACATCACACCGTGGCCCCGGTATAGTAAATAGCAGTGTAATCATCGGGATCGACCTGACTAGGCTTGAGCGTGTTCTTAAGGGCCCGATTAATGAAGTCAGAATATTCATACACGGCCATTGTGGCGGAATCGGTATATTTCATACTACGCGGATCAAGGGCAAGAGGTATCCATTAAGACTAACATAGTCAACGGCAATTTGGGCTTGCTGCATTTCATCGACGAACTCAGCGGCTTCACCTAACCAAAGACCAGTCGGCTCATTAGTTCCTTGGTAACGAGTGATATTGGTTTCGACAATTAAAACTTTTTTCATTGATCATGACTCCTTAAAAAGACTGATTTGAAGTATATTAGTTAGCTAATTAGGTTGAATACTGATAATGATTTTACCGGTAGTGTGACCGGAATGCGAATATTCTAACGCGGCGTTGATGTCGGTGAGGGGAATAATCCGATCAACAACCGGTTTAATAACGCCCTGTTCAATTAGTTGTCGCAGACGCACAAGTTGCTGGCACTAGGTTGCATGAACAGAAACGAATAGGTAGCCTGGGCTTGTTGTTCCAGTCGACTCAGTTTCCGCGTTGCTAGACCCAATAACCATTGTTTCCATATTGGCAGTCCGTAATCCTTACCAAAACGCGCGTTTGGCAGTCCGGCAATGCTGACAATCTGACCGCCTGGTTTGATAATCTGAAAAGCGGCCTCGAGGATTGCCCGCCACGAGTATCTAATACGGCATCGTAATGGGATAATACATCAGTAAAGTCTTGCTGATGATAGTCAATGATTTTATCAGCACCTAGTGATTGAACGAGGTCAAAATGTTTCGCACTGGTAGTGGTTGCGACGTAAGCGCCGAAATATTTAGCCAGTTGAATGGCAATAATCCCAATGCCACCTGAACCGCCGGGAATGAAAACCTTTTGTCCCGGCTGGATGTTCATTATATCGTGTAGCGCTTGGTAACTGGTTAAACCTACTAATGGAATTGCAGCGGCTTCTTCAAAATTGAGATTGGCTGGTTTCAGTGCGATGGCTTGATGATCAATGGCGATAAATTCAGCAAAGGTTCCAATTCGATCTTTTGGTGCGCGACCGTAAACAGCATCACCAACTTTAAAGTCCGGTACTTGGTCGCCAACGGCAGTAATTACACCGGCAAAGTCACTGCCCATAATTAGTGGCATGGTGTATTGTAGTAACAATCTTAGATCGCCATCTTTGGTTTTCAAATCGATTGGGTTGACACTGGCGGCAACGATTTTGACGAGAACATCGGTGGGAGCTATTGTCGGAACAGGGACTTCTGTCACCATGGGGTTATTTGCTTGTATTTAGGAATAATGGCAGCTTTCATAGTGGACTCCTAACATATTAGTTTAAATGTTTAACATCTTGAACAAATCATGCTGTTGATTCTAGTCGCTTACTTACAAAAAGTCAACGATTAATTCTTGACTTTCAATTTTAGCAAGCGTTAAATGGTTTAAGAATACGAACCGTAATTGGAAAGGTGTGATTTTTTGGCAGAACGAACGATGGCAATATTTAAGAAGGGTGTTCCGATTTTTACAATTCTTCAAGACGAAAATCGGCAACGGATTTTGGTGATGCTGTGCCGGACTGATCAGATGACGGTTAACCAAATTACAGCGCAAATCGCCTTATCACGACCGGCCGTATCGCACCATTTGAAGTTGATGCTGGATGCCGGCATTTTAGCGGTTAGCAAAACAGGTACTGAACGTTATTACCGCGCTAACATGACGGCGACTCTAAAATTATTGAAGGCACTCACTGCGTCATTAGAAGCCGATTTAGCCCATACTCAGTCTGTAGACGAATAAAAAAATGAATCAGAGTGAAAAATGGTACTTTTGGAATGACGCCTCTCATTCCAAAGTACCAGCTTTTAGTCACTTATGCAGTTCAGCGCACTGAATCACCAGTACCTGAAATGGATGGCGCCATTTAATGATTATCAGTGAGCTAACGACATGATATCGTTATTATTAATTTGAGGATGGTACTTGAATATCTTTGAAGGTGTGCCGATAAAGTAACCAGCCAAGTAAGCACGTTAAGACATCAGCGACCGCTTGAGCCCAAATAATACCAGTTAGTCCAAAGAACTGTGCCAGAATAACGATGGCGATACCTAGTAAGATTGCTTGCCGCGAAAGCGCCATGGCTAGGGCACTCAAACCCGCACCGACTGATTGAAAGACGGTCGTGAACACGAGGATGAAGCCCACTAATGGTGTCGTAATCAACATTGCTCGCAACATTTGTGTACCCATAGTGACAATGACTGGTTGATTCATAAATAGTTTAATAAGTTGAGGCGCAAAAATCATTAGAATAATCGCACAAATGGTTGCGTAGCCACCTTCGACTTTTAAATCGAAGCGCAACGTTGCCCGTAGTCTTTGCCAATTTTTAGCACCGTACGTGTAACCAACTAAAGGCTGGGCCCCAAAAGCAAAGCCGACCATGACCATCATAACGACCATGTAAACTTTTTGAACAATTCCCATGGCCGCCACGGCTTGGGCGCCGTATGCGGCTAAGTAGCTGTTTAAGATCATCATGCCAAAACTCTGGGTTAGGTTAGTCAGTGAGGCTGGAATCCCAACCGCGACGACGGCTTTAAGGGTTGGTCGCGAGATATGGGCTAACTTTGGTGCTAAGGAGAGCGTTTTGGCTCGGCGCATAAAAAAGACTAACAGACTGGTGTTGACCGCGTACCCCAAAACGTTGGCAAAAGCAACGCCCGAAGCACCCCAGTGAAAGCCAAATAAGAATAAGGGATCGAGAATAATGGTCAGAACCGTCCCACTGATGGTCGCAATCATGGAAAGTTGTGCCAGACCCTCCGTTCGGATAATGTTACCGGGAACCAGTGAAACAATGATAAAGGTTGATCCTAATACCAATATACGATAGAAGTCCGCAATGTAGGGACGGGTAGCTGCAGTAGCACCTAGCAAGCCTAAAATTGGGTGTTCGAATAGTAATAATAAGGCTGTCAGTACTAAGCTAAGTGCGATCGCAATGTAAAAACAAAAGCTACTGATACGTGCACTTTGGTGATAATCATGACGACCAAGGACTCTTGAAATAACGGCACTCCCACCGAGGCCAAAAATATCGCCAACTGCTAACATAAACGAAAATAGCGGACTGCCGAGGGCAATACCAGCAACTAAATCAGCATTACCAGTTTGAGCAACAAAAAATGTATCTGCTAAGTTATAAATCATGCTGGCAACCATGCCAAGAACCACAGGAAAGGCTAAATGAAAATATGCTTTGGGAATCGGGGCCTTCTCAAATAAATCATTCATAAAAATAAGTCACTCCTTCTCTGAACAGTCGGTCGAAGCGTGACTAGACGAACAGAAAGATAATATAAGTTAATGATACGCTTGACTGTCAAGCTGCTCAAGGTGACAATCTGGGAAGGTCAGTTAGCTGGAGGAACGACAAAAAAGCATTGCCTAGTGTTATTAACAGCAATGCTAAAATTAACGTGAATTTTTAAGAGATTAACGTAAGTCGATTTGGTGAAGGTTAGCCGGCATCTGACCAACATGATGGCCGACCGTTCCTGCGTGCATCGCTTGTGCGCCATTGATAAAGTGCACACCAGTGGCTGCAATTAATCCCATTCCTAATACTGTAATAATACTTAATACCATCATTATTCACCCGTTTCTGATTATTTCTGCACTTCTATTGTAGCGCTTACATCACCATTGTCATTTGAGTTGTATTAGAATGGAATTAAGTTTTCACTTTTCAGGTAGACATTAATATTGGGATGGAATAAGTACCATTGTGCGAGTTAATTTGTCATCAATCATGATTAAAACGTGCCATTTTTAAATTCAAAAGCAGCCAGCTTAGGTTCGCTGAGAACAGTTCGAGTTAGCGTAAACTTGCTTAGGGTGCGTGTCTACACCGACTTCCAGGCATTTCTGCCAATTGCCGGAACGTGGTGGGCACAGATTTAAGCCGAAGCCCACGTCTTAAATACTGGCCTTTCACTAACCAAGCAAAAGACGCTTGCTAAGTGAAATTTCACCACTGGGCATTGTCAGAAACGCCTTCCAGTCGGGACAGTATTCGAATGGCAGACAGTAAGGGACCCAACTTTGTTGGACTCATCATTGTTCTTCATAAACAGCAATTTTGTCGAGCAACTGTCAGGTAGAAAATGACATTGTGATAGCTCACTATTTCGGAATCGCCATAGTAATAATCGAACGTCTCAACAAAGTGGTTAATGTAACCCTAACGTTTCTTTTAAGGTTCCATCATCAAAATAGTCAGCGACCAATTGTACCAAGTTTAGTGGCCGTTCACCAGCCATTCGAGCGGCTTACCGACTGGAGGGGCTGGGTGACAATGCTCAGTAGCCAAATTATTCTTAGTCGGAAGTGGGTTGCTTCCGGCTTAGAATAAGACTCGTATTTGAGACTGGGCGGGTTGTGCACGGGCTCTAATCGACGTCGGCTTACGTTCCAGCAATTGTCACCCAGCCCCGGAGGCCGGAATCGGACACGCATTGCTGACGAACAGGAATCCATCTGTTTGGCACGTTTTAATCAAGGCTAATGCTAAATAGCGGCTAGCATAACGCATAACGCGTAACAAGTAAAAAATTAGTAACGAAAGTGAGTGATATTTTGGACGTGCAAGAAGGATACATGCCATTTAATGGTTATCAGACGTATTATCGAATCGTAGGGGATCGGCAATCAAATAAGACACCGTTAGTTTTGCTACATGGTGGTCCAGGATCAACGCATAATTACTTTGAAGGATTTGATGACCTGGCCGCTCAAACGGGACGACCAATCGTTATGTATGATCAATTAGGCTGTGGGCGTTCATCGATACCTGATGACGATCAATTATGGCAAGCCGCAATGTGGGTGGCAGAGTTGCGGGCGTTACGTACGTATTTAGACTTACCGAGATTCACTTACTAGGGCAGTCCTGGGGTGGTATGCTAGCCATTATTTATGGTTGTGACTATCGGCCGCAGGGGATTAAAAGTTTGATTTTAGCCAGTACCTTATCTTCAGCCCGACTGTGGGCTCAGGAACAGCATCGGATGATTCGGTTAATGTCCCCAGTGGATCAGTCGGCTATTGCGACAGCAGAACGGTTACAGGATTTCACAGGTGCTGCCTACCTGACTGCTAATCAACATTTTATGACGCAACATGCGTCGGGCCCGATTACTGCTGATGATCCTGAATTCCTACGGCGATCAAAACGGGTGGGGACCACGGCTTATAATGTAGCGTGGGGTCCCAATGAATATAATCCGACTGGTACGTTAGCGGATTATGAGTATACCGACCGATTACAGTATTTGCAGATGCCAACTTTAGTCACCAGTGGAACGGATGATTTGTGTACGCCATTAGTCGCTAAGACCATGGTCGACCAGTTACCTCATGCGACTTGGACGTTATTTCCCCGTAGCCGTCACATGGCGTTTATCGATGAAAACACGGCCTATATGACGCGATTGCGTCACTGGCTAGCAGCCCATGATTAGAGAAATGAGCGTAATCATTTCCCGGGAAATAATTTGCTGAATAGCTAGATTGAGAAGTTTATCGGTGTGATCTGATTTTGTTTGGCTGTCACTATAATGGTTATTAAAAGGTTTAAAGTAGACAAAAGCGCCTGTGGAAGTTAGCCTTCTGCGGGCGCTTTGGTGATTGCTGTGATGATGTTTAATGTTGATAGATAAAGACGAATCGATTAGCCGTCGAGCGCTTCTCGTCAAATTGATAATCGGGATCAAAAGTGCGAATGGCCGTCACATCATCGATTTGATGTTCAGCCAAAAAACGGACCATGGCCCCACGTGCCATCCTAGCTAATGTGGCTTTAGTCTTGAGTTTGCCGTCGATAAAGCTTGCAAAGACAATATCAATCATTGATTGATGCGGAGCCAGATAAGGTGCAATGGTCTTAGCATATTCTTGAGAAGCAAGATTGATAATTGGTTCTGGCCGCGGAGTCAGTGCCTGATAGAGGCGGTCGCCCCAAAACGCATAGAGGTTCTTGGCTTGACCAACAGCCAACCGTGCTTGCATTTCTAACCGATAAGGAACGATACCATCAAACGGTCGGAGAATGCCGTAAAAGCCTGACAAGATTCGTAAGTTTGCCTGAATATAGTCAAGGGCTGGCTGGGTAAAGACGTCCGGGGCCATGTAACGGTACTGAATACCGCTGTAACTGAGAATAGCGGGAGTCAGATTGCGGGTCAGGTCAATTTTTTGAAGCCAATCATAATTAGGTTGGGCTAGTTTGTCACTGCAATGCCATAAGGTCTTGGCCTCAGGATAGGTGAGATGTTGCAGTTGAGCCAGTAATTGTTGCGTCTGATCAAGATAGATTGGTTCAGTTAGGGCTGGAAAGGCATCTTGGTCGATAATCATTTTTTTCGCAGGTGCAATGATGATTTTCATAAGGTCACTACTTTCGAAGCGTTCAGTTTATAAATAATGTTGATAGCATTTAAAGCAAAAACTAAGCTATAGAAATATGATAGCACATTAGACAAACGTACGTTCCTAAAACTATCAATTGCGGTATAATGAAATTATGATACTAATTGAGTAAAAGGAGTTTGTCGGTATGGATATTTCACTATTAAAACAAGTGGTTCAATCAACTAATAAGATTGCCCTCAGCACGGCCGTCAATAATGAAGCAGATGTTAAAATTGTTAACTTTGTCTGGTACGAAGCACAACCAGATACGCTATACTTCTCATCAGTTAAGACAAGTCCCGCTTTGAAGGTTTATGACCAGAATCCGGATATTGCATTCATTACGATTCCTAATGATGGAACAGCGGGCAATCCATATCTACGAGCCCAACACGTTAAGTTACAACGGTCAACTAAGACGATGACCGACTTACCCCAATATTTAGAAACAGTTCCGAATTATCAACAAGTCTGGGATGCTATTGGATCGACACTCGTTGTTTTTGAATTAAAACTAACTGATCTTTTTGTTGACGCGGGTGTTGGTGGCGAGAAGCAAACACTGACTTTTAATTAACACTGGATTCCTATACTAAAAGCGTTTCAAGGCCGGCTTAGGTTAAGCTATGGTCTTGAAACGCTTTTTGGTCGGGTAATTTTAAGAGCAACTATGAGGTGTTACTTCACATATGCGGTCCGATAATTGGCGGCACCGCTGAAATTATTATAGATGACGCCCTTTAAGTGCGACTTAACGAGCAGATGGGAACGGCCTTCGTAGAGTGGGGTCACGGCCTGATCAGTTAGCGCCGTTTTAGCGGCTTGAACTAAGTCTTGATAGCGCTTGGTCGCGTTCAAAGCATCTGGACCATCAGCGGCTTGCATTGCCTGGTCGTAAGCCTTGCTTTGATAGTGGCCCATGTTGGAGTTGCTGTCGCCAGTCAAAATTGTTAATGATTGTGAAGGGTCGGCAAAATCCATACTCCAGCTAGTTAAATTAAGCTGGAAGGCTCCCTTGGAAACTTTACCTAGCATTGCGGTAAATGGCATTGCCTTGATTGTTACCTTTAGTCCGGGAGGTGACTGGTTAATTGTCCCTGGATGAATTCAGCGACCTGATGTGAGTTGTCATCATCACCACAGGTAATCGTTAACGTTAGCGATTTTTTGCCCAATTGTCGTTGTGCTTTATGATAGGCGGCTCGAGCCTGGTTGAGATTATAATTAACAGTACCATCAACGGTCGCATCATTGACAAAATCGGTACCAGTTTTAGGATTCTTAGCCATATTGCGCACACCAAAGCTTTTGGCTGGAAGCGAACCATTTTCTAGAACTTTGTTGGTCAGTTGCGACCGGTTGATTGCTAAGGATAAAGCGGTGCGGAGTTCACGGTTGGCTGCTACATGGTCATGGTGATTGTATTGAATAAAGCTGATTTGACCACCCGCAAGTGTTTTGAGTTCTTGATTATTTTTATTCTGGACACTCTGCTCGCCATTAAGTGTCACACTATCTAACTTATTAGATTGATATAAATTATAGGCAGTCGTATTGGACTTAATAACCTGATAATTGATTTGGTGCAGTTTCACCAGTTTGTGATCGTAATAAGCTGGATTTTTCTTTAAGGTCCACGTATTATTAGTCCCGGTCCAGCCAGTAAGCGTAAATGGCCCGTTGTAGACGGTCGTCGCGGCCGAAGTCCCGTACTTCTTCCCGTATTTGTTAACAGCAGGTTGATTGACCGGATAAAGGTCGAAACAGCTAAAATCTTTTTAAAGTAGGCGACAGGTTTGCTTAACGTGATTGTTAATTGATAGTCACCATTAGCTTTGACACCAAGGGTTGATGGCTTTTTCTTGCCGGCTGCAATGGCGTCAGCATTTTTAATGTTCGTGAAGACATAGGTGAATTCAGATTTACTTTTTGGATCAAGAGTTCGTCTCCATGAATAGACAAAATCGTGAGCGGTCACCCTGTTACCGTTACTCCAGCGCGCATCGTGGCGTAATTGAATGATATAGGTATGACCACCATTGGTAACAGTTGTCTTAGTAGCCAAAGCGTTGACGGGTTGGCTCTGACTGTTCAGCCGATAGAGCCCCTCGTCAACTTGGGTGACTTGGCTATTAGAAACGCTGTCCGTCATTTTAGCGGGATCTAAGCTCATAATTTCTGAGCCAGCTGATAGGTTGATAACTTGTGATTGTTTAGTCGTAGCTGGGTGTGAGTGGGCGTTGACGGTAAAGCCGATGCCGCCAATAATGACCACGCTGCCGATTGTTAAAATTAATTTGTGTGTTCCGGATAAACTCATAATTAAATCCTCCAAAAGTATAATTGTATTTGGTTAGTTTGATCCATGAGTTTTGCCATCGTTTCGTGACCATTTATTTCACCCCGTTTTATCGTCAAAAAAACCGTCCTTATCCAGCCAATGCTGTGTTAAGGACGGTTTGATAACCGCGGTGCCACCTTAATTGAGTGTTCGCCAATTTAGTGATTAAATCACGCGTACACTCCTACTCCATAGGAAACTAACATTTCCCTGACAACTGACGTATGTCGCACGTCTTTCCGTACTCTCAACTGACGTTAATTTCGGCAAAGCCCTCGGTGGTCCATTTAATTACCTGCGTTCGGCCATACTCTCAGCAACGATGACTCTCTGTGCGGGCACGATAATCTTGATCTCCACCTCATTGGTTTATAAGGACGATATTTTGTTGAAGTGAGTATACCGCTTTTGAAAATCAGTTGTCAAGAGCTGGAAAAATTGTTCAACTATAAATGTAGTCAAACAGAAAACGATGTTCGTAAATAAACCGAGGATTAATATAGTGTCGAGTGGCATTGATTGCGTGGTTTTTAATAACGGCTGCAAGCATTAATTACTTTCATTATGCGCGAATAAAAATTATAATGACATCAATAATGTAAACGGATTCAATATTGCGGTGACAAGATTAAGGAGGGCTAAACATGAGCTTTAGAGTTGTAGCCGGTTATTTCGGTGAATTTAGTGATGAAGCGAAGCGGGCCAATCAAGACTTAGGTGTAATCGGCATGTCGTTTCAGTATCAATGTAATCTCGTTTATCCAGAAGGGGCGGGGCCAAACTTTGGTTTTCGAACCGACGCGCAAGCGATTGATGTGTTCGATGCGTTAAAAGTTGGTTACGATGGTTTCAAAGTGCAAGCTGGCCTGATTAAGGCGATGGGACTAGTTGATTATCAATTGGTTGGTGGTCGTTACGAACTAGTCGGCCATGATTTCCGAGAATTACCTTTAGCTGAGATCAATGCGAACTTGGAAACGATGCCCGGACTCTTGGCTCAGGGACCGATGCCAGTTCGATATGTGACTTATCGTCGGACGGATGACCCTATTGACGCGGTTGGCTTTAGTGGCAACTGGGCACTAGGAGATAGCGGTGGCTTTCGACAGTTAAGTGAGACGTTGGCAGAACCAATGCAAGCACCAGTGGCGGCGCTAATTAAGGCAATTGATCAACTTGGTTTAACGTTACAACAAATTAATCTACCCACACCGCAAAGTTCAACGGCTTTGCCGACACATTTGAGTGATGTTCATCAAGCGAACGTTGACGTGTGGGTGGTGTTAACACAACCACAAGGTGACGAGCAGCAAGTTTTGCAGACCATTCATAACGCTCAAGAGTGTAATGAAAAATTGTGCGAAGCGCTGACTCGTGTTTATTTGAAGTAGGATGTTTCACGTGAAACAACTGGCACTTGGCAGTCCGTTATTTTCTTTAGTGCGTTGTATGATATGATACGCACGAACCGTAACACATCTTCACGGGAGAAAATATGTTATTAGAAACTTATCAGCATCGTTCATTTATCAAACAAACTGGCAATATTTCTATCGAACGTGATTGGGAAAAGCTTTTCGATGAAGCGTGGTTGATTAAGCATCTTCGTGGCTATCGCTAAGCTCAAGACTTAGAGGGGAGTGGTTTGATGATGACATCAACACCACGGTTATTACAAGCCATTCAACAAACGACCACCGCAATTTTAAAAACAAACCTTGTTGGTATTTACCTGCATGGATCCTATGTTTTAGGCTCATATAACGAACAGGTGAGCGATTTAGACTATCTGATCGTTGTTCGGCGTTCGTTAACATTAGCTGAAAAACGGCAGTTAATGACAGCTACCATAACGCAATTGTGGCATTAGCGCCACACAAGGGATTGGAGTTTCATGTGCTGTTACTGAGTGCAACCCAGCATTTTGTGCATCCTTGCCCATTCGATTTTCATTTTTCAAAATACCATTATGAGGATTATCAACGGACACCGCTAGCCTACCTAAAAGCGATGCACGGCACGGATCCTGATCTTGCTGCCCACTTAACGATTCTCCAAGCAGCGGGACAAGTCTTGCTTGGACCAGCCATTACAACGGTCTTTGGCCCCATTCCTGCGGTGGCCTACTGGGACAGTATCAAGTCTGATATCGCGAATGCTGAAACGGCGATCGTTCAGTTACCAATGTATACGGTATTAAACCTTTGTCGAGTTCGTGCTTACCAGCAAGATCAGTTAATTATTTCTAAGCAGGCCGGGGGTGAATGGGGGTTACAACAGCTGCCAACACAGTGGCATCCGTTGATCAGGCAGGCGTTAGCAGCCTATGCTGGTCAACAGGACGAACAGGTTATACGATGGTCACGTCCAAACTTAGTGGCGTTTGCACGAATCATGTTAGCCGAGTTGGGCTTAAAATCAGAATAGTTTGTGAGTTTAACAAAAAATGCTTACTGGCGATCATCCACCAGTAAGCATTTTTGTCACCACCAACTTAAAGTCGGCTGTTATAAATCAAGAAACTAATGTAGCAGTTATCGCCATCAGGTAAATCATAGCCAGTGTTTTCGTTGCTACCGTCATTTTCGTGTAAAACAACGAATTCACCAGAACCATAATCTTGGTCGTTTAAATACTTCACTAAACGTTCATCACATTCAGCTAAAGTTTTACCGGTCACAACGCGCCGGTTCCAACCACGATGGATCTCAGTATTTGGATTAAGCATCTCTTCTCAACTCCTCTTAATTATAAAGTCATCAATTGCGCTTGCCGAGCGGGTTGCTGATCAAGATCAGCGCGCGTTAGGTCAGCGTCGACTTGGTGGTACTGTTAAAAATAATGAAACGTTCACCAACGGCTTGGACTTGCTGGTAGTTATGGCTTGCCATGATGATAGTTTTGCCGGCAGCTTGTAGCCGTTGCAGTAGGGTTAGCATTTGCTGCTGAGCGGCAATTGTTAAGCCGTTCAGCGGTTCATCTAACAATAAAATTTCAGGGTTCAAGGCGAGAACGCTGGCTAGTGCCACGCGCTTCTTTTCACCACCTGAAAGTTGGTAAGGGACCCGGTCTGCTAAGTTAGCACAGTCCGTTAATTGTAAGCAGTCGGCGACGCGTTGCGCAACCATGGCTGCTGATAAACCGAGTTGTCGGGGACCGAAAGCGACTTCCTCAGTGACCGACGTGTTGAATAGTTGAACATCAGTATTTTGAAAGACCATGCCGATCCGCTGATGAAGTTGTTGTCGATTTTGGGCATCAGCGAGATAAGTGGTCGTAATCGGCTGATCGTGAAACTGATAAGCGCCACTAGTTGGACTAGCTAATCCACTCAATAGTCGTAAAAGGGTCGATTTACCAGATCCATTGGGCCCCATTAGACAGATAAAGTCGCCTGAGTTGACCGTTAAGCTGAGGTCCTTCAAGCCACACGTATCAGGATAATCATAGCAAATATTCACCAATTTAATCAATACCACGTTAATGCCTCCAAAAAATAAATATCCAGACAATAATCGCTGGGCTCAGGGCAAGATAATCGCGCCAATGGGTACGACGCCCGGTTGAGCGCACGTAATGACCATTGAACCCGCGTGCTTCCATGGCAGCGTATAGTTCTAGCGCATAAGTGTAACTTTTAAGATATAAATTACCAAATAATGCGCCGATTAAACGGTATGGATGAGCCGTTGGGGCGACCGTCCGTAATTCTAGGGCTTCCATCGTCAGCAATAGATGTTGGCCGAGCATTCGTAAGTACGTGATGGCAATGGCCAAAGTCATAATTAATAGATCAGGGCAATGGAGTGCCTTCAAGCCAGCCAATAAATCTTGAAACGGCGTGGTTAGACGGTAATATTGAGCGTTTGCCAGCATTAGACTGGTTTTAAGGCCAAAAAATAATAGCGTGGTGGGACCGGCTAACCAGTAGCTCGGTAATACGAACAGCATGGCCATCCCAACACTGATTAGCCAGCTTCCCATAAAACGGCGCAGTTGGCGTGGAGGTAACCATAATAATTGGCACCCAACTAATAGTGCTAGGCTCCATAACAGAATGAGATTATTACTTAAAGCAATTAAAATGACGAGCAACAGGAGCTGAATTAATTTGAATTGCGGTGCAACGCGCCAATGAGACGTTGCCGTGACTGGCGCTGGCTGTGCTAGTCGACTGAGTAATTGGCGTAGGTGACGCTGATTACGTTGCCAAAATTTCGCTTTAATAGCAGGTGTTGGCGTGGTGGTCGTAGTTTGCAGCCAAGCTGGAATATCAGTGTTGGGACGTGTCGGTTTCATGTTGAAGACCTCGAATCAAAAGTAAGAAAATCAAAACAGCGGTAATGGCCGATAAAATATAACCTACACTAACCGGTAAGCCCGCGATGGCGTAATCACTGAACAGGGCCTGAAAATGGAACCCGTGGACCATTCCTTGAGGCGCGTGAGTACTGATATGTTGTTGCGCTAGCCGTTGCTGTAATTCTTGGGGGCTCCATTCGCCCCAAGCCGTATTGCTAGCCAACAAGCCTAATGGTGATAACACCGCTAATCCGAGTAGCAGTGCGATCCACGGCCGCTGATTGCGCCGAGTGGGTGTCTGATAGAGGTTAGTCGGTGCGACTCGTTTTACAAATTGAAAGACAAGCAGTGTGAAGACGACTTCGACCCAGCCGGCGACTAATAAGTGAGCCGTCAACATTGCGGGTATCGTAATGTTGAGGCCGTATGGGCAGTAGAGCGGCGCACCACTTGCCGTATGAGCCAGTATGGGTTGTAACCCGAGCTCGATACCAGCAACTAGCGCCGCCATATTAATGCCTAAGTAAGCACCAATTGCGAGCCCCAACTTTTCATGGTGCCATTTTTGACCTAGGCGATAGCAGGCGTAGCCGACAAACGGCATAATGACCGCCATATTCAACGCGTTAGCGCCAAAGGCTAGGATACCGCCATCACCGAATAATAAGGCTTGTAGTAGTAACGTCACGGTCAGCGCAAGACACGCCGCCCATGGGCCAATCAAGACAGCTAACAGGGTTCCCCCGACAGCGTGAGCCGTGGTCCCACCTGGAATCGGCAAGTTGAACATCATAATTAAAAAAGCCAATGAAGCGGCGATGCCGAGCATTGGCAGGGTTTCATGATGTTTTTTGATTTGAACTTTAACTTTTAAAACGGCGACGGTCCAGACGGGAGCCATCGCGGTGACCAACGTTCCGCAAGTTGCGGGACTTAAATAATTATCCGGAATATGCACGGATGAGCACCTCACTAATTTGCAATTTGATCTAAGAGGTAACTAACATCTTGAATAATAAATTTGTGATTTTTGACCGTAATGACGCCGTCTGTTCGTAATTCCTTGAGCATCCGGTTGACACTGCTTCGGGAGCTAATACCACAGAAACCGGCAATGTCGTCATTGGTGACCACAAAGTCAATCAGAATCCCTTCGTTAACTTTTCGTCCGAACAAATCAACAAGACTATAGATAAAGGCACAAATGGCTCCTTTTTTACCGTTCATGACCATCCGTTGCAGTCGAAGAATGTTTTCGGACAACTTTTGGTAATAATTTTTAACGTAGTTTTGCAGTTCAGGCGTGCTGTTGACGTACTTCCAAAAAGCGACCCGGTTGACCTGGTAAAAAGTGGCATATTCGGACTCAATACGGACGTTAAACGGTTGATCCGTAGAACGAGAAACTTCATCACGCAGCAGGGAGATCACGTCGGGCTTGGCAATATAAGATAAATTATATTCGCGACCGTCTTGTAAAATAATGCTGTTTTTGATGATGCCGTCCTTTAAGACGTACGTATAGTGTTCGGCTAAACCATGATAGGTCAGGTAAGTATGCCGCTTTTTTTTGATTGTCGGCACGTGATGGGCTTCCAAATAACTTAGTAAATATTCAATATCAGTTAATACCATCTTAGTTTTTCAGTTCTTTCGTGAATAATTTTAAGGTTGAGGTCAGTAAAATAGCGATTCTCAACAGTAATCACGACGATAACGCTACTTAAGCATAGCGGTTTTCATGATTGTGACATTCGCATTTAAAGTATACATTTGTTAACTATTTTTGAAAACTTAAAATGTAACGGACAAGTTATCCGTCTTCTAGTATAACAAAACGTGCATGTAAAAATTAGTTTTAGAGAAAGAGGATGGCTAAAAGTCATGGTTGCAATTGATTTACCATATGACAAGCGCACAATTACGGCTCAGATTGATGATGAAAATTACGCCGGTAAGTTAGTGTCGCAAGCTGCAACATATCATAACAAATTATCAGAACAGGAAACGGTCGAGAAGTCGCTGGATAATCCAATCGGCTCCGATAAGCTGGAGGAACTTGCTCGTGGGAAGCACAATATTGTGATTATTAGTTCTGATCACACGCGCCCAGTTCCTTCACATATTATCACCCCGATCCTATTGCGGCGGTTACGGTCAGTGGCGCCCGATGCACGGATTCGGATCCTCGTAGCTACTGGTTTCCATCGGCCATCAACCCACGAAGAATTGGTGAATAAGTATGGTGAAGACATCGTCAATAACGAAGAAATCGTGATGCATGTCTCAACCGATGACAGTAGTATGGTCAAGATTGGCCAATTACCATCTGGCGGCGATTGCATTATTAATAAGGTCGCTGCTGAAGCAGATTTGCTAATCTCCGAAGGCTTTATCGAATCACATTTCTTTGCTGGTTTTTCAGGTGGTCGGAAGTCCGTTTTACCTGGGATTGCTTCATACAAGACGATTATGGCGAACCATTCCGGCGAATTTATTAACTCACCGAAGGCCCGGACCGGTAATTTAATGCATAATTCGATTCATAAGGATATGGTGTACGCTGCTCGGACCGCTAAACTTGCCTTTATTATCAATGTTGTTTTAGACGAAGATAAAAAAATCATTGGGTCATTTGCCGGTGACATGGAAGCCGCCCATAAAGTGGGCTGTGACTTTGTCAAAGAACTTTCTAGTGTACCAGCCATTGATTGTGACATTGCGATTTCGACGAATGGTGGTTATCCGCTTGATCAAAATATTTATCAGGCCGTTAAAGGAATGACCGCTGCTGAAGCAACAAACAAAGAAGGCGGCACGATTATTATGGTTGCCGGTGCTCGTGATGGTCACGGTGGTGAAGGGTTTTATCACAACTTAGCTGACGTTGATGATCCTAAGGAATTCCTGGACCAAGCAATCAACACGCCACGGCTTAAAACTATTCCTGACCAATGGACGGCCCAAATCTTTGCTCGAATCTTAGTTCATCATCACGTGATTTTTGTGTCAGACCTCGTTGATCCTGATTTGATTACGAATATGCATATGGAACTAGCCAAGACGTTAGATGAAGCCATGGAAAAGGCCTACGCACGCGAGGGTCAAGCCGCTAAAGTGACGGTTATTCCTGATGGTTTAGGCGTTATTGTGAAGTAGTATGGCAACCACAGCAGAAATATTACAACAAGTGGCGGCAGGGCAATTAAGTCCGACGGCGGCTGCCCAACAGTTAGAAGCGGGCAAAACAGCGGCATTAGGTTTTGCCAATGTCGATTTAGATCGTCAACGCCGCAATGGCTTTCCGGAGGTCATCTACGGTGCTGGTAAGACGGCAACCCAAATTGTGGGTATCGTGCAAGCCTTGTCCCAACAGACGTTGCCGATTTTAACGACCCGGTTATCCGCAGAAAAATTCGCGGCACTCCAACCAGCGTTACCAACGGCTGTCTATCATGCCACTGCGCAGTGTATGACGGTCGGGGAACAACCCGCACCGAAAACACCAGGGTACATTGCTGTGGTGACGGCGGGGACCTCCGATCAACCGGTTGCTGAAGAAGCAGCAGTAACCGCGGAAACTTTTGGCAATCGTGTTGAACGAGTCTATGACGTGGGTGTTGCGGGAATCCACCGACTGTTTGCCAAGTTGGATGTGATTCGTGGTGCCCGGGTGGTCATTGTGATTGCGGGCATGGAAGGTGCGCTGGCCAGTGTCGTTGGTGGACTAGTTGATAAGCCCGTGATTGCAGTGCCGACCAGCGTTGGTTATGGTACTAGTTTTCAAGGTATGACCGCGCTATTGACCATGCTCAATAGCTGTGCGTCGGGGATTACCGTTGTCAACATTGATAACGGCTTTGGTGCCGCCTACTCAGCTAGTATGGTCAATCAAATGTAAGATTCAGTTAACTGAACAAGGAGAAGATAAATGCAAACACTTTATTTAGACGCTTTTTCGGGGATTAGCGGTGATATGTTTCTGGGCGCGTTACTCGATTTAGGACTTGATTTTGAGCAATTAAAAACCGAATTGGCTAAGTTACACGTGCACGGTTATGAATTAACGCAGCAACGGGAAGCCCAGAGTAGCATCTATGGCACGAGCTTTGATGTTCAGGTTGCGGGTGGTAAGGACCATGGTTTTGTGGAACATCACCATCATCAGCATGAAGCTGGGCATCATCATGATCATGAAGCGCGTCATTTAGCTGATATTGAGGCGTTAATTGACGGCAGTGACTTATCAGATACCGTGAAACACCACGCGAAAGCGATCTTTATGGAAATTGCGCAAGCGGAAGCAGCGGTTCATCACATGCCACTAGCTGAAGTTCATTTCCATGAAGTGGGCGCGTTGGATTCGATTGTTGATATTGTGGGCTGCTGTATTGGGTTGGAATTGATGCAGATTGATACCATCATGGCTTCACCGTTAAGTGATGGTAGTGGTTTTATTAACGTTGCCCATGGTCAGATGCCAGTTCCCGTACCAGCCGTGATGCAGATGCGAGTTGGTAGTGCCATTCCGATTCAACAACGGTTGGATGTGCATACTGAATTGATTACCCCCACTGGGATGGGCTTGGTCAAGACGCTCGTACGTGAATTCGGACCGTTACCGGAAAATGCCGTGCCAACTAGAGTTGGTTATGGGTTTGGTAAACGGGACACGGGTGGTTTCAATGCACTGCGAGCCGTATTATTCGAAAAAAAAAACTAAGTCAGCAAATCGTTAACCGGACGGCTGATGCTGTCTTAATGATTGAAGCTAATCTGGATGATCAGACGGGTGAAGGACTGGGGTACGTGATGAACCAGTTATTAACGGCGGGCGCATACGATGTGTTTTCACGCCCATTCAGATGAAGAAAGATCGGCCGGCGACAAAGTTAACGGTTTTGGGAAACGTTAACGATAAGGACTTACTGACTAAGTTGATTTTACAAGAAACGACGACGATTGGTGTACGTTACCAGACGTGGCAACGTACTATTATGCAACGGCACTTCCTGACGGTCGCAACGCCGTACGGTGACGTTCAAGTTAAAGTGGCGACATATCAAGATATTGAGAAGAAGATGCCGGAATATGCGGATTGTGCCCAGCTGGCGCAGCAATTTCATATTCCGTTTAGAACGGTCTACCAGGCAGCCTTAGTGGCGGTAGATCAATTAGATGAGGAGGCGTAATTTTTTGGTACATCAGTTGATTGCTGAATTTATGGGCACAGCCCTAATGATTATTTTTGGGGTGGGTGTTCATTGTAGTTCCGTATTAAAGGGAACCAAGTATCGGGGTTCCGGTCATATTTTTGCCATTACAACTTGGGGTTTTGGGATTAGCGTTGCCTTATTCATTTTTGGCAATGTTTGCATTAACCCGGCAATGGTTTTGGCGCAGTGTCTATTAGGAAATATCGCATGGTCTTTATTTATTCCGTATTCCGTTGCGGAAGTGCTTGGTGGTCGTGGGCTCAGTGATCGTTTGGATCATGTATGCTGATCATTTTAAAGCCTCAACAGATGAGATTTCACCCATTACAATTCGGAACTTATTCTGTACGGCACCAGCCGTTCGTAACTTACCGCGGAATTTCTTTGTGGAATTATTTGATACATTTATTTTTATTTCGGGTATTTTAGCGATTTCTGAGATTAAAACGCCGGGAATCGTGCCAATTGGCGTTGGCCTACTTGTATGGGCCATTGGGATGGGACTTGGTGGTCCAACTGGGTTCGCAATGAACTTAGCTCGAGATATGGGGCCCCGGATTGCCCACGCCATCTTACCAATTGCCAATAAAGCCGATAGTGATTGGCAATACGGTATCATTGTGCCAGGAATTGCGCCCTTTGTCGGGGCAATTGCCGCTTGGTTTATGCATGGCTTTTTTGGAATTAATTAAATTAAATAGAAGAAGGGTTTTATTATGGCAACATTAGCAACAAAAAAAGCAACGTTAGTAGCAGCATTAAAGGATTTACAACGGGTCACCGTGGCCTTTTCTGGTGGGATCGACAGTACCTTAGTTTTGAAGATGGCCCTCGATGTTTTAGGCCGTGACAATGTGACCGCTGTGGTTGCGAACTCTGAATTATTTACGGATGAAGAATTCGATAAAGCGATGAGTTTAGCCGAAGAACTAGGTGCTAACGTTCAAGGAACTACGCTAGACTACTTGAGCGATGACCACATCAAGAACAACACGCCTGATAGCTGGTACTATGCGAAGAAGATGTTCTACAGCCGGTTGAATGACATTGCGGCTAATAACGGTAGTGCCGCTGTCTTAGACGGTATGATCAAGAATGATGAAAATGATTATCGTCCTGGTTTGAAGGCCCGTAGTGAAGCGGGGGCCCGGAGCTTGTTACAAGAAGCTGATTTCTTCAAGACTGACGTTCGGGCCTTGGCACAAGAACTCGGTTTGACGAACTGGAATAAAGTGGCGTCATGCTCTGTATCTTCACGGTTCCCATACGGGACGACGTTGACACATGACAATATTGCTCAAGTAATGGCCGCCGAAAAATATTTGCGTAGTTTAGGTTTTCCAACGGTCCGGGTTCGTTTCCACAATGATATTGCGCGGATCGAATTACCAGAAGCGCGAATTGGTGATTTCTTAGTCTTTAACGACCGCGTTAACCGTCAATTACAATCACTTGGATTCCGCTACGTTACCCTTGATTTAGGTGGCTTCCGTAGTGGTCGGATGAATGATACGTTGACCAAGGCACAATTGGCTTTTCGCCTAGGCCTAATCAAATTAATGATAGTGGTGTCGGGATTAATCGGAGATGGGCGGCTGAACGGCGGTGATCATGGTTCATTCGCCCACCCGATGATAATCGTAACCCCAGCCGATACGCACATGTTGCGATTATCGCCTGACACCCCAAAAAGCGCAGTTCAAGGCCGCCCTTGAGCTGCGTTTTTCGTATCTTCATTTTTAGATCAACAGGCGTCAAAAGTCACGACGAGTTTACCAACGACTTGACCAGCTTGGAGTTGTTGTAAACCAGTTACAAGTTGGTCACGGTGCAAGACCTGAGTAATTAGTGGGTCGACCTTGCCAGCTTGGACCAAAGCTAATAAGGCGGCGGTCATTTGCCCAAGATCGGCAACTTGCGCTGGGTTACCGCTACGGTGGGCACCACCGAGGTCCAATTTACTGATAGTTACCACTTGATTACTTGGAAAGTGGTCCGGAGTTGCTAATACACAGACAAGCTGGCATTGTAAGCTAAGCGCGGTAAGTCCGCATCAGCATGACCAATGGTATTAATGATCAGATCAACACCGTGCTGCTGCGTTAGGTCTTGAATGCGTGTGGTCACATCTTCATGATGGTAATCGATTTGGGCATCGGGATGCAGCGGTGCCACGAAGGCTTGCTTGGCCTTTGAAACGGTCGTGAAGACGGTCTTGCCAGCAGCCTTAGCGAGTTGAATAGCCATACTGCCTACACCGCCCGCACCTGCATGGATCAGCACAGTTTGCGCGGCATTTAAATTGGCTTTGCGCAGGAGGGCCTGATAAGCCGTCAATCCAGCGCAGAGACTAGCGGCGGCTGCTTCAAAGCTCACAGTCGTTGGAATCTTAGCTAGCACGGCTGCTGGTAAACTCACGTATTCGGCAAACGTCCCATTATTGGCGAGATTAGCGTGCCCACAAACTCGTTCGCCAGGCCGAAAATTAGTGACCTCAGCGCCAACCGCCTCCACGATTCCAGCTGTGTCTAGTCCTAGTGTGTGTGGATATTGCCAGGCGGCGTTACCCGCCGCAACTAATTTAAAATCTACCGGATTGAGCCCGACTGCTTGGGTCTTGATCAACACCTCAGTTGGCCCGAGGTTGGGCATGGGCCGTTCTTGCCATTGAAGCTGTTCCATAGTTTGAGCGGATGGATCTGGCACAACAAGTGCTTGCATCTTCAATCACTCTTTTCTTAAAGGCATATTTGCTTTTTATTATAACCGGTCGCGGCGGTGAATTTAAACTTTAATGCCTAATTAATTAAGTAGCAATGAGGGTGATTCGGCTAACGGAAAGATTGACGTTAGCGGTTACAATCGTTAGACTAAGGTTAGTAATTGAATATTTTTAAACACTAGGGGTGTCAAAAATGGGCTGAGATGGTGCTGTAAGTACCGATCCCTTTGAACCTGTAAGCTCAAACTTGCGTAGGAAAGTGTCACAGCTAATGTTAGCGGCCACTGGATCAATGCATGTTGATTGGTGGCCGCTTTTAATTGGCGTGACGGTCAATGAGGAGGAGAATTGCTATGGAATTACAATTATTGAATACTTTACGGAATCACAATCCGATTGTTTTTAACATTGCCAATTTTGTTACGGTTCAAGACGTTGCCAATGGGCTAAACGCGTTAGGGGCCTCGCCAATTATGTCAGCTGAAGTCCAAGAAGCGGAGACGATGGTCCAAATTGCCGGGGCTGTTTGCATTAATTTAGGAACCTGACCACCACCCAGATTGATCAAATGCGGGTGGTTGGTAAGCTTGCTAATCAGTATCATAAGCCAGTCGTTCTTGATCCGGTGGCCGTCGGGGCGGTCCCTTATCGAAAAGAAGTCGCGCTAGCATTACTATCTGATTTTCAAGTCGATGTTATTCGGGGCAATGCTGGTGAAATTGCGGCATTGGCAGGCATGGATTGGCAAGCGAAGGAATTGATGCGGGGAGCGGTCAGGGCGACCTGGTTGAAATTGCAAGCTTGTGCACAGCAATTCCAATGCTGTGTCATATTGTCGGGACCTACTGATGTTATTACGGATGGTCAGCGCGTAGTTAAAGTCGCTAATGGTACCCCGCTCTTCCAACGTCACGTGGGCTCGGGCGATTTACTTTCTAGTATCGTCGCGGCTTTTACAGCCGTTAGTCCAACCGACGTTTACCAGGCGGCGCAACTTGCTTAGTCTTAGCGGGAGCGGGGGAACTTGTCGCCAGTCAGCTGACGGCCGATCGTCCCGCCACATTTGCCATTGATTTGATTGACCGGCTGAGCTTAGTGACAGTGTCAGAAATTCAAACAATTGCTAAAGTTGATTAAATATAATGAAGGGTCGCGAGATTTAATGAATGAATTTCCACAAGTGGCAACGATTGCTGGTACGGACAGTGGTGGCGGTGCCGGTGTCATGGCCGATTTAAAAACGATGCAGGCACGTCACGTTTTTGGTACCGCGGTAGTCGTTGCCGTGACAGCTCAAAATACATTGGGGTCCAAGATTTTATGGCAATGCCGACGAAGCTCATTGACGAACAATTTGCTTCGTTAGCAGCTGACTTAGACATTCGCGCTTGTAAAACGGGGATGCTTGCGGATGCTGAACATGTCCATGCCGTTGTCGAGAACTTGAAACGAGTTGATTTTGGGCCGCTGACAGTTGATCCAGTCATGATTGCGAAAGGCGGGGCGGCGTTATTAGCCGCGGATGCGATTAAAACGGTTCGCGACGAACTGCTCCCGTTAGCGACTGTTGTGACGCCGAATTTGCCGGAAGCAGAACGATTAACCGGTCAGGCAATCACTAGTAATCAAGCGATGGTTACAGCTGGGCATGCGCTACAGGGGTTAGGTGCTGACAATGTCATTATTAAAGGTGGGCATGGTGATAATCCTGATTTAGCTAATGACTTCGTATTGTTAGCTGACGGGACCGCCTTTTGGCTTTCGGCTCCACGGATTGATACGGTGCGGACCCACGGCACGGGAGATACCCTGTCGGCATGTATTACCGCCGAATTAGCAAAAGGACGGTCAATGGCTGCGGCCATTAAAACGGCTAAGGCGTACGTTGCTGGGACGATTCAGGATGGTATCCAGGTCGGGCATGGTCATGGCCCGTTGAATCATTGGGCAACCCCAAGTGAGCAGGTGATCGTTCATGACGCTTAAATTTGAACCCACACAATTACGTGCTTATTTTGTGTGCGGGACACAAGACGTGCCGGGACAGGATCTAAATATGGTCGTCCAAACGGCCTTGGATGCAGGCGTCACGGCATTCCAATACCGAGATAAAGGCAATAGCCAGTTGACTACGGTTGAGCGTTTTGCATTGGGGCAGCAGCTGCGGGAACGCTGTGCGCAAGCGCACGTTCCCTTTATCGTCGATGATGATGTCGAGCTGGCACTCGCACTGCAAGCAGATGGGATTCACGTTGGTCAAAGGACGACTGGGTGACACAAGTTATTCAACGGGTCGCTAATCAAATGTTTGTCGGTTTGTCTTGTTCAACCTTAGCTGAAGTGCAGATTGCTAACCAATTGGAAGGCATTGCCTATCTTGGTAGTGGTCCCATCTTTCCAACGACATCTAAGGCCGATGCGGATCCAGTAGTCGGTCTGACGGGGTTGCGACAATTAGTCATGACTGCATCCTGTCCCGTTGTCGCCATTGGCGGAATTACTGTCGCGCAATTGCCAGCTATTGCGGCTACTGGTGCGGCTGGCGCTGCGGTGATCTCAATGTTAACGCGTAGTCCCGATATGGCCGCCACGGTCAAGGCGATGCTAACGGCTACGGAGGGGCACTGATGAAACATGACGGGATTTTTCGGAGCCAATTTTTATTGTGGCTCGGTGCGGCTATCTCAATTGCCGAAATCTTAACAGGTACGCTGATGGCACCACTGGGGCTGACACGCGGATTGGCTGCGATTGTATTGGGGCACTTGATCGGCTGTGGCCTGTTCTTGGTTCCAGCCGGCTATTTGGGGGCTAAATTACACCAGTCCGCGTTAGCGTCAGCCCAACTGGCTTTTGGTCGCGGCGGGGTGTTACTAGCGTCAGGACTCAACGCCTTGCAACTCGTTGGCTGGACGGCGGTGATGATCGTCAATGCTCAGTTAGCCATGAACAGTATTAGTGGAAAGCTATTTGGCTTTCGAAGTCCGCTATTAATGGCAACCATCGTGGCGATTTTGATTATTGCGTGGTTGCTCATGGGTAGTCAGTTACTGTTCAAAATCAACAATGCCGTTGTGGGCTTGTTGGTGCTCGGGACGGTGTTAATGCTCGTAATGGTATTTATGGCACCGACAACTACTCAGTCGTATCACCGACTAGTATGACGTTTGGGCAAGCAGTGGAATTGAACGTTACGATGGCACTCTCATGGTTGCCACTAATTGGTGATTATACCCAGCGTGTTGATCGTCCTTTACCAGTCGCACTAGTCAGCGCGGGTGGCTATATGTTAGGCAGTTTAGTGATGTTTGTGACGGGGCTATTAGTTGTGTTACGGACAGGGCAAACTGATATCACGGCATTGCTGACGCGGTCCGGTTTAGGATTGGTTGCATTGCTGATTATCGTTTTCTCAACGGTGACGACGACATTTTTAGATACTTATTCGGCCGCCACGAGTTTGGCTAATCTGACCGGTAGCCGCCATGTTAATCGATTAGCCGTTGGTGTGACGGTAGTTGGGCTATTGATTGCGCTGACGGTTGCCATGACGTATTATCAGAACTTCCTGTATTTGATTGGTTCGGTCTTCACACCGCTATATGCTATTATCTTCGTCACGTACTTTGTGCGGCACGCTACGTTACCATACTGGTTGAACTTTTGCTGGTGGGTTGTGGGGATTGTCGCCTATTATCAGTTACAGGCCATTGATTTCATTGGTGGCACGACGCTATTAGTATTGGTTGGGCTGAGCATCGCCGTCTGGTTGACGGGAATTATCGTCAAACCAACTGCACTCGGATATCGCGAGCTTAGTCATTGACAATTAGATGTAAAAAGTAAATGATAATCCCATTGGTAATGCGCATGTTACCGTGGGATTTTTTGAGAGAGGCGACAGAATGGTTAAACCGATAATTGGAATCGCACCAGGCGTTGTGACAGTGAACAGCCAGATGTTCCCGGGGCGGGTCCGTGATTATGTGAATCGTGATTATTTGAAATCAGTAACGGATAATGGCGGTGTGCCATTGGTATTACCGGTAACGACAGACGCAACGACGATTGAACGGTACGTTGGAATGATCGATGGTCTACTACTTTGTGGTGGTGCAGATGTGGCCCCATTGACGTATGGGGAGGAACCCCAGCCTAAATTGGGTGGGGTAGATCCGGAACGGGATCAGTATGAAATTGCGCTGATTCGTGCCACCCACGCCGTTGGTAAACCGGTGCTCGGTATCTGTCGGGGCTTACAAATCTTAAACGTGTGCTATGGTGGCAATCTTTATCAGGATATGAGTGAACTGCCAGCTGGTCAGGGTACCTTAAAGCACATGCAAGGACAATTGGCCGCTTACGGCATGCATCACGTGAAGGTCGTACCTGGTACGACCTTAGCTGAATATTTAGGCACCACTAGTGACGCAATCGCGATCAATTCATTTCATCATCAGGCCGTGAAACAGGTGGCAACGGGCTTTCAGGTGGTGGCCCAAAGTGCGGATCAGGTTGTTGAAGCAATTGAGGCGACAGCTGGTGGTCTACAGTTGGGTGTCCAGTGGCATCCGGAAATGATGCAACAGGTAAACTCCATGCAGGCGCGGTTATTTGCGGCGTTTGTGCGGGCTTGTGTGGCGTAGATAGCATTGACTAGCAAATTAATAAAATAGGCGTGGTTATTCTGAATTGTAGGATAACCACGTTTTTAATGTGCAGCCGCAAAACTAATGAATGTTTCACGTGAAACATCTGAAATGGTGTTGGCAACTAGATAACTAATCCAAGATATTGTAAGCTGACGTGTAAAACAATTCGTAAAGCTGTTAATACTGGCAACGCTTTCGTATAATGGAATAAAGTTATTGTTAAGGGGGTGACCGCTATGGAACGAATTGAAGCTGGCATGAGCGTAATGACGTTGAAGAAGCAGACCTATCGGGTTATCGCTGTGATTAATCAGGGGCAAGAACTGTTAGTTCGCGCCCACGAACCAAAACAGCTGACATTGAAATAATTCCAGTGACCACAGTTGTTCAAGTAACTGAACAAAATTCAACAGGCGATGCAGCCGTCGCATTGGATACAGTCACGGTCGTTGGCGAACGGTATGTCGATGATATTGTGGCAACGTTAACGACGCTCAGAGTGGGTATGGCGGTGTTGCTCCAGCGAGAAAGTGGCAATCAATACGATGATAATGCCATCTCAGTGTGGACGTTGCAACATGCTAAGTTAGGCTACATTGCCCGGTATCAGAACCAGCCGTACGCGACACTGATGGATCAGGGGCAACGATTGTATGGCATCGTGACGGGATTGGATCAGCAAAAGCATCTTGAATTGATGCTATGGCGGACTACTGCAGTCCCAAGTCCGATTGAGGCGTTGCAAATCCGCCAACGATTGGCTAAGCCGAGGACAAATTTAGGGGCGGTGCCAACGCATTCGTTACAGACACCGTTAGGAACAATTGTCATGATGTGCAATGGTCACCCGATTAAGTATCAGCAGGTTCCGTTATCGCCATGGTTGACGCCCGCTGATGAATTACACGTCACCAAACGTTATCTATTAACGCCTGATTGGTCACAAGTGCCGCCGGACAGCCTCATTACTTGTCAAGTGACGGCGAAGGCCGACGTGGTTCAGCGGTGGCAAAATGAACACATTTCAGCAGCGGTCTTAACGAACGCTAGTAGCTTTTATGTGGTTGGTATCAGTGCTCAAACCAAGACGGGGCTGAATGATAACTTGTCGATGATGCTGCGCAACCCGCGGTTATTTACCGAGTTGGCCAGGTTAGTGCACATATGCAGGCCGGCTTCATGGTCAGCTGGGCGCCGTTTGGTGATCCGCGCGTACAACCAGCACTGAAATTAGCATTGCACTTCTCCTCACAACCGCTAGTTCCTTACCATCCAGTAACACCTAGTCGCACCAACGCGACGTTTACGCAGCAAGAGTTGGCAGCCTTGTTAGTCTCCGCATTACCAAATTATCAGGGTGGTCAACGCCTAGAACCAAGTGTGACAACGATAACGGTAGAAAAATTGCGGCAGACGTTAGGTGATCAGACGTATCATGCGCTGGCGAATTATCAGCGTCATGTTCAGCTAGTTGCGGGTAGTACGGAAGGTGTCAACGAGACCTTGTTACAGGCGTTGATTCATGCAGTCACGTATCATGAGTTGACGACCATGCACTACTACCAGCCGACTGTAGGGATGGTCGACCAGGTTATTTATCCGATTCAATTATTTAGCACCACGACTAAGGATGAGGATGATGCGCAATTAGTGGGTTGCTTAGCGCTTTACAATTACGAAACGTTTGAAATCCAACAGGTGCCGCTGACGGCAATTGCTCGTATCGCAATTATTGCCGATCCGGAGCATCCCCAGACAACACCGGAGACGGAAAGTCCGGATTGGTTACGCATATTTTTACATGGGTGGAATGACGATTTTTGAACGAACAGTCAAAAATTAATTTGCTTACGACTTATAAGTATTCGTGATACAAGCCAGATTGAATTCGATAAAAAATCCCGCTGAGGCTTTAAACTCAGTGGGATTTTTGGTTAGGTTATTTGGTTGCCGAATGGGTCTGTAAATATTCCTGGGCGGCGTGAATCATATCTGCATTTTGTTGATTTAACAATGGCGGCAAGTTGTCGAAGTCAAAGTAGTCGAGTTTGAGTGTTTCATCAGTGGCTTGGGTCAGAACGTGGCCGCCAATGGGTTTTACAAGAAAGAGTGCACTGATTGTTTGAGCTACATCGCCGTTAGGATAGGCCGTCTCGCCTTTATCAAAGATGCCGATGCGATCAACAACTTCGACATCAATGCCACTATCTTCCTTATATTCCCGCAAGCAGGTCGTGGCATACGTCTCACCGTATTCTAGATAGCCACCGGGTAAACTCCAGTTATGCGTATCGGTACGAAGGTTCAGCAAGACTTGTTGCTGATCGTTGACTAAAATACCAGCGGCCGTATTCAAAATGATTGGTTTGTGACCAACCAAAGCCCGAATTTCTTTAATGTAATTTGCCATGACGAAACCTCGTTTCTAGTTTAATTACCCTTATTATACCGATAATTCTGACTGAAAGCTGTTTGTTGATAAATTTATACGAAGCATGCTCGAACCGCGTTAGAGCAAGTACATACTGACTATGTGTTACTAAATCCGTTTGCGTCGGTGCACTTTTTTAGCTAAGATAAAAGCTATATACTGTCAGCCGTGATAGTGTGAGTTCTTCGATTTTATGACAAGAGTAATTTGTGAAGAGAAAATTAAGTACTGGCCATATGCATATGATTGCGCTGGGCGGCACGATCGGGTGGGCCTATTTATGGGATCCAGCTCAACGATCAAGTGGACCGGGCCGTCAGTGCTAATTGCGTACATCGTATCAGGGGCCTTTCTATACCTGATTATGCGGGCACTAGGTGAGATGCTGTATGTCGATCCGAATACCGGTTCGTTTGCCAAGTTTGCTTCTGAATATATTCACCCCGTTTTTGGATACTTGACGGCTTGGAGCAACATTTTTCAGTTCGTCGTTGTTGGGATGAGTGAAATGATTGCACTAGGCGGCTACTGCCGGTATTGGTGGCCGAACTTGCCAGATTGGATTCCGGGCCTAATTGCCATTGTATTCTTATGTGCGGCCAACCTTATCTCGGTTAAAATGTTTGGGACACTGGAAACCTGGTTCTCACTTATTAAAGTGGTGACGATTATTCTGATGATTATTGCCGGTTTAGGTCTGATTATTTTGGTATTGGTAACGGCGGTCATCCAATTGGAATCAGTAACCTGTGGACCCATGGTGGTTTCTTCACTGGTGGGGTGAAGGGCTTTGTCTTCGCACTAGCAATTGTGTTGGCGTCGTATCAAGGGATTGAATTGATTGGAGTCACAGCTGGTGAAGCTGAAAATCCACAAAGCACGATCGTTAAAGCGATTCGTTCAACGGTTGCCCGGATTTTAATCTTTACGTGGGTGCCATCTTCGTAATTGTCAGCATTTACCCCTGGGATAAGTTAAGCCAGATTGGTTCACCGTTTGTACAGACATTTGCCAAAATTGGGATTACCGCTGCGGCTTCGATTATCAACTTCGTGGTTATTACGGCTTCCTTATCGGGAACAAATTCTGGAATTTATAGTGCGAGTCGAATGACTTACACGTTGGCGGAAAGTCACCAGTTACCAAGGAAGATGACTTTATTAAATCGTCATGGAGTACCATTTTATTCCGTTATTGCGATTGCGACTGGGATTCTAATTGGAGTCGTCTTGAATGTTGTGTTACCAATGTTTTTCAAGGATGCTAGCGAGATTTTCGTGATGGTTTACAGTTCGAGTGTCTTGCCCGGTATGGTACCGTGGTTTGTTATTCTAGTGAGTCAAATTGCGTTCCGTAAGCAAAACGCAGCCAAGATGGCGAACCATCCTTTTAAAATGCCATTATCACCCTATTCAAATTATTTAACGTTGGCCTTCCTCGCGTTAACACTGGTCTTCATGTTTATTAATCCGGAAACGCGCTACTCAATTTTAGTCGGTGTTGTATTTCTGGTCATCATGACATTGATTTATTTCCGTAAATACGCCGGTAACAAGGAAGAAACGTTGTAATCAAGAGTACTTGCCAGTAAATGGTAAGTGCTTTTATTTTGGGCTTTTATTGCGTTAAAATTAGATATCAATATAATTATCAGGAAAAGTGGTGGCACGATGGTCAAGCAAGGACATTATGCAAAAGTCAGTAAACAGAAACGGTTACGACAATTAAAGCAACGACGTCAGGCCCAGGAGAAGCGGGCGGTTATGCCAGAAATGGTTAGCGAATTTTTGCAAGTGCGTTACCATCTGACACAAGCGGCAAAACAGCGGCCGGTGATGCGACAGATGATGCAACGTTTTATGGCACAGTGGTTAGCCGCAGGGCAAGCAGAATTGAGCGACAATGGTCAGACAACGTGGTCAGTAGTGGCATTGACGAAGCAAACGTTACAGACCTTTAATCGGCAGTTACCGTGGCAGGGGTATGCCTTAGTTGACCAGGAAATGGCGCGCTGGACGGCTTTTCTGAACAAGGAAGTGCCAGCTGTGCCGTTAAGTGAGCGGATTACGTTAACTGAGGCACTGTCCCCAGTGACGTGGCAGGCCTGCCTATCAGAGCAATTAGCAATCAATGCCCTATTAGCATTAACTGGTGATTCACGACAATTGGGCCAAATAACGACTGAGCAAGTACGACAGCTACAAACCAGTATTCAAACAGCGACGGGGATTGATTGGGAAAAGGTTGCTCAGTTGCTTGATTCGACAGTAATTGCCCAGAATACACTTTCCGAAGCTGGGCTGGATGACAAAACACACCAATGGCTAGAAAAATTAAAGAAGCTAACGCCACAAGATTTTAACGACCATGTTGAATGAATAGTCAAAAAGGAGGATGGTGAAATGCGTTTTATCACGTCAGATCACGTTCAGTTAGATTATACGGATGAAGGCCAGGGGCAGCCAATCGTTATTTTGACGGGATTTGGTGGCGCTAAGGATATTTGGCGCGCTCAAATCCCGGTACTGATTCAGGCGGGCTACCGGGTCATTAATTTAGATGGGCGGTGCCAAGGTTTATCCGAGCACACGGCGAAAGGCTTACGTATGAGTCGTCGCGCGGTGGATGCGCATGAATTGATTGAAAAATTACAACTCGAACAACCAATTTTACTCGGTAATTCGATGGGGGCCGCGACTTGGTTTGCGTACGTGTCATTGTATGGTGATACAGGAATTAAGGCCCTGATCGACGTGGATCAAACGCCGCGGATGATCAATACACCGCACTGGCAATATGGGTTCAAACAGGTTCAATGGCAGGATATTCCGGACTATTTTAGAATGCCGCTGGGACACTCAACGTTTAAGCACATCGATGATGCGACGTATGCGCGCGTCAAGGCAGTAGAAGCGCAGGCACCGTTCGATGCGAAATTAATGTTTCCATTGTTGGTTAACCACGCGGTTCAGGATTGGCGGGATGTGATCCGCCAATTGACCGTACCGTTCTTGATCATTGCGGGCGCCAAGTCACCGTTCTTCAATCCCGACTTTGCGGCAGTGACTGCTCAAATGGCACTACGAGGACAGAGTGTGGTCATTCCGGAAGCTGGTCATATCGTGATGGCGGAACAGTCGGCAGCATTTAATAAGGCGTTGTTGGAATTTTTGGCGACGTGCTAAACGAAAAACACTTTTAACACCTGTATTAAAGGTGATATTACAGTCTTGAATAGTAGTCATATCAAGCAGGTTTAGAATAACATAATGTATTGTGTTGTCTTGAATAACGGCCACATCAAAAACAGTTTCACAATACTAAAAAAGGCTCACCAACTAAAACAGGTTTCATTTATTGACTAATTACTAATCAATCACGCCATCTTTTCCCATCCATCGGAACCGAATAAACTTCCCGACCTCGGTCACAATCAAGACGACGATCCCACAGATAATCGGGATGCCCCAACCATACCAGAAGTTGATGCTAGTCGTATGGAAGACGGATTGCATGAATGGTAGGTAAATGATTCCCAGTTGTAAGAGAATCAGAATACCAATGATGTAGAACGCCATCTTATTTTGGAAGAAGTACTTGGAAATGACGGGGTGGTCATTCCGCAAGTTGAAGAGGTAGAAAATCTTACCAAAGATGATGATGTTCAGTGACATGGTACTACCGACGACGTTTGGTAATCCAAGTGCGGTCAAGTAGTTGTAGGCGAAGATCCCCAATCCAGAAATTAGGAAGGAGACATAGCCGATTTCAAAGTAATCTAATTTTGACAACAACCCAGACTTAACATTCCGGGGACCCCGGGCCATGATGCCGGCCTCGGGTGGCTCAAAGATGAACGCAAACTGGATGGTCAGCGCGGACACCATATTGATCCACAGTAATTGCGTCGGATACAGCGGAAGTTCGTGGCCCATTAAAATACTAATGATGACAACGAGGCCTTCCGCGAAACTAGTTGGGAGTAAGCGAATCGTCTTACGAATGTTATCGAAGACGTGGCGCCCTTCACGAACGGCGGCGACGATATCAGCAAAGTCATCATCGGCCAGGACCATATCGGCGGATTCCTTAGCAACTTCGGTCCCCTTGATTCCCATAGCAACCCCAATATCGGCTTGCTTGAGGGCCGGGGCGTCGTTGACCCCATCACCAGTCATCGAAACGACGTGATTATTGGCCTGTTGGGCACGAACAATCCGTAATTTGTTATTCGGTGTTGCCCGTGCGAAGACGTTATAATCATCGAAGTGCTTGTAACTGCTGATCGTCCATCGCGGCGATTTCAGGACCAGTAATCACTTTGACATTGGCGGCCAAGTTCAACTTGTTGGCAATTGCCATCGCCGTATCAGGGTCCCCTGTAATCATTTTAACTTGCACGCCCGCTTGCCGTAATTCGGCGATCGCGGTAGCCGCTTCTTCACGAGGCGGGTCAATGATTCCGACTAAGCCAGCTAAATGCAGCCCACCAATGGCTTGTGCATCAATGGTAGTCACGTCATCATCGACTTCTTGGTAAGCCAGCGCCACCACGCGCAAACCATCGGCGGTTAAGTCGTCCATGGCGTCATCCCAGTATGCCGTTTGGTTAGCTTGGTCAGTTAAACGCAGGACAGTCGCGGGTGAGCCCTTGACCATTAGTAAGCGTTGACCATCTAAGTCGGCCAGGCGAGCAGAAAAACGGAAGGCGGAATCGAATGGTAGCGAGTCAACTTCTTCAACCTCAGGACCATGACCAGTCATTTTACGATACAGCGTCGTCAAGGCACCATCGGTTGGTTCACCGGTCAGTTCCCAGCGATTGTTTTCGAAGTGTAGCTCGGCGTCGGTCGTTTGGCCGGCAATCTTAACGAGCCATTCCATCGCGTTATCTTGGTGCCAGTCGACTTTGTTGCCATTGAGCTTGAGATGGCCATCGAAGTTAACGCCACCATTATCATCATAACCGACCCCCGTCACATCAAACGTATGCTCAGGCGTCACGACCTTAGTGACCGTCATTTCATTTTTCGTCAACGTCCCAGTCTTATCGGTGTTAACGATATCTACGGCACCTAAAGTTTCCACGGCGGGTAGTGACTTGACAATGACGTTTTTCTTCGTCATCTGCCGGGTTCCCATGGCTAAGACCACCGAGGTACTAGCGGGCAGTCCTTCTGGCATAGAACCAACGACCATCGTAATAACCGCAATTAGTAAAGTTGGCAAACTATAGGTATCCATGACCATTCCTAATAGGAATAATAGGACGGCCGCCACCACGATGGCGATTGATAAGCCAACCCCCAGTGAGTTCAGATTACGCATCAGTGGGGTAGTGGTTTGTTTGACGTCACTAACAGACTGCTGGATATGACCGATTTCGGTATCTTCGGCGGTAGCCGTTACGATTCCAACGGCCGAACCGCTAGTCACCGCGGTTGACGCGTAAACCATATTCTTACGGTCAGCCAAAGCCAGCGTGGTCTCTGTCATCGGTTCTTCTTGTTTCTCCACGGGATTAGTCTCCCCTGTCAGCACGGATTCTTGGACGTTAAAGTTGTCCGCTGAAATCAAGCGCATATCGGCAGGAACCGCGTCACCGGCTTCTAAGTTGACTAAGTCACCAACGACTAATTCGCGGGCGTCAATTTCCAGTTTTTTCCCATCACGGATGACGAAATTCTTGAAATCAGCATTTCACGAATCCGTTCTAGCGCGTTGCCAGCTTGGCGTTCTTGGACATAACCAATGATGGCATTGGCAATAATAACCAGTCCAATAACGATAGAATCGGAATAGTGGTGCATGAAGAACGTTAAGACCGCTGCTGCGGCTAAAATGTAGATAATACTGTTATTAAACTGCTTGATGAATTGGACGAACCGAGACGTACGCTTGGTCTCCAGTTCGTTGCGACCGTTATGTTGTAAACGTTCGGCAGCTTCAGCAGTGCTCAATCCATTCTCAGGATCGGTGGCGTACTTTGCGGCTAAGGCTGATTCATCAAGCTGCCATAAGTTATCCGCATCGGGAGGGTTCTGGGTGTCGTTTTGCTCTTCATTAGAGGTTAACGACTGATTGTCATCTTTTATCATTCAATTCGCTCCTTAAAAATAAAGTTATTACCGGTGAGGTTCTGTAAAATCACGACGTTTATTGCGTGTTAAATAGGCCAATTTCGCCACATCCTTTCTTAATTAGCGTTATTATAAATAATATTATATACGAACAATCTAGGTGAACGCCATTAAAATATTTGACAAATTCATGACAAATTATTGCGTTAGTTGCAATAATATATCAGATTTTGGCTAGTTTGTCGCTGAAAATGACTGGTTTTCCTCGAATTGTTGGGTAAATTAAATAGGAGAACTTAAGATGACAGATAAGTTAACGTTATTGCAATATGATCCAAATCCAACGGCTATGGTAGGGCCAGACGTGGATGGCCGCTTTACTGTTCCAGCTAAGCTACTCTACATATTTTCTGGTGATGATTATTTTCAACAATTCGTCACTCGGTATCATGGTCACCGTTTAGGCCAATTTAATACAATTACTAAAGTTAGCTGGGTTTATCAAATCGGTTATCGTGGTCAAAAATTGGCAGTAGCGCAAGCGCCCCTGGTTCCCCAGCTGCGACAATGTATTTAGAGATGTTGATTGATTTTGGTGCTCGTACCGTCATAGCAGTTGGTAGTTGCGGCGCATTAACAGCACTACCAGAGGAACAATTATTAATCCCAACGGTGGCTTTGCGTGATGAAGGGACGTCCTTTCATTATTTAGCAGCAGCTGATTGGGTGCCACTCGATCCAAAGGTTATACAGGTACTCGGGACAACATTGACGAAGGCTTGCCTGCCATGGCAGATGGTCAAAACGTGGACAACGGATGCTTTCTTCCGTGAGACTGTGTCTAAAGTCAAAGCTGCTCGTCAGCAGGGTTGTCAAGTCGTAGAAATGGAATGTTCGGCCTTAGCTGCCTGTTCGGCGTTTCGGCAAGTTTCCTTTGGACAATTACTATATACGGCAGATACCTTAGCACAACTAGAGCACTATGATCCGCGACATTGGGGTGCGGGCGGTGTTCTTGCTGCCATTGAACTAGCTGTGGAAAGTTTGGCCGCATATTAGCGAATAAAAAACGAGCAGTCGATGACTGTTCGTTAATAGTGGCTAATCCTTGATGGGGTCCTTCATTAATAACCAGAGAATCAGGTAAGCGATGATACCAGGGAACATGGGTGTAATTGCTAAAACAACAAATAATAGCCGGGTAACGTTAGTATTCCAGTTAAAATGTTCGGCAATTCCACCAATGACACCGGCAATCACCCGGTCCGTTGCGGAACGATGAATATCGATCTTCATAAGTTAATTCCCCCTTAATAATGCTAACTATAATGTAGCAGGTTTGATTCAATAACGCTACTAATTTAATCGGTTGGAAACGGCGTAGTGGTAAGAACCGTGGTATAGTAGGTGATTTCAGTCAAAGCTTGGTGAAGTGTATGATCGTAGCGTTTGCTCAGGGGCGCGTTATCGATAAAGTGACCGTTACTTTGAAGGGTTTGTGGTACGTTACCAATGGGCGTTGGTTTAGGGAGGACGACTATTCCTAATCGTTGGAGAACTGGAACTAGTGCGGCCGCCCCAAATTGACCGCCGCGCATATTGTCAGAATATGAGATAATCTTAGCCGGTTTACGGGCGCCTTCGAATGCCAAAATCGAAGGCGTTTTTCAATCCAGCGGGCATTGCGTGATTGTATTCGGGTGTCAGGATAATGTAACCGTCCGCACTAGCCATATCGGTGAGCCATTGCTGCTGGTTAGCAGGTAGCTCGCGGTGCGGGTTCGCCATCGGTGGCTCGGGTTCATCGAAAAAGGGAAGTTGATAGTTGGCCAAATCTAAAAATTGGTAGTGAATCGGAGAATGAGTCGGTAATTGGTCAATGATTAATTTTAAATGATTTAATAAAGCGCGGCCGTTAGCCTGTGACCGGGTACTCCCTAAGATGATTGCAATTTTAAACATAGTGAGGCCTCCAGATATTTTTATTGATTCTAATGAATACAAAATGATAGTATAGACTTAATAATATTAGTATGCAAGTATCTATTCACATGAATTAAAAGGAGATTTTTAAATGACAACACCATTAGTTAGTCAGTTGATGACGGAACTAAATCAATTTTTGACGCAGGATAGCGTTGATGATCAAGAAAAACGCTGGGCCATGCAACAAACGACTGATCCGCAATTACAAGCGGCATTAAAACAACTATCGACGACGGATATTAAAATTATGGCGTATCTGGGACGGCGTGGTGCCAGTCGAGCTAAGTCGCTACCGGCACCAACGGAACTTTCACAGGCGACGATTTCTCGCGGTCTGACTAAATTATCCCGATTGAAATTGGCCACGAAATATCGGGATTTGACCAATAACAAAGAAATTCTCGTGCGATTGACGACGCTGGGCGAAGCAGTCGCTGATTTACACGCAACTGGACGCGACCATTGCTGCTAAAGCACAAGCCATTGCTGATGACTATTCTGACGCGGAACTGAGACGATTTGTTAGCCTAATGCGACGGATTCGTGAAATTAAAATTTAGCACTCGAGTTAAACGAGTGCTAAATTGTTGCATTCCCACAAAATGGTGTTAGTATATATATCGAAGGTCAGGAAAGGTCAAACAAGGATTTGAATTACTGACCAGTATTAATAGCCAAGTGAAATTTTGAAAGGGATTGTTAGTATGGCTAATACTTTAATGAATCGGAACGATTTCGGCATGTTGGATCCGTTTGAACGGATGGCACGCTCCTTCTGGGCACCATTAGAAAACATGGATCAAGTATTGAAGACCGACATTAACGAAACTGATGATCAGTATCAAGTGAAGGTTGATGTCCCTGGTATTGATAAGCAAGATGTGAAGTTGGATTATCGTGACAATGTGTTGTCTATCAAGGTTCAAAAAGATAGCTTTGTGGATCATGAAGATCAAGACCAAAACATTGTGATGAATGAGCGTCATACTGGCACCTTGCAACGGCAGTATATGTTACCAAACGTTGCGGCGAATAAAATTACGGCATCCCAAGCTGACGGTGTCTTAACGATTACGTTACCTAAGACCCAGCCGAGCGCGAATGACGGTCAAATCGAAATTCAATAATTAAATCATTAAATCATCAGTAACAAGTGAGCGGCCCACCGATAATCAAATCGGTGGGCCGCTTTTGACATCAACAATCGGTATGAATTATGACCGCTGGTTGGTAAGCTGTTGGTTTAGCTGGATGACTTTGATGCGGGCGAGTGCCATTTCAATTAACCATAGACCGATATAGGCTCCGGTGTAAACCAAGGTATAGAAGCCAAACCAGCGAACGTTTAATGGAAACCAGCCACAGAGAATCGCAAGTGGGGTCATCCCTAGGTAAGAACACAGACAATGAGCAATGGTTTGTTTCGTAATCGACCACGTTTCAATTTCGAATAGCCAGCTACTGAATGCCCAAACTTCACCAATCAGAATCCACAATAATGTCGAAAGCTGGGTGGCGGCTAAGGGCGAGGACCAGTGGCTGACAAAAGTGGGATTAGAAGGAAATAAATAGGTGGTATTAAAGAAGGTTGAGAACCCCAAGGCCATTAAGTAGCCGATAACGATGCCTCCGATGGCGCCAATCAAAAGGGTGTGCCAAAGTCTTTTCATAATTGTGCCGCCTTTCTAATTTGTTGGGTATAGCGTCGTGATGCGTATGTTGTTGTGCCGGTTGTTAGGTTGACTTGAAAGCTACCCCATTTGGTTAAGGTAAAATTTTTAACACAGGCGATTCGCACAATTTCACTACTAGAAATACGTAGAAATTGGTGGGGTGGCAGTTGGTCCATTAAAGTGTGTAAGTGGCTGTGAACGAGGTAAGCACCGGTGGTTGTTTCACAATAAAGTCGTTTATTGGCAGTGTAAAAACGTGACACCGATTGAAGTGGCAGCTTAATGAGCGAGCGATCTTGAAAAACATTGATGAATTGCTGATTAGTCAATGCTTCAATATTCCGTTGTAGTTCTTTGATTGTCGGAGTTAACTGCGGGCCGTGAATAGTCACGAAGACCTGATGAATCGTTTCAGAGATGGTTAACTGGACGTGCCTTGTTGATTCCCCCTTAAATAGCGATTTTGATAAGCTTATTGTAGTGAAAATGCGGCTTGACACTAGTGCTTATTGTTACTTGGTCAACTAAACGGGCTAACTGGTCAGGAAATATGGCAAAAAATTTCCCGGGAAATAATTGTCACTGGTGGTCGCTAAATATGATAAGCTAATTAACGGTATAATACTTACTGAAAATTAGTGTCAATTAGATATGGAGATGACGAGCGTGGATGACGCAGAACGTGAACGCGGACCATGGCATCGTAATTTGATTGTTTTATGGTTTTGTACGTTCGTTGCGGGAATGGCATTTAGCGAAATTATGCCATTTCTTTCATTATTTGTTAGTCAGCTGGGTGATTTCACGAAGGCCCAGATTACATTTTATAGCGGGTTAGCTTTTGCAGCTGATTACGCGATTTCAGCAATTTCGGCACCACTGTGGGGCATCATTGCTGATAAAAAAGGTCGTAAGATCATGCTATTGCGCGTCCCTAGGGATGGCAGTTGCGATGGGGTTAATGGGTTTTGTAACGAATGTCTGGCAACTAGTTGCCTTGCGCGCTACAAGGTGTGTTTGCGGGCTTTATTTCTAATGCCCAAGCCTTAGTCGCGTCCCAAACGCCACGTAAATATAGTGGACGGGCGTTGAGCACTTTGATCACTGGTGCCGTTAGTGGTCAATTGTTTGGCCCGTTGATGGGGGCCTGCTAGCCCAATTGTTTTCGATTCGAAACACGTTTTTTATTACGGCCGGATTATTAATGGTGGCGTTTTTGTTGAGTCTGTTCTTTGTACAGGAACACTTCAAACCAGTCGCACATCATCGTGAACCAGGTGACAGTCGCAATCCTTTAGCAGCGTTTCAAAATCCGCGCTTGATTATTGTGATGTTATGTTCGACGGCCATCGTCCAATTTGGAAACGCCTCGATTGCACCAATCATTAGTTTATACGTTCGTGAATTGATGCATTACCGTGGCCCGATTACGGTTGTGGCCGGAATTATCGCAGCTTTACCGGGTATTTCAAACATCTTTTCAGCACCGCGCCTTGGACGTTATGGTGATCAGCACGGTTCTGGTAAGGTATTGTTATTTGGCTATATTTTTGCGGTGATTATGTATTTCCCACAAGGCATTGTTACGAGCGTCGTGGCCCTCGGTATTTTGCGGTTTGCCATTGGGATTTCCGATGGCGCACTATATCCAGAGATTCAAACGGTTTTGACTAAGAATACGCCAGTACATCTTACCTCAACGATTTTTAGCTATAATCAATCTTTTCAAGCTATTGGCAATATGTTCGGCGCCTTGCTCGGTGGTTTGGTGGCTGGTTGGTTCAATTACAACGCGGTATTCATTATGACGGCGTTACTTTTGTTAATTAACCTAGGTTTAATTTTGTGGTTAGTTCCTGATATTTGGAAGAACGGCAAACGGGCAGTTTCCTAGGTGTTTGGTAGTTAGTCTATTAAATTGGCTAGCTGCCTTTTTTGTTACTTGTCCTTGAACATGATGTTAATTCAGTGTATTGTTAGTTTCATGAATATCGAAATAAGCAAACAAGATCAGGCTGATCAGCAACGAGTGGCGATTTTCAAAGCACTGGCCGATGCTAACCGATTACGGATTATCCGGGTGCTCTATCAAGCACAACGGGAAATGACTTGCAGCGAAGTGGGGGCGCAATTAAATATCAGCAAGTCAACCATCTCTTATCACTTTAAGACCTTGCGGTTAGTGGGTCTCACCAATACGCGACGAAAGGCACAGACGAAGTATCTATCCTTACAATTAGCGACCTTTGACCGGTTTTTACCGGGGTTCTTAGCAACGCTTTAGTTTTTTTGCTTTTTAGTTCGACAATTATCGAACTAAAATCTTGGAAAGAAGATGTCAACTACTTATGACCACAACACATCAACATAGCCGCTATTTAACACTTGGAATGATGTTAGCGGCAACGAATATGCGTTTACCAATTACAATGATGCCGGGATTAATCAGTTCTTTGAAACGGACACTGGGTTTGCCGAGCTCGATGGCGGGATTACTGACCACGATTCCATTATTGACGTTTGCCATTATGTCCCCATTGATTGCACATTGGGGGCGGCGATTTGGCAACGAACTGACAATTTATGTCATGTTGATCTTTCTAGCCGTTGGGAGTTATCTGCGGGTCATCCCAACGATTGCTGCCCTTTCATTGGGACGTTACTAGTCGGGATTGGCGCGGACGGTGGCAATGTCTTGATTCCAGCGATTATTAAAGATAATTTTCCGACGAAGATTCCAGTCGCAACTAGTCAATACACGCTCTCAATGCTATTAGTCGGTTCACTGGGAACGGGACTTTCGGGAGTGTTGGCGGCACACTGGTCGTTACCACTAACGATGGCGGTGCTATCGGTGATTGGACTAATTAATTTGGTTGTCTGGTTGCCAAACTTGAAATACAATCATCGCGCACCAACAGTTGCGATGACCGCGAGTGATGGGCAGTCAACGGCAACTCACGGGAGTGTTTGGCGGCGGCCGTTAGCGTGGGTCGTTACGGCCTTTTTCGGCTTGCAAGCACTAGTCTACTATTCATTACTGACTTGGTTACCAACGGTATTTGTTGCCCACGGCTTCTCCTTGATTGTGGCTGGCAATTTAGTTACGGTCATGCAATTGAGCGGCCTACCGATGTCATATTTAGTGCCAGCGACTTCTGGTCATCGGCGCGGCGTTTGGGCAATGATTATGGTGGTAGGTGTCGGTTTTATTGCGGGAATTGGTGGTATCTTACTTTCCGGAACGAATTTTTGGGTGGCAGCACTGTCCTGCGTCTTACTAGGATTAGGCTCTGGAGCAGCCTTCAGTTTGGCAGTCGTCTTCTTTACGCAAAAAACGACCAATGGGTTTGAAACGGCTGACTTATCTGGTATGGCCCAATCCGCGGGCTATTTGTTAGCTGCAGTGGGGCCCGTACTATTCGGCTGGTTAGGCGGTCAATTAGGCTGGGGACCAGTACTCTGTTAGCTATCATTCTTTCCGCGTTACTAGCATTATCCGGCAGCATCATTTTCCAGCATGCAACGATTTATGAGTAATTAATATCACAATAATGCAGAACGAGATTGGCCCAAGTCAATTTCGTTCTTTTTTTGAAACTTTATCTTTGCCTTAGAGTTACTCTAAGGGACTACACTAATCTCTATTCAATTAAGGAGGCCACAGTAATATGGCGGTTATTCAAATTCTAACGGTCGTCGGCGTGGCGATCATCGGGGCAAGCCTTGTAGGTGATCCTACTCAGCAACGACAGTCAAAACCAGTAAAGGAGCAAAAATAAGATGACAGTGTTAACAACGATGTATCAACTAGCAAATGGTGTCAACATTCCCAAAGTCGCATTCGGAACTTGGCAGATACCTGGTGGTGAGGCAACGTATCAAGCCGTTCGTGCGGCCTTAGCAGCGGGATACCGGCATATTGATACTGCACTGGCCTATCAAAATGAAGCAAGCGTTGGCCAGGCGATTCGTGATTCTGGCATTCCGCGTGAGCAAATCTTTGTGACGACTAAATTACCGGCCGAAACGAAGTCATATCAAGGTGCACTAAATGATTTCGATCGCTCACTGAAAAATTTGGGCTTAGACTACGTGGATCTCTATTTGGTACACGCACCTTGGCCATGGGGGCAAGTCGGTCGAGTTTACGATGAAGCTAACCTCGATGTTTGGCAGGCAATGGAAGCTATTTATCAAAGTGGCCGGGCGAAGCGATTGGCGTTTCTAACTTTGCTGTTCGGGATTTGAAGAATATTCTTAACCAGGCGACGATACCACCAATGGTCAATCAAATTCAATATTACTTGGGCTTCACGGAACCTAAGATCACCAAGTTTTCTGAGGAACATGCCATGCTTGTAGAAGCATACTCGCCGTTAGCGACGGGCGGGGTCCTCGATAATCCGCAAGTACAGGCCTATGCCGATAAATACGGCGTCAGTGTGGCGCAGTTAGCGTTACGCTTCGTTTTGCAAAATGGGGTCTTGCCATTGCCCAAGGCTGTTAATCCAGCCCATATTGAGGCGAATACGCAATTGGACTTCGTTAGTGTGGCCGATATGCAAGCCTTAAACGACTTGCCAGATGCGGCTGGTTCATACATGCACAACCCAACCCAAGGTTAACGAACAAAATGTTTGACCGCACTTGGGTCGATAGGAGTAAACTGAACATAATTAATAAACGATAAGGAGCGATTTGATGACAACGATTAATGCAGCTAACGCGGGTACTTACGCGTTTGATGATCAATTCAAAGTTAACCGGATGGGTTATGGCGTCATGCAGTTAACGGGTCCTGGGACATGGGGACCATACGCTGATCCTGAAAATGGGGTCAAGGTAGTTAAGAAAGCACTGGAATATGGCGTTAATTTCTTTGATACGGCTGATTCATACGGTCCATGGTTTGCTGACCGGTACTTAGCGGCGGGCTTGAAGGATGCCGCTAATCGTGATCAGATCTTCATTTCTGATAAGGTCGGTCAAACGCGGCAAGGACCGAATGTGTGGACGCCACTTGGTGAGCCACGGTATCTGCGTCAGCAAGTAGAAGTTTCAATGATGACACTGGGGATTGACCATGAAGACCTAGTATTCTTACATCGAATTGACCTCATTACTCGATTGCGGATCAAGTTGGTGAACTCAAAAGCTTCAGGATGAAGGTAAAATCAAGCATATCGGTCTGAGTCAAGTAACTGTTGATCAAATCAAGGAAGCGCAGCAAGTCGCTAAGATTGATGCCATTGAAAATCTCTATAATGTCGCCAATCACGGTGATGATGACGTTGTTGACTACGCGGCCTCACAAAAGATGGCTTTTCTGCCATGGTTCCCATTAGCAACGGGTGAACTGGCTCAGGCTGGGAGTGTCCTCAGCACGATGGCCCAAAAGTATCAGGTGAGCCCAGCGCAAATTGCCTTGGCTTGGCTATTGAAGCGGTCTGATAATATCATACCGATTCCAGGAACAAGTTCTATTGAGCATTTACGGGACAATGTGGCAGCCGCCAACGTTGATTTAACAACGGCCGATTTTAATGGATTAAGTCAATTAAGTGTTAAATGAGTATTTAGGTCGGGAATTCCCGACCTTTTTGTTTGCCTAAAACGAGCTAAACGACGCTTGAAATTCATGGGGTTGACGGTTAAAATGAATAAACATTGAATGAGAAAGAGGATTGAGCAAATGAGTACGCGTTTGATGAGTGATGAGCCAACAATTTATTTAGCAGGACCTTGGTTTACTGAGGGCCAACCAGAACGGCTAGCTAAGATCGAAAAATTAATGGACGAGTTAGAATTGACTTATTACAGTCCACGGCTAGACGGCATCGATTTGACGCCGGATGCGACCGAAGCTGATCGAAACGCGGTATTTACGGACAATGTGGACCATTTAAAACGGGCCAAGTTAGTTGTCGCCGTGGTTGATGGCTTTGACACGGGAACTATTTGGGAAACTGGAACAGCATATGGTTTAGATATCCCCGTTGCTTACTATAGTGAAACGTTAGCTGATGGCACGTTTAATGTGATGCTGGCTAAGTCCGGCAAAGCGGTTATTGAGAACATGACTGATTTGAAGGCTTTCTACAAGATCCCACTGCCGATGATTTTCAATATACAGGAACTATTCGTTAATTTGAACGGTTAGTTAAAATAAAAGTGAGCCGTCTGCATTTGTCAAGGCTCGCTTTTTGCATACATAAATGGCAGAACTTGTGGTGGGAATGAGCCGCTTGAAAAAATGTAATATTTGTTAAAGGCAATGTGTTTAATTGGAGAAAAGTCATCAAATGGTGTTACGCTATGGGCAGAAATTGGTTGACTAGCGCAAATATTAAGAAAGCGGCAAGAAAACAAAAAAGTTCAGTTCAAACTAGACAATCACTATCCAAGTTGTATAATGTACTTGTAAGCGTTATCAGAACCTAATTACCTATTTTGGGGCGTTATTTATGGTTAAAAGTAAAGCAATTATGATTGGTGCCGGGCTATCAAATATGGCTGCGGCGGTCTACTTGATTCAAGATGGTCATTGGGATGGTAAGGACATCACATTCTATGGTGTTGATATGCACGATTGCCAATGATGGTGGTGCCACGACTG
>VOFL01000078.1_pt1 | contig 48074 bp, 74 predicted proteins | sample 5384111 | NCBI WGS metagenome assembly VOFL01 (sample SAMN12384731, study PRJNA508395) | synthetic metagenome | isolation source: mock microbial community "Gut Microbiome Whole cell Mix" consisting of 8.3%...
GCTATCACATCATGCATGTATTCTCCAGTATCAGAATATTTGCAATATCCCAAGCAAATTTGATTGATTGGTCCGATACTTAATTTAGAAAGACCCAATTTTTTTCGCACATCATTTAATAATTCTGTTGTGTATACACTTAATTCTTTTTTCTGATCTGCACTTAAATGTTGAATATCCCACATCACGTCTTTATTTTTTTCATCTTCTTTGCTCGTTGGAAAATTCTTGTTCATTTCTAGTGCCGTTTTTTCAAGAGTAGCTATTTCTTCAGCACTTAATTTTGTATCGTAATCTGCACTAAACTTAGGTGGCAAGTTAATCCCTTTATGCCCTTTCAACTCTTCTTTTGAGTTATCTAAAGTATTTTGCGCTTGCTTTGTTGCTGCTTGTCTTTCAAAGCATTTTCTTTCGCAGTTAAATCTGCCTGTTTCGCAGCTGTATCTGCTTTGCGTCTGTTACTTTCTCTTGACTAGTTGTCACAACGGTTTGTTGGTCTGCAACTGCTTGATCGTCCTTCGTCTTTTGATCTTTAGCTCTTGCTTCTTCTTTCTGTTCGTGAGCCAGTTCCCCTTTTTTTGCTGCTTGTTCTTTTTCTACCTTTGCTTCCGCTTTTTCGCTAATTTTTCAAGCTTGGCTTGATCTTTTTTTTCAGCTGTTACTGCTTGATGATCTTTTCATTTTGCACTTTAGCAGCATTCGTTTCTTTTGCTTTTCATCGACAACAGCTTGTTGTTGGTTAACGTCTGTTTGAGCTTGATCCACTACTTTTGTTGTTCATCAACAGCCTGTGTATCCGTAGCCACTTGCTCTTTAGCTTTTTCAATGGCTGAAGGTGTTGCTTCATCCACGACTTTTCTTCGTCTACAACTGCTTGTTGGTCAGTCACTGCTTGTTGACTTTGATCCAATGCGTCTTTGTTTTGATCGACCACTGCTTGTTGGTCTTTAACAGATTGATCAATGGCGTCTTTTTCTTTTTCGCAGTGTCAGCGACTTGTCGACAATTGCTTGTTTCTCTGTTACTTGTTGCTGTTTTTCAGTAATAGCTTGCTCCGTTGTTTGTGTAGCTTTCACTGTTGGTTGTTCTGTAGAACTGTTTTCAGGTGTTTTGGTTGCGCTTGTTCTGCTGCCTGTACTTCATTTCCCCAATACCTGCTACCCCTGTTGCGACTAAAATACTTAACCCTGTACTTGCAATCTTTTTTTTATTTTCCTCACTTCCGATTATTTTTGTTGTAAATGGGATACCCACTTTATGCCATTGTTGTAACGCTGTAGTTGTTATATGGAACTCTTCCGCTATCTCTTTAAACTGTAAGCCCATTAATAGGCTTCAAATCTTTCCTTGCTAATATGAGAAGAAAATTGTCTGGTGCTTGCTGTTTCTATCTTTTTGCAAGTTCTTGTATTCGTTTAAAACGCTCGGTATCTTCATTCCTATACCAGTCTGCGTCTTCATTCATCAATGCCAACATCTCTTTACGCCAAATACTTTGCTCTTTTTCATACCTCTCACCTCAAATTAATAGTAACAAAGCCTTCATTATTAAAAAATACTATCCTTGGAACCCTTAGAAAACACTCCTATGTCTTCATGTTCACTTTCCTCCTATTGGTTTTATGGTAAATATCCTCGTTTTACTTGATCCTTTTGTTTGCTAGCTTTTTAGCAATTTTTCTACAGATTTTACTGATCGCAGGGTTTGTAGCGTTAGCAACCCCAAACTCTAAAAAAGTATCTGGCTCCCTTTAAAACAAAAGATCATCGCACGAAATCTTTTTAGTTACTGTGTCACACCCATAATCACGTACCGCCTTTATTCTGACCGTACTAGGTAGTTTATCCTTACCTAGACCTTTAAAGACACGCTGATTGACTAGATAAGTCCTGTAGTATTCATTTTTAAGGATCTCCCAAATTCTGCAAAAAGTTGACGTGTAGCCAGTTTGCACCTTCGTGTCCGTGTGCTTTTCTGCATCCTTTTCGATAGCTAACCTAGCTATTGGTAATTGCACATGTTAGTTAAAACTAACAAACAAAAGACCAAGTATAAAAAACCAAATTCACTACTTATAGCTTCTCATTTTCTTGCACCATTCCCTAAATTCATTTTCTTCAAAAACCTTATAGTTGAACGGTGCATTAAGTAACATCTTTTGTCGTTTAACCATTTTTTTGAACGCTCTACATTCAAGTTTTAACGGAAGTTCCGAGCAGCCACGATAACCGACCACTTTTCCATCAAAATAAATCAGTTTTACTTGTCGAAAGAAACGTTCCATGTCTTGCTCCGTTTCAAAACTCACAGGATTGATCAACAGATTTCTTCCTGAAAAATCATATACGATACGTTGTTGTGCCGTTATACAATTTAAACCTTTGTCGATTAAACAAGGTCAGTTGACACGTAATACGGTGCAAATCTGTTGCTTTCAGTTCAATCATTGATTCACCTACTTTCTGAACCAAGTAGAAAAAGAGCATGCAACACGTTGTTTGCACGGCTCTTACGAGTAGTTCCAGTACAAACAATGCGTGAAAGCATTGAATTATTCCACAAGCGGGCCATTTTTAGAAAATGAGAATGCTTGCTACTTGGTTTTTATTTTTTCAACAAGTTAACAGACAACAAAAGCGAACATATACATGAACTGCATTATGTCTATTTTATACAACTAATTAAAACAATTCATTGTAAAAACTTAAGGAGTTTAAAAAAGCCTAGAATTTTACATTAAAAATTGTTATACTATACGTTGTAACTAATGTTGCAACAAACGAGAACCGAGTATAGTTCATGCTGTATCATGAATTGTTTAACTGTCCTCTAGGATTCCCGTCCTATGACAGTCGGTTCTTATTTTGTTGTCTGCTAACCTCTTAATTCACTATTTCTATTCTAAGCCGATAAAATTAGGGTTAGCGAAATCAATACAGGTACATAATACTTAATTTTCAAAATACTTTTCTTGATCATATTTATGCCCCCTTTAACTATAATTCAATTATACTATTAAAAATAAATATATCAACCGTTTTATGCAAAAATATAAAATTTCATAGTTTTAATTTATTTTAACGCAAAAACGATTATATACAAACCGTAAAAACCTTATTTTGACCATGGAGCTTTATTTCCTGCCTGTTTTTGGTTCTATTTCAACCCAAATTAAAGGAGTGTATTATTTTGGACTACAAAGAACTTTTAGAAGTTTTACGCAAAGATTTAAATTTTAAAAAAGTAGACCTTTATCAAGAAAAGTCTAACAAAACTAGATACAGAGAGATAGAACTAGGGGAAAAAAGTCCTACCATTGAAGAATTAATTTCTTTTACAGATACTTTAGGTATAAGATTATCTGAATTTCTGTATCGGGGTGACATTACACCTCTAGCAGCATCTTACTATGGTAAAAGAAAAATTGAGGTTGCTTCTTTAATTAATAACTTCCTGAATTAGAGAAACAATTTCCTGAAATATACAAAGATCGCTTTAAGAACCTACAGTGTTACACTTTATTTACCTTATGCTTAATAATCTCTAAATCTCCTTGTATACTTTTAAAAACAAAGATATTAGAGAACTTAAAATTTTTACAAAAATAGAGAAGTAATATTAGGTGCTGACTATGCTATACTAAGTCATCTTTACATGGCAGTTCCAGAATATTCGAATGAACTTGATTTTCTAACGGAAAAACTCTTTCCCATTAATCTTATGGAGATATCCATGACCATGCAGTTCAGTTATGTATCAAGAATGCGGTTACTGTCTTTCTTGAAAAAGGATTTTGAAAAAGCTGATTACTTCCTTGAACAATTTGATATTGTTCGAAAAGTCCCTTCTTTTATTTTAGATGGTACTATTAATTTAGAAATGATTTATTTAAAACATCTCAGAAATTTCTTGAAAAAACGAAATATGGAGGAATATTTGAAAGCTGTAAACATCGTAAATTTATTCTCTCAATTAGGTGAAAATGATACTTATAAAGAGTTAGTTAAAGAAGTAACAGAAATAGCTAGAAAAGAAAATTTTGAAGTTCCCTCTTCTTTAAATATAATTGCTGATACTTTTGAAGGTGTTGGCTATTTAAAATCTGACAAATAAAAAAACCTCTTTTAAGAGAGGTTTTTTATTTTATCTCCATGGTTTTATAATCATACTTAGCACCAATAGAGTGTACTTTCATTTCAGAAATTTTTTGATTTCTTAATTTAGCATTTCCAATTTGAAGTAACGGTATTACACCCATCTTCTAAAATTAATTTCTCGGCGTCCTTCAATTCTTGCAATCTTTTGAAGAATTATTTTTCAACAATTTATCATACTCTTCGTTTGCATACCCACCATGATTTAATGAACTTTTACTCTCAAAATTTGCTAAAAAACTAACTGGATCGGCAAAGTCTGCTTGCCAACCACTCAATGCAATCATAAAGTTCCCAGAATTTAATCGTTCAGTTTGTAACGTGGCAGGTACTGCAGTAACTGAAACTTTAAGTCCATCCAAAGTATCTTGCAATTCATTTTGAAGATATTCACCTAGTTTTTTTGATAAATCTTCTTCATTGACCATAATATCGATAGATAAATCAGTACCTTTTAATTCTTTTTTAGCTTTTTCCCAGCTGTCTTTAGCTTTACTCTTATCCAAAACACTAAACTTGAATTAGTAAAATCTTTTCCTGTTTTTGGATTATATACTAGTTTACTCGGTACTACACCTTTAGCTGGTATACTTCCATTTGTTAATATCTTGTTTGATATAGCCTCACGATCAATCGCAAAATTAATCGCTTGTCGAGCATGTTTATTTGAAGTTATACTTTTTTTATTTCGTTGATTTACCTCTAAAAACATAGTTGTAGCAGATAATTCTCGTATGAAATCTTTGTTATTTTCTAATTGCTTACTATATTCCCCAGCTACAGGCGCATCGTCTAGTTGACCATCATTATAGAGATTAATACCTGTATTAATGTCTTTTACAACTTGAAATTTGATTTTTCCATGGCGACATGCTTCTTATCCCAGTATTTTGGATTTTTAGCAATCGTCCATTTATCTGAAATACCAACACCGTTTAAATCAGTTAATGTAAATGCTCCATTCGTTACAATGTTTTCTTTTGTTGTTCCATATTCTTTACCGTACTCTTTTACTGCGTTTTGTTGGACTGGAAAATAAGCAGTCAATGCTAGCAAATCTGTAAAATAAGGTGTAGGTTCTTCTAATTCGATTTCTATTGTTTTGTTTCCTTAGATTTTACATGTTTCTTTTGTTGCTTTCCGATACTAATCTCTTTTGCATTTTTTATAGCAGCAAACAGTTCTACGTTTGGCGAGGCAGTTTTAGGATCAAGAACTCTTTGCCATGCCGTTACAAAATCATCAGCAGTAATATCTGTTCCATCGGCCCATTTTGCACCGTCTCGAATCACAATTGTATATGTTTTACCACCATTGGATATTTTTGGTTGCCCAGCTGCAATTGCTGGTTGTGGTTGATTTTTTTCATCTAATCGGTACAACCCTTCCATTACGTTGGCCAACAATGTAACACTTGTTTGATCCACTGCTGTTGCTGGATCTAAACTTTGAACTGGTGTACCTGCCGATAAAGTTGCTATTTGTTCTACCTTAGTTTCATTTGTTTTTTTTGAATCTTCTGTTGATTTATTTACTCCACAACTTGCAAATACTAACAACACAAATACTAAAACACCAACTTTTTTAAGCTACCCACTTAACTCACTCCTTTAAAATAAATTTTTAACTATTCCTAACCCACCAATAATATTACCTAAAAGCCCTCCAAGACTTGATAAGAAAAATACTAAAAACACTCTTAAAACACGATTTTTGTATATTGTTTTAATAGATTGAAGATCTAAATCCATCGTTTGAAAATCTTTTACTTTTGGTTTTCTAACAGTAGCTTCCACTATTGCTGAAAATACTCCAACAGAAACCATTGGAAGTAAAGTAGCTAAAGGAGCAAATATTAAGGACGTTAGAACAGTTAAAGGGTGTCCTAAAGCAAATACTGTAAACAATGCAGCTAATCCACCATTCCATAAAAGCCAACGTAACAATTGCTCTATTCCCACTTGTGTCCCTTGGTAAAAGATACTCCTAGAAGAATAAGTAATATACCTGGTATAATCCATTCAAGCAACTTACTTCCAAATTTTTGGGTGGAATAATCTCTAATTTTTGTAAATCGGATTTTGATTATTCTTTAATCTGTCAGAAACCCCTTTTAAATGAGCTTTCCCTAAAACAGCAACAGTCTTTCCATTCGCTGTATTTTGAATTTTGTTGCTAAATAATCGTCTCTTTCAGTTACGAAAACTTCCCACAGGATAGGACTCCTTCAATTCTTCAAAAACAGGTTCAAAATTTTCAGATTCTAGCAGATTTTGAACCTCTTCTTCAGTTTCTTCCGCACCCTCAAATATTTTTCCAAAAGCATATGGTAATTTCACTTTTCACGAAAATTTAACATCCTCCATGCTCTTTAAAAGTAAGAGAAGAATCTCTATCAATTAGATAAAACTTTATGTTTAATTTTTTTCATCAACATTACAAATTCTTTTCCTACAAGGCTATTCATATCTTGAGAAACTTTTTTTGAAATAATTTGTAAATTACACCAAAATAAAAACTGGAAATTGCTTATTCTTTATTATTTTAACTATATCAGTATCATCCCATTCGTCTGGATGTATGTTTTTTTTGTATCTTTTTTGATCCCATTCAATACAAATAGTGTCAGGATTTTCTTCCTGAATTGTTTTTCTGACCAAATCAGCACTTTCAGCTGAGATATGACTGGTCCCAATTAAAATAATTTCAGATCCTTTATAAAACAACCTTACAATATCTTCCTCCATAAAAAAACTCCTATCTATAGTATTCTCAAAACTTTCAAAAAAAATGAACAAATACAAAAACTTTTAATACAATTCACGATATTAGCTATCATATTTTCAATTTTATCAAACAAACTTTAAAAGTGATACAAAATGAAGTATGAAATTTATCTAAATAAATCAGTTTATTACTTATTTTCAACCCAATTATGCAAGGTGATTTCAGAACCTTTCGAATTATTCCCTTTATTTATATTTTCTTTTTCTAACGCACATTCAACAAATAAATTATAAAACGACTTGTAGAATAGGCCTTTTGGACTTTTTAGTAGAATCTGTCTTGATTTTATGCATCACACGACGCAAACATTTGTCTATTTCTTCTTGATAATCTTCACCAATTAGAACGATATTGTATTCTTTTTCTACTTTAGTTTTAGCACGAATAATTGTTCCAACCATTTCATGGGCTTCTTGAATAGTATCAGAAAAGGCAGCAATAAATTTTAAGCTATCTTTGCTAAGAAATGTATGCTCTTGAACTTCTGAAAATTGATCGAGCAATAATTGTTGTTGCAATCGTTCTTTTTCAGTATCTATTGTATCTATTGTATCTAAAGAATTAGTTAGATATAGATTGGGTTGGTTTTTCCCACTTTCGAACAAAGTACTGGTATTATTGGATTCTTCTGGACGTTGGTTTTTCCCACTTTCGAAAGAAACGCCGATTTTATCATGTTTATCCGAAGGTTGGTTTTTCCCACTTTCGGGAAACTCATTTGTATAGCTAGCATTACTGATGGCGTAAACATCTGTTGCTGAAACTTCCAGCTTACCTAAATACAATCTGTTTGGATAGTTTTTGAATTCACCAGTAGAGAGTTTTCGGAGGAATACGTTTTTCATAAAGTAAATTTTTGTCTTTTAATTCTTTTTTTATTTTTGCAATTTTATTTTCTTTACACCCTAAAATATCCATCAGTTCATTTCGTGTAAAGATAAAATATATATGCCCATCTTGATCAATCCAATTATTTTGTATTGAATATTCACATCGGTCTTGCAACATTGCGTAAGCTATTTTACTATCATTAGACATAGTTTTATAAAATTCTGATGTAAAAAGTACTTTAGGTAATTGGTAATACAAATTTCTATAGGTTTCATTAGCTGAAATAAATTGAAAATCGTTCATAGCTTTACCTCTCTGTTTTTGTTAGTTTATAGTTTAACCTACTTTTATTTCCCTTGCAAATACTGATATAACAGTATTTGCCTGCTCTTATTATATCACGATATTGCGATATAACGCAATTGTAATATTGGAATATCGTGATATTACAATATTTAAAAGATTATTATTGATACAACAGCGTTTGTAGAAAAAAACAACAACAATATTATGATATTGTTGTTGTCTATGTAATATTGTGATTCCACAATATTATCAAATTTTATTTTGTTTTTTGCCATTTCATATCCTTTAATTAAATACTCTTCAGGAATAGATTTCAAAAGCGTTTCTTCAATAACATCAGGTTTACTTTTTTCTGTCGCCAATTGAAGTCCAGTATTTTAAAGCATTTGCAAGGATTGGATTGATCCGAATACTATCAGCATTTCTTTTGCTGTTACCTTGTTGTTTAATCAATTTTTCTATGTTTTTTTATTCATAACAATGTGTTCATGTAGTTTTTAATTCTTTTCATTAGAAGTAGTTGCTTTAGTTGGATTGGTGTCTTCTTTTCCTGCACCCAAAAGTCGTTCTGCGGCTGATTTTCCTCTATTATTACTCATTCAAATCTCCTACCTTCTCTAAAAATTCTTTTGTAAACTGGATATAATCGTCTTCAGCGGTCGAAGTCTTATTAAAGCTAATCAAGTCGGAACCTGCTGCTTGGGCTTCATCAACAGTGATAGTTCGTCTAATGTAAGTATCAAATATGTTTACGTGGAGGGCATCAGAAATTTGATTTGCTGTTTTATTCATTTCTTTTGAAATGTTAAATCTTTCATTATATTTTGTGAAAAGAACACCTCGTATGATTAAGCTCTCATTTGTGTATTCTTTAACAGTCTCGATTGTTTCGTTCAATTTAACTAATCCTTTTAGTGAAAAATATGCGGCTTCTACAGGAATAATAATTTCATCAGAGACAGTGAACGCATTTACTGTTAATATACCCAAACTTGGTGGGCAATCAATAATAATATAATCATAGTTTTCTTCAATTGGTTGAAGAACTCTTTTAAGTCTATGTTCACTTCCAACTTGTGTAAATTCACGTTCTGCTGAAGAAAGAGCAATATCAGCAGGAATTACATCGATTCCTTTGTAATTTAGAATGGCTTCAGTAATCGAAGCCTCATCTTTTAATACTTCATATATTGTTGGAACATTCGTGCCATCAATGTCGAATCCAAAATTATCAGTGGCATTTCCTGGGGTCCATGTCAATTACAAGTACGCTTTTGTTAAAAGTAAAATGCAATGCCGCTCCAAGGTTAATGCTAGTCGTTGTCTTTGAAACACCGCCTTTTGGTTTGCAACTGAAATTATTCGTACCATAATAATGTCCTCCTTGTGATGTTATGTCATTATTATATCACAATATCGCAATATTGCAATATCATAATTTATTAATATTACAATATTATTCAATCGTGGAGTCATACTATTGCGATTTATTAATATTACGATATTACAATTGCATAGTATTGTTACTTCGCGATATAGTGAAATTGTAGCAACGTGATATTGTAATAATACAATATTATTATAGTTTGACTATACGATGTTACAATAGTGTGATATTACAATATCATTCTTCGTCTATAATTTTTTTAGTTCGTCTGTGGCGTTCTAAGTGCAGCAAATAATCGTCTTGCAGTTTTAGAAGGTCTGAATATACCTGATCCATAGTCTTGCTGGCCGACAAAGAGAGAGAATAAATAAATGAAATAGGAAGTGTTTCAATTTTTTTGTTGCGAGTAATCCAAGAAGAGACAGTTCCTTGAGAGAAAGCATGTAATTCACAAAATTCTTCTACAGTAATCCCTAGTTGCTTGATAATGTATGCGTTGATAGGGTGTGGATATACAAAGGTTTTTCTAGGCATGGTGGGTAAGCTTCCTTTCTTAGGTTATTAATGCGTTTGCAGTAATATTGTACTAAAAACATGCAATAAGGGAAGGGCGTACCTGCTTCTTTTTGTTGACCTTCTTTAATAATGGGTTAAACTAATAATGCGGAAGACATAAGTTCGATATGAACAGCACAATAACCCAAACCTGTGACGGGGTTTGGGGTATTTTTTTCTTGCGGATAAACGTGGGGGCCAGGAACACTTGCATTGGTATCTGCTAATCATCTAACCAATGGTCAAATAGTAAGATTACTAGACCCACAAAAGTGGGGCAATAACCAAAGACATAAGTTCGTACATAAACAGCACCCCAATCGGAGGCAAGTTGCCGAAATAATTATAACATAAATTCGAATATACCTATACAGTAGTAAACCTTCAGTGTTTTACTTCAACTTTTAGCTCTTTTTAGTACGTATACTCGTTTACATAACGAACATTTGTACTTACCTGAATCACTTGACACTCTGCTCGCAAGACACACACGCACACTGTACGTATGCAACGCCACTTATTTTATTGTTGTCTTTAATCACTGCACCCTGGTAGTTAAATTTCTTCATAAAATTCTCCATCATCGTAATAATCTTTCATAAAAGCATCGATTGATTCTTGTTCTTCATCTGATAATTCTGGAAGTACGACGTCTGCGAAAGGATTTTCCAATGTATCTACAGCAGACCACTTCAAAAGTTATGAATTTTAATATAGCGTATGTCATAAAAATCAATTTGAAAATCTCCAATTAAAACAACATCAAATTCAGCCATGCCACGAAAACTCCGAAAACATGAGGTTTTACACGACCATATTCGTCTAACGAATTTAATTGAATTTCTAGCACTTTATTTTGTTTAATTGAGCTACTTAGCAAGTGTTCTATTTGAGCCTGTGACTGTTGAGGTAAACGTTCAACTTCTCTTGAATGATAATCATTTGTCTCTTTGATTGCTTCCGTTAACTCACCTAGAGGAAATGCAGTTGGCCATTTCAACTGAAATGGGCGATCTATATAATCATTATAAGGTGTAAATTCTTTTTAGTTTTTTCATTGGTTTATCCTCCAAGACCAGTGTTGCCACCAGCGTGACCACCAACTAATCCGGCTCGATTCACAGCTGTTGCTCCATCTAAAAGAGAAGAAGCGTGAATCAAGGCTTTGAAGCCAAATTTTCGACGTATTTTATCGATCAAAAATCTAATTGGGTATTAATAATTTGTTCTTCAGGAGGAGAAGAGATCCAATTGAAGTGTGGTATCCCAAACCAGCTTTCCAAAGGAGACTCCTAAATTTCGAATATCCATACCAGGAACATAGTTTTCTCGAAAAAGCTTCAATACATGTTCGGTTAACACTTTTGTGTTGTTGCTACGAGCGATTTTAAGCTGTTTTCGCCAACCAGACCTGCCCAGTCCATCAACTTGTCCTTTAGAATAACCAACAAAAATTGAAACACACTCAGTTTGACAGTTTGAATTTCTCAACCTGGTTGCTACTTGGTCTGAAAGTTCCTTCAGCACTAATTCAATTTGATCTCTTCTTGCGTAATCTCTAGGTAATACTTGACTATTTCCAAAGACTTTTCTTTAGCAACTTGTCTTTTTCTCCTAAAAACTTCGATCAATCCCCCAAGAATGAGCGTACAGCTGTAAACCCATGACACCAAAACGTTGTTTTAAAATGTACGGATCTGCATGTGCTAAATCATAAATCGACTCAATTCCTGACGTCGTTTCGTATCGCCATTCTGCAACAAAACCTGGTGTATTTTTGCTTCGTTATCTAGGGCCAGCTTGGCTAACAATGGGTTATCTCCAATGCCAATCGTGACGTATAGCCCCATATGGTTATAAATGACACGTTGAATAATTTTGGCCAATCGATAAGCAGTATCACAATTAAAATACTTCAGAGAAGCAGTTATATCAATGAAGCTTTCATCCACACTAAAAACAGAATGGTCTTCATCTGCCACAAACCGTTTGAGTAGATTATTAATTTCACTATTTCTCTTCATATATAAATTCATTCTTGGTGGAACAATAAGCAGTTCTGGGTGATCAGGCACTTCATCTTTACGAGTCACATTAGAAATTCCCAGGACTTTTTTTGCCATTGGCGAAGCAGCAAGCACTAATCCGCCTGCATTATCCGCACCACTCATTACTATAAGCATTGTTTTGAGGGGATCTAAGCCACGTTCTACACATTCTACGCTCGCGTAAAAGGATTTTACATCGATACATAAAACATCTCTCCGGGGTTCTTTGGAATAATCAAATTTCATGCAAAAAACCGTCCTTTCGAGTTACATTATACGAACTAACGTTCTGTTTTGCAACAACAAAATTTCAGTTTTCCGAATTATTTTGAATTTAAAGTAGCTCAGAAATCTACAGTCATTTTTCTTTAAGTTTGTTTTTAACGCTCAAGTAAATAATTGTAATTAATACTATTATTTTTAGAAAGTTCACCATGAATACTAGATTGAATGCGTATTTTAACCACTTATGGCGTACTCTAAGAATACATTAAGGTATTATACTAAAGATATTAGATTTTAAGTAACAGAAAAACCAACGTTGCTTAATTTATAAAAGCATTGTTGGCACGTTTTAAATTTTTTCTCTTTCATAAATAGTGTAACTCTTTGTAATATCCTTTTTGACTTACTCTGTTTCGAGTTGTATGAATCGTTTTCTTACATTGGTAATAATTTAAGGTTGACTCCCCATATCAATAGATCCATTTGGTATTCTCAAAAAAATGTAATCGATTCAATAACTATTGTTTTATTTTACTTACATTAACTGTTAATTGATTTCTAAATACTCATCGATAAAATACTTTGCCATATATTTAGCTCTTTCTTTGACTTCTACTTCGGTAAAGTCCCCATCTGGGTAAGTACGGCATAGCTCCTTCACTTGAGGATACTCACTACGAGTGTATATTTCAGTAAACTTCTTTTCTAAAAGTAGTCTTTCAACCTTGTTTTCATCATCATTATGTTTTTAAGTAAATCTTGTTTAATCTTATTAGCCATATCATTATAATTTCCTTCTAAAAATACTAAATTTCCTATGTTACTACTGCATTTCGTTCCTTTTCATCTTCAATTATGTGTTCAATTCCACCTACAACACTTTGAGTATTAAAATTATTCTCATTTAGTCTTTCAATTAGATACCTGACTAGATCCGTATCCATTGGGGAATTTGTTTTTTTTGAATAGCTTAATTCTTGTATAGCTTTTTGTATTATTTCCTGGGAATTATTAAGAATGCCCGATCTTTCACGTTTCAATTCTTCTACTATAATAGCAGGACTTTCATTAGCTTTAAATTTCAACAAATTACGAAAAATTGAACTGTATAGACTTTCTAAATCTCTTAAAACTTCGTATTGTGTTTCTTGATATCTTAGTAATAACTTATAAGTAAAAGAGTATCTGAAATAAATGGAATACACTTTTTAAATACACTAAAGTATTTCATATTATTAGGTTTATCAGCCGATATAGCCTTATAGTATAGTGGTAATACCCACAATTTATACAAATTACTTATGCTGTCATTTGATATTTTATTTAAAAAGTAATTTTTTAATAGTTATTGGCCAATTGTCATTTTAGGTAAATTATCCGTAGTTTCCAAATTATGAAGTAATTTACTTAAAAGTTCTAAATCATGAAATAGTTTGTCTAACTTTCTAGCAGAGCTGCCATCTCTGTATTTATTCTGAAACATTTCGAATAAGTTACTTTCGGAATCATAGTACTCGTCAACGTCTTCCTCATGTAGCATATACCAGCAATACTTAAAAAAATCGTGGAAGGTAATAGTTGAACTCAAAGTGATATTTAGATTTATTTTATCCCAAAGTTCTGAAGCAATATTTCTTTGTCCTGGTACCGAATAATAGTCTTTGGTTTTATAAATATAGTCATTCTTTATCAAATCAATATCTGTTAATGTTACCCTTTAGAATTTATATTTGAATATATTTCATAAGCCGTATTTTCATCATCCAAATTTAACACAACAGTTTCAGCAAATTTTATTTGATCAAATAGTGCTTTTAAAGCTTTACTTTTCGAAGTTATTCCTCTTTCTTTCAAGTTTTGAATCTATTATTTCTTCTATGCTGTTATATGCTTCATAATAGCTATTGCAAGAAGTACATTCAGGAGTATTTATCTTCTGATTTGAATCAGTATTTAATATTTCTCCGAATAAATAACCCTGTTCATTTTACTATGTGGCCAAACTGTCGGTGCAATTTCAGAACCTATTTTCGTGTATATATATCCATATAAATCATTAATGATATCCCCTGCTATTTCGTGAGTTTCAATTTTCTTAAATTTTATTCTACTGTTATTCTTAATCTCTATACATTTTCTTCTCATTATGGAAAATACTATACTTAAAGTAATCAGCCGCTGTTGTCCGTCCACAATATATTTTCTCTACTACCTTTATAAAATATAAAACTTCCCATAAAAAAATCGCTATTTTCGTATAGTCCTTCATCAGTTATCTTTAAATGGTTAAATAAGTCATTCATTAAATCTTCTTGTTGTTTATATTTCCATGCATATGTTCTTTGAAAATTCGAAACTTTATATAATTGCTTATTTTTCTTTAGTAACTCTTCTACTGAGCATTGCTTTGCTTCAAACTTCTTTTTCATTTTACTCTATAGCCCTCTTTAATATATTATCTGTTTTACATTGGATTAGTAGTTTTAATCATTCTTATGTCTAAGAGAATTTGTTATTCCATATTTCATTCTATATCTTCTAAAAGTTCTTCTATTAATCCCTGTCTGTTGTTCTACTTCTTTATCTGTGCATCCGTCTAAAAACAATTTAAATGCTAACTGAAGACGTGGATCATTTTCTCGGTACTTTGGCTTTCCACCTTTATATTTTCCTTTTGCTTTAGCCAGTGTAATTCCCTGTTGCTGCGTTTCACGAATGTATCGACGTTCTTCTTCCGCCTGGTACTTGTACAGTTCAATAATTAGATTGTTGAGTAGACGACGTAAATTATCATCAGTTATACCTGTCAACGCAGGTAAATTCAAAACTTCTAGTGTTGCTTTTTTCAGTTGAATCAAATTCATTGTTTCAGTTAATTCCTTATTATTCCGTCCAAGTCGTTTTAATTCTGTAACAACAATAATATCATCTTCACGAATAAATTTCATCATTTCTTGAAATCCATCACGATTAGTATCTTTCCCACTTGCCTTATCAGTAAAAATTTTATCACACTGAGATAATAATTCTAACTGTCGATCTAAATTTTGATCCACACTACTTACTCGTGCATATCCAATTTTTGCCATAGAAAATTCTCCTCTAAAAAAATTACTTTATTTTAAAATTCTGTTGCTCAACTCTGTTGACCTCTTAGAAATTCAAGTATATCATGAACATACAAAAAGACCAACAGGGTATACCCTGTTGGCTCTTTTCATCAGTAACTTTATAGTAGTTATTATTGTATTTTATTTTCAGCAAATTTTTCTAATTTTTCTTTATACTATCAGCATTTTTGTTTGTAAATCTATATATGATACAGGCAATCCAGTATTCTTGATTTTTTCATCAAGATATGCCATATCCATCTCATTGTACATAATAATATCTGCATCAGGTATATCATTTTTAGCTATATCATAACTAATAATGGATAGATTCCATTCTGGTAGTAATTCTTTTTTTAGTTTATCTTGAAATTTTTTTGAGCTAATCCACATCATACCAGAACCACTACTTCTAATCACAACTCCATCAGTATTTACTGTATAAATCCATACTACACTTTTCATATTTATTCACTCCTTAAACTATAATAAAATCTACACAATAGCTATGCTTGAACTTATTTAATTTACTTATAAAAATTGATATGATATAGTTCGTCAAAGAAATCCTTTTCATTTTAATTATATCACAATATATTAATCTATAATATCTTTTACTCATTTTTAATCACTTGATTAGTGGAGAGGACGGTTATTCTAATTAGAAATTTTTATTTACAATATTTTCTTACAATATCATTACAACCAGCTGGATCACTAGAGTCTCCACCTAATCGATTTAAAAGACTATGAATAGCATATGTTACTGCTTGTCCAGCACAACACGCCTTCATCAAGTTACAATCACGTTTGCTCATTCCACCAAATTGAGCATCAAGTTCATCAATTGTTACAGCATTTACTACACCATTTTCTAATAATTTTTTATTTAACATAGTATTATCTCCTTTCGTCCTCTCCACTAATCAAGTGATATAAATTATTTTTCTATTTTTGAAACGAAATTATCAAAATCTTTCAAAACAGTCCCATTTTCTGGTGTCCACTGAACAATGAATTTGGGTTTTTGCTTATTTTTTCTTTCATCATATTCGTACTTTGCTAAAGTAGGTGTATATTTAATTCCATATTTTTGTTTAAATTTTTCCCATAATTGTTTGTCTTTTCTAACTTCAATAAGATTTACATAAATAAGTTTGTCATAAACTTTATACTTATCAATTGATTTAATGAGGTTTGGATCAAATTCATTACAATCTGAACAATCTGGCCTACCAAAATATACATAGGCAGTTTTATGTTTTTAAGTATCCATCCAAGTTATTTGGAGTAATTGTATTTATCTTTAATGCAATTGGATCTACAGTAACTTCTAATTCCTTTGTCCTGTCTTTGAATTGAAGAAAACAAGCAATTCCTATAGAAACTGCTGTAAACCCTATAATTAACAATATAACAGTCTTTTTATTCATTCCTACTTCACTCCTTTATCAAAGATTCTTCCAGTAATTCATATGAAGATACTCCTTCTAATCGTTTATACACTTTTCCTTCTTTGATAATAATTACAGTAGGAGTCTGTGTTATATTTAATTGATCTAAAAGTAAATTACTTTCTTTATTCTTCTCTTCTATGTCTACGCCATATACTAATAAATTTTTGTCTTTAATTACCTTATTCAAGTCTTTTTGTACATTACATGGTTGGCAACCTTTTTTAAAAAAATAGATATTCAAGTCTTTATTTTGAGAAATCTTGTTCTCAATACTCTCAGAATCTGTTATTTTATATTCAATCTCTTCTTTATTTAATGAATACAATTGCCAGAAAAATATTAAAACAAACAGACCTACTACTAACCCACCAATCATCTTTTTCATTTATTCTTCGCTCCTTCTATAAAAATCCCCATCATCAATACTAATTTCATAGTAACCATCGACTTCTTCTTTTCTATAAGTAAATACAATTACAGTAGAATAATATTGCTTTAACAAACTTAAACAACTTAAAAATATTTTTTCATCTAAATCATCAAGAAATTGATCCAATATTATATAGTCAGTATTTTCCATTATAGAGATTGCGAGTATCAATAATTTTTTTTCAGAAGTTGATATATTCTGGTTAAAAATAGTTTTTTTGAAGTCTAGGTCATTAATTGAAACGCCTACTTTCTCGACAAAATCTTTTATATCTTTATCAAAAAAAATATCGATAAAGTCCGTATAATTGTGTAAAAGTAAAAAGGCCATATAACAGTCCTTTTACGGTACAATGTTTTTAACGACAAAAACATACCCAGGAGGACTTTTACATGACCCAAGTACATTTTACACTGAAAAGCGAAGAGATTCAAAGCATTATTGAATATTCTGTAAAGGATGACGTTTCTAAAAATATTTTAACAACGGTATTTAATCAACTAATGGAAAATCAACGAACAGAATATATTCAAGCAAAAGAATATGAACGAACAGAAAACCGACAAAGTCAACGAAATGGCTATTATGAGCGCAGCTTTACGACACGTGTAGGCACGCTAGAATTAAAAGTACCCAGAACACGTGATGGCCATTTTTCACCCACAGTGTTTGAACGTTATCAACGAAACGAAAAAGCCCTCATGGCTTCAATGTTGGAAATGTATGTATCAGGCGTTTCAACTCGTAAAGTATCAAAAATTGTGGAAGAACTTTGTGGTAAATCCGTCTCTAAGTCCTTCGTTTCTAGCTTAACAGAACAGCTAGAACCTATGGTTAACGAGTGGCAGAATCGTTTATTATCAGAAAAAAATTATCCTTACTTAATGACCGATGTACTCTATATAAAAGTACGAGAAGAAAATCGAGTACTCTCAAAAAGCTGTCATATAGCGATTGGAATAACCAAAGATGGCGACCGTGAAATTATCGGCTTCATGATTCAAAGTGGCGAAAGCGAAGAGACCTGGACATTTTTTGAATACCTAAAAGAACGCGGTTTACAAGGTACGGAACTCGTTATTTCTGATGCGCACAAAGGATTAGTCTCTGCCATTAGAAAATCCTTCACCAACGTAAGTTGGCAAAGATGCCAAGTTCACTTCCTAAGAAATATCTTTACCACCATTCCTAAAAAATTCAAAATCTTTCAGAGAAGCTGTTAAAGGAATTTTAAGTTCACAGATATTAACTTAGCGCGTGAGGCTAAAAATCGATTGATTCATGATTATATCGATCAACCAAAATATTCAAAAGCTTGCGCATCATTGGATGATGGATTCGAAGACGCCTTTCAATATACCGTACAAGGAAATTCCCACAATCGACTAAAGAGTACCAATCTAATTGAACGACTGAATCAAGAAGTACGCAGAAGAGAAAAGATTATTCGCATCTTCCCCAATCAAACATCAGCCAATCGCTTAATTGGAGCCGTTCTTATGGACCTACATGATGAATGGATTTATTCTTCAAGAAAATACATCAATTTTGATAAGTAGAAATGGTAAAAACATTGTATAGCATTTTACACAGGAGTCTGGACTTGACTAAAATATCTTCTCCCTTTAACCCTTTATTTATAACAAAATTATATTTTTCAGTGTTTAAATCATTTGAAAGATATACACCTGAAGTTTGATTAACTAAGTAATTATAAATAAATTTTGCATTGATACTTTTAAATGAACTATTGTTTCCAGTGACTTTTACATAATTTAGATCTAGTATTCTCTTGTAATTGCTAACTAGTTGCGGCTGCATATTAGTTAATGCGGAGATATTGATTGGATACGATACATTTTGTACAGGTGTATTAAGCTCTTTACTATGAAAAAAATATTCAAAATTGCCATCTGAAATACAATAAAAGTTAAAACAGCACTATACGTAGTAATTCCTTTTATAATTAAAACGCTATTTATAAATAAGAAAATACTAGTAATTACTGAAAACAATATAGCTTTTAACATCTTTCCAGATTTTTTTATCTTCATAAATCCTCCCTACAGACGAGAAAATCTCTTTTATTAGTAAAAAGTACCCACTAAAACTACCATTAACACTGTTTTATAATCTATGATAGCTATGCTATAGATTGAAAAATTGATATACACAAAGACGATATCACTATTCCATAAAACCATCACTTACGATATTTTTGTATTTCACACAGATTTTAATACTTAAGATTGATACTATACTTAGCAATGCAAAAATTAAAAGAATTGCAATAGCTAAATAGTTAGTTTGATTAAAATCTATTACAAATTTTTTTAATAGTTCTAAAACTGTAGATAGTGCAAGTAGAGCTATAAATATTAATATTATATTTAAGGAAGTTTGTATATTTTTTTTTAAAGTTTGACTATTGTTATTTACACTAAAAAATGTTATTAATGACTCTTTTTACATTTCAATAACTTTGATTCTAAACAGTAATATTTTGTTTTTAAATCGACTTTTCGTTTTTTTCATCTAGAATGACTTTTCCATCTCTGGTTAGTTCAACAACACCCAGAAACAGTTCTTCTTTATTACTATTCCATAATAATATCGGCCCCTGACCATGATTTTTATCAATATCAAAATCAGAAATAATAACTTTATCTGCAACTTTTCTTAAATCATTTTCTAGTGTTTCTGAAGTTAAGTTCTTATTTAATTTATGGATCAATGTGTATAATTTATCGGAATAAATTTCTCTAACATAGCTTTCCAAGAGCATATTTGCTTTCTTTTGTAACACTATCATCACATCCAACTATTTTTGATATCGTAATTTTCCATAGTAATATAATCAATATCTTTTGTTACACGATTTGAATGATCTATTACTATAAGTTTAATTCCCCATGAGTCAAATTTAGGTAAAATTCTATCCAAATACTCTTTATCCATATTTGAGAAGCCTTCATCTACAAGTAAAATATCAGGTCTCTTTAAAATACCTCTAAACAAGGCTAGCTTTTGTTTTTGTCCAGAAGATAAGCATTTTATTGCAGCTTCTCCAGGAAAGTTTATACCTAAAGGTAGATCGTCTAATATTTTGTTTATTTCAAAATCTCTTATCAACTTATTAAATATACTATTCGGAACTTTATGTCCCAATAATAAATTATCTCTAATTGTACCTTCTAAAAATTTAGGATTGGGCTCTACAAACACTAATTTTGATCGTAGACAGTCCAAGTTGATTTTTTTTATGTCAATATTATTAATTAGAATCTGTCCCCTATAGTCATCATCTAATCTTACTAAAGACTTAATTAATGTAGATTTACCTGAACCATTTTCACCTCGTATTGAAAGATTTTTCCCTCTATAGATTTCACAGTTAACAGTGTCGAGTAATAAAGTATCTCCTTTTTTTATGGAAACACGTTTACATCTTATTGATTCTATTTTCTTGTCTAAAATTATTTCCCCATACATTCTCATTTTCCATATTTATTAATATAGATTCAAGCCTATGACTAGCCACCTGCATCGATTCATATTGCGCTTGAAACGACCCAAATTGATTTAGGGATGATACTACTATTCCTGATAATGAAATTAATACTGTTAAATTTCCTAAATTTATACTATTCTTTAATACTAATAAGCTGCCTATAGCTATCAATATTACTGTCCCAACAGTATTGAATAAACTTAAAAAAACATTACTATTTGTACCAAAAAATTGTAGTTTTTTATTATTAGTAATAAATTTATTTATTTTATCTAAGACTTTCTCACTAAAGTATTTATCAGCATTTAAAGCCCTAAATTCTTCTAATCCATCAATAAAAGTAATTAATTTTTCTGAAAATCAGTATTGGATTTAGATATTGTGTACCCAAAATGATAGATTTTTGGATAAATATATGCAAAAAACAATATTACTACTGCAGAAATAACTACAAGATAAATCGCCATAACCTTACTAAAATAAAACAATGTTATTATCGAGAAAACATACATACAAAAGTTTAGAAGTACGCTTATGAAAAAGTTCATCACATCGTTACTAACTTGTAAGATATCGGAAATTCTAGATACAAATTCTCCTGAACTATTTAACTGAAAATATTTTGGATGAATAGTTAACATTTTATTTATATACTTTTGAATAATTGTGTTTCAAAAGCAAATGTTCCTTTTATAACTAGAATATTTTGAAATAGCTAACTACTACTTGTACTAAAGCTAATACAATAAAACCTATAGATATACTTTGAATAAGAAAAGTTTTTTCTTGCAAAGGAATATTTTTTTCAAGAATATTTATATTTTTACCTAAATTAAATGATAGATAAGTACTTAACAAACTAACAATTATAGAAAAGAACATTACTAACGAGAATATTTTTAAATTTCTTTTTATAAACTTCCCATAAAATCTTACTTTTTTGGGACTGCGATTTAAAAAATATTTTTGGTTTTCTACAAATAAATAACTAATAGCTCTTTTTTCAAAATGTTTATTATTTATCCATTCTTTTTTAGTATGTGTAGGATCTGAAACAAGTATTCTTTTCTTACCAATATGCCAGATTACTACAAAATGATTAATAATTTCCTCCTCTTCAAGAAAGACAATTGCTGGCAGTGAGTTATTAATCATTTCCCTATTTTCTTTGTTTAACCTATTAATTTTAGATATATTTACTATTTCTGGGTTTGCATCTACTTTTGAAAAAAATTTTTCCATAGCTTTTAATGATATTCCTATCATTCCATAGCCAGTTTCTTCTTGGATATATCTTCTATCTATATTAATATTATAGAATTTACATATCATTTCTATGCATGCAACACCACAATCTTGTATACTATCTTGCATTACATGAGGTCTCTTAATCATGATTCATTCTCCCGATACTTATTTATTAACATTTTGTATTCATCAGGAATCTCTAATTCAGAAAAATAGTTAGCTAAATCTAATTTTAAAAAGTATTGATATGAATAATCATAAGACTTAACATCAAAAAGTAATCCTGAAATTAATAAATCATAGTGTAATAAATTACACCCTATTTGGCTATATTGGTCATATTCATTATTTTTCTAAATTGAATTACTTCTTTTAAAAATTCAAATTGTTGTTCATACAAACTATGCTGTTTATTTAAAAATTTGTAAAAAGTAACATCAGAAGAGTTAGGTAGCATTTTTCTAACACCTTTATACATTTACTTGCAAGTGAGCTTTTCCCATCAATTATATATTTCTTAGTAATAAGAAATAGGATTAAATGAGTATAGTTTGTAAGTAGGATATTCTCATATGATATACTTTCATCCATATTCTTTATTAAAAATGGAAGTAGAATTTTTTCAAAATCAATGTTGGCATTTATAGAAAATGAATCTCTACAATACAAGTATGCCCATCTAACATTGTCTGGTTCTTTTTCTAACATCTTAGCTAGTAGCCTTATGTTTCTTTCACACTTCTCTTTCCTAAGTATTTCTTTGTAACCGTCATGGAAAAAGTAATCTCGCTTTCAACGTTAAAAATTGGATCTAATCCTTTTGTAACGTACCATAATACTTAATTTTATTATTGTTTCTAAATAATCGACTTTGGCCATGTGTGATAACATTATCTAATTGATATATTGCACAACTAACTCTTAATGAATCTTTAAATTTAAACCTGTCTAACATATCTATTAAGAGCCTTAATTTGGTAAGCTCATCTGAAGATACATATTCATCTGCATCAATAATTAATATCCATTCTTTACTTGCTTTTTGTATTGAATAATTTCTCGCATCTGAAAAATCATCTTGCCAAGTATAATCAAATATTTTTACTTTTTCGCTTGCTATTTCTTTTACTATTTTTTTTCAAATCAATTGATCCTGTATCAATAAATATAATTTCATCTGAAAATTCATAGATACTATTAATACATTTTCTTATTGAATCCTGTTCATTCTTAGCAATAATACATACAGATACTTCTGCGTGAGTTTTTAAAGATAATTCTTTTAAATTTTTAGAGTAACTGACAGTTTCCTTTAATTCGTTGGGGAACTTTAGCCCTTTTAAAATTTGTAACCATAATTCTGTTACATCTTTATTCTCTTGGTTCGTTAAAGTATACTTATTTTTATTAAATACCTCTACATTAAACCAGTCATTAGTAATAAAATTTTCAGAATACATTATCTCTTCACCTCATTACTTTCTATTAGAGATAGTTATGCAATTTAATTTTGTGTAACACTCTGGGTTATCTGTTAAGCATAATATGTAATCTACGCTTGTAGAATACAAAAGTGATAGCTTAACTAAAATATCTACTGGTACCATTGTTGCACCACTCTCATATCTGGAATACGCAGATTGAGAACAATGTATATAGTTACTGACAAAAGATTGAGTATAATTATTTTTAATTCTCAAAAATAGCAACCTAGATTCCATAATTTTTCCCTCTCCTGTATGCTATCTTTGTTTGTTAATAACAGTCAATATATTATTCGGATTCTGCATAATTCTAAAATTTTTATTATTTATCAATCACGAGAAAATAAAATATGTCTATACCTTTATAAAAGGTAAAAATTTGTATTTCTTTATTATTTGTTTTATAATATAAGTATCCATTGAGCAAAAACGCTCAAAATAGGCTGATCGAGTTAATCGATCAGCCTATTTTCTTTAGATTTATATTATTTACTAAAACTATACTGTCACGAAAAACAACATATATAATATTATGTTGTTTTATTCAAACTATAAATGATAATATATTTAAATATATAATAGAGACTGTCTCTTGGGGGAGACAGTCTCTAAGGTTATAACTTATTTTAGCCTTTCATTTCTAACAAATAATCATTCATAGAACTGAACGATCAATTCATTCAGTCTGAAAGAAAATAGTTAAATCTGAAATAGCTATTTTTATTTTACAGTATCTGCCTTGGCCTTTCAATTTCCTTGATATTACTTTTATTTCAGGATTATTTAACATAAACAAATACTTCTGAATCTTTTACATAAATGTCATGGTAATAATTAGATTTCATTAATTCACTTTCTTCTTTACTCAACGCGTTAATATCAAAGATCTCCATGTTCACGTTTAAACCAGTGTACGTTCTAAATAAAAACTGATTTGGCCAATAAAGGGCTTCATTTGGTGGAACCAGTTCTTTTAATATAGGATAATTCTTCGAACTATTGACAAATACTGGCGAATCCTTAAATAAAGACGTACTATGCACAGTCACCGTGTCACGGTTCACTAGGTCTTTTAAATCATCGGCTAATATCATACTTTGTCGTTCAAAAGATTCCTTTTGGTGGCTTAACGCACTAGCATAAACAAATGTAAAAGATAAAAGGTAAACACAGAAAAGGCAAACCGCTGTTTTTGACACATAACCTACCGCGTTTTTAGCAGTATTTGCCAAAGTAAGCATGATAATTGAAACTACAAAAAAACTAAATCCATAGCCGTACCTAGGTGAAATTAACAAAAGCTTTTCCGAAAGATTAAAAGACGCCGTAACTCAAAATAGAGCCTAAAAATAGAAATAATACTGCGTATAAAAAGCTTTTAACAGGCGATACTTTCGCATTAAGAACCGTACTTAAAACAAAGAAAATTACTAGAATAAAAAACAAAAGTATCCATAGTTTTGTACTCTGTTCAGTTATTTTTGACAGATACATTTGACTATTTACCAGGATTGTTTTGGGTATATCCTTAACACTCGCGATTGTTGTCATACCGCCTCGCGTTGCTATTTCAGGATTAAATTTTGTTTCAATAAGATAAAGAAACATGGCGCTTATATAGCTAATCATAGCTACAATCGCTTTTTTAAGCACAGCAATAAACGATTGATTGTCTAACAGCTGCTTCAGTGATAATGCTAACACCATCACGACATAGATCCCCGAAGACGCCTGATAAGTATTACACATCAAAAAAATGCTTAAAATAGAAACAACTAAAAATAAGACTTTATTTTTATTCCAAAATAGAAATGGAAGAACAGAAAATAAAAGGCTCAAAGACATGTAAGGACTGTCGAACCTGAAACTTAAATTTTGTAAAAACCAAGGATTAAAGCCAACCAACATGGCTGCTGTTAAAGCTAAAAGAGATAGCTTCTTATGAAAAGAGTAAACAATGATAATCCCTGTTACTGATACAATGAATCCAGAAAGAATATGCGTCCATAACCCCATATCCGTAAGGTGTCTACTCCCTTGAACTAACCAAGAACCAATTTCGCTACCCCAACGAGAATAACTTCTAGCAAAGTCCGTATTGCCATCAATTTGCCTGCCTGTGTCATCAATATAAGGAAAATTGATTATCCCTATGCTTAAAACTAACACCACATTACTACACTTGTAATTAACAGATTTTTATTGGCCATAAGCCAACTTTGAAACTTATTCATTTTTCACTCCTCAATTTTTATTAAAATACCCCTAAGAAAACGAACACCTTTTATATTTACACTAAACGGGTCCATATAATAATCTTACAAGGTTTTCAAACTAAAAACCACGTTTTTTATCGTATAAAATATATAAGGAAAAAAAAGCAAATAATTTTTTATCTGCTTTTTTCTCTTTTTATACACATTTACTGCATAAGTCTTCTTCACTCACTTTCGATTTAAAAATATAAATTTATATGTTCAAAGACATCTCGTTTTTTGCTCGTTGTGTAGTTATCAAACCTGATAAACAACTCTTTCTTTACATTATTTTTTAAAAACTTAATGGAATATCCATACTTAAACCTGACTATTTTGATTGCATCTCTGCATATTTTTTTCAGTTCAACTTTGGTAAGTTCAATGCTAAAACTCATCACTATATCAGAAACACCATTCACCATTGCTGTTTTAGTAGACCAATCGTCATTACAATAATGTCCATAAAATTGATACCGTTTATCAATGTCTGAATCAAACAAACTTATTTGCTCGTTCATCTTTTCACTCACTTTCTTTATTCTTCGCGAAATCCGATACAAACTCTTTTTTATCGTTTAAATTTTGTTCTTACAGCTTTTCATATTCTTTATTTAAACCCTCTTTCAGTTACATATCCTGGTATGCTCCAGATTCTGAGTGACTCATTTTAGCCTTTTCTTGTGCTTCCTCTAATTCTAGTAGATACTTTGTGTTAGGCTCTTTGACATAAGCCACACGTGCTAATCCATCTCTCACGAGTGTTTCCTGAAGTAGCATCCCATCCACAAATATATAGCCCAATGTACGGCCATAGCGATCAGTTCTATCGCCCTTATCGTATTCAAAAGTAATTTCTGAAGCAGTAGACAAAAGCTCTTTTGTACGGTTGCTGGCTTCCAAACCAAATGGCTGTACTTTTGTTTTCGGCTTTACAGTCTCGGGTGTATCTACTAATAAAAAGCGAACCTTTTGTTCTTTTCGTCTATTCTTAACACGGTGGTATCTCCATCAACATGACGGACAAATTCAGCTGGTATACGATTATCGTTCGAAATAGTTTGAGTAAAATTACCAGTACCATCATTCGAAATATCTTGTGCTTTTTGTTCAAGACTTGCGCATCCTGATAATAGCAAAGTGGCTGCTGTTAGCAGTAGCCACTTTTCCAATAAATAGTTTCATTTCCTAACTCCCTAACTTTTTTTCCGTTTTAAAGAATACTCAATTTTCTTTTTTTCTAACCTATCAAACGTTAATCCTTCAACAGCTCGTTCCCATTTTGTTTGTTGTTCTGTACGTTTCTTTGTACTGTCTGCATATATTTTTTGTAAATCTCCATTAACCATGAGTCACTCCTCCTTAAAACGGTAAGTCATGATCTGAAATCTCAATAGAACTACCTTCTAAATCTGGAAAGGGTTGTTGCGTATTGCTTTCCTGCTGCCCAACTGGTGTAGGATTAGAAGCGTTAACACCACGTTGTTGACTAACTTCTTTTGACTCTAACAATTGGAAGCTTTCTACAACCACTTCTGTCACATAAATACGTTGTCCTTGTTGATTCTCATAGTTACGTGTTTGAAGTCTACCCACAAGACCAATCAATGTTCCTTTTCGTGTATAGTTTGCTAAAGTTTCTGCAGGTTTACGCCAAATCACACACTGAATATAGTCTGCTTCACGTTCACCATTTTGATTCGTAAAATTCCGGTTAACTGCTAGTGTAAAAGCCGCAACAGCTACACCACTTGACGTATAACGTAAATCACAATCTTTTGTAAGTCTTCCTACTAAAGTCACATTATTAATCATTTAAAAAACCTCTTTCTATTATTTTTTTAGAAGTGATAGCAACTGGTACTATCACTTCTAAATATTTACTGTTTTACTAAACCACCAAACATATTTTTAAACTTGATTTCACCAAACTCTGAAAGGAACGGATCCGTTTCGTTTAAGCCGTAAGTGTATTGGTAATTCTCTACAATACTTTGATAATCCATTTCCCAGTCCTCTTCATACGGAGATATATAAAACAAGTACAACATTGTTATATCCCCCATATACTTTTGTTCAATCGCATAGTATACAAGTATATTGTTTTCTTTCTCGATAATTTCGATTGCTTTTTTTCGTTCTTCGTTGATCCAATAGTTGGCGCCTAGATATGATTTTCCCGAAAAACTAATTTTTCCTTCCTCAATAAATTGTGCAATTGTTGGTTCATGAATACCTAAAATCTTCTTCTTCTTTCTTGCTTCCATTTTCATTTTTCTAAATTCAATTGAATCCCTCGTTTCTGTTTATCTTTATAATCATTATACCATACATTGTATACAATGCATAGTATAATAATGAGGAATATTGACAAATTTTGGTTTTTTATATACTATATTTTGTATAGTATATATAGGAGGGTAATTCAATGAAAGATCTTTCTCGTGAAGAAGTTTTAACTTATTTAGAAAACAATGTGGTAGATAAACAAGGTGCTGCAAAAATTACAGGCCAATCATTAAATGCCTTCACACAATCCGTAAAATTGAATGCAATTAAGCCTTACTTTGAAATTAAACATGTAAACGGTGAACGACCTACTGTACGCTTGTATCACGTAGACGATTTAAAGGAATACGCAAAAAATAAACGAAGATAAAAGAGAACTCCCTTCTTTTATTCTCGTTTATTTTTTTATATAAAATCCTTAGTTTATTTTATGACTATTCACTGAAAAATCGTCTTTCCATTTTTCATACCTAATTACTTTGTTTAGTGTTTATTTCTATCTCGCTCCAACCGCCACCGCCGCTCGAAAGAAATGCCTTGCTAAAGCAAGGCAAAACAAAAGAAAGAACTAGCCGCTTTGCGTCTAGTTCTTTTAAGTGCGATAAAATTTCGCCTCTTTGGCTCATGCTTTTGACGTGTGTCCTCTCAATCGTTTATGACCGCTCATTGTCGTATGTCGGTCAGTCGCTGTTTGTTACAGTATCATAGCCAGTCGAAAAGACAAGGGTATATGAACTCACTCCGTTCGCCCTTGTCTTTTCTTGGTGTCTATGATTCTTTCTCGGCACAGCAACCGACCGAAACATACTGGCGAAAATGAACAATCAAATCTAAAAAAAGAAAGGAGGATGTCCCACGTCCTAGCATGAGCCAAAGAAGCGAACAGCTTCCTCCCTCGCCAGACAAAAATGGTTGCTCAAAAACAAAAAATAAAGGAGAGAACCAATGAACAAAAAGAAAATTTCATTAATAGCTTATCCATTAATCGTTATTTAAATAACGATTTAAAATCGCTAGATTTAGAAGAATGTTTAGATTTATTTAACACATTACGCTCTCAATGTTTTTGATTGATGAAAATAATTTGTATTTTGATTGCATTGATTTTGAAACTGTAGAATATTATCTTCAAAAATTATTTTCAATAGTTTTGACTTTAGCAAAGTGTATATTGAATGTTTCAGACGAAAAAATGACGGTGGGCAGTTACTTCAACCTTTTGTAATTGTCGGTAACGGTATGACTTTAGGAGATTGCTTACCAATTTTAACTGCGTTAGAGGCGCAAAAACACTGATAGAGATTACCAAAAATAATAGAATACCAGAAAGGAAGTAGTAAAATGAACGACCCACAGCTAAAAATCAGCTAGAGCAAGCACGTAAAGAATATCAGAAGTTAAATAAAGCCATTCTTGAAAATGATACGCCTACATTGTTACTAAACTATGGTTGTCTGAAAAATGCCAATAATCGTTTGAATCAGTTAGCATTCTTTTTAAATCACATTGAATGGAAGGACGTATAAATATGGCAGAAAAAAAAAAAATACTGTGTAACAATTGTTTTAGAGGTAGCTGTTTCTGTATTTGCTGAAAGCGAAGAACAGGCACATGAATTGGTTTCTAACATGTATTACGACCAAGAAATTATCTTGACAGAAGATAATCACGAAGCAACAGAGTTTATCATTTAAAACAACGAAAGAGGAGAGCTTTTATGGGAACACGAACAGCAATTTTTAAAGAACAAGCAGACGGAACGTATCAAGGCATATATTGTCACTGGGACGGTTATATAGAGGGAGTAGGTGCTGTTTTATATGAACATTACCAAGACCCTGAAAAAATTCAAAAAGTTATCAATCAGAAAAAAGGCCTGTCCTGTTTAGGTGTGAAAGAAAACGTACTTTACGAATACGACAATGTCGGCTGTCGGGAACTAACTTGTTGTGGTTGGCACGAGTTTTGTCTATATGTTCGACCAGAAACAGAAATGTATCTTGCACAATCATTAGAAGAAATAAGAGAACAACAATACCTCACGCTAACTGACCTTGACCGAATTGACGGTTGGACGGAACTCGTTGAAGGGAAAGTAACCTTTACACCTTATCGTGGCTCTGATAACAACGGCTATTTATATGCACAACGTCAGTCTGGAGAGTGGCTAGTAAGTACTATGAATTGCAATGGAGATATGAAAGATTTTGAACCATTATCAAAGTATTTCCACGAAAAAAAGACAAAAAAAGAAACCTTTTGCTAACGACAAAAGATTTCTAATAGGACTTTACTTGAATTACTAACCGTAGTTCAAGTATAACGTACCGACTGACCTTTGACAAGCGAATTTGCTCCCTCTTACATATGTAAGAGGGAAGCTTAAGAAACGAGGGAACGTTATGGACTTTCAAAATATACAAACTGTAAATGAATTAACACACGCACTCAAACAATACAAACCAACACTAGCAACGACAATTTTTGACGACATACAAGGCTATATCAGTGTCGCTTTCAGAAAAGAACACATTGAAAAAGACGGAAAAAACGTTCAGTTTTTATGTTTTTATCCTAATTATGAGGTCGCTCTTTATCCAGTCGAAACGTTATTGACTTACCTTGAAAAATTACCAGAACAAGCGATTGTTGCGATAAAAGACCCCAACGGACACTATTCATCACTGTTTCTAACGATTGACGAAACAATAGACCAAGGAAATAAATATAAGTGGCTAGTGATTAGCGACAAACTTTCTTACGAACGATTTTTCTTTACTGCCCAAGAAAGCATACAAGAAAAAGCCTTTGAGAAAATGCTAAAAGAACTAGAAACCGACCACGACAGCACACTAGAAGTTGTTCATAATTGGTTATGCCAACAAACAGACGAAGCGCTTTTTCTAGGTATTCTCAAAAAAGATAGAACGTTAAAAGGTGCTATGACTTACTGCATAGGAAAAGCCCAAGAACAAGCCACACCCCCTCAATCTCCATGGTGGCGGACGAAGTGGTTTTCAGTTGGATAAAAGAGTATTTCTTATTAGAGAAATTACCAGAAACCAAAGCAGTTGGTAAAGTAACGACCACAACAAAAAAGAAACCAACCAAAAAATCAGAAACAAAATCAGAAAGAAAAGAGGTGGACGAACAAATTGATTTGTTCGAGTGCGTATGAATAAAAAAACACCAAAACCATTAACCCCACCCAAAGCCTTTTTTAACTGGTGTACTGCACAAATACCCACGTATGAATGGCAAAACAAAAAGGAGACAATTCTTGCGAGTTCTCGCAAGAATTGCCCTATCATAAAAAAACGATTAACAAAATACTCACGATTATCGTTTCCAACGAAATTTTACTCCTTTGGAATCATTCTCGTTCGTGCAAAACGAATTGAAATTCAAACCCATAGTTATTGGCAGACGATTACAGATGGAATAGAAAACCTTATCTATGAGCCGTCAAACCTTGAACGGTTTTCAAACGATACCCATGTTAAAGCCCATTATGAGAACGGACATTGGCATGAGGGCTTGTTAGCAAATTATGGTTTTATGAGTAGTGCTTATACAAATACAGTATTCTATCCAAATAACTGGCAAGAAAAACTAACCACTGTATCGGAATTAAAGTACTTACAGTTACCTGAAATAGAACGTCAAGAACTAGCTCATATTTACAAATACCGAAACGAAATTGAGTTTTTACAAAGATAGGTGCCACAACCTTAGCGAATGAAATCATTTTGACGACTATCGCAACGTTTTTGGACTGTATTTTCATAAAGTAGATATGAGAGTAATTACTAAGAAATGGCTAAAAGCGAATAAACAAAAATTAAAACAAGAAATCCAACCTTTCATGAATTCATGTTAGAAAAAACGTTAAAAGAGCGAAATGCGCCTATGATAAACGAAATAGAAAAGTACGTGCATTATTCGCAAATTAAGCAACTACCGAAAGAAGTGAACTTAACAAAGTTTCAAAAATGGTTTATACGAAAAGGGGAGCGTTTTGACTATTATATGGACTATTTACACATGTTAGAAGAGTTGAACACCCCACTTAATAACGATAGTGTATTGTATCCTGAAAACTTACAAGTAGCTCACGATAACGCTATGAACACGCTAAACCTTTTGAAAAGTGAGATTGAAGAAAAGCAGTATCAAGAACGAAAAGAACAAAATGAAGCGTTAGAAGCAGAAATTGACGATTTGCTTTTCTCACACCACATTCATTACAAGAAATCATTCAAGAAGGAAGTATTCTACGCCATTGTGTGGGCAGTCAACACTATATCGAACGGCATACGCAAGGAAAAACAACGATTGTTTTTATCCGAAGAAAAGAAAAGCCAGATATGCCTTACTTCACATTAGAATATCGAAATCAACAGGTTATACAAATACAAGGAAAATGTAACCGTCAGGAAGTACCAGAAAAGATAAAACAAGCAGTCAGACAATGGCAAGAGAATTTACAGCACGCCTTATCATCATAATATAAGACAAACCTGATACTCGCTTTTAGCGAGTATCTTCTTGATTAGAAATCAAGAAAAGAGCGTTTTTCAGCGCGCCAAACTCCCACCGCCACCGCCGTTAAGGCGCTGAAAAAAAAGAAAGGCGACCGCCTTTCTTCTTGTAGAGAATGTGTTATAATAAACATGTAAAGAGGACGTACTAGTCATACGCCCTCATGATAGCACCGTTTAAGACGGTGACCGATAGTTAAATATTTTTACAAAAAATAACCAAACTCGGCTAAAGTTGACGGTTATTTTTTGTTGTTTTTATCACTAATTTTTAGAATTAATGTCGCAAAAGTAATCGCAAACATTAACGCTTCAAAAATAGTCAAAGCTAGTCCTTTCTAGGAGTATAGCCAAAAATCAACATAGGCAATCACCCTTTTTCAGAGATTAGCCACCGTCATAAACCTTTACTATCTCGTATATTATACCATAAAACGCCTTGGCTTTTTTAAGTTAAGGCGTTTTAGCATAGGAGCAATTATTCAGCCCACAGTTTGCTAGGAACCTTGCTTAACCAATCAGAAAAATCTAAAAACCAGCCTCCTAATTCTTCATTCAAGGCAGCTAGATAATGAAAAAGCAGAACAAGTAATCCAAATAAAAGCCAACCAACCCAACTTGCCCATTCGATTCTAAGTTCTTCTGTTGCTAAGATCACAATTGGTGTTATTAAAAAGAAAAGCCAAAACTCGGGCAATAATCAATAATAAAGTGGTGGTAAATCCACTAGTAAGCAATGTTAAAATTCCAATATATCGGAAAAGTAAATGAAGAATAAAAAAAGGTAAAAATAGTATTACAGACAAAATACGTTTAAAAACTAACATAAAATTCTCCTCTCCGTTCACCAATAGATAGTTTATAGTTTGGGCTTAATGTCGGTTTGCTTCTCTGGCTCTTTTTCCTGTACGGCTTGAATTTCATGAAGCTGATTAATTTCATTTCGAGTTCGTTCCAGTTTACTCTCTAACAAAGTTTGACTGGTTTTAATTGCTTCTATTTCTCCTCGAACATCTTCATAAGAAAATTCCGCAAGCGTTGCGTCCGGTAACAATGTTTTCAATTTTTTCTGAATTAACTCTGGATCTCCCTGCAGTTCATTTTCTAATAAGAGGTTACTTAATTGGTGCAGCTCTAACATCTTCTCGTCAAGAGTCTCTAAAGTTTTTTCTGCTTCAAGAAAAGCAACTTCTAATTTTTCTTCTAATAATTTTAGTTGTCTTGTGTCCTCGATTTCATTCGCCGCTAAAAAGTTAATGGCACTAACTAATTCATCAATGGTTTGCATCACAGGTTCTCTTTTGTGTGTTTGTCCATTATACAGTCGTAATTGTTTAATCAACGAAGCCCCTGTTAAGTATTTACTTTTAGTAGCATCCTTGTCGCTCATAAAATAAAAATACTCATTTCTTTTAATATAGATATTGTAATTACCGTTGGCTAATGGATCAACCTTATACCCTCCTTCAAAGAGCTTTCCAGAATTTGCATTGCCATAATCGATATTTTTATAATATCCTCTTTTTTTTTTAGACAGTTGCCATGGTTCTATTGTAAATTGATAGTCAAAATTATTTTTTTCTTGTTCATTTTTTTCTTCGTATCTTTTGACACATTCTTCCACTGTTAGAACGTTTTTATTTTCTTTCAATCGTTCAATAATCTTTTCATAATTATATCTAGTGGGGTCACTTTTTGACAAGCTTCGACTACGAGTATTTTTTATTTGTGGTTCGTCAAGCAATCGATAGGTCGTCCACTTATTAGAAAAGTCTGCCGATAAATTCAAAGCTTCTGCTTTTTCTAGGAAGTCATTAATTGAAGAACTTTGTTCTAATAAAAAGTCTAAACGACTTTTTATTTTTTGTTTATAAATGGACTCTGTTTGCCATTTTGTATATTTTGTATGAGTTTGCTTCGGTGATTTTTCAATAATTTTTGCACCTTCCTTCGCTGCAATTTTATCCGAAATTTGTTCGAAGACTTTTTTGGTTCCTTTTTGCCAGCGAAAGGCTTTACCTGTTTTTAAGTTGGTTGAACTAAAAATAATATGATTGTGTAAATGTTCTTTATCGACATGTGTGGCGATCACAAATTCATACTCCACCCGTCAATTCCATCACCGTGTTGTACCCTATTTCATGTATTTTTTCTGGCGTTAAATCATCTTCTGGAGAAAAGGATTGGATTAAATGGTGTGCTAAAACGGCGTTGCCTTTTCTAATTCTGTTAACGTTGGCGGAAGCAATCGTTCTGATTTTGGATCGAATGTGCCCGATTTTTCGTTGAATTGCTGCTTGTAATTTTGTTAATTTAAATTCTTCATAAGGATTTGTTGGATCCACAATGCCATGCCCAGAAACTAATTTTTTCATGTACGTCTTATCGTCATTCACAATATATTGAAATAAATGTTCCAAGTGTTCAGACGGATTATCATTCGTGACTTCAGTTTTTTCTGCATTCTCAATATATGAGCAAGCATTGTTTAATTTATCAAATGTATGAATAACAAAATGTTTTGTATACACCATTTACGATTGTTCCTTTCTCTTTATTAATTTGTTTAATTCGCTCTGAACCAGCGCATTTAAACTCTGTACTTTATCGGTCAAATCTTTAATATCTTCAGACGAAATTTCATGAAACTGATTGGCCAGACGGGCCATTTGATTAATATTAATGCCAATTTTATGAATTTCGGTAGTTAGTCTGTTGAGTTCGGAATAGTCAACATGGCGAATCTCTCCTTGAATCAAAGGTGCAAGGCAAAATTTTGAAAGTTTGGAAAGAAACTTTCTTCAATTTTTCGATTGATTAATTCATTTTCTTCTTTTGAAAAACGTATTTTCTTTGAATAGGTCGTTTTAGCTTTTGTTTATTCTCCATAATTATTTCTTCTTTCTTTTACATAATAAGTAGTCTCCTTAGTTTGACAATTGGTTGTACCCAAGGGTAGGCTTTCTTTTTGCAAGCGGAGCAACATGGTACCATGTTGCGATATTTTGAATGACCCCTACCAAAAATACTGGTAGGAGTCGTTCAAATTTTTGGGGTTCCCCCAATCCCCATCGCTACACTTTGACATTTATTGACGTTTCGACTTACCATTTTTGACCTTTATTTTTTCTTTCTTATTGATAAGGAGCTAATAACTCATCCAGAAAGACTAAATACGCGTCATTTCCTTTCAACTTTCGTAAATAAGTAGCTGCTTCTTCGTAAGGAAATAAATCAATTTCTAATTCTTTTTCTTTAAAATCATGAATCAACGTATCCAGTTCTTTTAGCACCGTTCCTTTTGATTTTTCTTTCTTTTTCTGGTGGACTCTTGGTTGTTCACTAAGCGGGTCTGCCAAGAAAAATTGTGTCAGAATAAATTTACTTTCGTCCGTTAATTGGTCCATTTTGTTTTCTCCTTTTCTATTATTTTTTTTAAAATCGAGTGGGATTTGCTATTTGAGCAGAAATTTTTGGTTCATTTTGGTGCCTTTTTTGCTCGTTAGCTTGGGACTTTCCCACTTCAGTTTCTTTTTTCTTCGCATTCAATAAACGTTCTTCAAATTTATTTTGGGGAAGTTGAATGCCTTTTTCTATGGATAAAGCATGGTCGGCTTTTTCAATTAGCGTGCGCGCCTCTTTCGTGATCGTTTCTAACGATTGCGTAAATTCTTCTAACTTTTCTCCTTGCTTCGTCCAAGAAGAAAGATAACCAAAAGAATACGAGGACGTATCCAGCCCTAAGTGACGGGAGACAATATAGGCAACTGATTCCGCTTCAAATTCTTGTCGAGAATAAACGTCATCTCCAAATATCGCTTGCGAATCTGGGTGAAGCATGGCATGCGTCATTTCATGAAGTAAGACTTTTAAAGTCATCACTTCTCCTAAATGTTGTTGGAGGACAATTTCTTTTTTCGTTGGATCATAATACCCATTCGCACCACTTGCAATAGACGTGACAGTTACTGGAACTGGGCAAATCTCAACTAACGCATTGTAAGTTCTGGTGAATGTTTTACCGTCGCTAAGATTCTCTTCCAGATTATAAACAAGCTGTGGCAACTCTGCGCCGGTCGTTTGTTCTACATCAAAGACAGGCGTTAAAAAATAGCGCGTCTCTTTGACAATTTCTCCATTTTCATCCGTGACTTTTTTCCCATTCTTATCGACTTTATCTTTAAAATAAGGGGCATACACATACAGTGCTTTGCTGCTTTTTTTACTTGACGATCTAACTTTTCCACGCATTGTAACCAGCTACACGACGTATGTTTGGATTTTGTGCCAACAACAAACGAATATTTTTTGACGAATATTTATGAAATTTTGAAGCAAAATCTAAATAGTTTTTAAACGTATCACTTGTTAAATACTCTTTGATCCCGTCGTTCAAATGCTGCGATAATTTTTGATAATCTTTCTTTTTAATTATCTCTTCCAAGGTGATTTCTGGTTGGCTTTTTTGCTTCATTTGTGTTTTTTCAGACATTTCTTTATTCCTTTCTCTGGATCGTTTTTTTGCTTCTTGACGCTTTAATTTTGCTTCTTTTTTCTTTGTTTCATTCTTTGTTTTCTTTAAAATATCGTTCCAATCTGTTTTACTTTTTCCTTCAATTAGTTTAGGTTGGTCAAGAGTAATTGGACACCAGTTATTTGAAAATTGTTGAATAAATTTCTTCCCTGCTTCGTCATTATCTACAGCCAAAACAAGTTGGACTTTTTCCGTTGTTAGTTTCGACTTTTCTAATTGTTCAAGAACGGTTGGCTTTTCTTCCTCTTTGACATAAGAGCCAATTTCATTGGCAATAAGCGTAGATACTGCGCCCTTTTAGTCCATTCGCACAAAATAATACCGCATCTCCAATCGTCTCTTTTAATTCGTAATAACTCATGAGATCTATAGGCGCTTCAAAACAATGATTTTGATTGGCTTTTCTGACGTAGCTTCTGCAATTTTTGGTGGATACCCTACACGAACAGTCAACCCATAATAGCCATTTCCCCAGACACGCTTTAACCGTCCTCGTTCGCCATGTAGCTTCTTATTTTCCCAAATACCTTGTAAGGCAACGCCTTTAATTTTTTCTTCAAGACCAACGTGCTTGAAGACTATTACTGGTTCACTTTGTCCGGTCTCTTTATCTGTATACGTGGATTGTGCCATGAGGTTTTGTTCAAAAAAGAAATCAATCGTTTCTCTTGATAACTTACGTTCCTGAAGCAAGTAATCAATGGTGGCATTTTGTTGTGTATGTTCTTTCATATAATAATGAAAGTTCGTCGGAGTAGGTTCTTTCAACGTTTCAATAGCCCCTGCTTCTACGGTCTGTAAATACTGCAATGCTTCAGCGTGTGTACACTCTTTTATCACTTGAACAAGCTTAATACTCCCACCACCAACTTGGCGAGAGTTCCAATAAAAAATTCTTCTTAGGGGTTAAAACAAAACTATCGTGCTCTGACCAGGTATAACTTTGTCCCTGTCGTACAAGTGTTATTCCTAAACTTTCTGCGACATCCACAATACTTTTTCGTTCAATTTCTTCTAACACTTTTTGTCGTTGTGCATGTGTCATTGGCATTTTCTGTTCCTCCTTTTTCTATTTTCTGAAATAAAAACGCACGTCTTTTTAAACGTGTGTTCTTCTTTCAGTTCACTTGTAATTTCTCCATGGTCAATAATATCTGTTGCCGAGATTTTATCCAAAATAGCTTCTTCATCAGTCATATATCGGCGCCACGTATACCACTTATCATCAGTCGGTCCTGTTGCTAGTTCATCTGCTCGGTCATGCTGAAAAGCATAGAATTTTTTATCTTTAAAAACATGCTCTTTTGATATAAAAACCAGACACTCGTCTCCTCCAATAAGCGCAACTTCACTCCTGTCAATCAAATCGCGCCCGTATTTATCTCGATTTTCGGATCCTCCACCTTGATTTCCTTTATTCATGCTATGTTTCCGAATAGATAATGTTTGTTTCCCTGCACGCGCAGACAGATACTTGGTGGTTTCTTCTTCGTCTCCACCAAGGTATAGTAAACACGCACAGCCATTTAAAATGTTTTGCCACCCATTCCGATAAAGCGTTTGTAATTGGTTCAAGGACTGTAAAACAATGGTAAACGACATTTCTCGCTTACGAAACGTGGTCAACATTTTCTCAAAGTGAGGAATTCGGCCAATATTGGCAAATTCGTCAATTAAGAAGCGGACATGTAGGAGTTCTTTTCCTTCTTCTAGTACTCGTTTTCCTAAACGTACTTGGTCTGATTTATTTCGCAACACTTCTCCGACTGTCGCAAACATCAACGCTGCAATAAAATTAAACGACGTATTAGTTTCAGGTATCGCAATAAACACCGCTGTTTTTTCTTCATTCCAGGAGTCAATATCCATCGTGTCTGTACGAATCATATTGACCACTTCTTCATGGTCAAAAACAGAGTAACGTGCAGCAGCTATCCCTAGAACGCTTGCTCTCGTTTCACTCTCATACAAATTGTTAAACAAGGTCCATTGTCGGTAAGCGTAGTTGTCAGGAATGGCCTCATTTAACTCCTCAAACCATTCTTCCACTGGGCTAGGTACATTTTTATCTTTTCGTTTTAGGTGACGTAACATGTCCGCAATCATTCCTAAATGTGGCGTATAATCATTTCTGCGACCGTCAAACCATAAATACGCAATAAGAGAGCGAACCAATAAGCCTTCGCCTTTTATCCAAAAATCTTCCCCGGTCGTTTCCCCTTCTTTTGTTGCTTCGGTGACAGCTTCTAAAACTCGGTCCACGTCTAATTCGGAGTGCATATACTCAAAAACATTGAACGTATCACTATTTGACAACGTGTTTAAGTCTAAGACCTTAATCTTGTACTTGCCTTTTTTCAATAAAAGTCCAATCTCTGGCAATATCCCACCGTCTGGGTCTGTTGTGATAAAGCTAGCATGTCGTTGCATAAGATTGGTTTTGATAAAAGCTAACGTTTTGGCGCTCCAGAGTCACCTAGAATGGCGATATTCTTATTTTTTGTAGCTTGATTGGTAAACGTTTATTAAAAGAGAAATTTTTACTTACTAACAATAATATTGTTTTCAGGAATTGGATCTTCATATTTTTTCATTTCAGCAGGTGTAGCAAAACGAGCCGAACCGTATTCTTCTCCATGACGGTAGATTCCACGATCATTATCTCGCACATACATTAATAGCCCTAAAAGAAAACCAAGTATTCCCACACTAAATCCTAATAGACTTGGTGTTATAAAAAACCGATAAAAAGTTTGTTCGATATACGTTAGAATATCTTTTGTAAAGAGATAATTCGTTTTTGAAAAATAGTCTGTCCCTGGTAACAGCCAAAAGAAATTTCCTATTCCAAAGCCAATCACAAATAGAAAAATACCAAGGTAGAGATACGGTTTCAGTTCTTTTTTTGTACGTCTGCATCACAGTTTCCTTCCTTTTGTGATTGCTTTTGTTTGATCGATTTTACCCACGTATTTTTTATTGGCTGCAGTGTAGGCTAACCGTTCATCAAAAGTCATGGTATTTGGCTTACGCAAAATCATTTGTGGGTTCTTCTTAATATCCGTTAATACGCGTTCTAAGGCTTTCTTTGCGAGTTCCGTATCTTTTACTCGAAAATAGAAGTTAGTCCCTTCTTTGGTTTCTTTAAACGCAAAAGGAAGCCCTTGGGCTTCCAACTGTTCTTTTAACTTATTTAAATTCACTTTTTCATGAAGTTGCGCCGAAGTCAGTGGATCCTCACGATTCATTAGCTTATACAAATTATTTTCCCCTTTGGAAGAAACTTGTCTTTTAGCGCCAATACACCATCACTGGATAAATTAAGCAGCACTTTTAATACTTTATCTAAAGTACTAGTACCTAAAACATAATAGCGGTGTACAATTTCTCTTTGTTCCACCAAAATTCTCCTCCTTTACAAAAAATACTAGCAACTTTTGCTAGTCTTTTTTATTTCTCTACTTTTTTGATAGGCCATAAACAACTGTAAGGGAAAGTGATAATACTTATTTCTTAGCTAGAAGAGGCTTTTTTACTAGCTGATTAAAAACTCTTTTTTATAAATGAAGTCCCTCTGGCTTCTTTGAAAATGTACTTAATTTTTGTTCTAAGTCATTGATTTCTTCCTGCTTAGTCGCAATCTCCTCGGTCAATGTGGCTAACTCGTCTTTTTTAAACTGAATCTTTTGTTCCAGAATTTTCTTCTGTGTTTCTTTATCGGCCATTTCATCTGGTTGCTCTTTTAATTCAGTGATTTCCTTTTCTTCAGTAGTAATAGTGGTTTTGTTATTTTTCTCTAACTCTACAATATCCTGTGGTTCTTTAATTTTTTCTTCTGGCTTTACCTGATTTTCTACAGCTGAAGGCAATAGCTCTACAAAAGGAATGACTTTTTTTTGTATCAAACGGATCTAAAAGATCATGAAAATAAGGATTGTCTTCTAAAATTGGTAAATCTATACGCTTGCCATAAAGGATTTGGTCCTCTTGTTTTCCTTCTTTTATTTTTTCGACATAAAGCCATCCTTCTTCTTCCTTCTTAATAAGATCGTTGTTTACGCCAATCACATAACGAACAAGTGTAGCGGTAGAGTCGATCGCCTCGCCTTTAATATTTTTTGAATGAAGAAGTTCATAGCGATAGGTTGTTTTATTCCCTATAAACACTTGCTTCACCACCTGATTCTTTTTCACTCAACAACGCAGTCAATTCACTAAAAGATAAATTATTTTCTGTTAATAGAGCACTGACAATTTCCGCTTCTATTTGTTTCAATTCATTCTCTTTTTTAGCAATCGACTGTTTCAATGTATCGAGACGTTCATTGGCTTTATTAAGCTCTTTCTCCACTCGATCCTTCTTTTTTTCTAATTCACTTACTTTACTTTTCCCCACTGTTTGCACTCTCCTTTGTTGATTCTTCTGTCGTTACTACATGTGTATTATAAGAATTTGGCTCCTCTTGTAATTCATTGGTAAGTGTTACTGGTGCCATTTTATCCACTAAAAATTAGCGCCTTGTTTTACAAAGGTTAATTTCATCGCTTCTTGATTGCTCTGATTTTTCAACGCTCCTTCATCATTATTTCGTTTGGTTCGTTGTGTATTCTTATACGTGACGTCCACAATGACTTCATTGTTTTCAGTATCAATATAGATTTTATACGTATCAAGTACTTGATTGACTACATAGCCTTTATACGCTTGATTAACAGGCTGTTTTTCTACATTCACTAATTCGTTATACATGGCGCTTGTCACCAAAGGTTCATAGCGATTTCTATTTTCACCAAGATCTTTTTTTGTATAATACGCAATCAAAAATTTTTACCGTACTTGTTGTTAATTCCTCTTTTTCTCGACTTTTACTTGTTTTTCATTGGTGTTTACTTGTTTTCTTTGCCCAACACTAAGCCCAATCAAAAAAATAAGCACAATAAGCAGTAAGCTGCCACCAATAAAGCCAATTTTCTTGTATCTACTTAATTTTTCCATATTATACATTGTTCTTATTGGTTCCTTTCTTTTTAGTTTAGGCGCATAAAGTATTCGCCTGCTTCTTTTTTTAAGACACGCCAATTCATAGAATACTCACCACTGACATTCATTTCAGAAATGACAAAACTACCATCAGAGTTTACATGCTCCACATAAGCCACGTGTCCATATTGCGTACTAGAACCAGCTACACCATTTGTAAAATAACAGCATCCCTTTTTAGGGGCCGATTCAAGTGTCGCTCCGGGCGTTTGACTGTAGTTATGCACCCATTGATTGGCGTTTCCCATAGTAGGGTAAATGCTTTTTCTAACTGTGCAAAACGATTAAACACATACCAAGTACAATTCCCTGGCGCATACGCATTGCCTGGCCAGCCTTGTCCTGCTTTTGTTTCTCTGTCTGTGGGTAATGGTTGCATTTTTCTTTATACTGCGCAAAGACCTCACTCCCAGAACCACCGATTGGTGTACCCGATCGAGAAAAGAATGTAAACCAATTTTGTGCAGCTTGAATTCGTTCTCCTAACTTGTCTCCGGATTTCCTTCCCAAACAGTTAGATAATAAGTAGTAAGTTCTGGAATAGTTGCAGCCACCTTACTTCTTGCTACATGTCTGCTGCTGTTCGTGAACCTGGTGCATCGCCGTCAAAAATAAAGTCCAGTTGCAATTGCAGATCGTACCATTTTTTTTACCTTTGGCATAGTCTAATAACAAAGTATGCCTACGACCACCATCAGCTGTATCCGTCCACTGACCTAAACCTAGTCCTCGATGGAGAATATTTGGAAAACGTCCTCCATAAATTTGCGGTCCTCCCATAGCAAGCCAACTCGGTTCGTCCCATGAATTCCCCGCACCTACAGGCGGATTCAAATAATCCCCTTCTGCACGTTTTGGATTAATGCCACTTTCTACCGAAAAATTGCCTAAAATCGCGCTAATTCCCTCTTTGGTGTATCCCTTTTTTGATAAATAATCATAAACAGCTTGCGCTCTTTTTTCGACACTTGCTCCAGGAGAAAATTCTGCACTTCCTAAAAGAGTCGTTTGCGTGTAGGTTACACGTGGAAAATAAAAGGCTGGATTTACAAAAAACCAGTCTTTCGTTTCTTTTTTATATTTTTCATATTGGAACGTAACTGTTGAATTCTTTGTATTCCCAAGAAATGTTCCTTCTTCAACATCCATACCTTTTGTTAGTCGAAGGGTATTCACACCACGAATCGTTAACCTAGCTACTTTCTCTTTTTCGATAACCAGCGTTTCTGTATCAGGCACTGAAACGATTTGGCCGTTCATTGGTGAATGAAACGGCTGATTATCTTCAATCAATACATCAATGCCTTTATATAAGGTGAGCTTCTCTTTTGATTTGTCATAGCCATAACGCTTATTGACAATTAAAGCGTCAGTTTTTACTGGAAAAGAAAGGAGATCATCCAATGTTTGGTAGCCTAACTCTTTTTTTATCTCTTGATAATGCTTTGCTTGTTCCTCTTCGATAAAATAACTCGATTTCTTATCTGTCTCTAAACTTTGCATTGTTTTCAACTGATAATCAGGTTTCTTTCCGTTTAGTGCCGTCCAAAGTTCAGATAGAATCGTTTCAAAATTCTTTGTACCAGTGGAATCCATATCTAATAATTTAAAATCATCGTACCGATAATTCATGTAGAAAAGAACATCATCGATATTGCTATAAAACAGGTTGTTATCGTCTGTATGTTGCGCATCTAATTTAGTAAAATACGTCCATGAAGCGGTTAAATCTTCCTCTTCTTGAACAATCGCTGGTTTTTGTGTACTACTTGCAACGCCACTCAATAAAAAAACAAGAAAAAGAACCAATAAAACAACCCAAGAAATTGGATTTTTTAGAATCAATGCAGCGACTTTCCCTAATGTCTTCTGACCATTAAAAAAAGAACGAATCAAGCCAATACCTTGTTCGGCTTTCTTCTTCTTTGTTGCTTTAAAGCGCATAGCGCGATTCCGTAGTTGTTTCATAAGTTGTTTTTTAACGTAAAGTCTTTTGGTGTGCTGAAACCCACGTCCTCTTGAAAAGTTAAATAAGCGATTCCCCAATCCGTACGTATCTTTTGCAGTTTTCACCGAAAGATTCTTAACCGTTTTTCCTGTTTTCAAAGCTGTACGCATGTTAAATTTAGCTTGTTGTGTTTTTTCATAAAGGGTCATTGCTTCATTCAGTGTATCTTCCTGCGTTAACGTGGTTCGTACTTTTGCGTCGCTTCTCTTTCAACCCTTCCTTGGTTTCCCTTTTCACTTGGTTAACGACACGCGTTTCATCTACTTTTTTCGTTCGTTTGTAAGCAATTTTCTGTGCTTTTTTGCGTTTCTTTTGCTCTACAAATTTCTTTTTATCCAGTAAATGGTTAATACTTAATGGTTCCTTCCCTGTTTTCAAGGTAAGTTTATGTTTTTTTAGTGATTGCTTGTAATTTTTCTTAGAAAGTTTAAACTCCTTTTTAGTCGTCTTTAATGCTTTTTTTTGCAACTTCGTCGCTTCTCTTGATTTTAAGGTCAAATTTTTTCTAAGACGCTCTTCTACTTGAGATTCAACATGTACTTTTTCTTTCCAAGTACGCTTACTTTCTACCATGTCCTCACATCCTAAGCGTCGGTATTCATAATTTCAAATAGATGTGTTTCTTTTGGAATAGGATTTTCAAACGGAACAACTACCCCACCTGCAGAAATTAGCCCCGTTCCTTGTGGGGCTCGATCATTGATATACTTCTTCAATGCAGGTGTCAGACTTAAAATTTCTACTAATCGTTGTGAATCAATTGGTTTTTGCCGTAATAAAATCAAAAATTCACTATTGGCAATCATTTTTTGCCCCGCTTTACTGTCTAATAACGTCGTAGGGTTTTGCGTGACCTGTTGTCACGGCGCCATACTTACGAATACGCGCCCATAAATTTAAGAACCATTCTGCTTCTTCTTCCGTTGTGAAATTGACTTGTAATTCATCAAAATACAAACGTGACGTTTTTTCCTTGTCCGGATACTACTTGTTTCCACAACTGATCTAAAATCACTTTCATGGCAAACTTTTTCAAGCGATCATCTAATTTTTTTGTATTAAAGACAATAAAGGGTGCCGTTAAGTCGATATTCGTTTGGTGCGCAAAGATATCTTGTGAACCCACACAATAGGTTTCCACTTTATTCGCTAATTCTTTGGCACCTTCATCCGTTTGTTCTTTTAAGATTCTAAACCAATCGACTAATGTTGGCTCTGTCTCTTTGTTTTCAAAGCGTTCATACGTCAACAACGTCACACGATCAACAAGTCCCATCCACGTCCGTATAGCTTTTAGTAGCGATTCAAACATAGTGGATAACAAATTAGATTTTTCTTTAACTAAATCAAGTTCCTGGTCCTCTTCATCCAATAACTGCTTGTCTACCATTCCTAAAATATTCAAGTGGTTTTTCGTACCAGTTGAGATATCGAGTATTTCTGCATCCAATTCTTTCCCAATCGGTAAGTATTCACTTTCTGGATCAACAATTAAAAAGCGATCCTTCGGAAATTTTAAACGCGTTGAAAGAATTTCCCATTTGGTCGCCATTCCTTTACCAGAACCAGACGTTCCGAAAATAAGCCCACTTGGTGTAATTAAATCTTTTTTTCGGTCAATAGTAATCATGTTCTTCGTCAACTGATTCCGGCCATAAAACTGACCTGTTGGGCTTTGTAATTCCACATTGGTAAAAGGTACTTGTGTAGCAATATTTGTTGTTGTTAGATCACGCATATAACTCATTTCAACGTCTAAGTAAGGTTTTCCAATCGGTAAGATAGTATTGAGTGCTTCTTCTTTGTAATTGTCTACCGTATCAAACACAACTTGCCAGGTTGCTCCTACGTTTTCACCGATTCAACAGCTTCTAAAAGTTCCTTTTCTGTTTCTGCAATTAGGAAAACTGAAAATAGGCCATTAAATAACTTTTGGCCATTATTTTTTATTTCATCCATTAACGCGTTCGTTGTTTCTTGGATTTCCTTTGCTTCTCCTGAAATCGCATCCTCTGAAACACCACTTCTGAAGTTTTGCTTCTGTTGCTTTTGAATGGCAACATCATTTAACGTCTTGGTTCCCTGTATTGCCTTTCTGGCTTCCATCATGTCATAAGGTCTGGCATGAATGCTAATCGCTAACTCTCTTCCTGTAGCGCATAATTCTTTGATTAACTTATCTTCTAGGTATTTTGGGTATTGTTGAATGGTTAAAACAGCTGCGTAGTTTTCTCCTAACCGAAAATAAGCTTTATTGTTTGAAACTTGATTTTACTTGGAACAATAAACGCTTTAGACGTTAGCCCTGATACGGCAATATCTTGATAGCTTGTGCCAAAATATTGTCCGTGGCGCAAAAAATAGCTGAACAAAGACAATCGCTCTAAGCCAGTCATTGGGGTTACCTCTAATTTAATTTGGTTGGCTTCAAAACGATTGGCAAAGTTCTGCATGATTCCTTCTAACTCTTTGTTAGCTTGTTTCATGGACGAACTTTTTGTGGTGAAAATAGCATATTTTTCAATCTTAAAGTTTCGTTCGTCTTGTTCATACTGCTTCGTTATAATTTCATTGATTTCTTGACGGTAGTTATCTAAGTGATCTCCCTGATACGCCAATAAAACGTCTTCCATCAACGACTCTTCTTCTCTTTTATTAACAACCAGCAGCTGATACCGAGATTTTTTGTCTAGTGTATTTAACCCTTCTGCATACCCCATTACCGTGTTTAATTGATCTTCTTCTACAGCAATTTCGTAGTCCACTTCTCCAAGTTTATAGCATTTAGAAAACTCATCCTCTACAATGTGCATGAGCCCTTCTTCAAACTGACTCGTATAAAAAATACTCTCCTGTACGGTAGGATTTGCTTGTTGCTGTACACGTTTTTTTACTTTTTTATCTACTTTTTCAACGTTACTAGATAACGTCTGTTTCTTTGATTGTTTCTTTTTGAACAAATTCATTCTTTTGATACCTCCTTATTTTCCCAGCCTGAAAGGTTCGTTCCTCATAATAAAAGCGTAAGTAAAAAGCTCTTTTTACTTCTTTCCACTTATTCATCATTAATAAAACAGGGTACCACCCTAACGCAAACGAGGTGACTAACGCACAAACCATAAATAAAGATCAGGCAAAAAAACTTCTAACAGAAGAAATATCCCTATAAAAACAAAGCAAACATACGCTTTAAATTCTCTGACTGTAATTCCCCAGATTTTTTTCTACTTTTGACAAATCTTTATAGAATTCTGAACTAATCGCCATTTTACATCGCTCCTACTAATCGTTTGGCAAATCCTTGTGAACCAACTAGAAGAATAATCACTGCCACATATTTTAAAATTAAATTAAAGTACGTCATAACATTAATGATGATCGCTCCAGCACCTGCCAAAATGCCACCTTCAAGAGATTCAAAGGATAGATAATCGTTTGCTGTTAATATCGGAATTAACCCAAGTAATAGAACCAACAGAACGCCTTGAAGCGCATAGGCCATGATTTGTTTCATGTACCCCATGGCAATCGAACGTAATTCATCATGAACAAAAAACGCCACAAACAACGGTGCAAGAGCTTTAATCATATACAATTGTATCCCTCGTAAGAAAATAAGAATATTTGCAATAATACTAGATAATATTAATGCAATATATGCAAATATTTGAAAGAAAATACAATTGGTTTTGCCCACCAAGAAACTTTTTCCATTTGTGGGATCGCTTCACTTGTTCCTGTCGCTGTTACAATGGAATTAATCCATTTGGCTGCTTGAATTGTAAACCAAACAATGCCATCAATAATGTAGCCAGAACCCATAATACAGACGTACGCGATTACATACTTCAATGCAATGTTAGTTAATAGCT